>Ga0209091_10001971_pt1 | contig 17667 bp, 13 predicted proteins | sample ArcticOcean_MG_C_6_FD_187438 | JGI IMG/M metagenome (GOLD analysis project Ga0209091, IMG submission 187438) | Marine microbial communities from western Arctic Ocean - ArcticOcean_MG_CB8_128 (SPAdes) (version 2) | ecosystem: Environmental > Aquatic > Marine > Oceanic | place: Arctic Ocean...
CGAACGAAAAAGAGCAGCAGATCTTCTTCCGCGCCGTCGCCGGGGCTTCCAGGAGGGTCAGAGAAAAGTGCGTATACCAACCGCGAAGGGAAGGAGACGGAGAAGGAGCGGATGTCTTTACCGCCGTTTGAAACCGCAAAGTCCGGTCCAAAAACAACGCAATGTTTGTTGTTTGAAATCGAACTTCCATCGAGAGATATCGGCATTGAATTCAAAGAAGTGAAAGGCGCACGATTTACGTGCATGGTATCTAAAGTCGAGAGAACGTCTCGAGCGTTTGGCAAGGTCAAAGAAGGAGACCTGTTGACGCGAGTGACGGCGACGCAAATTCACGAGAAAGTGCCGGAAACGCAAGCGACGACAATTTTGGATCCTTGGAAATGGAATTCCGGGTGGTTTGAGTGTAAAGATGAGTCGTTCGACGACGTTCTCGCGGCGATTCGTTCGACGGCGGTGGTAAGCGCCGGATACGTCCACAAACTAGTGAGGTTCGAGTTTTTACGAACCGAAGAAGACGTCGCGGAAAAGGAAGAGGAGGAAGAGGAGGAACGCGCGACCGAACTCGCTTCAGACGACCAGAGAGTAAAAGAAAAAGAAGAAGAATCAAAAGAGAGAGAGAGAGACGAAAAAGAATCATCCTACCGCGAAGCGCTCTCGCACAGAGGCAAACTCGAAGCCGACCGCGAGGCGAAACATATCAAGTTTCCGAAAGAAGAAATCGAAGGCGGTTTCGCCAAAGACGAAGATTCCAAGAAGCTTTTCAAAGAAGAGACGTCCGCGTGGGACGATTGATTGAAGAAAAGAGAGTCGTCGAAAGAGAGAGAGAACGAGAGAACGAGAGAGAGAGAAACAAAGGGTTTTGGAGAACGCGCGCTTAAAAAATACTACCACGTCCTTCTTTCGAGCAGTCGGGGATAGAAAATAGTGCTTGTAATGTCGAGTAAACCCAAAGCATACCGTTGGTTAAAAGAGTACTCGGTACATCTGCGTCTGCAAAGTCACGTGAATAGTTCAAGAAGATAAAAGACCTCACCGTTCAATTCGATACGGATGATTCCATGAAGCGCGAAGCGTGTTGTTTGGTGATTTTTCGCCTTTTTTCCGAAAATATTCCTTTTATTGCAATTTGGAATAAAATCTCTCGGAAGCTGCCACACAAGTCTGACGCTTCGAATTTGATTTCTTTTCAATGTTCTCGTCGGCTCCTTTGGAGAGTTCACGACCTACTGTGGACGAGAAGAAGAGTGCGATGCTGTCGTCGACTTTATCGCCTCCCGGGGGATCGTCGTCGTCGTCGTGCGAGACCTCGTTTGGGGCCCCGTCGACAAAAATAACGGCGACGAAATTGGAACAAATCTCGTTGGCGGAAAAAGAAGAAGAAGACGAAGAAGAAGAAACAGAGAATAGGATGATGTGTTATTCAGAAGAAGAAGAGGAAGAAGACGGGATGACGGGGTCGACGTCAGATGAGGAAGATTTGGAGGCGAATTTACCCCCTTTGAGCGCGGAAACGGACCCGTTGGTTGTCTTGAAGAGAATATCTTTCGGGTGGCAGTTCGCTTTGGTTGATTTCGCCCTGTTTAAGAGAGTCGGCGGGGGGAGGTATTCGGCGGTGTATCACGCGAAGTATAAACGGTTAGGGATGGATATGGCGTTGAAGAGGTACGTGAAGGAACGATTGCAGCCACACTCGATGGAGCAAATCGCGAGAGAGATTGCGATTCATTCGCAGATGCAACACGCGAGCATAGCGCCGTTTTACGGAGCGTTTTTGGACGACCACACCGGGGATATCTATTTGATTCACGAGTTTGCGCAGAGAGGTGATGTGTTTCACGCGCTGAACGCGACGACGTTTGGGAGGTTTTCGGAAACGAGAGCGGCGAGAGAGGTTATCAAGCCGCTGGTGAACGCGGTGGTGTATTTGCATCAAAGAGGCGTCGTGCATCGAGACATTAAACCGGAAAATATTCTCGTCGCCGAAGCCGGGTCGACGATGGTGATGAATGGGGGTTTACAGGCGAGAGAAACGACGACGATGCAGAACAATCGAGCGAACGCGAGACACACGGCAAAATTGACGGATTTTGGTTTCGCGTGCGATTTGAACGTGCACAAGCCGTTGGCGAGATTAGGCACGACGGATTACATGGCGCCGGAAGTGGTGGCGTGCAATCGCGAGAGGCGCGAAGAGTTGCAACAAAGACACGAAAGTGGTTACGGCGCGGCGGTAGATAATTGGGCGATTGGTGTTTTGACGTACGAATTGTTGGTTGGTATTCCTCCGTTTGCAGGGCCGAACAGTCCGAACAGAGAAGACACGTACGAGAGGATTTTGAAAGGTTCGTATTCAAAGATTCCGAGTTTTGTGAGCGACAAGGCGAAGGATTTTATCGCGAGGTGTTTGGAAGTAGATCCGGAGAAAAGAGCGACGGCGGAAGAGTTGTTAGAGCACGAGTGGTTAGTTTCGAGGACGATGGTGAGACTCGGCGGTAGTAGCGCGCCGATATCGCCGACATCGACCGACGCGAAGACGACGGTAAAATCGACGAAAGCGGAGGAAGAAGAAGATGAAACGACTGCCACCACCCCTTCGCGAAAGACTATTCCGAACGAGGGTGAGAAAGGGACGACGAGCGTTGGTGATACGACAGCAGATGGCAACGGCGCCGTGATTAAGATTCTTAAAGAACAGATAAAAATTGCAAACGAAATCAATAATAATGCCGTCGGGTCGACGAGTCACGAGATCGAAGAAATCGTCGAAGCAGAGGAAGCAGAAAATGATACCAAAAATAAGAAGAAGCAAAGAGTTGGAAGCGAAGATGACCCGTGGAGTACTTCGGATGAATCGTTAGAAAATGAAGAAAACTACGTTCGCGAGTTGGCCTCAATCGCCGCCGGTCGATCGGCTTCAATCGCGATTGCGGGTATTTCAGGAAGCACGCACAACGCGGGTGGCGGGGGGGTATACTCGACGCACGTCCCAACCAGTCAACTGTCGTTGATGAAAGAGAAAGCCGCCGCGGCGGCGCCTATTTCGCCCTTGAAGCACCCAATGAAAGCGCCTCTGCCACCTCCTTCGCCTTCAACAAAGAAGAGTTCGGACAACACCGTGGAAGGCTTGGGATTCGGCGCTCAGAAAATCGATTTAGCCGGGTTAGCCGCTTTACGCGCGCGCTACGCCGGAGAAGAGTACGAAAGCAACACCGGCACACCCGCGCGGTCTTCGTTCGATGGAAAGCTACAAAAAGAGCAGAGTACAAGGAAAACAACAAAGACGGGTGTCATTCCTTCGTCGCCTTCCATCTCGATGTTTGGCAAACTCATGCAAAGGTCGCAATCCGCGATTGCGACGAAATCGTCCAGTCACCCGGAAGCGGCGAATGGTAGTGATAGCGCCGCTTCTCCGCGAAAGAAAAAGTCAATGACATCATCATCCTCTGGAAAGAGTGTGAATATTGATGTCCAACGTTCCTCGCAATCCTTCTTGCAACGCGTGCGAGGTTCGTTGTTCTCTTCGAGACGGGTGCGAAATTTGACGGGCGCGACGAACGATGGCCAAAGCGAGTTTGACGACAGAAACATCAAGACTTAGTAGCAATATAGTAGCCGCAATAGGTTTAAACGTAGTAGATTAGTAGATTAGGGTAGAAAACTTGTACAAATATGCATTCCGTTATTACTATTGGACACATCAGCCGTGCGCGAGATACCCAGGATTCACGTCGTACCGTATCGGGACAAATCCCGAACCGTATCTTACGAACTGCTTTTGCTCGTACCCGCGCGGATTGACGTACCCTTCGCAATACAAAGCGCATCCTCGTTCTATGCCTTCGTATATGTACGCCGTAAAAGAACACCACCTGAAACTGTTTTGAGAGAAAAAAAAAATACGCAGGCAAAACATAAGTTTTGGATAAAACGAGGGAAAAAAAAAAACAGAGACACACACTTTGCGCGCGCGCATACGAAAAGCGAGAGAGAAAAAGAACACCAACTAGAGCATACCACGGAATCTCCAGACACGTGTTGCACTGTTCTCTCCATTCGAAACTTGGGATGAACTGGCACTTATCGAGACACTTCGCCTGGACGACAACAAGAAAAAAGGAGGTGGAAAAGGTCAGAAAAAAATTCATCATTTTTTGTGACGCAAAAAAGGTCTCGTTATCCATTACACATGTTTGCGCTCTCGTCATCATCATCTGCGGGGTGCGTTGCAACTAACAACAAAATCTTGAAGAAGAAAAGGAGACAGACGATGGGGGAAATGATGCTTTTCGGTGGTCTTTTCTCCAAAACCGATGCAGTTTTCGCATCATCTTCTTTGTCTTCAGGAACGAGGACGTTATTGAACGACGGATACTCGATAGAGTTGGAGGAAAAGTACACCTCGGAAGAATCAAAAGGGGTGTCGACATCAACACAAATAATTAAAGACGAATCCGGGAATATTATCGCGACGATTCGGAGCGAACCGACCGGTACGATGGGGAATTACGGGTTACAAAGCATGTTCGCGAACGTGGATGAGTTCGGGGAGAAGATGAAAGGACGGTATAAAAACGCAGAAGAGGACGAAAACACGAGCGGCGAAAGTAGTAAACGGGCGGCGAAAGAGTTAGAAGGGAGTGGGATGTACGCGAGCGGCGAAAGTAGTAAACGGGCGGCGAAAGAGTTAGAAGGGAGTGGGATGTACGCGATCGAGTTGAGCGGAAACAGAGTCGTTGGGATTGTGGTTGGATGTAAGGATGGCGAGAACGGGAGGAAGTTTAATCAGATGCAAACGATTAGCGCATTTGCGCAAGCGAAGGACGAGAGGAAGAAAGAGGAAGCGTGGAGGATTTTGGACTCCCTGCGATTGACGACTGGGAAGACGTGCGGCGGGTGATTAAGTTCATCATCATATCTGATGATAGCATTGCAATAGAATAGAAAATAGAACCATTAGTCCGTTAGTCTGTAGCAACAAATGTACTCGCGTTCCAGACGTCGGAGGCGTCCATTGACTTTCTGAAAAACGCCGGTTCCGATACTCGCACGTTTAAAGGTTCTCCTCCTCCTCCTCCTCCTCCTGCGTCGTTGCGCCAAGGCACGGCTTCTGGTGGTAACGTAATCTCTGCCGCGAAGAGATGCAACTTCGGTCGATAGTTTTTCGCGTTATCGCAGTGCGCTTTACCTCCGTATCTATCGTCGCCTAAAATTGGCATGTTCAGTTCCTTCTCGGCGTGCTTTCGCAGTTGGTGCGTCCGCCCGGTTTTCGGGTGGAAATCAATCAAAACCTTCGTGACGGTATTCTCGTCGTCTTCCCCGGTCTCGTCACAAATTGTAAACTCGGTTTCCGCGTATTGATTTCTCTTTGGTCCCATATCGTTGCTCGTAATCGTCCCGCGCTTCTCATTTATTTTTCTCTTTCCGAGACCTCCGTGTGCGTTCGTATACTCTATCAACACCGCTCTGTACCGCTTCCTCGCCGTGCGATCTCGGAAAGCTTCGGAGAGCACTTTCAACGCTCGACGTGTTTTCGCGCACACGACTAACCCTCCCGTCAAACTGTCTAACCTGTGGACCGGTCTCGGACGATGCAGCGCGCCCTCTACGTTGACCGCCGGCGCGGCGATATACGGCAACACTCGATCTAAACTCCAACCCTCTAATTCGCTATTACTACTATTATTATTGCTATTCTTACTACTCGCAGCGTTACCACTCATCTTCGTCTTCAAAGTCGGAATCCCAAACGATTTCCTCACGATCACGCACTCCTCGTCTTCGTACGCCACCGTCGTCGCGTTATCGCCCTCGCGAATCTCCTTCGGCATATCGTCGAACCGCGCGCCGCCGCGAGAAGAAGAAGCAACATCACCCGCGCCAAAATTCGCGTTCATTCTCGCCTGAATTTCAATCGTGATCGTCGCTTCTTCTTCCTCTCCTTCTTTTTTGCTTTCAAACCATTCTTTCAACACTTCGAATTCAACCTCCGTTTTCGCTTCGTTCACCGTCACTTCGCCTCTTCGAATCGATTTTTTGGCGGCTGTTTTCGTCGGGAATCGCTCGGGAAACACTCGCACGAGCACGTCCGCGATGCGCATCGATTTCATCTCACTCGTGGTCGTTTTGTTGGCGTCGTCATAATCTCCGAATAACTCCGAGCGGGAGACCGTTTTGGAGGCGACGGTTTTAAACGCATTCGTATCGCTCTTCTTCTTCTTTGATGTTGTTGTTAACGTTGGTTTCCGCATGCTAAGCACCGCTCGTCTGTTTCTTTTCGTTGTTCTTAATTCGGTGGTAAAGGCGTGGGCTTTTCTCGACAAAGACGACAAAGACGGTGCTTGCAACGATGATTCGCGCATGAGAGTAATGGAGATATTCTTGTTAGGGAAATTCTACTCGTCAGAGTGCAATATACGCGGGCAATAGAATACACACGCACGGGCAATACTACACACACATAAAAACACACACGAATCAATGGTGCGTTGAAAATCCACCCATGATGCGCATTATTCACACTACTCCTCGCGAGAAACCAGAAAGCTTTTCGTAGTCAATCTGGTAGATTTTAAAAACCCACATGTGTGATCACACGAAGGAGATGCGTGCGAGAAGCGTTTTAGAGTGTATCTGGTTCTTTTCAGACGCTTCGTCCATTCGTGCGCGTAAAATCCTACCCACATAACAATCACGTGTTTGTACGAGGCCATCTAGGGACGGTTTAAGATTAAGAACCTCGTTAAGTTTTGGAACTCTACGTGCGAAACGGTTTTGTTTCTCGTAAAACATATTTAACAGCAGTTAGGGGAACGAACGAAAAATCTCCACAAATTCTCTGTTCAACATGCAAAACACCGGCGTCATGACGGTCACCCCAGCCCGGAAGACCTTGCAGTTCGAAAAAGCAGCGCGAACACCTTTATCCGAACGCTCCATATCGGATAACGAGAATAACGACGAAAATGATAAAGAAAATAAGATGAACAGAGCGTTCGGGGCGGCGTTTTTGCACATGGCGTTCCAGGGGAAAATGAAGAAAAATCACGTAAGCGATGTGGTAAACATGGACGAGAAGGACGATGTAAACCTGAAAGCATCGTCGAAGATGGAACAAATGGAACACGAGTTAGCACAAGCGAGAGCGGAAATTGCAATCTTGAAAGAGAAGAAGAACAATCCGACGAAAAGGAATACTAAGAAATCTGAACTGAAATCACCTCTGTTGTTACCGTCACCACCGGTGTTACAAACGCCTTTACGTTTTCGGCGCGAGCGAGACTCGTTTCGGAAAGAGTTGAAAATGATCAGCCAAAACGCGGAACAAACGGAAGCGCAGATGTTAGAACAGAAAGATAAGGAACAAAAGTTATCCCAGGAGAACGAGGCGTGGTTGTTGAAAGCGTTGAACGAAAAGACGCGAGCGCTGAAGATTGCCGCCAAGGCGAACAACGCGAGCGAGAAAGAGTTGATGCAAGCGAAGGAGACGACGGATGTTTTGGAACGAAGTTTACGAGAACAAACGGCAAAGGTTCTGATGTATAAGCAGAGGCTGGTGAAGAACGAACAGGCGAGGAAGAAGTTGGAGAGTAAAGTTGGGAGGTATCGGGACGCGTTGAAAGACGCGAGTTTGAGGAACGAGGCCCCGGAGGCGATGATGATGCCACCCGTGGAGGAAGATTTTTCGGTGGATACCGCGATGAGTAACGAGAGTTATTGCGGCGAGAATAAGGTTGCAATCAATACTAAGGATAACGAAGAAAGAACAACAAGAGAAGAAAATGAAGGAGAAGAAGAAGAAGAGGTGAACTTTCGCGTGTTCCCGGAACAGATGATGATAGGCGTTCCGGCGACGCCCGCGATGTTTCAATTTCCGGGCAAGATGATGGATAAGAACAGTCATGATAACGAGGACGAATACGAGACAAATACGACTTTACCAGATGTGACGACCACAATGACGCCTGGAGGCGAAGTGATTGATTTTTACGGTCGGCCAAAGCGAGACACGAAGAAAGACGTGTTTGTTATTTTGAGCGTTTGGGCGGCGACGATAGCCGCGTTGATTTCGATGGGAACGTCTTCGTCTCTATCTTCTTCAATCGTCGTCGGTGAACGAGTCGTCGTCATAGGCTTTGGCTTTTTCTGCTAGAATTGATTATTGATATTGTTCCTATTATTATTTAACTATTATCTAACTCTACTGTGTTCAAACTACTCGTTCTCTCTTCCAGTCGCGAACGTGATCATTTCTGAGTGTTTTTGTGGATGAATGAAAGAGAAAAGTCTTTACGTTATTTGAATCTTCGCGTGGCGTAGACGACCATCTCTACGATGTTGTTGGAAAGGAATATATCAGTATATATTATAATGTGTATACGAACAAAAGAAAAACTCAAAAGACGAATAAAACGGAAGCAAAAAAGCAAAGATGAAGTATACTTATTATAAGCGACTTACCTTGGACGCTCATGGGCAACTCGGCGATATCCACTCTCGCCTCTCGATTGAAAATCTCTAAATCCGCCAGCGCCCACAACAAGTTCGGCTCTTCGCCGATGGCGTATAAACACCCCTCGTCGGTTTCGTCCGGGAAAATCGTTTGGATTCTCTCCGTGACGAGTCGTATCCTGTCTCTCGCGGACAAGTCCGTCTCGTCCAATAAAAGTCTCGGACACTCCTCCAGCATCGACGGCACGCGTTCGCGTTTGAATCCAAGCTCGTACAAAGTCATCATATTCTGCACCGCTTTGGCGACATTCACGGAAGACACGATCGACGCGTCGTTCTGTAACAACTTCCCCACGTTTACATCCGGTAATGCTTTCTCTAATCTGTCCACTTGAACCATCAAATCATCGCAGTCTTCGTACACCGATTTCGACAACGCTAAATTCTTCGCAACCCGCGCGGCTTCAAAGTCTCGCATTTTGAATTTGATTTCTAAGAACGATTGCGTTCGAGCGATGTTCAAAGCGCGGTTGTCGTCGTTGATTTCGTTATTATTCGCCTTCTTCTTCTCTGTTTTCATCGTTTTATTATTAGTAGTAGTAGTATAAAAAGTTTCGCTGAATGTTTCCAACAACTCTCGTCTCGTCTCGTCTTGCGCTCGCTTCGTCGCTTCGGTCAAAATCTCTCTCGCTTCTTCAATCGCCAGTTCCAGTCTTTCCTCGAACGACGCGTTTAGAAGTTCGCTCGTCTCCTCTGTCTCCTCTTTAAAAGCTTTTTCTTTGTCGTTTGTTTCAGCCCGCCTTCTTTTAACGGAATCATCATCAAAACCATCTTCCTCATCATCATCACCCTTAAAGTTGTTGTTTTGCGCTCCAACAGAAGCAGACGAAAGAGGAGGAAAAAAACGACCTTTATCACCTTTTCTGTTAAAGTCGTTCTCGTTTTGAAAACGATGAAAACAACGACGATTCTTTCGAAAACGCGGAAGAAGAGAAAGAGGAGTAGGCGTCGAAACGCAGAAGGAACAACAACTCGAGCGAGGAGTGCAAGACATATCTTTTTTTGAGGGGAAAATTTTGAGGGGTGTGCGAGTACACAGACAGGTGGAGGAGAAGTGAAAAATACGAGAGCGTTTTCACTCGTAAACACACGCACACATCTTCTCTATGTCTAGAGCTCTGAATAAATGCCTCTGAAAATTCGTACGCGTGTGCACGTGCGTGTTTCTATTCTTCGTGCGCATTTTAAGCGCCGCAGAATCATTCCGACCGAGCAGATACGACAGATGTGTAGAGAGAGTACTCTAAACCTTACACCCTAAACTTTGCATTGATCGAGACTTTTTTTTACGGAAGAAAAAACCGAAGAAATTCTCCATAGTAGTACTACGAATAAGAGATGACGAACACCAACGAAGGTGGAGGAATAGGAGAGAGTGGTTTCGGTACTGGTGGTGGCGAGACTACTCCTACGAATAATAATGAGAGCAGTTCAAAACCGTACCCAACCAGCGCAAAAGAGTACCAAATAACGGACGAAATCGGTCGAGGCGTTTCCGGGGTCGTCTGGAAAGCCACCATCCCTTCAAAACAAAACGAACAAGTCGCGATTAAAGTCCTCGATTTAGAAGACCAAGACCAAAACTACCTGGAGGAAATCAGACGAGAAGCACAAACGATGAGCATGCTCTCGCACCCGAACTTGGTTAGGTATTATTGCTCGTTTATCGAGAAATCGAGCCTGTGGGTGGTGATGCCGTATTTAGAGGGCGGGTCGGTGTTGAATCTGATGAAGTGGAAACACTTGACGCGAGAGGAGGATGAAGAGAGAGGAGGAGAAGGAAACAACAATTCTAACAACGAATCGGTCGCGTCGACGAGTGAGTCGATTGGTTTTGACGAAACGACCGTGGCGACCATCTTGAAAGGAACTTTAAAGGCGTTGGATTACTTCCATCGCAACGGGAACATCCACCGAGACGTGAAAGCGGGGAACATATTAGTCGACGCGAACGGGGACGTGAAATTAGCCGATTTTGGCGTCTCTGCGAGTTCCTGGGGGAGTGGAGGGAGACCTCGTTCGCACCAAACGTTCGTCGGGACGCCGTGTTGGATGGCGCCGGAAGTGATGGAACAAGTTTCCGGGTACGACTTTCACGCCGACATATGGAGCTTGGGGATTACCGTGTTGGAATTGTGTCACGGGCACGCGCCATTTGCAAAGTATCCGCCGATGAAAGTTTTGTTGATGACGTTGCAAAACCCACCACCGACGTTGGAGTCGTCGGCGCAATCCGGCGCTGGCGGCGTCGGCGGCGGGCCGAAGAAAACGTTCTCGAGAGCGTTGAAAGAATTCGTCGGTTTGTGTTTGCAAAAAGATCCGAGCAAAAGACCGTCCGCGGAGAAGTTACTGGAACACAGGTTTTTGAAAGAAGCCAAAAAGTCAGATTACATCGTAAAGACGTTGTTAAAAGACATTCCGAGTTTAGGCGAACGAACGAAACAGTTGTTGGAACGAGACGCGAAACGGAGAGAGGCGAAACGGAAAGGCGAAGATATCGGGAAAACCGCGGAACAAGAGGAAGCGGAGAGTCAAGCGGCGTATAAGCACGGCGTGAGCATGTGGAATTTCAACTTGGACGAACTGAAAGCGGAAGCTGCGGCGATCGATAACGAAGTCGGCGGCGGCGACCCTTCGGCGAAGAGTTCTTTACAAAAGAAAGGGTCGCGGTTCAAAATAATCGAAGAAGAAAACAGCGGCGCGGCTTCCGATTCCGGCGCGAGCACGCAAAGCGCCAAGACTGAACAGAAAGGACGGTTTACCATATCCGACGACACGCCGGCGCAACAACAAGAACAGCAACAACCTCAGCAGCCTCAACGAAAAGTCACCCAAAAAGGCCGATTCATCGTCGAGGAAGAACACAACGTCGCGGCTTCTTCTTCTCAAAGAAGCTCCGGCGGCGGCGGTGGCGCATCAGAAATCGAGCAAATGTGCGAAAAAATTGTCCTTTTCTCTCAACAGCAAGATGATGTCATTCGCTCGCTCCGGGAAGAGAACGAGAGTTTGCGGAGGAGAGTCGCCGAGTTGGGCGGATGATAGATTTTGTCGTATGCGTCGTCTGAATCGTCGCGCAAAAAAAAACGCACACACGCGCGCGTGTGCGCGCGCATATATTACACACACACACACACACAGAGAGAGAGAGAGAGAGAGAGAAGATGAGCTGTGGGCGTATCTCTTATATTATATTAGTATTCGCGTACAACGCATGACGTTGTGGCACATTTTTCACCTAAAATCGAGCTTGAAAATCACCACAAAAATCACTCTCTCTTTTGCGCGCATCATCACGCGTCGCTTTATCGCATCACACGACCACCAAAATGATGACGACGACGACAATTTCGATGCTCGCAAAAGCTTACCCCCTTTCGTTTTCTTCGCAGCGTCAAAGGAGTGGTGGTATTCTTTGCGCTCCTTTTCAACCATCACTTCGTAGGGGAAAAGTCGCCGTCGCATCGTCGTCTATGTCGTCGGTGTTAAACGACGCGTTCCAAACGCAATTTTCCGGCGATTTTGGCGCGGTCGTGCGGGAATACGTATTATTCTCAGAGGAAGATGAAAACTCTGGTTTTTGGAAAGGAATAAACGTGCCGTTGCGATACGTCCACGGCGTAGGGGTGGTCCCAATATCGAGCATGCCGTTTGCGGATAAAGTGTTCGAGGCGAACGCGCGAGTGACATGCGGGGTGGTCAAGGGATTGTTCGAGATTGAAACGAAACGATCGTTTCCGGAGGTTGGAGAAGAAGCGTCGATGGGGTCGTGCGGAGGGTCCGAGTGGAACGAGCGGACGCGATACGCGGAGGATCGCAAGTATTTCCTCTCGAGCGGCGGAGTGGAGGCGAGGACGGTGGACGAGACGGGGAGTTTTACGGCTGGGCCGAAGACGTTAGGGAGTGCGAGTAGTAATAGTAGTAGTAGTAGTAGTAGTAGTGGTAGTAAGGGTAAGAGTAGCGGTAGTGACGATGAGTCAAAAGAAGAAGAAGAGGATTTTGGAATGACTTGGTTCCCGACGCACGAGAACGAAAGTTCTGTGAGATTCGGATTACAATGGGACGCGATGAAACGCGTCAGAGTCGAGTATCACGTGAAAAAGACCACAGGTACAGTTGGGTGCGCTATTTGGAGCGAAAGGAAAGGCGAGTGCGCGCCACGCGGCGACGGCGGAGAAGGAGGAGTATTAGGCGGGGAGAAGAAAAAATGGTCAAATTTTGCGAAAAAGTCCATCCTCCGCGAACGCGCGTTCGTGTTAGAGAAAGATGAGGACACCGCCGCCACCAAATTCACGAACGTTTCGCCAAACTCTCCCTCTCTCGCGGCCATATCGAGCGAGTCGCTCCTCCTCTTCGAAAACGGCAACCCGATCGCGCTTCCGTGCGGCGAAGACGTCGTCTACGTTTCCTCTTCTCTAAAACATCACGCAAAAAATACCGATAAGATAGAAGAAGAAGCCGCGACGACGACGACGACGACGTGCTTCGCCGCCGCCGTCGAAATTGACGGAGGAAGAAAAACTTTACTTTGGACGCGCGCGTACGATAGTCGAGGCCTGTTGAAATTCGCTCACTTTGCCGAACTCGTCGGTTAAGTCGTATCCTTTACGCATTATCATCACGTATACTATTCAACGCTAAAACTACTCTCTCTCTCTCTCTCTTTACTCTACTAAAAGCTTCTAAAATGTTCTCTTCTCTCTCGCAGAAACCTCCTCGGTCTTAATCTCTCTCTCTCTCGAGATGCGCTTTCTACTACGTATCTCTCAACATCTCGTAACTCCACCCATCTTTCCCTCTCCCAACTTGCACCAACACCGTCGTCGCGTACGCCCCGGGTAAGAAGCTCAAAACGCCCACAACGAACGTCGCCGCTTTCGTCCCTCTCTCTGCGTCTTTTTCGTGTAAATCTATGATATTTAACTCGAGGAGAGTAAACACGGCGAGCGATATCGTTCCGACGAGAAGTAAGCACGGACCGAGCAGTTTTTGCTTCAACGATAACTCATTCTCGACGCCTCTTTGAACGCCGCCGGTGAAAGAATGCATTTGACTGGAAAACGATCGAAACGAGGACGGATCGGTCTGCATCATTGAGCGTTTGTCTTCTTCTGATTCTTTGGAGACGATTCGATGGCGCGAAGTTCGCATTTAAATGTGATGGTTCCGAGAAAGTGAAGAAGACAAAGAGCAGAGGAGGAAGAAAAATGTCACGCGTATATAGTGCATTACAAGCTTTGATTTTGAAATATGTTTAAAACTGCGACGACGCGGGGGTGTGTAATACTCCGTCTTCGTATCGCCAATAGGATGGGAGAGGACAGTCGTTGTCGAGGAGGTATTGTACACACTCGGGGTGGTTGTTCTTGTGCGCTTCTCGTACGGCCTCAGAGTTCCAAGGCGCTTTTGCGGTTTCGTGTAAGAACTTCAAACAGTCTAATTGGCCGTTCTCGGCCGCACGCTGACACGTCCATTCGTCATATTTATCATATTTGCGCTCGATAAGATATTCGAGTATGTGAAGATGACCATTTCGAGCCGCCCTTACGGCAGTTCTCCAATCCCAAGGCGCTTTGACTTCTTCCCAAGGCGCTTTGACTTCTTCGCGTAAGTATTTGAGGCACTCGAGATGACCATTTGAGGCAGCATTTGCACACGCACCCACACCGATAGGACACTCATTTGCCACGCAATACTTTACCATTTCCAGATTACCTTGTTCTGTGGCCCTATTAATCGTCCCTTCATCCCACTTACACTTTTTCTCCTCTCGCTCCCACTTGAGCAACTCGAGTTTATTCGTACAAGCAACTCTCAAGCAGAAATCTCTTTCGTCCCATTCTCTGGGCCACAACCATTGATTCTCCCACGCAAACTCCAACGTCGATATCGACGACATCTCTTTCACTTTAAACCTCTTTCTCAAATCATCCGCGCGAGACGATCTCTTAATCAACTTTCTCGTCTCCGTATTCACCTCGTAAAAGAATTTGAGATCCGTCCCGTTGAGTTTACACATCACATGCTTCTCCACGATATCGCGACACGCGCCGCCATTCAGCAACGCCTCTCTGAATAAACGCCACAACGGCAAAGGCTTATTCTCGAGCGCTGCGAGAGCGTTTCGTAGTCTCTCGTAATCCTCTTCCGTCGAGTATTCGGAGGACATCCTTCTTTCTTCCGGATGAAGAGATCGCTTTTTTTATTATAACGCCAATATTTATTTTTTCCCTTCTTTTTCTTCTCTTGTTGAGAAAAAAAAGGAGCTAAAAATACTCACATAAAAACCACCTTTTGTTTAGCGCGCGCGAGAGAGAGTTCACGCAAGACATCAAAGCGCCCTTTCCCTACTACCACATTCTCAAGAGGAAAGAAAGAACAACAATGATGTCGCTGCCGAACATGCCCGGAATGACCGCGATGGGTGCGACGACGTGGAGTCAACAGGTAGTAGTATTTTAGAGTTTTTTTTCTTTCCTCCTTCTTAGGGGAAACTGTTTGTTTTGTTTGACCGGAGGAAAATGTCACTAACGATTTAATCTTTTCAAAACAGGACGGGAGGATGATGAAACCGCGTTCGCAAACGCTTCGATTCGTGAACGGGTACGCGATATTAACCGACGACGCGACGTCTTCGAAACAAAAGTTGATTGATTCGCACCACCAACAAAACGAAACAGAAGAAGTTTTGGTTGAAAATAAAGAGAAGGCGACATGTTCTTTCGTTCCGGCATACGTGGCGTTAGATCGCATCGTGCTTCGATTTTTCGCGAAATATACGGAGATTGTGCACGATAGCGCGACGGAGACGTCTCGCGAACGGAGAGTGGTATTTAGAGTGTACGCGGAGGATCTCACGATTGACGCGACGGAGCCGAAACAGGAAAATTCTGGGTTGCAGCAAGGGTTGTATTTGAAGAGGACGAAGTGCGAGGAGGTTTTTAGCGAGCGGTTGAGAGAAGCTTTGGTGGGTAAAAGCAACGAAACGGGTGGTGGAGATACTGCCGCAGAGGTGAAAAGAGTAGTCTTGGAGATGTTGAAAGTTGGGAGCACGATTACCGTGTGCGGGCGCGCGTTTTCCGTCTACGCGTGCGACGGATTTACTCGCCAGTTTTACGAAGAGGGCGAAGAAATGAGTATGCCGCCAAACGAAACGAACGAACACGAAAGTAGTTTTTCGCGCGACTCCAAAGATGATTTTGAAAGCGGCGTCAACAACTCGCTCGCTTTTAAGCGCGCGAAAGGGCCACCGAACGCGAGGTTGGACGATATGGCTCGATTTACCGAGGCGAAGCTCGGGCGACCGAGCTCGGCGTTGGGTGCGGACACCAGAAAGAAATTTCTCGAACACGACGGGGAGGTTTTACGGTTTTACGCCACATGGAAAGGAGAGAAAGACGAGAGAGAAGACGCGACTGATGACGAGAATCGATTGTTTTGCGTGCACTATTTTCTCGCGGACGATACGGTGGAAGTTATCGAGAAAGGCGGACGCGCGCTTTTGAGACGAGGAAAACTTCCGAAAATATCATCAACATCAGAAAGAGAGAAGAAAACAGAAAGAGAAGAAAGGCAGACGACGATACCGACACCAACACCATCTGCGAAACCGTTAGACTTTTCCGTGTGCTCGATTGGTAGCAGCGAACGAATCCCTCACATCGTTGCAAACGAGATTGTCGTCGGTCAAACCGTCAACGTCTACGGTCGAGACATGTTCATTTACGGTTGCGACCGATCCACGGAGGCGTGGTATTTGAAAATCCACGGGGAGAACGCGATCGCAAACATCGACGTTTCGAAACCGGAAACGCCTAAGAAGAAGAAAGAAGTGCCTCGACACGAAGGCTTAGCCATTGGAAGCGAAGAAGATACGTTGCAAAACTGTTTGGCGTTGAATCCGAAGCCGCCGAAGAAGGATTATCGCAAGGCGTTTGAGAAGGGCGGGTGCGTGTTGCGATTTGAAGCGAGGATTGTTCGCGGCAAAGAAGATGGTGGAGACGAGAAGAACATCGATCTGCCGTGCTCATCTCCTTCATCATCATCCATTATCGTCCCTAACGGCGGCGACGGAACCACCGATGCCTCCGCGAACGATTTTAAGCGTAACTTTGTGCTCTCGTTTTTCCTCGAGGACGACACGTCCTCGGTATTTGAACCTCCCGAAAAGAACGGTGGAAACGGTGGGAAATTCCTCGAAAGAGGCAAAATTCGCGATAGCCAGACTGGTAAGGCGTACACCACCGAAGATATGTTCGTAGGAAACGTTCTCAAGTTGCACAAGCGGTGCTTCAAGTTAGTCGCAGCGGACGCGTTTACGTTGAAAACGCTCGCCGAGGGACGCTACTAAAAATTTGATAAACGCTGACCAAAAGTGACGCAATGACCACCTGAACTGCTAAACACCAGATAACCAGTAGTAATGCATGTGTGTATATTTGGGCTTCGAAATATAAATGTTAAAAACGAATCGAAATCTTGTTTGGGTCGTTTATGGTAGTACCTATCTGTGGTTTTTATGTTCTACTTTTGGTGGTACGAAACTTTTACACGTCTAAAGGCGAGCCTCCACCAAACATCCTCGAGAAATCCGTCACGCACCCGGACCGTTCGTCGTGGTGACCTTGCCCACTCGAAATGCCATCGACAAACACGGAGTCTATTTTACCGGCAACGTAATGCATCCAACCGGAAGATACCGTCACGGCGGCTCGATCTCGTCTTTTTTTTCTCTTCAAACTCCCATCTTCTCTCTTATTCTTCTCGCTCACCACAGACGAAACTAACATTTGCATCGCGATATCTTCGCAATTTTTCCTCGCGTCGATGTACTCTCTCACCCCGTCTGGTAAATGTTCCGAACTGTACAATTCTAAGTACTTCGCGTGCGAAAACGCAGCTTTCGTCAACGCGATGGAGTATCTCTTCGCGCTCGTGAAAAACAACTCGACATCGTTCCACGCGTATCGCATTTTACACGTACCATCCACGCCTCCGTTCCTATTTTCTAACTTGTGCATGCGCCCAAAATACCCAACTAAACCTTCCCTATTCCTCTGCCATTCCCGAAACCCTTTTTGCAACTTTCCGCACGGAATCCGAACGTCGTCGTCCACGTGAAACACCGCCTCCGTTTTCAAATCGTCAATCTTTTCAAACCTA
>Ga0209091_10001976_pt1 | contig 17624 bp, 11 predicted proteins | sample ArcticOcean_MG_C_6_FD_187438 | JGI IMG/M metagenome (GOLD analysis project Ga0209091, IMG submission 187438) | Marine microbial communities from western Arctic Ocean - ArcticOcean_MG_CB8_128 (SPAdes) (version 2) | ecosystem: Environmental > Aquatic > Marine > Oceanic | place: Arctic Ocean...
GGAACAATTACATTTGCTGATGCTAGTTCTTCATTAGGTACAATAACTTCATCTGGTTTTACTGGAAATGTTGTTGGTAATGTTACAGGTAATACTTCTGGTACTGCTTTAACAGTTACACAAGCGGCTCAAACTGCAATTACTTCTGTAGGAACTCTTACTGCATTAACTGTAGATGACGTTGATGTAAATGGTAAAGTTATTGTGATGACTGGTTCAACTGATGACACTTTCACAACAACTGTTGGTACAAACGGTGCAACTAGTTTAGTAACAGTAGACACGGCTGGCGCTGCAGGACATTTAACGATTACTGCCGATGGTACAGTAGATATTAATTCAGCTGGTGTATTAACCTTAGATTCTGGTGCAGCAATAAATATTGAACCAGCTTCTGGTTCAGCAATTTTATTAGATGGCACAATTAGTATAGATGCTGGAGTAGTTACGGGTGCAACAAGTATTACATCAACTGCATTTGTTGGTGATATAACTGGTGATGTTACTGGTACTGCTGATGTAGCTACTGTTGCAACAACTGTTACAATAACGGACAACGAATCTACAGACGAAAGTAATGCTATTATATTTACTGCTGGGGGCGATGTTGATGGCGGTAATATTGGTCTTGAGTCTGACGGAACATTAACATATAATCCAAGTACAGGTAAAATAACTGCTACAGGATTTGTTGGTGCATTAACAGGCGCTGTAACAGGTAATGTTACAGGTAATGCTTCTGGTACTGCTTTAACAGTTACACAAGCAGCTCAAACTTCGATTACTTCTGTAGGAACTCTTACTGCATTAACTGTAGATGATGTTGTTATTGATGGTAAAGTTATGACCATGACTGGTTCAAGTAGTGATACTGCCGTATTTACTGCTGGAACAAATGGAACTTTATCAATTGTAACAACTGACGCAGCTGCTGCCGCTGCTAACATTCAAATTACTGCAGATGGTACTGCAGAACTCGCAGGTACAACCGTTACACTAGATTCTGAAGGCGATATTGTTCTTGATGCTAATGGTGCTGACATATTCTTTAAAGATGATGGAACTACTTTTGGTAGTGCAACAAATTCATCAGGCAACTTAATAGTTAAATCTGGAACTACAACTGCATTAACATTTGCTGGTGCAAACGTAACTGCTGCTGGAACAGTTGATTCTGGTGCGATAACTTCTACTGGTGTTGTAACTGGAACAGGATTTACTATTGGTAGTGCTGCGATATTAGAAGCAGAATTAGAAATACTAGATGGTGCTACAGTAACTACAACAGAATTAAATTTATTAGATGGTGGAACTGATGTTGGTGGCGGAATAACTGTTGCTGATGCAGATGGATTTATAGTAAATGATGCTGGGACTATGAAAACTATTCCTGCTTCATCTGTAAAAACTTATGCTGCTACAACTGTAACTGTACCAGCAAGTTATAACATGATTATTAATGGAGACATGTCAGTAGCTCAAAGAGGTAAAACAATAACAGATGCAGCTGTAGCTAACGTATCTACAACAAGTAACGCAGATGATAGTTACACACTAGATAGATGGATACTAATATCAGATGGAGATAACATTGTAGATGTAACTCAAGAACATGATGGGCCAACCACTGGTGGACCTAAATCTATTAGATTAGATGTAGAAACAGTAGATAAACAATTTGGAATAGTACAATGGATAGAACACATAAATTGCTCTGAAGCAATAGGTGGAAATGTAAGTCTTTCTTTTTCTATGAAAGTAACTGGTGCTAAAATGGATGATGTAAGAGCAGCAGTAGTTTCTTGGTCTGGCACTAGAGATGCTCCTACTTCTGATATAGTAGCTACTTGGGAATCAGAAGGCACAGTACCAACTCTAGCTTCTAGTTGCACTTATGAAAATACAGCAGCAGATTTAAGTCCAACAACAAGTTGGGCAAGATACACAATAGAAAACGTATCAGTAGATACAAGCTCAACAGCTAACATAGGAGTATTCATCTGGTCTGGAGTTGATGATACAGATGCAGGTAATTTCTTATATGTTACAGACGTACAATTAGAAACAAGTGCAAGTGCTCATGCTTTCAAGAGACAACCAGTAAGTCAGACAATGAAAGATTGTGAAAGGTACTATGAAACCTCTATGGACTGGGGTCAAGACCAACAGTATGCAGGACAAAAAGTAGTATATGGACTGGGTAGTGCAACCTATGCAGCTACAGTCAGTTCAATTGGTGGTATACAATACAGGACTAGAAAAAGATTATCCCCAACAGTAGTTATATATGACCAAGATGGTCTGGCAGGTTCAGTATACACAATACACAGTGGTACTAGAGTAAGTAGTACTGTGGCAGCACAACATACTATAGATTATGGATTTTTGTTTGCAACTAAGACTAATGCATTTAGTCATGGGTATGCATATTACTATGCGTATACAGCAGAGTCAGAGTTATAAGGGAGTATAGAAATGGCAAGGGTAATTGATTCAGTTAAAAAATGGACACTTGATGCAGATGATTCAAACATCGTATATGAATATTTAGTTATCTATACTGACGGAGTTGGAGCATCAGTTCCATTGAATACAGGTAATAAAGATTACAGACAAATACTAGCATGGGTAGATGCAGGTAATACCATCGCTGAAGCAGATTAATGATGGTTACACTTTTAATGATGAGTTATATATAAAATATGTATAAATATAAGGAAAGGAAATAAATAAAAATGGCTGCAATAATTACAGAAAAATTTAGACTACATAACGCAGAACAATTCTATGAATCGTTAAGCGAATCTTCAGCGGATACCTATTATATAGGAATAGGAAAACCTATTTCATTTACTAGTGATACAAGTGGTGGAACAGATTTATCTCCACCTACACCAGTAGATGATGTAAGTTCGGAATATTATCTTTGGGATAGTATGATTGCAGCTAAAAAATTAACATCTACTGATGTCACTTATGTAATACCTAGAAGAAATTGGGCAAACAGTACAACTTATGATATGTACGAACATAATATCAGTTCTTCAAATACCACAACATCTAGTGCAACTAATCTTTATGATTCAACTTTTTATTTTATGACAAGTGATTATAGAGTTTATAAAGTTTTAGATAATAATGGTGGAACTGCATATTCTGGTGCTGAACCATCTTCAACTTCTACAGCTCCACATGCAATAGGTGGATATGTTCTTCAATATATGTACACAATTACAAGTTCAGAAGTTTCAAACTTTTTAACAAGTGATTATATACCAGTGTCAACTGATAGTACAGTTTCATCTGCTGCAACTGATGGTGCAATAGATTCAGTTATAGTAACTGCTGGAACTGGTTATACAAATGGAACTTACTATGCACCTGTTCATGGTGATGGTACAAGTTCTGGAACATCATCTGGTGCAATTATAAGAATTACAATCGCTAGTAATGCAATCGTAAGTTATGGATTAACTGCTGGAACTGATACAACTATTCATGCCGCTGGAGCTGGATATACTCATGGTACTGTATCGTTAGCTTCTAGTGCAATTTATAGTGATGCTGATTTAAGTACTGCTACAAATGTTGGTGGTGGTAGTGGTGGTGCTGTATCAGTAGTTATCGGACCGAAAGAAGGACATGGTGACAATGCAGTAAAAGAATTAGGTGGACATTATGTAATGTTGCACACAAATCTTACACAAGCAGAAGGAGATGACTTCCTTACAGGAAATGATTTTAGACAAGTATCATTAGTACAAGACCCATACAATTATGGAACTACAACTGTTTCAACAGCAACAACACTTCGTTCTGTTAAAGCTATGAAATTAGCGAGTGGTGCTGGAACTTTTCAAGCAGATGAAAAAATAACACAAGCAACTTCTGGTGCAGTTGGAAAAGTTGTAGAATATGATTCAACTCTTCGAATTCTTTACTATCAACAAGAACGATGGTCTGATTATGGAACACCAAGTGATGGAAATAAAGATGCATTTAGTGGAACTTATACAATTACTGGTGCAACTTCCAGTGTAACTGGAGCTCCAGATGCCGCCGCAGATAGTTCTGTAGATACTGGTGATTCAACTATTACTTTTACTAATGGATTTGCAAATGAAGAAATTGAACACGATAGTGGCGATATTTTATATACAGAAAGTAGAAGACCAATATCAAGAGCGAGTGACCAAACAGAAGATATTAAATTAATTATTGAATTTTAAGAGTAAGGTTGAACAATGGAAAAAACAAATTTAAATGTAAGTCCTTATTATGATGACTTTGATGAATCGGATAATTTTCACCGAGTTTTATTCAGACCATCATATGCAGTACAAGCAAGAGAATTAACAACACTTCAAACTATTTTACAAAACCAAATAGATAAATTTGGTAGACATATTTTTAAAGAAGGTGCAATGGTAATTCCTGGTAATATAGGTTTTACTAATGAATACTATGCAGTAAAATTACAAGACGCATTTAGTAGTGCTTCTATCGCAGGTAATATTTCTGATTATGTCGGAACTAGGATTACTGGTGTAACATCTGGTGTTATTGCAGAAGTTATTGAAGCGGTTGCTGCTACTTCAACTGACCCAATTACTCTTTATGTAAAATATACAAAAACTGGAACTAATACTACATCAACTACTTTTAGTGATGGAGAAAATATTTCTTCAGATGGTGAAGTCGGAAGTTATTCTGCAGCTGCAGCTTCAGCAACAACTAAGGCATCAGATGCAACTGCAACTGGTTCTTCTTGTAACATAGAAGCAGGTGTTTATTTTATTCGTGGACACTTTGTACACGTTGATGCTGAAAGACTTATCCTAGACAAATATACTGATACGCCTTCATATAGAATTGGATTAACAATTACAGAAACACTTGTAACACCAGAAGCAGATAGTTCACTTCAAGATAATGCAACTGGTTCTACTAATTATGCTGCTAAAGGTGCTCATAGATTAAAAATTTCTTGTGCATTAGCAAAACTTGCAATAGGTTCATCTGAAGATACAAACTTTGTAGAATTATTAAGAACTAAAAATGGAAATCTGGAAAATAAAGTTAGACCTGGTGGAATATATTCTGTCTTAGGTGATAATATTGCAAAAAGAACTTTTGAAGAATCAGGAAATTATAGTGTAAAACCATATAGTATTGAGTTAAGAGAAAATTTAGATAATTCAATAAACAATGGTGTGTATTCTTCTGGGACAACAACTGATAGTGGAAATACTGCAGATGAAAAATATATTACTGCACACATATCAGCAGGTAAATCATATATAGATGGTTATAGAATAGAACAATTCGCTCCATCTTTTATTGATATAGAAAAACCAAGAACATTTGCTTATGTGAATTCAGCTGTCGCTGTACAAGAATTAGGTAACTATGTTACTGCTACTAATGTTTATAGCATACCAGAATTGTCGCCTGCAGATTCGGGTGATGTAGTACCATTTAAACCAGTTTTACTTTATGATACTGCAACTGCCAACACAACAAATGCAACTTCCTTATTGGCTGAAGCTTTAGATGATTCTGAAACTGCAATTGATGTTGATGATGGAAGTGAATTTAATCTGCTTAATGTGATTCAAGTAGGAACAGAACAGATGAAGATTACAGCAATTTCATCTAATACTTTAACAGTAACTAGAGGATTTAATAGTACCACAGCTGCTACTCATGCTGATAATGCACAGGTTACAAAAGTACTTGGGGGTGCTGGTTCTGGTACAAATATCGGTGTTGCAAGAGTTAGAGCAATTGAACATAGTTCAGGTACAAATAGTACAAACTTTATATCTGATGTTCGTGGAAATAGTTCTGAAGTAAAATTTCATTTATTTGATGTTCGTATGTTTACTGTGCTTACAATGAGTGCTGCTCCAAGTCCAGTGATTCCCGCTGGTGCAAGAGTAAAAGGTGAAACATCTGGTGCAACTGGATATGCATATGCAGATACAAGTGGTACAGGATTAACTTTAGTATCTGTAAATGGAACTTTCTCAGCTTCAGAAGAAATCACAGAAAGTGATTCTGCAGAAACAGGACAAGTAGTTGAAAATTCTAGTAATGCTGATATAACTATTTCTTCTATCGCAACGCATGGTTTTTCTAAAGTTAAACAATTATACAGTGGTAAAACAGATAGTTCAGATGTAGATTTTAGTGCAGATGTTAAACTAACAGATGAATTTACATTAAGTGGTACTTATAGAACTGAAACATCAGGTACAGATAATTTAATTGGTGTATCTGGGTTTGATACAAGTGAAGTTATAGTCGGAGAGATAGTCGTTATTCCAACAGGAGTAGCAGGTGCAACTGAAGAAAGAATTGTAGATGCAATAACAGCTACTGCAATATCATTTACTGTTGCCCCAACTACCGATGCAATTACAACTGCAAACATTGTCAGAAAACGTGCAAAACTAAATGAACAAACTAAAAATATTGCAATCAGAAAATTACCAAAAAGAAGAATTAAAACTTTATTAACTGATACTAATAGTGGAGTTACTGATACTACAATTCAAGTAAGAAGACAATTTGTTGTAATACCTAACTCGTCTGGTATTATAACTTTAACTGCTGGTTCAAATGAAACATTTAATACAGCAACAAATGCAAATTATACAATCGCAATTGTTCAAGATGGAACAGGTGGTACTGGTGATGCTGGTGATATTATAGATATCACAGGAACAAATGTCGCAACGAGTGGTACTGGTAGTGGAACGCTTACTATAACATCAACAACAGTCTTTGGTACTACAGGCGATTTCCATGTACAAGTTCTTGCATCATTAACAAGAACAGTTGTAAGTGCAAAAGCAAAAACATTAAAATCATCTAAAACTGTAATTGTTGCAAATGTTGGTTCTACTGCAAATAGAACTTGGGGTTGTGATGCAAGTGATACTGAAATTTCACTTGGTCGTGCAGATTGTTTTAGACTTCGTGCCGTTTATGAATCTTTGGCTTCAGGCACAAATGCTGTTGCTCCAACTTTAACCACAGGAACTATCACAGGTACTTTCCAAAGAGGTGAAATAATCACTGGTGGAACAAGTGGTGCAAAAGGATTTCTTATTACCACAACAAGTCCACTACAATATGTGTTATCAACTGCAACAGATTTTTCAAGCACAGACGCACTTACAGGTGCAACATCTGGTGCTACTGCAACAGCAACTGCAAAAACAGATGGCGATACAGTTGCAACAAGTAATTTTACACTTGATACTGGACAACGAGATAACTATTATGATATTTCAAGAATTGTTAGAAAACCAGGTTTTCCAGCACCAACTGGAAAATTACTTGTAGTCTTTGATTACTTTGAACACGGTAGTGGCGATTTATTTACTGTAGATTCATATCCTGCTTCTGGAGTAGAATTCAGTTATAAAGATATACCAGTATATGGTGCAACAAGAATCGACCCAGATGTAAGACAACCAACTGGTCAATATTTTTTAAGTGATTGTGCAGATTTTAGACCAAGAGTTGCTGACATTGCAGGTGCAAGTGCAACTGTTACTGATGTAGATACAATTACAGGATATTCGTTTGACTTTGCTTCCAGATTATTTAATGGAACAGGTTCATCAATTACAGATATGTGTCAAGATGGAAAAAATATTCAGGCAGATATAGATTATTATCTTGCAAGACGAGACTCTTTATTCTTAACATCATCAGGTGAGTTTAAAGTTATATCTGGTGCTCCTAGTGATACACCTACTTATCCCAAACCACTTGATAATGCAATGAAACTTGCTGATATTAGTTTAGATTCGTATCTAACAGATATTGCGACTGATACTCTTGTTAGTAGGGCTAATAATAAAAGATATACAATGCGTGATATTGGACTTTTAGAAAATAGAATTAAAAATATTGAATATTATACTGCATTAAGTATGTTAGAAAACGAAGCACAAAGTTTTGAAGTTCAAGATGAAAATGGATTGAATAGATTTAAATCTGGTTTGGTGGTAGATAATTTCGCTGGACATAGAGTTGGGAATGTTAGTCATAAAGATTATAGATGTTCTGTGGATATGCAAAATAACGAACTCCGACCAAAATACTTTATGAAAGGTATTGGTTTAACAGAAGAAAATACCACAACTGCAGAAAGAACTGCAGATGGATATCAATTAACTGGTGATGTCGTAACATTGCCTTATACTGATACTGCAAGTATTACCCAACCATATGCCACTACAACAGAAAATTTAAATCCATTTTTAACATTTCTATGGGCAGGTATATGTACATTAGACCCAAATGGTGATGAATGGTTTGAAACTCAATATAATCCAGATGTGTTAGGACCAGGTATGTTGGAAGGAAACTTTAATACCTTTGTGTCAGAAAATCAAAATGCAATTGGAACGATATGGAATGCATGGGAAACTCAATGGAGTGGTGTAAGACTTAATGCTGGGTCTCATTTTTTGGACGCCCCAGTAATGGAAGGGATTCGATTAGGGGATGGTCGAATTGGTAATTTTGCAACACTATGGACTGAAGCAGGTATAAGAACAAGAACAGGAATAAACAATCAAATTGTTGAACAAATTGATACAGAAATAATAAATGATAGATTGGTTTCAACTGGGATAGTTCCATTTATTCGTGCAAGAAATGTAACATTTAGTGTAGTTGCTATGAAACCCAACACAAAAGTTTATCCTTATCTTGATAAAGAACTTGTAACTGCATATATAACACCGACTGGTGGTGCATTGGGTGGAACTTTAACAACAGATGCCAATGGTGCTGTAAGTGGAACATTTGCTATTCCAAGCCCAACTGTATCAGGAAATCCTGTATGGCAAACTGGTGATATTAATTTTAGATTAACAACAAGTTCAACAAATTCAACATTAACAAAAGCAGATAGTTTTGCACAAGCAACTTATACTGCTTCTGGAATATTAGAAACAAGAGAAAGAGACCTTATTTCGACTAGAAATGCTAGAATAGAAGCAACATCTGTAACAGAAAGAAATGGTGGTAATCCAGTAGGCCGAGAATTCTTTACTGATGTTCAATGGCGTGACCCATTAGCACAATCGTTTATATCTGAAAGTAGTACTGGAGAATTTATAACAAAGATAGATGTATATTTTTCTACAAAAGATTCTACAATTCCAGTAACATTACAAATAAGAGAGATGGATAATGGATTTCCTACCAAAAAAGTTATACCATTTGGTAGTGTAACCTTAAATCCATCTTCAGTAAATGTTGATGCGAGTACAGCTGCTACTACAACAACATTTACTTTTGAATCACCAGTTTATATTGCGCCTGGTGTAGAATATGCTATGGTGTTGATGACAGATTCACAGGATTATAATGTTTGGATTTCTCGAATGGGAGAAACAGATGTAACTGCTGGAAGATTTATAAACGACCAACCATTTCTCGGTGTCTTGTTTAAATCACAAAATAATTCTACTTGGACTGCGTTTGATTTTGAAGATTTAAAATTTACTTTATATAGAGCATCATTTACAACTGGAACATCTGGTACTTTAACATTAAATAATGATGCATTATCAACACAAACTTTAAAAGCAAATTCTATAGAAAGTTTTGCTTCAACTGCTCTTGTTAAAGTTAGACAAACAGACCATCAAATGTATTCAACATCAAACAATGTAACTATTGCTGGTGTATCAAGTGGATTATCAACAACATTAAATGGTGCGATTAATAATAGTACCACAAGTCCTATTTTAGATTCTGTAACAAACTTTACAGATACAAGTGGAGTTTATAATATAATTTCATCAACATATTATATTAAAATTGATGATGAGATTATTTCATACACAGGTGTTTCTACTAAAACACTTACTGGTGTATCAAGAGGGGCAAGAAGTACAACTGCTGCTGCTCATGATGATGGTGCAACGGTTGAGTTCTATCAATTCAATGGATTAATATTAGATGAAATTAATAAAACACACGCTGCAGTTGCGAATGTAGGAATTGATTCTTATACTGTTGCAACTACACTTTCAGCTGAAACTGCTGGAACATTTGGTGGCAGTTCTATAACTGCAACACAAAATGCATTGTTTGATACATTTAAAGTATTACTACCTACATTAGGATTTCCAGAAACAACATTAAGTCCAACTATTAAATCTACATCTGGAACAAGTCCAGATGGAACTCAAAGTTCATTTACTAAAGCAAGTACAGGTGTATCGTTTGATTTAAATGAAAATTATAATTTTGATGTTCCAAAATTAATTGCATCTGGTATTAATGAAACAAATGAAATGTCTGCTGCTAAATCATTATCATTAAATTTTGTATTAAATAGTACAAGTGAATATGTTTCACCATATGTTGATTTAGACAAAAAATCAATTGTTTGTGCTGCAAATAGAATAACGAATGTAGATAGTTCATCTGATGTTTATCCAACAAGTGACTTTGTTGATGCAATCGAACCAGAAGGCGATAGTGGCGAAACAGTTTATATGACTAAAAAAGTCGGACTGGCTAGTCCTGCTACTGCGTTGAGACTTATTCTTGATGCACATAAACCTTCTACTTCTGATATTAAAGTTATGTATAAAATTCTAAGGTCAGATGATGCATCTAGCTTTGATGATTTGGGCTGGGTATATTTTAATACTACAGGAACTACTGATGATACGGTAACTGCAAATACTACGAAAGATGATTTTACTGAATATCAATATACTGCAGGTAAAAAAGATGATGGTACAGGAAGTGCATTAGATGAGTTTATTGCATTTGCAATTAAGATTAAAATGCAAGGAACAAATTGTGCTGAAGTACCAAGAATAAAAGATTTAAGGGCGTTGGCACTAGCAACATAAAATTATGAGTGGAACAATACCAGTAAAAGATAAATCAGATTTAGCAAGAGATGTTCATTCTAATGCGATTATTAACACGAATAGAAGTGCATACGAAATGGCAGTTAAACGGTCAAGAGATGCACAAAGACAAAGAGATGAAATTAGAGAAGCAAGCAGAGAAATAAACACATTAAAAACTGAAATGCAAGAAATTAAATCTCTTTTACTTAAATTAGTTAACACCCCTTAGTCGTTTATTGGTCAATTTTCTTTATAAATATAAACAAAGGAAGAAGTAAATGGCAACACCAACAACAAAAGCAACACTTAAACAATACTGTTTAAGAGCATTAGGACAACCAGTCATTGAAATTAATGTTGATGACGACCAATGTGATGATAGGGTTGAAGAAGCACTTCAATATTTTCAAGAATATCACTATAATGGTGTAGAAAGGGTTTTTCTTAAACACGTAATGACAGCTGCAGATTTAACAAGAGGTCAAGCAAACGATACTGCTGCAACTGCAACAGATGATAAAGATGGTTCAACAACTGCTGATTGGGTAGAACAAAAAGGATGGATACCAGTTCCAGATACAGTTTTATCCGTTGTTAGAGTTTTTCCTTTTGATGATAGTTCAACAAATAATATATTTGATGTAAAATACCAATTAAGATTAAATGATTTATATGATTTTTCTTCTACATCTATTATGCATTATAAAATGACAATGCAACATTTATCTTTTATAAATCAAATGTTAGTTGGAGAAATTCCACTAAGACATAATCAACACCAAAACAGATTGTATATAGATATGGATTGGACAAATGATATTGCTGCTGGTGAATATTTAATTATCGAAGCATATAGACAACTCGACCCAGATACTTATAGTTCTATATGGAACGATATGTATTTTAAAAGATATGCAACTGCATTAATAAAAAAACAATGGGGAAACAATCTACTTAAATTTAGGGGTATGCAAATGTTAGGTGGTGTTGAAATTAATGGTGAAACCATTCTTACTGAAGCAAAAGAAGAACTAGAAAAACTTCATGAAGAAATAAAACTGGCATATGATGTACCACCAATGGTTCAAATAGGATAGATAAATGGCGCCCACAAATGTGTATTTTGATACTGGAACTCAATCAGAACAAGACCTTTACGAAGCTATAGCTATAGAACAAATAAGAATACAAGGTCAAGAAGTATATTACTTACCAAGAACACTTGTAAAGGAAGATAATCTTTTTTATGAAGATACTCTTTCTAAATTTGATGATGCCTATTTAATCGAAATGGTATTCAACGAAGTTGATGGTTTCGGTGGCGAAAAAGAATTAATGGGCAAATTCGGTTTAGAAATGAGAGAGGAATGTTCTTTTACAGTTTCAAGAAGAAGATTCGATGAACTAGTTGGAACTGATTCTAATATCATAGTCTCATCAAGACCAAATGAAGGCGATGTAATTTACTTCCCAACATTAAATAAAATGTTTGAAATAACATTTGTTGACCATGATGACCCATTCTATCAAGTACAAAATAGACCTACCTATAGATTAAGTTGTAGAACATTTGAATATTCAAGTGAAATTATTGATACAGATATTGCAGAAATAGATGCTGTAGAAACAACATTTACAAGAGACTCAATGCAGTATCAAGTTTCAATGGAACAAAGTGGTACATATACAGAAAGTTTCTTATTAGAAGATTCAACTGGTGGAGAGAATTTAATATTAGACGGAACAGATGGTTCTAGTACAAATGCTGATAGTGATATACAAGGTGAATCTGAATACTTATCTGGTGCGATTCTTGCAGAAGATACTGAACAATCAAGAATTGATTTCTATGATAATTTTGGTTTATCATTTATAGTTGGCGAAAGAATTGTCGGTGCAAGTTCTGGTGCTATTGGATATGTATTAGATATATTAGACCCAATGGCATATACTTTAATTACTTCAACAGAATTTACAGATGGTGAAACTTTTACTGGACAAACCAGTCAAACCACTGCAAAAATAAAAGAATTAATAGGAACAAAACACTATATAGTTAAAGAAGATTATATAGTAGGAGACCAAAGTTCAGATTATAAAGCACAAAATGAATATCTCGATACACTTGATGATAGCATTTTTGATTTTTCTGAATCGAATCCATTCTCAGAAGGTGGATTATAGGAGTTATAAATTATGTTAGGGCAATCACAATTTTATCACGAAACAATTAGAAAATTAGTAGTAGCTTTCGGAAGTATGTTTAATGACATTCACTTAGTTCGTAAGAACAATGCTGGTGTTATTACACAAACTATGAAAGTTCCACTTGCATACGGACCAAAACAAAAGTTTCTTGCAAGACTTAGACAGGATGCAAGTTTAGATAATAAAGTTGCAGTAACTTTACCTCGTATTGGTTTTGAAATAACTGGTTTAACTTATGACCCAGCAAGAAAATTAAATCGTGTTCAAAAATTTAAAAAAGTTAAAAGTGGTACTGATAAAAAATTAGATACTCAATACATGCCTGTTCCTTATAATTTAGAATTTTCATTATCTATCATGTCAAAAAATAGTGATGATGGATTACAAATACTAGAACAAATACTTCCATACTTTCAACCAGATTATACTGTAACAATTAATGATAATATTGCAATGGATTCTAAAAGAGATATTCCTATTATATTAAATAGTATTAATTATGAAGATAGTTACGAAGGGGATTTTGCTTCAAGACGTTCTATAATATATAATCTTTCTTTCACATTGAAATTTTATTTATATGGGCCAGTTACTTCAACAAGTATTATCAAAACTGTGCAAGTCGACCAATATGTAGACTTGCCTGATAAATCTCCTACAAGAGAACAGAGATATACGGTTACACCTGACCCAACATCAGCTGATGCTGATGATGATTTTGGATTTAATGAAACAACATCTGTTTATCAAGATGCAAAAGATTATAATCCGATTACAGGTTCTGACGAATAAATACTTCTGTAGGATAATATTATGAGTATTGATGAAAAGATAAATGAATCATTAGGTATCGTTGGCGATATAAAAACCTCTATGCCTGAAGATAATAAAGTTATTCCCCGACCATCTGGTGATGACGAAAAAGAAATTGACTACAAGTATAGTCGTGAAAATTTCTATAACCTAATTGAAAGAGGTCAAGAAGCAATTGATGGTATTATCACTCTTGCAAAAGAATCAGAACATCCAAGAACATATGAAGTTGCTGGACAATTAATTAAAAATGTTGCTGAAGTAACAGAAAAATTAATGCAACTTCAAAATGATATGAAAAAATTAAAAGAAGTTCCTAGTAATGCACCAAAAAGTGTAACTAACGCATTGTTCATTGGCTCAACTGCTGAATTACAAAAAGCATTAACTGGAAAAGGAAGAATAATAGATGCCGACATTAGAAAGTCAGACAGTACAACTGACTAGTTTTTTATTGCCGTGGATTGGTATTTTAATTAGTGCCATTGTTGCAATTATGTTTAAAGATTGGGCAACATCTTTAGCAAAAGGATTGCAATTTAAATGGAATCCTGCTTTTAACGAAGGTGATACAATTATTCTTGATGGTCAAGAGGGAATGATTGTTAAAATTGGTGCAAGAGAAACGGTGTTTAGTGTATATTCTGATAATGGTTTGATATGGAGATATGTTCCTAATGAAAGAATTGTATTTTTAAAATTAGAAAAGGTAATGAATCCTAATTTACATTTAGATACTGAAGAAGAAAAAGCAAAAAAATTACAAAGCATGATTGATATATTGCAAGATGAAAAAATTACTGAGAATAAAAAAGATATAGAGCAATTGAAAAATGTCAACTAGTGGTCACTATTTAAATAATCCTAACTTAAAGTCTGCCAATGTACAAGAGAATTGGACATCAGAAACAGTTGAAGAATACACTAAGTGTATGAAAGACCCACTGTATTTTATTGAACATTATATCAAAATTATATCTCTTGATGAGGGTTTAATACCTTTCGGTATGTATAAGTTTCAAAGGAACATGGTTAAAACTTTTCATAAGAATCGTTTTAGTATTTGTAAACTTCCAAGACAATCTGGAAAATCTACAACCATAATAGCTTATTTGTTATATTATGTTTTATTTAATTCAACTGTTAATGTTGCTATTCTTGCAAACAAAGCTGCAACTGCAAGAGATATCTTAGGAAGATTACAACTTGCATATGAAAATTTACCTAAGTGGTTACAACAAGGTGTGTTACAATGGAACAAAGGTTCTCTTGAATTAGAAAATGGTTCAAAAATACTTGCTGCTTCTACAAGTGCTAGTGCAGTAAGAGGTGGTAGTTATAATATTATTTTCTTAGATGAGTTTGCATATGTTCCAAGTAATATCGCAGAACAATTTTTTAGTTCTGTTTATCCTACGATATCTGCTGGTAAAAGTACAAAAGTAATTATAGTTTCAACTCCAAGAGGTATGAATATGTTTTATAAGTTGTGGGTTGATGCAACGAATAAAAGAAATTCGTATATACCAATAGAAGTTCATTGGAAAGAAATTCCTGGCAGAACTGAAAAATGGAAAAGAGAAACGATACGAAATACATCAGAAGCACAATTCCAAACAGAATTTGAATGTGAGTTTTTGGGTTCTGTAAATACTTTAATATCGCCGTCTAAATTGAGACACCTTGCATATAAAACCCCGATTAAATCTAATAGTGGATTAGATGTACATGTGATGCCAGAAAAAGAACATAACTATATGTTGGTTGCAGATGTATCAAGAGGACTTGCAAATGATTATTCTGCATTTTTAGTTATTGATATAACAGAACTACCATATAAAGTTGTTGCGAAATATAGAGATAACGAAATTAAACCTTTATTGTTTCCAAATAAAATATATGATGTTGCAAAAGTTTATAATCAAGCATTTGTTCTTATAGAAGTAAATGATATTGGAGACCAAGTTGCACATACATTACAATTTGATTTAGAATATGATAATATGTTAATGTCGATGATGCGTGGTCGTGCTGGACAAATACTTGGTTCTGGTCTTGGTGGTGCTGGTAGGTCACAACTTGGTGTAAGAACAACAAAAGCTGTAAAGAGAATTGGTTGTTCCAATTTTAAAACATTAATAGAATCAGATAAACTTATTACACAAGATTATGATTTAATAAATGAGATGTCAACTTTTATTATTCATGGAAGTTCATATGCTGCTGATGATGGTTGTAATGATGATTTAGTAATGTGTGGTATATTATTTTCATGGTGTACTACTCAACAATTTTATAAAGAATTAACTGATATTGATTTAAGAAAAAGAATAAGTTTAGAATCAGCAGACCAACTTGAAAGTGATATGTTACCATTTGGGTTTGTTCAAGATGGTTTACCAGAAGATGATATCGGTGAAGAATTAGTAGATAATTATGGAACTCGGTGGTCGCCTGTTGTAAGAACAACTGACGACTTTTAAATAAATTCTATTAAGTCATTATCTATCTTTAACCAACAATTAGAACAAACAATTTTACATTCGGATAATAATTGTTTAATTTCTTCTCTACTTGTTTCGTTCAGTCCTTTTCTTTTAGAAAGTTTTCTAACTTTTGCGTCATGTGGATGAAATTTAAGACAGATTGCTTCACTTTCGCTACAATACTTACATGCTTTGCCGATTAGATATTCATTTAACCATTGAACACGTTTATAATAGTTTCTTCTTGCAACTTTTTTAATGGTATCTTTATACTTGGTGTAATGATTATTACTCATAAAGATATTTATATGTCCTATCACATATAAAATGTATTTTTTAGAAACATCAATTTTATAAATATTAATGAAATCGAAAAGATTTTGTGATATTTTAATATCATAAATTTAAATAAAAAGGAGACATAGATATGGGATTTTTAGTTTCTCCAGGTGTACAAGTTAAAGAAATAGATTTAACTAATGTCATTCCTGCTGTTTCTACTTCCATTGCCGCAATTTCATTGCCGGCATATAAAGGACCAGTAGAAGACATAGTAGACATTACTTCTGAACAAGAACTTGTACAAACTTTTGGAAAACCAAACGGTAGTAATTTTGAGCCATGGTTCGTTGCTGCCAACTTTCTTAAATATGGAAACGCATTAAGAGTTGTAAGACCAACATCTGGTATAGTAAATGCTGCTGTAAGTGGTACAGCTGTAATTATTAAAAATGACGACCATTATCAAGAAAACTATGCAAGTGGTGAAGGCTCTGTCGGTGAATGGGCTGCAAGAACTCCTGGAACATGGGGTAACTCAATAGGTGTTTCAATTTGTCCAAGTGCAACTGCATTTGAAGAAAATTTAGCTTCATCTAATTTAACCACTGTAGAAGATGCTGTTGGTGCAACAACAATTGGTGTTGACGATGGTACTGCATTTAATGTGGGTGATTTAATATCATTCTCATCTGCTGACGCATCAACTACTGCAAGTGCATTTACTCACATTAGTGGAGATGAAGGTAATGAATATGAAATTACTGCAATTTCTACACATAACTTAACAGTTAGATTGGATGGTGATGCAAATGGTGCTGGTGTAAAAGCCATTATTCCAGATAATACATATGTTCGTAGACGTTGGAGATGGTATGATTTATTCGCTACTGCTCCAGGCACATCTGCATGGGCAACTGCAAATGGTCGTGGT
>Ga0209091_10001977_pt1 | contig 17620 bp, 16 predicted proteins | sample ArcticOcean_MG_C_6_FD_187438 | JGI IMG/M metagenome (GOLD analysis project Ga0209091, IMG submission 187438) | Marine microbial communities from western Arctic Ocean - ArcticOcean_MG_CB8_128 (SPAdes) (version 2) | ecosystem: Environmental > Aquatic > Marine > Oceanic | place: Arctic Ocean...
ACCTGACACAGGCTTAACTTATATTCGTTATATTTGCAGCATGGCTAAAAGAATGAAAGTAAAATCATATCCAATCTATAGTGAAGATATGCACACCTGTATGCAATGGTGCCTAAAAAATAGAATAATAGTACATGTGCAGCCAGAAGTGGTCTTCTTACCTAAAGCTGCTAAGACTGGCAAGTACCATGTAATAGTAAATAACAAAGGCAAAGTAATTACATCAGAACCTAAGTATACAAATCCTGAAGCTTGTTCTAAAGCATGGGAAATATGTTGTCACTTTTATGAGAATCGTCCAACTGACACTTTATAAACTTATATAACCTTGTCTTTATATATTATACATATATAATATATACACTGTATAATAGTGTAGTATATACTATATAATTATATAGTAAGTATAATAGTGTATTATACACTGTAGTACTATATGATTACCACTGTATAATAATACCTGTAGGTTTTTTTTCTTTTACTATATAAATATACCAGCTACACTATTAAAGAGTGTATATACAGTACCTTATGTATAAGAACTGACACAACAATTTCGTATCTTGCATAGAGATACACTAATCACTAATCCAGTTACTTAAATAATATGCAGAAAGATATCAAATTCATTGTGCCAGATTCACTAGAAGAAATAACGCTCGGTAGTTACCAATCTTACTTGGCATCAATAGAAGGCTTAGATGAGACTAAAGACGTAAAGGAAATTAACACGAAGCTCTTAGAGACGTTCTGCGGGCTTGAATCAGACCAAGTGAACCTCTTACCCTTCAATGCGGTAGAAAGTGCCTTAAAAGTGCTTACAGATGCCTTTAAAGAGGAGTATGAACTTATTCGTATGTTTAATCTTGAAGGAGCTAAGATGGGATTTATACCAAAGCTAGACGATATGACTCTAGGTGAGTATATAGATTTAGAGACTCACTTCGGTGATTGGGAGAATATGCATAAAGCAATGGCAATCCTCTACAGAGTAGTTAACTTTGAGAAAGGAGAGAAGTATTCGATTGTCTCGTATGATGCCAATGAGGACTTGCAGGAACTTATGAAGTTAATGCCGTTAAGTGTTGTAATGAGTTGTATGGTTTTTTTTTATCATTTAGGGAAGGAATTAGCGCAAGCTACGTCGACTTATATACTCAAAGCTCTCAAGCAGGAGAAGGGCACAATATCTCCTCTGAAGGAAGCTTTGGAGAAAAGTGGGGTTGGTATCAATCAATTTACGGACTCGCTCAAGGGGATGTCAGAAGATTTGACGAAATTACAGAATTACCGTTACACCAATGTTTAACCTTCTTGGCATTCGAAAAGGAAAAGAATGAAATAGAAGCTGCAATGATTAAGAAACAATATAAATAATGAAAGCATACTACGATTTAATTGATAGAATACATACATACCTAAGCGGTGTATCTCCAATAAATACAGTAACCTTTGGGGACTTACTAGAAGTAGACCTATCTAAGCAAACTATATTCCCTTTAGCTCATGTTGGCATTATCTCTATGCAGTTCGAAGAGCATATCATGAACTTATCTATGAATGTAATTGTAATGGATATAGTTGACCAAGACCAAGATGACAAGCAGACTAAGACTAAACCACATTTAGGACTAGATAATAAGCACGATATACATAATTCACTACTTAACGTAATTAATGGCTTACAGAGCTCTATACGAAGAGGTGGGCTTAGAGATTACCATTATGAAATATCAGGAGTTCCGACTGCTCAGTTGTTTGAAGATAGATTTGAGAATGAAGTAACTGGTTGGTCAATGACTATTGATATAACTATGGCTAATGATGATATGGGATTAATTAATGCAGACGGTAGCCAATGTCCTTAAAGATAAAGAATACAAAGGATTATATGACGAGCTACAGCCTTAAGCTAGTAGACCTCTTGCGTAAAGAGATGGCATCACCTCAGAAAAATAAGATGCAATATGAGAATAGTTCTATAAACGCTACAGGTAGAAGTTCTGCTAATATAAATTCTATAGTAAATTCATCACCATTAAATGATTTAAGTATAGATATTAGAGGTGATGACCACCTAGAAGATTTAGATAAAGGAACAACAACTACAACAGCAAGTGTAACAGATATAGCAAAATGGATAATAGCAAAACCAGTAAATTACAGAGGAGCAAGTCAAAGTCAAACACTAAAGTCTCTAGGAGCAGGACACCCGAAAGTATTATCCTTAGCAAAGAAGATAGTAAAAGGTCTAGCAAGAAGAGGAACACAACCGACAAACTTCATAACCCGAACGGTGGAGAAGCACATGGCAAATCTAAAGATAGTTGCCCCAATTGTGAAAGATGTAGAGGCAGGTGTAAAGGACTTACTAACTCAGGCAGGATTTGATTTAGAAGGTAAAAATATAAAATTTGAATAATGTCAATAACTAATATAAAGAAAATTAACGTAAGGAGTCCATTTTATATAAATGTAGGTAATGCTTACGAAATACCTGTTGTAGAACCAGACCCACTCGACCCTGACCCAATTGACCCTGTTGAAGATGATATTATTGTGCCACCAGACCCAGTTGACCCAGTTAACCCAATTATATCTACATACCCTATTTCTTGTGGGGTAAACTATGATACAGGCTCTACTAGTGGAATCAGAAGGTATCGTGTTAATTTAGCTGGTCGTGAGTATGGAGATGTTTCTGTAAATATCACAAATATTATAGTTCCTATGAAAATGAGAATATATAATCAAGGTGCTACAGCAGGAGCTTATCAGACTAAAGGTCAGGATTCTTATGCACCTCAATGGTTAGCAGCTACTGGAGAAGATGCTACTGATTTAACATCTGCAGTTGGTGGTGTATTTCCCGCTATAAATAACACATTAGTTTATACATATAATACAGCTGAGTCTAGTGTTTATGGTGATTACTTAATAGTAGAGCTATCTATGCCAATAACTGTTTCAAATCCTAAAGTTGAAGTAAGTTGCTTAGCAGAAATAGGTGCTGTTGCTGACCCTGAGTATGTTTATACTATGACTATAGAGCATAGAAATTTTAATTCACTTGAACAAGTAATTGTAAAGGTTAATGATGTTGCTTATGATTTAAATAGTAATAAAGCAGAGGGTGATGGTATAAGGCTAGTATGGGATAATGTAGCTCCTTTAGTAGCTCCAGAAACAAATTACTTCCCTTATCCGCAAACAAATAATGCGTATCGTAAATCTCATCTTGATTGGGATTATACAAAAATGAATATTACTCATTTAGCAGAATCTGAATATAGACAACTTGGTCAATCGGTTACTATTGATACAAGTCTAGGAGAAGGTCTATTTGACTTAGCTATTCGTATGGAGAAAAGACCTGTAGTAACAATAGCAGGTGTAAGAACTCTTTTACCTTCTCAAACGGGTTATACAGCTGTAATGACTATACAACATGGAGACTGGGGCGATGCAACTAATATTGATATAAATTTTGATAGCATAACATTAAGACCATTTGGAAGTATTATAAAGCAAAGGGATGGAATAACGTATTCTCCTGAAATGGTTACATCTTTGACGAATCAATTATAATTATGGTAGAATTAGTAAGTGCAAAATTAAGTTTATATGTATGGAGAGGGGCTTTAAATGCAGTACCCTCTACACCAACCTATACATTACAAAAGACAAAGTTATCTACTGAAACAATAATAGTTTTTGAAATAGCAGAACTAGTTAAAGATTATGTAGAAGTAATATTTGATGGGGACTACGGTTCAATAGTTCAAACTAGCTGGGTTTACTGGCAGGTTGAAAGAACCTATTCAAATAATACTACAGATAAATTTACTCAATACGCTATGGCTTTTAGGGGTTATGGAGATGTTACTGATGGCATCAATCCAGAGCTGTCTAAGACCGTAATGATGACTAATAGGGTTGTGCATAATAAGTGTGGTGACTTTATGACTGTACCTGTATATACTTTTACTGGTGATGGTGTTACTGAGGTTGTATACCTAAATGATGGAACACCAATAGATTCAATAATTACTGGTAGTTCAAATGTATTTACTGTTGCTCAATCAATAAATATTGCAGCTCCCTCAGATATAATAACTATAGATAAGACTTTAAGTACAGTATCCTCTTCTGATGATATTACAACCACTCCAGTTATACCTATAAATGCGAATGAAATAACTTTTACTAATGCTGATGGTACAACTACAAAAGTATATATTGAATGCTTAGAAGATTGTAAAAACGAACCACGCAAGCTATCCTTTATAAACAAGTTTGGTGTAATGCAAGATATGTGGTTCTTTGCAAAGAAAACGGAATCGTTCTCTAGTGAGGTAGAGTCTTACAAGAAATCTACACTCAACATAGGAAGTAGTGCTTCTTACAGAGTATCAGAGCACCAAAATCAGTATTTAAGCAATCAAGGTAAGGAAAAGATAACAATGAGTACTGGATTTGTAGATGAATCGTATGGAGAGCTTATAAAAGAGTTAATTGTATCTGAATACGTTTATATGGCAGATAAAGTGCTAAGAAGCCCTTCAGACCCTTCATTTCCTTTAGCAGTCCCTATAACAGTAGCTAGTAGAGATTTTGATATTAAAACTAGACGTAATGACAAATTAGTAGAATATACACTTGAGTTTGAAGCAGATTCTGACTTTATACAAAGCGTAAGATAAATGAGGGAGATACAATTGTATGTAGAAGACCAAAGGTTAGACCTTTTCTCAGATGAAAATATAGATATGAAATCTAGTATCCAAGATGCTAAGGATATATCAAAGGTATTTACAGACTACACTAGTCAATTTTCTGTACCTGCATCAAAAGACAATAACCGTATATTTAGGCATTTCTATAATTTCAACGTATCTCAAGGAGGATTTGATGGTAGGGTATATCACGAATCAAAGATGCTTATAAATCACCTACACTTCAAAAGAGGTAGAATTACCTTGAATGGGGTGCTTATGAAGAACCAAAAGGTTTCATCTTATAATATTACATTCTACGGAAATACAGTTACATTAACCGATATACTTAAAGAAGATAAACTACAAGCATTAGATTTCTCTGCTTTTGACCATACTTGGAATCATGATAATATAAAAGATATATTTCAGAATGGACTAGATGTTAATTCTGATTCTGATGCACTTATATATCCACTAATAACCTCAAAGAAAAGATTATTCTACGATAGCTCCTTAGTTGACAATTCAAATAAGAACTTTAACGGTAACTTATATCATACCACTGAATCTAGTCCGTCAGACCCTAAAAGGTACTCTAAAAGAGGAGTAACTCCTATAGATTTAAAACCTGCTATAAAGTTACATCATGTAATAAAAGCTATAGAGGATAAATATACAGGCATAAACTTTACCAGTGATAGCTTTCTCAATTCTACAAGCGTACCTATTTCTAATTTGTATATGTGGATGAGTAATCGTAGCGGTAACATCTTTGGTGAAGATGCTTTATATAGATACGTTTTCAATAACTACTCTCTTAAGTCTGGCTCAGTTGATTTGGCTAATGTATCAGTAGAAGATAAAGCTATAAAACTAAACATTATTCATGGATTATCTGGAGACTTCTTTAGATGGACTGTAATCGTAAAGGTTAATGATGTATTAAATGTTGATACTGAATATACTGTAAGCATAAGAAGCCTTATAAATGGTTCTGTAAAAAAACAAACCTATTCAGGAGATAGAGATATTTACTTTGAGGTAACTGGAGAATCTTCCTTTAATGAATTTACGGTTGAACTAGCTTCTAAAGAATTAACTTCTTATAATGTAGAGGTTGACATTAGATACTGGGAGGTTTATAATAACTCACAAATAAGAATAGAAACATACGAGGTTAATAATGGCTCTGATATAACTGTAGTTCAAGATTTAGCTATAAAAGATAATCTTCCTGATATTAAGATTATAGATTTATTAACGGGCTTATTTAAGCTGTTTAATCTTACTGCTTACTTTATAGATGATGAATACTCTGCTGACTTTGGTAAGATAAGAGTATTACCTCTAGATGATTACTATGCAGACGCATTAAATAATCAATCTGGTGGCATTATAGATATAACGGATTATATTGACGTAACTGAGCATATAGTTAATACTTCATTTCCATTTTCCGATATAGACTTTAAATATAGCAAAACAGAAACATTATTGATAAAACAACATAATGATGAGTTCGGTAGAATATTCGGTAACTCTAATTTACCAGTATCTAGTCAATATCAAAACCTTGTAACAAGAAAACCTTACGAAATAAAAGTGCCATTTGGACATTTAAAGTATGAAAGAATAAGGAATGGTGCTAATGATAGTCAAACAGAAATTCAGTGGGGTTATGCAGCGTCTGGAGACTTTAACTCTAAGAATAAATCTCCGTATGAAAACTATAATTCGGAAACAGCTGACCATAAACCGCCAGAAGGAGACTATAGCTCTGTAAATATAAAGCCATTACTGTTTTATGGCATCCAGCAAACTAGTATGATTGAAAAGATAAACTTCTCTTCTATAGATTTAATTCAGTCTGCAGCTATAGATAAGTATTTTATGCCATCTAATAGTAAAGAAGATAGTGCCAATGTTATAATACCTGCAACAGTATCGTTAAACTTTGACGCAGAGGTTGATGAATTTACTCAGGTAGACTCAGGCTCTCTAACTAACTCTTTATTCAATAAGTTCTATAAAAAATATATAAGAAGCGTTTTTGAGCCTAGTAAAAGGATGTTTATATTCACAGCTTACTTTCCGCCTAGTTTCCTTATAAAATACAAATTAAATGACCAACTAAAGGTACAAGATGTGGTGTATCGGATTAATTCTATATCGACAGAACTTAACACTGGTAAATCTAAGTTAGAACTTATAAATTTAAATGCAGACGAAATTATAGAATGATAAAACAGATATTAGAATTACTGGGGACTGATGACTGGTATGGTCAATCTAAAAATATAGATATTGCTAAAGGCAAGTATAAAGCTGTAGCTAACTGGAGTGAGATGATGGAACGAACAAAAAGAGAATACTATGGCAAGTGAAATTATAGTAAGCATCAATGTAAAATCTGGGAAGGCTGAGGTTAGCTTAAAGAAAGCTAAAGTAAGTGTAGATGGTCTTGCTAAAGCTCAAGAGAAATTAGCAGCAGCAGAACATAAGTCAGCAAAAGCAATAGCTTTAGTTAATCTGAAGACAAAAGAGCAGATTGAGGCAAACAATCAGGCTGCAGCTGCTACACAAAAGAATATAAATAAAGGAAGTGGTCAATTTAGAACTCAGGTAGGTTTAAATAATGCCATACTTACTGAAGCAGGTAGAGCAGCTTCTGATTTACGTTTTGGATTTAATGGTGTAGCGAACAACGTTGGTCAAATAGCTTCGTTATTTGGTAGTTTAATAAATACAAGTGATAATTTAGCAACTTCATTTAAGAATCTATTTAAGTCTCTTCTAGGTACTGGAGGTATAATGATTGCTATCCAGTTATTAATTGCGTACGGAGACCAAGTATATAGCTTCTTTTTTGGTGCTGCAGAAGCAGCTGGTGAGTTACAAAAAAAGATGGAGAGCTTATTAAAGCCAATAAAACAAAACAGATTAGAGTTGTTAGGCTATATAGAAGTGTTAAAAGACACTACTTCTAGTGAGGAAGCTAGGATAGAGGCTTTAAATAAGTTAGCTCAAGCAGTCCCAAATGCTGTCAATGATAATGGTGAATTAAAAATAAGTTATACTGAATTAAGATTAGTTGTAGATGATTATATAGAGCAACTAACTATAAGGGCTGAAATAGAGGCAATTATAGAGATTAATTCACAAAAGTTCTCATTAAGAAGAAGGGTTAGGAATATAGAAGCTATAGAGGATGAGGATAAAAAAAACAAAGAAATAAAGAAATACTTAGATGAGGAGATAGGCTTTTTTGAGGCTAGTGGTAGAAGTAGAGCTGAACAGAGGAAATTAGATAAATTAAGCGAAGAAGAACGAAACAAAATTAGGTTTGAGAGCTTAAAAGATAGAGCTAAAAAGGAGGCACAACAAGTTATTGATAGTGTAGTTGCATTACAGCAGAAACTAAAAGGTATTAAAGTCGACCCTTCTGGTGCTGACCCTGCTGGTAGTACTAGAATTAGAGTATTTAAAGAGAAACTTCTTCAATTAGAAAAACTAGAGCAGAGATATAGAGAGAAGTCTATAAATGACGATGGGCAAACTAATGAAGAGAAGATAGGTCAATTCCAGCAAAATGAATTTGCTAAATTAGACATACTTGAGGAGAACTTTATAACTAGAGAGTCGTTAAGATTAAAGAATTATATAGAGAGTGTAAATAACCTTAAGGTTAGCAATGAAAAGAAAGCTGAGCTTATAGCTGATGCTGAGGCTAAGTTTACGAATGAAATAAAAATAGCTGGAGAAGATAGGTTAAAAGTAGAAGAGCAAATTGAAGCTGCTGGAGATTTAAGATTATTAAGATTATTACTGAAGGAACAAAAGATTAGGAGAAAATTTAATTTAATAAAAACAGAATCTCTAAAAACTAGTCTTGGTGATGATGAAGCTTATTTTACCGCTAGAACTGCGGTACTTGAAGATAATATACTTGCACAGGAAGAAATAGTGGAGTCTCATGCTGAAGGAACTGTAAAACGTGCTAATGCTGAGATAGAGCTATTTAAGCTACAGGATGAATTAAGAAAGAATGAATTAGCAAAAGAAAGAGCGTTTATAAATAATAAGAAGTCTATAAATAGTGAATATATAGGGTTTGCTAAGGGAATTTCAACATTATTAGGAACTATTGCAGGAGAGAATGAAGCTGTACAAAAAGCTGCTTTATTGATAGAAAAAGGAGCTGCTATAGCTAGAATAGTTGTAAATGCTCAAAGCTCTATAGCTACTTCAAGAGCTTTTGCAACCGCTGTCCCTCTTATCTTACCTCCCAATATCCCTAACCCTGCAAAGCCAATAGCTGAAGCAGCTCATGCTCAAGGCGCTATCAGGACTAAGGTTGGTGCTGCTATAGGAATAGCTAATATATTAGCAACAACTATTAGCTCATTCAAGGCACCATCATTAGGAGGAGGCTCTGGAGGTTCTGGAGGTAAAACAGTGGTAAATGCTCCTGACTTTAATGTAGTAGGAGCTTCAGCAACTAACCAATTAGCTCAAACGGTAGCAGGACAAGTAAATACACCGCTAAGAGCTTATGTTGTAGGTTCTGACGTTCAGAATCAATTATCATTAGATAGGCAAATTGCTGTAAATGGAAGTATAGGTTAATTCAATAAATAAATAAATAAATATGAGAATAGTAGAATTATTAATAGACGAAGAAGCAGCATTATCAGGAATAGAAGCAATTAGCATTGTAGATAAGCCTGCGATAGATGAAAAGTTTATTGCATTAAGCAAAGATAAAAAGGTGCAGCTTGCTGAGGTGGATAAAGAAAAGAAGATTCTTATGGGTGCTGCATTAGTACCTAATAGAAATATATTTAGAGGTGATGATAATGATGGCTACTATATATACTTTTCTGAAGATACAGTTAGAAGAGCATCTGAGTTATTTCTAGTAAGAGGTAATCAGAATCAATCTACTCTAGAACATCAAGCTTCTCTTCATGGTTTATCAATTGTTGAATCGTGGATAATCGAGGATGAAGTTCATGATAAGTCTAGAAAATATAATATGGATTTACCATTAGGTACTTGGATGATTTCTATGAAGGTTGACAATGATGATGTTTGGGATAACTATGTAAAAACAGGTTTAGTCTCTGGCTTCTCTATAGAAGGATATTTCACTGACTCTATTGACCTAAGTTCGGACTTAATATCTGAAGAGGATGCAACAGAGATTCTAGTTAAAGTAAAAGAATTTGTACAATCTAAATTAAGCGATAATGGCAAAGAATAAAAAGAAGAAAATAAGTAAACCGAAAAGTATCATACTAGCTTCAGAAGCTTCTATTCTTGGCATCAAAGCTGAGAAATTCAACGCTCAGTACACAGATATTAACGGTTATGGTGTAGACATCCTAATGCTAGAGAAAGTGTATCTAAGAGGCTCTGAGAGCTTAGTAGACAGTCCACAGGATAGAGTTAACCAGTTCATGTATTTAGTTCGTAGTGGTAAGCCACTTAATCTAGAATATACACAAGATTTTGACTTACTACCAGAAGGTCATCCAAAGAGAAAGATATGAAAAGACGCAAGAAATATACACATAGTAGGACTGGAGTAAAAGGCGGTAATAGAGGTTGTTTATGTGCTGACGGAAAGACTTACTCATCTAAGTGTTGCGATGGTAGCTTACAATCGCAAGGAGTAGGTAGTTTAGTTAGACCTGCATTCTATTTACAAGCAGAAAGTGGAGATTACATATTACAAGAAGATAACAATAAAATAAAACTATAATGTCAGATAAAAAAATAAGTCAATTAGCAGCGATTACTAACGTTGAAATCACAGGAGCAGAGAACGTTCCGTTAGTACAAGGTGGTGCAACCAAACAAACAACCATTAATTATATAAGGGATTATGTTCAGTCGAATATAAACTTAGGTAATCCTGTAAATAGTTTTGCTGTAAATGGTAATAATTTAACAGCTACCTTAAAGGATGGTACTACTTTCGATGTAGATATAACAGCTTTAACTACTGATACTAATACACAGTTATCTGATGCTGATATTACTGCTTTAGGCTATCTTAAAACAGATACCAATACACAACTAACAGATGCTGACATTACTTCTCTTGGTTATATTAAAAGTGAGCATAATACACAGCTAAGTGATGCTGATATAGAGGCTTTTGGGTATGTAAAGAACGACCAAAACACTCAGTTGTCTGACGCTGACATAGCTGCTTTTGGATACATAAAAACCGATACTAACACGCAGATTAGTGATTCGGAAATTGCAGGTTTAGGATACATTAAATTTGATACAAATACTCAGTTAACTGATGCCGAGATTACTAGTCTTGGTTATATAAAGACCTATACCGACACTCAGCTTACTGACGCACAAATTACTGCTTTAGGGTATATCAAAACAGATGCTAACACTCAACTAAGTGATGCGGACATAGCTGCATTAGGTTACGTTAAGACTGATACGCAACTAACTGACGCTGAAATAGGTGCTTTAGGTTACATCAAGACTGATAACGATAATAATACCCAGCTATCTGACGCTGATATTGCAGCCTTCGGTTATGTGAAGACTGACACACAATTAACTGACGCAGAGATAACTGCATTAGGGTACGTTAAGACAGACAACAATACACAATTAAGCGATGCAGATATTGCTGCATTTGGATACGTAAAAACTGATAATGATACACAGTTAACAGACGCTGAGATAACCGCTTTAGGATACATAAAGACTGACACTAATACTCAACTAAGTGACGCTGAAATAGGCGCGCTAGGGTATATTAAGACAGACACTAATACACAGTTAACAGATGCTGAGATTGCAGCACTTGGATATATAAAAACCGACAATGATACGCAATTAAGTGATGGAGATATAGCTGCTTTTGGATATATAAAAACAGACACTCAATTGACAGATGCTGAGATTACAGCGCTTGGATACGTAAAAACTGATAATGATACACAATTAAGCGATGCTGATATTACTGCCTTTGGATATGTAAAGACAGATACTCAATTAACAGACGCTGAAATTACAGCTCTAGGATATGCCAAGTCAAGCCCTAACTTAAGTAAGACAGCAATGGACTTTGGACTTGATTCTACAGGCTCTACGATACTTCTAAGAGACTTATCTCTAGGTTCTGATAACGTTATAGAGTCACACGCTGTTAACACCTTAGAAGCCGTTGCAAGCGGTACTGATATTAAGATAAAAGTCAATGACGGAGCTAAAGTTGTAGCTACTGCTTTATCTGTTAGCTCTACAAGTATAAACGGCTCGTTTGTTAATTCTGTACTCAATCAAGCTGTAGTGCAATTAAATGCCATATTTACTAATACTGCAGGGTTTGCTTCTGTAGATAAATTTGTAAACTCTTTCTCTTTAGTAGGAGATGACTTAACGCTAGGACTAAACGATGGTACATCATTCACATCTGATGTAACTACATTCGGAGTAGATGAGAACAAGTTTGTTTCTAGTGCTACTTTAAATGGAAATATTATTACACTAACAATGAATGACTCTACATCTTTACTTATAGATGCTGCTAGTCTTGCTATTGATAATGATACAACTATAACTAGTGGTTCTGTAACTGGTACTACTTTAAACTTAACTACAAGTAGTGGAGGCGTAATTGCTATTGATGCAAGTGGTTTAGCTGGTGGTGTAAGTGTTGCTAGTGGTTCTGTAATAGGAAACAATTTAGTACTAGTTATGTCAGACGCTTCTACTGTTACTATTGATGCTGCTAATATGGTAAATGGCGCTAGTTTAAGTGCTGTAAATAACGAATGGTTTATATCTTACGGAACTAATGCAAATACTCCTGTAGGTGAGACTGTAATGAATAGCAATGTAAATCTACAAATGCCTTTCTACTTTGGTCAAGCCTTAACTAGAGGAGCAGAATTAACGTTCAATTTAGATAGTGGTAATCAATTAAGATTAGGTATATGGGATGGTGCAGCAGAAGCTACTGCTTACAATGGTAGTCCAGCTGCGGGAGACCTTACAAACTGGGGTACTGTATTTAGTTATACTAATGGGAATGGTAAATTTGGTGATGGAACTAATACAGATGTAACTACTTATCATTCTAGTGGGTATTCAGTAACTAATAACGCTCCTATGTCTGTTAGATTTGGTACTGATGGTCATTTAACATTAATGGACTTATCTGGAGGTACTGAAATTATAGTAGCTAAAACTACAATACCTCTATCAGTTCAATCCTTTAATATGCAGATTGCTGGTTGGAATAACACAGAATTTCCTAACGCAATTATTAGCGACTCTGAATTTATATGGGAGATTGTACACGATTATGCAGGTACTGAAGCTGGTTTATTCAACGGAGCTTTAACGCATTCTGTAATAAAAAGAAACTTAGCTTTATCTCCGGGTCAACAGTATATGATACCTTTACAGAAACAAGGTTCTGGTGAGACTTTCGGGATTGGATATACTGCAGCAGCTACTGGTAATGTAACTGCAGAAGATAATTTACTTACTTCGTTTAAATACCAAACTAATGAATCTATTATAGCAGATATAAACTGGAATCATAATACTGCAGCTTCTAACTATTTTCAAGCTGGTGGTTCTATTGATTCTTGGAGGCAAGGTGGTGCAGGTACTCTGCAAGGCTTATTTAGTTTAAGATATTTAACTGATAATACTTTACAACTATGGAGTGAGACTTATAATGAGTTGGTAGCTTCTTCAGCTGTGCATCCAGATGGTAGTGATATTTACTTGTACTTTGGAGTTAATGGTAATACTAGTTACGTAAACTTACCAAGCATAACTAAACAGTTTATTGGACAAGGCTCACAACCTCTACCAAGCTTTCAACCTGTTGCAGCTAATCAAACTGCATCTGTAGCAGAAGGAGCGGTACTAAACTTTCAGGTAGTAACTTCAGACAATATAGTAAATCAGTTTGCCGAAGTAGATGCACCAAGTTGGATGACATTAAACCAAACTACTGGTATATTAAGTGGAACTGCTCCAGCTTTTGCGGGAACTTCAGCGGATACTATTGTAGTTAATTGTAAAGCAGGTAATGCTATTGGTGGAACTGTAGACTTTACAGTAACAGTTGGAATAACAGAAGTAACCGCTACTGGTAATGCATTACTATTCCCTGCTAGTAATACAGCAGCATTTCTTACAGGTAATGCTTCAAACATATCAGCACTACAAAGAGCTGCTAACGGCACAGGTTCTTCAGATGCTTGGTCAATATCAATGTGGGTTAAACCATCAACAGATACCACTTCGCAAGCTCTATTCTACTACGGTGGGAATAACTTAACTACAAAGGGTGCTATACAGATAAGTCAATTTAGTGGAGGTAACGTGTTACTTAGATTTGGAGACGGAACAGACTTTATAGCTTACTTTGGTTTAGGTAATTTTACTACTGGTTCTTGGAATCATATCTTAGCTACTTATAGTGGTGCTGACACAATAAACGCAAATGGTGGAGCTGCTGCATTTACTTTCAAGATAAACGGAGCAAATGGTATCTCACAAATACAAGCTGGTGGAGCTGGTTATTCTGGTTCTATACTGGATGAGACATTTAAGGTAGGTAGTCACAATTCGGCAAACTACTTAAAAGGAGGTACAGTTCATCAAGTTGCTATTTGGGATTCAGACCAATCTGCTAATCTAGCTACTATATATAACTCAGGTGCAACACAAGACTTAAGCTTATTAACTCCTGCTCCTGCACATATACTGCAACCTACTAATTCAGTTACTACAATATCTGATTCAGTTGGTAATGCAGACTTAACAGGATTTGGATTTACAGCTGCAGCATTAGTAACAGATGCACCATAATTAAAAATCTAACACTATGCTGATAACCAGTTAATTTATTAAATTATCTTAAATATGAACAATCCAAAAGCAACTAGTATTCTTAACGAGATTCTAACAAAGCTATCTGAGATTATTTCAGTTGAAGATTCTCCTACAAGCGAGCAAGTAGAAGCTGTAGTCGAAGAATTATCAGAAGAAGTTATTGAAGAAGTAACGGAAGAAGCTCCAGTAGAGAGTGAAGAAGTTTTATCTGAAGAATCAGAAGAAGCTGAATTAAGTGGTGCTTATGTTACGGAAGAAGCATTTGCAACTAAGGTTTTAGACATGGAGGCTAAGTTAGCTGAAATGAAATCTTTAATTGAAGTTGAAATGAGTTCGCAGAAGAAACAGAAAGAAGAATTGTCTGCACAAGTAGAGAAACTTTCTGCTCAGCCTGCAGCCGAAGCAATCACCCACAACCCAGAAGCTGAAACAGAGAAAAAATCTGTATACAACTTCGCAACAGAAAGACCTATGTCTACATTAGACAGAGTATTTAATAGATTAAACAAATAAACAAAAACAAAAATGGCTACAACTACTTCAATTACAACTACTTACGCAGGTGAGTTTGCAGGACAATATGTTGCTGCAAGTTTGCTAGAAGCGAAGACTCTATCTCAAGGTGGAATCTCAATCAAACCAAATGTAAAATTCAAAGAAGTTCTAAAGAGATTAGACTTAGATAGCATCGTTAAAGACGCATCTTGTGACTTCTCTGACACTTCTACTATTACATTGACTGAAAGAATCCTTCAACCTGAAGAGCAACAAGTAAACCTACAAATCTGTAAGTCTGACTTCGTATCTGACTGGGAAGCTGTACAAATGGGATACTCTGCTTATCACAATGTACCTCCAACATTTGCTGACTTTGTTCTAGGACATATTGCAGCTAAAGTTGCAGAGCGTACTGAGCTTTCTATCTGGTCTGGTGATACTGCTAATGATGGTCAATTTGATGGTTTCACTAAGAAACTTTCAGCTGATGCTGGACTACCCTCTGCTAATGAGCTTACAGGTATTGCAATTACTTCTGTTAACGTTATCGAAGAACTAGGAAAAATAGTTGACGCTATTCCTTCTTCTATGTACGGTGCTGAAGGTTTATTCATCTACGTTTCTCAAAATATCGCAAGAGCTTACGTTCGTTCTTTAGGAGGTTTCGCTACTGTTACTCAACAAAATGCAGCAGCTTCTGAGAATGTAGGTATCACTTCTATAGGTGGTGCAGGTGTAAACTCTCAAGGTACTATGTGGTATCAGAATGGCGGTCTTATGATTGACGGAGTAAAAATCTTTGTTGCTAACGGATTAGCAGATAATAAAGCAATTGCTACAACTAAAGACAACTTATACTTCGGTACAGGATTAGTTTCTGACCACAATGAAGTTAAAGTATTAGACATGGCAGACTTAGATGGAAGTCAGAATGCTCGTATCATCATGCGTTTTACTGCTGGTGTTCAATATGCTATCGTTGAAGACATCGTAACTTACGGTATCGTTAACGCTGCTAACTAGAGTAAATAAATCAAATTAAAGGGGTAGGTGAGACTACGGTTTGCTTACCCTTTTTTAACTAACTAATAAAAACAAATAACTATGGCATGTCTATTAACACGCTCAAGAGCTGAAGCATGTAAAGATACAGTAGCAGGGATTAAAGAAATTTACTTCGTTGACTTTGGTCTTTTAGGTGCATACACTCTAGGCAGTAGTGATGAGATAACTAACGCAACATCTGCAGAAAATATCACCGCTCACAAATATCTAGTAAAAGGAAACAACTCTTTTGAAACAACTATCAACGCTTCTCGTGAGAATGGTACTGTTTTCTTTGAGCAAGTACTTAATATCACTCTAAAGAAATTAACTAAAGAGGATAACAAAGAGTTAAAATTATTGGCTGCAGGTAGACCTCACATATTAGTGGTTGACCATAATGACAATGTATTTTTAATGGGTAAAGAAAATGGTGCTGACGTTACAGCTGGTACTGTTTCTACAGGAAATGCTTTAGGAGACTTTAATGGTTACAACTTAACCTTTACAGCTATGGAGAAACTTCCACCTAACTTTGTTACTGTTGATTCATCAGCAGCTACTTTCCCTTTAAGTGAACTTGCAGGGTTATCAGGAACTATAACTATTGGAACACCTGCTTCTATCTAGTATAGTATCTTACTTATAATTAAGGGGTAGTGAAAGCTACCTCTTTTTTTATGCCTAAAACAGAAAAGCTGAGTATAGTTATTTATTTATGGAGATATTAACTACATCGGCAAATGTTCAGTCATTAAAAATAGTGACTAGAAAAGATTCCGTTTCACCCACAATGACATTAACAGATAAGTCAACTAGAACTTCATCTGAGATAATAGTAACTAAGACCACAGAGGGAGACTATATGGTGCTCTCTGCTGCATTTAATCTTAAAGAAGGTAATCAATACTCATATAGAATTAAAGATGGCTTAGAAGAGCTCTATAGAGGTTTAATCTTCTGTACAGACCAACCTAGCTTAGACAAGTATTTTGTCAATAAAGACGAGTATGTATCTGAAGGTACATATAATAATGATTTTGTAATTATATAATGAAAAGAAAGAAGCCACAAAGTAAACCTGAGAGAAAAGTTCAGGATTCAGTTCACGTGATGCAATTATCCTCATATACGGCTCCAAAGGTAATGGAGGACAGTAGGGAAAAGTGGGTAGCATATGGTGAAGATAACAACTACTTCCAGTACCTAATTGATAGGTATAATGGTTCCCCTACATCAAACGCTTCAATTAATGGCATCTCTGAAATGATTTACGGCAGAGGGTTAGACGCTATTGAAGAAGGAGCTAGTCCAGCAGCTATAGATGCAATGAAAGAACTATTCAAGAAAGACTGTGTAAGAAAAGTATGCTTTGACTTTAAGATGATGGGACAGGCTGCAATTCAAATCATATACAGCAAAGACCGTTCAAGAATTGTACAGATAGATCACATGCCGATTGA
>Ga0209091_10001983_pt1 | contig 17577 bp, 13 predicted proteins | sample ArcticOcean_MG_C_6_FD_187438 | JGI IMG/M metagenome (GOLD analysis project Ga0209091, IMG submission 187438) | Marine microbial communities from western Arctic Ocean - ArcticOcean_MG_CB8_128 (SPAdes) (version 2) | ecosystem: Environmental > Aquatic > Marine > Oceanic | place: Arctic Ocean...
GTATATCGTCCAGTGTCATATGAGCTATGGCGCCTACCCCGTTAGTCGTGGTGTCAACCACAGCATCGTGACGCACAACTAGGACATCATCAGCCGTTAGGTGTATATCCAGCTCTAAAACATCTGCGCCAACAGCTAAAGCATTAATTGCCGCCTCCAAAGTATTGCCGGGCATTAACGCTCGGCCATTACGATGGGCTATAACATCGAAATCGGCCGATTGATAGAACGCAACGGCGGCAAGGCGATGCTGCCCCGGGACAGTCAACAGCACGCCATAGGTGATAATAATACAGGCGATCAGTGTCATTTTCATACGCTTAGCGGTTGCGCCGATTCTCAATGAGTTCATCGACGACCGAAGGATCAGCCAGCGTAGACGTATCACCCAAGCTGTCGAGTTCGTTGGCGGCCACCTTACGCAATATGCGCCGCATAATCTTTCCTGATCGGGTTTTCGGTAATCCCGGAGCCCATTGAATAATATCAGGCTTGGCAATCGGTCCGATTTCAGACACACAGAGTGTAATCAATTCCGCACGCAAATTATCGTCTGGCTCAACACCAAACATTGGTGTCACGTAGCAATAAATACCCTGTCCTTTAATATCGTGGGGGTAACCCACCACCGCCGCCTCGGCTATCTTCTCATGCAGCACCAAGGCACTTTCCACTTCCGCTGTGCCCATGCGGTGACCAGAGACATTTAACACATCATCGACTCGACCAGTGATCCAGTAATAGCCATCTTCATCGCGTCGCGCGCCATCACCGGTGAAATAATAGCCTGGATATGCACTGAAGTAAGTCTCGATGCAGCGCTGATGATCTCCATAAACCGTTCGTATCTGGCTCGGCCATGATGACTTAATCATCAATAGGCCTTCACCGGCACCCCTAATCTCATTACCTTCAGTGTCCAGCAAAATGGGCACTACGCCAAAAAAGGGCTGAGTCGCAGAACCCGGCTTGAGGTCGGTGGCGCCCGGCAATGGAGTCAGCATATGAGCCCCGGTTTCGGTTTGCCACCAGGTATCAACAATCGGACAACGTGACTGGCCAACGACCTGATAATACCATTCCCAGGCTTCCGGATTAATCGGCTCCCCTACCGTGCCGAGTAGCTTCAATGAGCTGCGTGAGGTACTTTTAACCCAATGGTCACCCGCTCCCATCAGAGCGCGAACCACCGTAGGAGCGGTATAGAACTGATTGACCTGATGCTTATCAATCACCTGCCAAAAACGCGACGCATCCGGATAGGTGGGCACACCCTCAAACATTAGCGAGATGCCGCCATTGCAAAGTGGGCCGTAAAGAATATAGCTGTGCCCGGTAATCCAACCTACATCTGCAGTGCACCAGTAAACATCTCCGTCTTTGTAGTCGAAGGTATATTTGTGACTCATGGCTGCCATTAACAGATAACCGCCGGTGGTGTGCATAACACCTTTAGGTTTGCCAGTGGAGCCCGAGGTGTACAGAATAAAAAGCGGGTCTTCAGAGTCCATTATCTCCGGTTCACAGACCGCAGACATCGCCTGAATTGCCGCCTCATACCAGATGTCGCGATTATCGGTCCATTCAATACTGCCCGCAGTGCGCTCGACCACCAGACAGGTATGGACGCCTGGACAATTTATCAAGGCCTTGTCAACATTGGATTTTAGCGGCACCGTTTTCCCGCCGCGATAGCCTTCGTCGGCGGTAATAACGACGTGGCAATCAGAATCCAATATACGATCTTTCAACGCCTCGGGAGAGAAGCCACCAAATACGACTGAGTGCACCGCACCAATGCGTGCGCAGGCGAGCATGGCATAGGCTGCCTCGGGGATCATGGGCATATAGATGCAAACCCGATCACCCTTTTTAACGCCGCGGTCACGCAGGACATTACCCACGCGCGAGACCTTCTCATGCAATTCGCGATAGGTAATTTTCTTGTCATCGGTCGGCTCATCGCCTTCCCAGATTAAGGCGGTCTGATCAGCGCGCCCGTCGAGATGTCGATCAATACAGTTGACCGCAACATTCAGTTTACCGCCGCCAAACCAAGTTGCCTCACCCCTTTCGAAGCTATAGTCACAGACCGTCTGCCACGGCGATTCCCAGCGCAGAAACTCGCCGGCTTGCTCCGCCCAAAATTTCTCGGGATCTTCGATCGACTGCCTATACATCACCTGATAACGATCTTTGTTTATCCAGGCGTTTTCTTTCCATTTCTCAGGAACTGGGTGTATTGCAAATTCAGACATAGCTATCCCTTTGAGGCAAATAAATTAATCTCCGGAGTCTAGTAGTTTTTCACTACTTTATCCAAGAACATTAGAGACCAGTCAAAGATTAAACGAGAGCAGTTAGACTTGTGTCCATTCAGCTTTCTTTGGGGTAACGGGTAAGTTTCAGGCTGTTTTTAATCTTCTCTAGATAGGGCAAAAACTCCGCTCCACGCCGCAGGGTAACACCGGTTGCGAGTACGTCGAGAATCACTAGGTGCACAATACGCGAAGTCATGGGCATATATTCATCAGTATTTTCTGGCACATCGACATCGAGAGTTACGGTGCTAATATTAGCCAATGGCGAACCGGGCGCGGTTAGTCCAATCACAGTAGAGCCATTTGCACGGGCAATTTCAGCAACCTCGACCACCTCTTTGGTACGCCCAGTATGCGATATAACGAAGAACACGTCGCCAGTGGTTCCGGTAGATGCCAGCATGCGCTGCATCAGCACATCGTCATGAAATGATACGGGCAGATTGAAACGGAAAAACTTATTTTCCGCATCTCGAGCCACAGAACCCGACGCACCCAAGCCGAAAAAATAAATTCGTCTCGCCTGAATAAGCTTGTCTACCACCTGATTGATGCGACTATGGCTAATACTGTCACGCACCAAGGCAAGATTATTAATAGTGCTATCAAATATCTTGGGCGTGTAGCCGGTAACGTCATCATCTGGATTCACATTGCGGTTCACAAAGCGAACACCGCTAACCAGAGACTTGGCTAACTTAATTTTAAAGTCTGGAAATCCAGCCGCGTTAAACCGCTTACAAAATCGATTGACGCTGGGCTCACTAACACCCGATTTTTTTGCCAGACTCGCAATACTGGAACTGGTCGCAGCATCGGGGTCAGATAAAATCACCTGCGCCACCTTGCTCTCTGACTTGTTCAGACTTGGCAGAGCATCAGTGATAATATTAATCAGATTTTGGCTATGCATACTTATCCCGCCTCCCATATAAACTCGACATATTTCGTTATTTCCTTACGTATTACTGCCATTTTAGATTTTTTTACACTAGAAATCCCTAATAAATGGATTTTTATACGAAAACTCCATAAATACCCTTAAAACAATACAAAAAATCATACAAAAAATCATAATTTAGGTATGTTTACGCATTAATGTGCGTATATTGTTGTTAAAATCTCACTATTAGCCTAAACTTTACGTAAGTTTACTACATTGCAGAATCTGAATTATGTATAAGATTGCTATCAACGGCTTTGGACGCATCGGACGGAACATTGTCCGCGCCCTCTATGAACGGCCAGAGCTACAAGGGAAAATTCGGATCATTGCTATCAATGACCTTGGCAATGTAGAGATCAACGCGCACCTACTGCAGTTCGATACGGCTCATGGCCGCTTTAACCAGCAAGTAGAAGTCGGTGAAAACTCCCTGACAATTAACGGCGACAAAATTCAATGGTTCAGCGAACGGGACCCTGCCAAAATTCCTTGGGGTAATCTCGGTGTCGACTTGGTCTGTGAATGTACTGGTGTATTTACTAGTCGCGAAAAAGCAGCCCTGCATCTTGCTGGGGGCGCCAAAAAAGTCCTTATCTCCGCACCTGGTGCCAATGTAGATGCCACCGTTGTTTATGGTATCAATGACAGCATTCTGACCCAGTCTCACGATATTGTTTCCAATGCCTCTTGCACCACCAACTGTCTGGCGCCAATGGTTAAGCCACTGCATGACGCCATGGAGATTCTGTCTGGCTACATGACAACAGTTCATGCCTATACCAACGATCAGCAACTAAGTGATGTCTATCATTCTGATGTGTACCGTGCGCGATCAGCAACCCATTCAATGATTCCCACCAAGACGGGTGCCGCGGTTGCGATTGGCGATGTCTTGCCAGAATTAAAAGGCCGACTCGATGGCCTCGCAGTGCGCGTACCGACAATTAATGTTTCTCTGGTGGATCTAACCTTTAATGCCGGTCGTGAAACTAGCGTCGAGGAAGTCAACCACCTGCTCAAGCAGGCCGCCGAAGGCGATCTTAGCCAGATCCTAAGTTACTGCGATAAGCCATTAGTCTCTGTTGACTACAACCATATTCCCTACTCCTGCAACTTCGACTCATTACAGACGCGAGTCAATGGTTCTCTGGTTAAGGTGATGGGCTGGTATGACAACGAATGGGGCTTCTCTAATCGTATGCTCGACAACAGTATTGCTCTGATAGGTGCGGACGCTTTATCAGATGCCGCGTAGAACTAAAATATTAGCGACACTAGGGCCCGGTAGCAGCGATGATCAAACCATCCGTGAGCTAATTAAGGCCGGCGTTAACATCTTTCGTCTTAATTTTTCCCATGGAAGCGCCAAAGAACATTGCCAGCGCGCGCTGACTATTCGCACTATCGGCAGAGCGCTAAAAATGCCGGTAGGGATTCTATGCGACATGCAGGGACCAAAGATCCGCATCGGTAGTTTTATTGATGACCAAAAAATCTATCTCGACAATGGCAGCATCTTCACACTAGATAGCCAGCTTGATATAGAGGGCGGCCATCAGGGCGCGGTTTATATCGCTCCGGAACTGCTCCAAGATATCGACCAAGACAGTACTCTACTTTTAGACGATGGCCGACTAACCTTGCAGGTCAGTATTAAAACTGATCATGCGGTGCAGTGCAATGTCGTCCAAGGTGGTGTACTGTCGAGTAAAAAAGGCGTTAATAAATTTGGTGGCGGCCTGTCAGCCAAGGCGCTGACAGAGAAAGACAAAGCCGATATTAAGACGGCCGCGTCGTTGCATACGGATTATCTGGCCATCTCCTTTGTACAATCAAAAGAAGATATTATTGAAACCAGAGAGCTCCTCAAACAGTCCGACAGCACGGCTCATATTATTGCCAAGATCGAGCGTGCCGAAGCTATAACCGATGAATCTCTACCAGGTATTATTGCCGCTTCAGATGGCATTATGGTGGCACGCGGTGATCTGGGTGTTGAGATTGGCGATGCCAATTTGGTAGCTGTACAGAAGCAGCTCATTGAAGCAGCCAGCAATGCCAATAAGGTCGTTATTACCGCCACGCAGATGATGGAATCCATGATCACGGCACCTACACCGACGCGTGCAGAAGTCTTTGATGTGGCCAATGCAGTGCTAGATGGCACTGACGCAGTAATGTTGAGTGCCGAAACAGCGGTGGGCAGGTACCCTATAGAAACGGTTAAGGCAATGGCGCGAGTGATCGAGGGCGCCGAAAAACATCCTCTAGCTCAGCGCTCAAAGCATAGAATCGACGAAACCTTCGAACGTATCGACGAGTCTTTGGCTCTGTCTGCCATGTACGTAGCCAACCATCTGAAAGGTGTAAAGGCCATTATTTGCATGACAGAAACTGGGTTTACACCACTTTTGATGTCTCGCATTACCTCTTCACTGCCGATTTATGCCATGGCGGAAAAGCTCGGAACCTGCGAAATCACCGCTCTCTATAAAGGCGTCATACCCGTGCCTTTTGATACTTCCAGTCTTGACCCCTCAGAGGTCAACCACTGCGCAGTAGAAAAACTGCGCGAGCATGCCGAAGTCGTTGATGGCGACCTGGTTATCATCACCAAAGGTGACTTTGTTAATGTCCATGGCGGCACTAACACATTAAAAATTGTTCGAGTTGGCGACGTTATTCGCTAGCCGGAAAACCGACTCTTCCCTGGCCATGGATGGCCAACTTAGGGAGTATTCAGTAGCCCATAACCCAGGAGTCTAAAGCTAACTGGACCAGTAAATTGATAGGGGCGACTGTTGCTGATTAAGAATAGCGCGCACAGGCAACTTCTCGACATCAGTATCGGCCTGAGCCTTCTCAAGCACCGACTGTTTACCCGAACCACTTAAGTGAAGAATGATCTGCTGACTATCCAATAGCCGCGGCAAAGTCAGGCTAACACGCTCATGAGCGGCGGCAGTTGGCGTGACTGAGATGCAGGTCCGGCCAGAATCCCTATCTAAACCTAGCGCCAATGTGGCAGCACCGGGAAACAATGAAGCGGTATGGCCATCGTCACCCATGCCTAAAATCACTACCGTAAAGCGCCCAAAAGACAGCAGAGACTGCTCCGCTTCAGGCTCACCCAGAGCGGCCGTTTCAGAGCAGTTCTTCAAGCCGATAAACTGCGCCTGACGAGCCTCATTAATTAGCAGGTTCTCACGGACCAACTTTTCATTACTGTCATCATGGTCTACATTCACCCATCGCTCGTCCGCCAGAGTAATACTTACATGACTCCAATCTAAACACTGCTGAGAGAGAAGATGGAAAAAACCTATGGGCGTGCGACCACCCGAAACAACTAGCGATGCAGATCCTGAGGCGGCAATCTCTGTTGCTAAAAGGTTAGCCACCTTTTCTGACAGTGCTCTGTCCAGTGCCGAGCTGTTTTCAAATTCTACTAGCTCCATGATTAACCCTCATACCAGCTACGACCATCATTTTCGATAAGCATATCCGCTTTTGACGGACCCCAAGATCCTGCACTATAGGATTTTGAGCCGATCTTTTTATCGTTCCAAGCCGACAGTAGTGTATCGCACCAATTCCAGGATGCCTCAATTTCATCACGACTTACGAACAGCCACTGGTCCCCTTTAATCACTTCTAAAAAAAGCCGCTCATAGGCATCAGGTATTCTAGAGTCGCCAGATGAATCAAAGAAATCTAGATTTAAAGTACGCTTCTCAATACTAAGGCGTTCTTTGAGACTTTGCTTTTTAGACACCATTTCTAACTGAATGCCTTCATTGGGCTGCAGGTTTATCACCAGTCGATTATTGGCCTCGCCATCAGTATCAGGAAATAATGAGTGTGGATTGTCTTTGTATGTGATCACCACCTGAGTCACCTTTTCGGGTAGCCGCTTACCCGTGCGCAAATAGAAAGGTACGCCCGCCCATCGCCAATTATTGATCATAACTTTCAGGGCGACATAGGTTTCATTATTACTGCTCTCACTGTCACTACCCTCTTCTTCCATGTAGCCAACCACTGGCGTACCCGCAATCCAGCCAGCAGTATATTGGCCGCGAACCGCAGTTTCTGTAACGTTGACCGATGTGATTGGGCTGAGCGCCCGCAGCAACTTGACTTTTTCTGCCCGAATTTCATCGGCTTGTAATGCATTCGGCGGCTCCATAGCGACCATACACAGTAATTGCAGTAGATGGTTCTGGACCATATCGCGCAACTGGCCGACCTTATCATAGTAGGACCAACGCCCTTCAATACCCACAGTTTCGGCCACAGTAATCTGCACATGATCAATACAGCTATTGTCCCACTGGGAGTTAATCATGCGATTGGCAAAGCGCAGTGCCAATAAATTTTGCACAGTTTCCTTGCCTAGATAATGATCAATACGGTAAATATTACGCTCAGTAAAATATTGAGCGACGGTGTCATTGACCGTTTGTGAACTAGTAAAATTATGCCCGATGGGTTTTTCGAGCACAATACGCGACGTCCCGCTGACGCTGGCTGAATCGTGGAGATGCTTGCATATGGATCCATAGAGACTGGGTGGCGTCGCCAGATAATAAATGACTATACGTTTGTCTATTACCCAGTTTTTGAGCGCAGCAAACTCTTTCTTTTGAGCAAAGTCGACTTTAATATAGTTTAGACGGCGACTGAAGCGCTGCCATGTCGCCTCGTCCCATTGACCTTCTTTCGAGCCGTCTTTAAGGCTGTTATGCATCTGCTCAATAAAGGCGACGCTATCGATTTCTTCACGGGCGACTCCGGCTATACGCACGCTATCGGTTAAAAGTCCGGCCCTATCCAACTCAAAGAGCGCAGGAAATAACTTACGCTTAGACAGATCGCCACGGGCGCCGAATATTACCAGATCAATATTATTGTTCATTTCAAACCTCGATATTTGTATCAATACGGTGTTTCATTGTTAGGTTGCACAGGACGCGGCTTCACGCGCTAACTGTTGTATCTCTGCCCAATTTTTCGCCTGAACCAATTTTGGCAGTGCAATCCAAGAGCCTCCAACACAGAGGACATTTGGCAGGGATAGATAGTCACGGACATTATGTAACCCAATACCTCCGGTAGGACAGAACTTAACATCACCAAAGGGCCCTGCCATTGCCTTTAAGACAGAGACCCCTCCAGCGGCCTCAGCCGGAAAAAACTTAAAGTCCCGATAACCGTACTCCAAGCCGCGCATCAATTCACTAACCGATGAGACGCCAGGGAGAAATGGGACTGATGATTGTTTTGCGGCCTGCAATAATTGGTCGGTAGCACCAGGAGAGATCATAAACTGGCACCCAATATCTTCAGACAACCTTATCTGTTGCCCAGTACAGACCGTACCTGTGCCGACAACGGCTTGAGGGACATGCTTAATGATCTGCTTAATACCTGCAACCGCTGCCTCTGTTCGCAGCGTAACCTCTAGCACCTTTAAACCGCCGGCCACCAATGCCTCTGCCAACGGCACTGCATCCTCCGCTCGGTCGAGGGTTATCACCGGAATCACTGAATTACCAGCCAATAAATTGCGCACCTATTACTCCTTTAAATATGTTGTAGCATCTTCGCCGCACCTAAGAGTCCCAAGTTGTTTCGGATAACTAAATAGACTGGAATTGGCTGTAAGTAACTGACAAAACGTCCTTTGTCTTCAAACTTGCTACGAAAAGCACTGTTAATAAAAAACTCTTGAAACCTTGGGATAACGCCGCCAGCGATGTAGATTCCGCCCCGGGCGCCAAATGTCAAAGCTAAATTACCCGCCGCTGAACCCATACCTTCACAAAACATGTTCAGTGCCTGCAACGCTTTTGTATCCACTGAATCCAAAGCACCTGCAACCACCTCAGCGGGCGTCGTGTAAACCACATTAACGCCATCGATGGTGGACAGCGCGGTGTAGATATTTAATAGTCCCTTGCCTGAGAGTAAGCGCTCTAAAGATACCCGCCCGTAACGCTCGCGTAAACAATTGACCACGGCACTTTGAACGTCATCGATCGGCGCATAATCGGCATGCCCACCTTCGGTGTCAATTACGTGATAACCCTGCGAATGGGGCAGCAGTCCAGCAACACCAAGACCAGTCCCTGCACCAAGAATGCCAACAGCCTTGTTCTGAATAGGTGCCTGCCCTCCGACCTGCACCAGATCAGACTCACCCAACTCCGTTATGCCGTGAGCCACAGCCTCAAAGTCATTGATAACCGTTAACTTCTCACAGGCTAGGGCATCATTGAGCGAGCTTTTAGTGAATGTCCAGTGGCTATTGGTGAAACTGATGACTTCAGTGTCGGCCGGGCAGGCGACGGCAAAGCAGGCATTGATTGGCGGATTTTTCCACCCCGTAGCCTCTACAATTTCGACCAATAACTTGCCGATTAGCCCGGCAAATTCCGGGTACTCTTCTACGGAATAATGGAACTCATACTCGCTTTCCAGTTGGCCTTTGAGCACTGCAGAGAAGCGCGCATTGGTGCCACCAATATCGGCGACAAGATTCCAGTTTGCATTCATAGCTCAGACCTCGCCAAACAGATACGAAGCGCCCCGCTCCGCATTGCTTATGTTATTGCGATTGACGGCAAATAACTCGCGACCACAACCTCGTTCGCCGCTACTTGGTTGAGGCGCTGCCTCGCGGCGGTTAAGCTCGGCCATGTCGCCCATAAATGCCAGCTCGCCACTGACAGCATTGACCCTGATAAGATCACCGTCTTGAATCTTCGCAAGTAATCCACCGCACGCCGCTTCCGGTACCAAGTGAATCGCCGCGGGCACCTTACCTGAGGCACCAGACATCCGACCGTCGGTAACCAACGCCACTTTAAAGCCTCTGTCCTGCAATGTGCCTAAAAAGGGAGTGAGCTTGTGTAGCTCTGGCATACCTATAGCTTTGGGGCCCTGGTAGCGCACCACCACGACACAGTCCCTATCCAATGTGCCGGCTTCAAATAATGGTTGTAGCTGGTCCTGAGCGTCGATTACGATGGCGGGGGCCTCCACGATTTGGTGTTCTGCAGCTACAGCGGAGACTTTAATAACCCCGCGCCCAAGATTCCCTTTGAGTAACCGAAGGCCGCCTTCATTAGAGAAGGCTCTATCCACCGTGGTCAGAACCTCCAAATCCAGAGGAACTTCAGGGGACTCACGCCAAACCACCTGATCGCCGTCTAAAAAAGATTCCTGGGTGAAATCTGCAAAGCTTTTGCCCCAGCTGGTTTTCGCATCACCGTGCATAAAACCGCCTTTGATCAATTGACGAAACAGACAGCTAGTGCCTCCAGCCGCATGAAAATGATTAACATCAGCCTTACCATTGGGATAGACCTTAGCCAACAAAGGTACCACAGCGGAAAGATCCGAGATATCATCCCAATTTAGAATAATGCCCGCAGCGCGCGCAATGGCTACCAGGTGCATGCTGTGATTGGTAGAACCACCGGTGGCTAGCAGCGCCACCGTGCCATTAACAATCGCGCGCTCATCAATAATCTCACCGACCGGACGATAATCGCTGCCCAGGGCGGTAATGCGCGCCAACTGGTAAGCCGCTTCGGTTGTCAGCTTCTCGCGCATGGGATTCCCAGGATTTACAAAGGAGCTGCCGGGCAACTGTAGACCCATAGCTTCCAGCACCACCTGATTACTATTGGCCGTGCCGTAAAACGTGCAGGTGCCAGCGCTGTGGTACGAATCTGATTCTGCCTGCAGCAGCTCATCACGACCTATTTTTCCCTCCGCAAACAACTGTCGAATACGTACCTTTTCCTTATTGGGCAGCCCAGTCTCCATAGGCCCCGCGGGAATAAACATGGCGGGGAGATAACCAAAGGTCAGCACACCCATCAACAATCCCGGTACAATTTTGTCGCAGATGCCAAGCGCAAAGACTCCGTCGAACATCTGATGTGATAAGGACAGCGCCGTGCACTGGGCAATCAAATCACGGCTGAGAAGACTGAGTTCCATGCCGTCCTGACCCTGAGTTACCCCATCACACATGGCGGGTACACCACCGGCAACCTGGGCAGTACAACCTATGTCGCGCATTGCCTGCTTTAGCTTATCGGGATAAACCGCATAGGGCTGGTGGGCTGAAAGCATGTCGTTATAGGCAGTAATAATAGCCATATTGCCTGCTTCCATCATACGCAGACTGTTTTTATCTCCTTCACCGCAGGCAGCAAAACCATGAGCGAGGTTGCCGCAACTGAGCTTACCGCGCTCCGGACGATTGCTGTGATCATCTGCAATCTGACGCATATAATCCGCACGCAAACTGACGCTGCGCTCCATAATGCGCTGGGTAACAGCGGCTACTTGCTTATTAATCTGATCCATAATGACTCCGAACTGAATACTGACATATTGTAACTAAATTACGTAATATAGCCATTAATAATCGAATATAACGGCTATTTATGTAATTTTATTACGGCTTAATGGCTTGAAATCGCGTAGTATCTCTGGGTTGATTTTACTCCGATACCCCGTATCCTTTCGCTATGAAGTGAAATAATAGGAAAAGACTGTCCAATGAATAATAACGCCTACTCGCCCCGCAAGACAGATGCTTGGTCACAACTAGAATCAGAGGCTGAACTATCTCATCAGCGCTCTCTTGTTGAGCTGTTTGACGTAGATTCCACAAGAGCCGGTACGTTTTCATTAAATACTGGCGGCCTATTTCTCGATTATTCCAAAAATCTGATCAGCAATCAGACATGGCAGGCACTGTTAAATCTGGCAGAGCAGTCACCTCTGTCGTCTCACCGCGCAGCCATGTTTGCCGGTCAAGCCATTAATACTACCGAAAATCGTGCCGTTCTGCATACCGCCCTTCGCGCCGAGCCCCAAGACGCCGACACCGACAAGGAGAGACAACGGACTGCTGTGGTTAAACAGCAGCTTCAGGCAGTTAAAATTGTCAGCGACAAAATACGCGCTGGCGAGTGGCTCGGTAGCACTGGTAAAGCCATCACCGATGTAGTCAATATAGGCATTGGCGGTTCTGATCTTGGTCCTAAGCTGGCCTGCAACGCCTTGGAGGAATTTGCCCATCCGCATATTCAGCTGCATTTTGTTGCCAATGTCGATGGCGCTGAAATCCTCAGCACTCTGAGAAAGCTCAATCCAGAAACAACACTAGTCGCACTGGCAAGTAAAACCTTTACCACTCAGGAAACCTTGCTGAATGCAAAAACCGCCATTCATTGGTTCGAGGAGACTCTGGGTTTGAGCAATGCCCAGACTAGTCGGCATTTTGTCGGTTTAACCGCCAATATGGCCAATGCCCTGGCCTATGGCATCCCCGCAGATCAGATTCTGGAATTTGCAGAATGGGTGGGTGGCCGTTATTCACTCTGGTCCAGCATTGGCCTATCCATTGCCATCAGCATTGGTTTTGAGCAGTTCAGCAATATGCTCAGCGGCGCTCGCGAGATGGACCTACATTTCAAGCAGGCGCCAACCGCGCAAAATATGCCTATTATCATGGCCCTAGTGGGTATCTGGTACAGTAGTTTTTTGCATGCTGAAACTATTGCCATCATCCCATACTGTGAGCGTTTACTTCTTCTGCCTGCCTATCTGCAACAACTAGATATGGAGAGTAATGGTAAGTCTACCACCCTAAATGGTCAGCCAGTTGACTACCATACAGGCCCAGTTCTCTGGGGCCAGTCCGGCACCAATGGGCAGCATGCTTTCTTCCAGCTATTGCATCAGGGGACGAGGCAGGTGCCCATCGACTTTATCGCAGCAACTAAAGACGGCTTGAGCAATGAAGAGCATCACCGGGTACTGCTGGGTAATATGCTTGCTCAGTCTGCGGCGTTCATGACCGGACAGGCGGCACCCGAGGGCGAACAGCATCGATATTATCCTGGCAACAAGCCCTCCAATACTTTGCTATTAAACGAATTGTCGGCAAAAAACTTTGGTGCACTGATTGCACTTTATGAGCACAAGGTGTTTGTTCAAGGCAGCATTTGGAATATCAATTCCTTTGATCAATGGGGTGTTGAGCTCGGCAAGAAAATGGCCAGTGAACTACTCAATAAGCAGACGGCAAACACTGGGTTTGACCCGTCAACGGAGCTTTTATTTAAGCATATTGCTGAAAACAGCTAGTTGCACTGCCGAGTTAAGCGCGAAGGGCCCTGGGGAGAGAGAAGTGAATATCCTCCTTCACGCCCTCCAGCTCCTGTGGTGGCCTAGCGCCCAACTCGATCAGCCGGCGAATCACAGCCTGAACTAGAACCTCCGGTGCCGAAGCCCCCGCAGTCAGTCCAATAGAGTCTGTCTCCTGCAACCAATCAGCATCGATGTCCTGTGGCCCATCAATTAGGTAGGCGCGACAGCCGCAGCGCTCTGCCAATTCACGCAGACGATTGGAATTAGAACTGGCCACCGACCCCACTACCAAAACCAGATCGGATTCTAGGGCCAGCTGCTTAACCGCATCCTGCCGGTTTTGCGTGGCATAGCAAATATCATCTTTTCTTGGCCCATGAATCAAGGGAAACCTCTGCCGCAGCGCGTCGATAACGAGCGCGGTATCATCCATAGATAATGTGGTCTGAGTAACGTAGGCAAGCTTTGTTGGGTCATTTACCTCAAGAGCATGGGCATCCTGTTCATTCTCAACCAGATAGATAGCACCACCAGAGCTGCCCTGCTGATACTGGCCCATGGTGCCTTCAACTTCTGGATGACCGGCATGCCCAATCAAGACGCACTCCATGCCATCCCCACTATATTTAGACACTTCCATATGCACCTTAGTAACCAATGGGCAGGTAGCATCAAACACATTTAACTGGCGTCGCTTTGCTTCAGACTGGACCGCTTGTGATACACCATGGGCACTAAAGACAACCGTGACATCATCAGGAATCTCGTCCAGTTCTTCCACAAACACCGCACCACGGGAGCGTAAATCGTCGACTACAAATTTATTATGCACCACCTCGTGGCGCACATAGATGGGCGCTCCAAAAAGGTCTAGGGCACGCTCAACAATATCAATTGCCCGATCAACGCCGGCGCAAAAGCCTCTTGGATTGGCGAGTATGATATCCATTAAAGTCTCCCGTTCATTAGTGAACGTTCTGCGGTGCTACGGTCATTATTTTTACTTTGAAACTGATAGTCTGACCAGCCAAAGGATGATTAAAATCAACACTCACCTCTTTATCGCCCACCTCGATAACAACGCCAGGTAATTCACCCTCACCATTTTGAAAAGAGAATACGGTACCCAACTCCACATCGTCTGCTGAAAAATTACTGCGATCAACAGCCTGAACATTCTGCGGATTGTGCTGGCCAAAGGCACTCTCTGGTGGAATCAAATACTCGCGCTCATCGCCGTCGCTCAAACCCATCAACTGGGTCTCAAATCCTGGCAGTAAATTACCATCGCCGACCATAAAGGTTGCTGGCGCGCCGTCAAAATTGGAATCGACCACATGGCCATTTTCAAGGGCCAGTGAAAAATGCAAGGTTACCGTGGTTCCACTGCCTATAAGTAATGCCATAACTATTGGCTCTCGCCATCTCTGTGAATAAACGCATCGACAAGTAACAGGACTGCACCCACTGAAATCGCCGCATCAGCAACATTAAATGCAGGAAAATGACGTCCAGACCAATGAAAATCTAAGAAATCTACCACGTAGCCCAGTGCCACCCGGTCGTAAAGGTTGCCCAGTGCACCACCTAAAATAAGCGCCAAGGCAGCGCTCTCCAACCAACGGTCCAACGGTTGTCGGGCAAGCCAGACAGCGATAGCCGCACTAACCACTGCTGCTAAAACACTCAAACCATAACGTTGCCAACCACCAGCATCACTTAAAAAGCTAAAGGCCGCACCATAATTATGCGCGCGGACCAAATTAAAAACTGCCGTAATAAAAGTCGATTCGCCATAACTAAAAGCCCCCACAATCCAGGCTTTAGTCAGCTGGTCGGCGATCAGCACTGCCAGAGCTATTGCATACCATATCAGAACCCTAGGCATAGGCGCGACTCTCACCCTGACCGGTAATATTACCGATGCAGCGGCCGCAGACTTCTGAATATTGTTCATTACTGCCCACGTCATCAATGAAGTGCCAGCAGCGTATGCATTTATTTGCTTCTGAGTGCTTCACCACTACCTTCAATCCACTCAGCAAAGAGTTATCAGTGGTATCTGAGTTAACCAATGGGATTAAAATCGCCTTCGATGTGATGGTCACAAAGCGTAATTCGTCGCCAAGCTTGGCCAACGAAGCATGCAACTCTCCCCCTGCAGATACTTCGATATCAGCCCCTAGAGACCCTTTAATCACACCCCGACTGCGCTGTTCTTCAATGACCTTATTAATGGCTTCTTTGGCCTGTAATATAGCCGTCCAATCTTCCTGAGTAATCGCCTCATCGGCTCCCAATCGTTGCAGCGGATACCATTCAGCGATGAACACTGAATCGGTTCGATTGCCGGGCATGAAGTCCCATATCTCATGGGCGGTAAAACTTAAAATTGGCGCAATCCAGCGCACGAAAGCCTCCGCAATATGGTTCAGCGCCGTTTGGGCCGAGCGACGCGGCAAGCTGTCTTCAGCGCAGGTATAAATACGGTCTTTAATAATATCCAGATAAAATCCACCCATATCCCGCACACAGAAATTATGCAGCTTTTGATAGACTAGGTGGAATTGGTACTGGTTGTAGCACTCAATAATCTCATCCTGCAACCGTGCGGCACAGTCGACAGCCCAACGATCCAACGCCAATAAATCATCATGGGCAACCGCGTGCTGCTGGGGCTCAAAACCATCGATGTTGGAGAGAAAATACCGTGCAGTGTTTCGCACGCGACGGTAGGAGTCCGCCGCGCGGTTGAGTATTTCGTCGGACACCGTCATCTCGGCGCTAAAGTCTGCAGAGGCAACCCAAAGACGCAACACATCAGCGCCAAGTTCGTTAATCACCTTTTGGGGCGACACGACATTGCCGATCGACTTAGACATTTTTCGTCCATCTTTATCCACGGTAAAGCCGTGGGTCAGCACAGCTTTGTAGGGCGCCGTACCCTTTATTGCAATGGCGGTTTTGAGTGATGACTGAAACCAGCCTCGATGTTGATCGGAGCCTTCAAGATACAGATCCGCTGGGTACTGCAACTCTTCCCGAGCATCTATGACTGAGGCATGGGTAACCCCTGAATCAAACCACACATCCAAGGTATCCGTGACTTTCTGATATTGGTCGGCCTCAGCACCCAGCAGATTAGCCGGATCTAGATCATACCAAGCATCTATACCACTGACTTCAACGAGGCGAGCTACCTTCTCAACTAGGTCCGGGGTATCCGGATGAATCTCGCCGGTCTGCCGATGCACAAACAATGCGATGGGCACGCCCCAGGTACGCTGTCGCGAGATACACCAGTCGGGACTGCCGTCTAACATCCCTTCTATGCGCGCCTCACCCCAGTCTGGATGCCAACTGACCGTTTTAATCGCGTCCTTGGCTTTCCTTAATAGACCCTGTTTGTCCATCGAGATAAACCACTGGGGCGTTGCACGATAGATGAGTGGCGTTTTGGTGCGCCAACAGTGCGCATAACTGTGCCTGAACTGGCTGCAGGCCATTAGTACCTGCTTCTCTTTGAGCACAGCAAGAATATGCTCTTCAACCTTGTACACATGTTCGCCGGCAAACAGTTCGACGTCGTCGCGAAAAACGCCGTTATCCATTACATAGTTAAGGGTGCCAATACCGTATTGCGCAGCCACCACAAAATCTTCTGCTCCATGATCAGGGGCCGTGTGCACACAGCCTGTGCCCGCATCGATGGTGACATGGTCCCCCAGTAATACTGGAATATCCCGCTCATAGAACGGATGCGACACCACCACACCTTCAAGTGCTGAACCAGCACAGGTAGCCAATATTTTATAATTTTCGATAGCAAGGCGCCGCATCACAGATTCAAGCAGAGCTTCCGCTAAAATTAGGCGCATCGGACCATTATCAGTATTGCACTGCACTAGGTAATAGGTCAGCTCAGCACCCAGGGACACCGCCTGACTACTGGGAATGGTCCAGGGCGTGGTCGTCCAAATCAAGACATTGACAGGACCCTCACCGAACAATCCACCAAAGGCCGCCGTAACCTTCTCAAGCTGCGCGGCCTGATTAACCGGATAGGCGACATCAATCGAATAAGACGTCTTATCCTGATATTCCACCTCGGCCTCTGCCAGAGCTGAGCCC
>Ga0209091_10001987_pt1 | contig 17563 bp, 11 predicted proteins | sample ArcticOcean_MG_C_6_FD_187438 | JGI IMG/M metagenome (GOLD analysis project Ga0209091, IMG submission 187438) | Marine microbial communities from western Arctic Ocean - ArcticOcean_MG_CB8_128 (SPAdes) (version 2) | ecosystem: Environmental > Aquatic > Marine > Oceanic | place: Arctic Ocean...
AATACATGTAGATGTGCCTGGAATAGGACAGCAAATTCTAAAGTGGTTCGGTGTAATGCGTCCAGTAGACCTTGACACATTTTAAGAATTACACTTATATAAATAGCGTAATTTTGCACCTGAATAAATCAGATTATAGATGTCGCCTTTATTAAAAAAAACAATCCGACTTGTTGCGGGTCTTGCAATAATGGGTGTAGGTGTTACTTTCATGCAAGTATTGATAGGCATGAAGACAGTGCCCAGTGTGGTTATCCCGTTGACTCACGCTCTTCCCGTTAAAACAATGATAGTCGAGAACTCGACACACACTCCTGAAATCAAAATAGAAGGCAGGGTTGAGGCTTGGAATAGAATTGATCTTTTCGCAGAGGTAAACGGGGTTTTAAATCGTGGGGGAAAGCAATTTAGAGAAGGTGTGACATATTCTAAAGGTGAGATTGTTCTTAAGTTGGATGACAGTGAGGCTAAGTCTAATTTGAAAAGTGCGAGGGCACAGTTCCTACAATTATCAACTAGCATATTAGCAAATATTAAAGTTGATTTTCCAGATAGAATTAACGAATGGGAGACTTTTGTTAAAAGTATAAGCGTAGATAAGACCCTTCCTGATTTACCTGTTTCTAAAACAGATAGAGAAAATTACTATGTAGTAAATAGAGGGATTAACGCCAGCTACCATGCGATTAAGGCTTCAGAGGATAGGCTGTCTAAATATAAAATATTAGCTCCTTTTGATGGCTTTGTTTCCACAGCGACGGTTAAGCCCGGCGCGCTTGTTAGAGCCGGGCAGCCTCTAGGCACGTTCGTAGGTTCTGGTGAGTATGAGGTCCAAACCTCTATCTCTTCTGAGCTATTAGCATACTTGACTATAGGACATTTAGTTGAGTTCTATATTGATTCAGTCCAGGTTTCTAGTGGACATCTCGACAGGATTTCGTCTAACGTCAATCCAAAAACTCAATCGGCAACAGCATACTTCAAGATACAGAATGTAAGTGCAGATTTAAAACTAAGAGATGGCATGTATATAGCGGGAACTGTGTTTGTTGATGAGATAGACAACTGCATAGAAATTCCTACCACCATCATTGATAATGGAACGATATATTCGGTTGTTGGGGGTGAGCTTCAACACATAAAAGTAAATGTAGTTTTTGAATCTTTTGGAACTGTATTAGTTAGTGGATTACCTAATGGCACAGCTATTCTTACCGAGCAAATTTCTGATGCTTACTCAGGTATGAAAGTTAATCCTTCATCTAAATAAGTAGCTCGCTGACATGAGAAACGTAATTAGATTTTTCGTTCAACACCACATCGTAGGTGATCTACTAATGATAGCGATTATTATCGCTGGAATTGTAGGCATGACTAATTTAAGGTCCAATTTCTTTCCAGAAACACAGACTAAGGTCATTATTATCCAGGTTGTTTACCCTGGTGCTTCGCCCGAAGAAATTGAAGAGGGTGTTGTCGCAAAAATCGAAGAAAACCTTCAAGGCCTCGCGAACATTGATCAAGTTTCTTCTACAAGTATTGAGAATGCAGCTTCAATTAAGATTACCGTTGTAAACGCAAAGGAAACGGATGAAGTATTACAAAACGTAAAGAATGCTGTAGATAAAATCCCATCATTTCCTATGGGCATGGAGCCTCCCATAATCTTTAAACAAGAGTTCGAAAAGGGTCAGGATAACATGGCGATTGTCATTGCATTAACGGGGGTTGAGGACCTGCATATTCTCAAAAAAGCTGCTAGAAAAATAGAATCAGAATTGCGGAGGTTTGATGGTGTAAGTCAGGTTTCACTATCGGGCTTCCCAGAGGAGGAGATAGAAATTGCTATTTCGGAAAACAAGTTGAGTGAAATGGGTTTAACCATAGCTCAAGTAGCCCAAATCGTCAGAAGTTCCAATATCGAAACAACTGGAGGTAGAATTAAGACCTCGAAGGAGGAATTTACCATTCGCGGGAGGTTTAAAGAGTATTCAACTCAGAGCCTTAGAGATATCGTGATCCTATCTACTGTTGATGGAAAAATTGTTAGACTCTCAGATATTGCTGATGTACAGGAAAAGTGGGTTGATACAGATCCTACAAGAAATTGGTTTAATGGGAAGACAGCAGTTGCAATTACGGTAAGTAATCTCAACTCAGAATCGATTTTAGATGTTGTCGAAATAGTGAGGGCGTATATGTCTGCCTTTAATGAGACAAACACGGACTTGCAATTAGATGTAATAGTAGATATGTCTATAATATTAAATCAACGGATAGATCTATTAGCTAATAACGGGATTATAGGATTTCTTTTAGTAATATTATTTCTTGCTCTTTTTCTTAACCACAGACTTGCTTTCTGGGTAGCCCTTGCCATCCCAGTTTCATTTGCGGGAATGTTCATGCTAGCGGGCTTGGCAGGTATTACTATAAATGTTATTTCTCTATTCGGAATGATTCTCGTTATTGGAATTCTGGTGGATGATGGGATAGTTATAGCCGAGAATATCTATCAGAAATTTGAACGCGGAGCGTCAAGACTTGAAGCTACTATTGAAGGCACCATGGAAGTTCTTCCGGCTGTCTTTTCTGCTATCGTTACAACTGTAATTGCCTTTTCTGCCTTCTTTTTCATAGAAGGAAAATTAGGAGACATATTTCAGGATATGGCCACGGTTATCATTCTTACACTTGTCTTTTCTTTGATAGAAGGAGCATTTATTCTTCCTGCTCACGTAGGTAACTCTAATGCTCTAAAAAGAAGCACCAAGAAGAATAAGCTTGAAACATGGATGAGCAATGCGTTTATTAGTTTTAGAGATACATTTTATGCTCCTGTACTTAAGTTTTCATTAAAACAACCGTGGGTTGCTTTTTCTGTAATTGTTGCTGTTTTTATGATAACAGTTCCGGGGCTCATAGGAGGGGGGTTTGTAAAGACCACTTTTTTCCCTCATATTGAGGGAGATAATTTGTCTGTTACCCTGACGATGAAATCTGGAACACGAGCTGAGGTCACACAAGAAAAAATTGACAGAATAGAGGCAGTTGTTTGGGAAGTAAATAAAGAATTTAGCGCCCTTAGAGGTGACACATTAAAGACCGTATTAACAATTGATAAGAGACTCGGGCCATTGTCACATATTGCGATGTTAAACATCCAACTTATAGATGGCGAGAATAGACTTTCTCAAAGCTCAGATATAAGCAACAGGATTCGAGAGAAGGTCGGTGTGGTATATGGTGCTGAGAACTTAACCTATGGTGAGTTCTCTCCCTTCGGCAGGCCTATCGCTTTGTCCTTCTTAGGCAACGACATGGAATCATTAAGCTTAGCGACAGAGGAGTTTAAAGCTCAACTCGCTCTTCGTGAAGATGTTAAGGATATAATAGATTCAAATCAAGAGGGAGTACAAGAAATTAGTGTAACTCTAAAGCCCAGAGCTTATCAGTTAGGTTTCACTAGACAGGAACTGCTTTCACAAATTAGGCAAGCATTTTACGGTCATGAAGTTCAACGCCTTCAAAAGGGCAGGGACGAAGTCAGGGTTTGGGTTCGCTTAGACGAAAGTGATAGAGCTTCAGTTTCATCTCTAGAGAATTTCACACTTCGCACTATCACAGGTGATGAAGTATTGTTCCATGAGATATGTGAAATAAATATCGAGAGGGGTGTGGCCGCCATTAATAGAATATACGGCATGCGTCAAGTAGAGGTAAGCGCTGACCTTTCTGGTCCTACCGCTAGCGCTACGGATGTTACAGCTGCGATAAATCAGGAAATACTGCCTCCTATTTTAGCTAAATATCCTAATGTCACAGCAAGTTTCGAAGGCCAAAGCAGAGAGGTCACAAAATCCACAGACAGTATGGCACGTGTCATGCCACTCATCCTGGCCCTCATGTTCCTTGTGATAGTCTTAACATTTAGATCTCCACTTCAAGCCATGGCAGTATTCGGACTCATCCCATTTGGTTTAGTGGGGATTAGCTTTGGTCATTGGATACTCGATGCTCAAATCAGTCTTTTTTCTGCCCTGGGTATGATTGCCTTAATGGGCATTCTAGTAAATGACGCACTGGTTTTCGTCGCGGCCTATAACTCCTATCTGAAAAGTGGAAAGACCGTTGACGAGAGTATTTGGGAAGCTGGAATGAATAGATTTAGACCTATCGTCCTAACATCGGTAACTACTGTAGCCGGTCTTGCACCTCTTATGCTCAATAAGAGTTTTCAAGCACAATTCCTTATCCCTATGGCTATCTCAGTTGCCTTCGGTCTGTTATTTGTGACGGTAATAATTCTAATACTTCTCCCAGTGTACCTTAAATTCATCAGTCCACTACACAGGGCTTGGATATTCATTGTTAAAGGCGATTCACTTTCTGGTTACAATGCAGAACCAGCTGTAAGAGAGCTTGTCATAGATGCTGAGTTTGTTGAAGAGTCGAAATCTCGTAAAACCTCTGGTGGTAAATCATTACTCGTTATTATCCTATTTATTTCTACGAGTACGGCTCTCTTTGCTCAAGGCTCTACTGTTCAGGACTTGAGCTTGCAGGACGCCGTTCATCTTTCGCTAGAGTCTAATTACGGTATTAGAATTGCTGAGTTAAATACAGAGATAACCTCGATTAATAACCATTGGGGGACGGCAGGAGCCTTGCCTCAAGTAGGGGTTTCTGTTTCTGGGAATTCGTCGATTATGGATAATACCCTTAACCCGACATCTGTAATTATGGAGAAATTGGCGACGGAAGGTTTGAATACTGGTGTGAATATGAACTGGACTTTATTCGACGGAATGGGGATGTTCGCGACGAAGAGCCGTTTGGAACTGTTAGTGACCCAGTCCGAGAATCAGGCCTCTCTTGTAATCGAGCAAACCGTAGCCGCGGTGGATTTTTCGTATCATAATGTTTTGGTCCAAATCAAACTCCTCGATGTCCTCGCAGAATCCATGCAACTCAGTCGCATCAGGCTGAATCAAGTTGTGTACAGCGAACAATACGGCGTGGCTGGGACTTTCGACAGGCTTCAATTTGAGAATGCCATTATTGCCGACAGCTCTTCATGGCTATTGCAAGGCGTTGCGGTTGCAAATTCAATCAGAAATCTAAACCGCGTTATGGGTGTGGATGAAAGTTCGCACTGGAATTTCACAACAGAGCTGAATACACCACCCATACTCGACAATGTTACAGCTCTAAAATCCACTGTGGCTCTCGATAATACTTCTGTTAGAAATGCAGTTTTATCTCATGATATCGCAACTCAAAGTGTAAAGATGGCCGAGGCGAGACTTTATCCAGTAGTAGGGCTGGGTGCCACATATGGAGATTCTAGGAGTCAAGTCACTTCTGGAGCGTGGGAAGGAGATGGGATGTACTCTTCTACATCTGCAATTTCATTGAGTATTAATTTCAACCTATTTAATGGTGGTGCGACTCGAAGAGCTATTGCCATGGCCTCAATCCAAGCCGATATTGCCGCTATAGGGATTGAGGATAAGCTAGCTGAAGCGGAATCATTAGTCGCTAACGCCTTCGACAGATATACTATGCAGGCAACTATTTATGACTTGAGTCAGCAGTCAGTTAAGAACGCTGAAACCATGCTCGAAATAGCAGATTCTCAATATGAAGGCGGTGTGATAAGTTCTCTAGATTATAGATCCCTTGAGATAGCACTTCAACGAGCTAGGACTCAAGAATTACAGTCGCTTCTCGCTTGGCGTTCGTCTTATATGGAAGTCCAAAAACTAATAGGCAATCTTCGCGCCCCGTTAGTTAATTAGGTGTCATTTTTCAACACGGAACGTAAAACGTTAGAAGAAAGGTCAACCAACTGGTTGACAAAATCCCTAATCAATCTGCATTGACTAGCTCGCCTCTTTCTGAGCGTGCACTATGTCAGAAGCCACCATTTCCGAGCAAAGCTCTTCCCAAGTCGTTTCTGCCTTCCACCCCATTTCTAGGAGCGCCTTTGATGCGTTACCGACTAGGGTGTCAACTTCCGCGGGTCGATAGTAGCGGGGGTCGATCTCTACGAGGGTTTTCCCGGTGTCTTTAGAGATTCCCTTTTCTTCAGTCCCAGAACCCTCCCAAATCAGGGGGATGCCCGCCTCGGCAAAGGCATGTTGGGTGAAGGCACGGACTGTGGTTTGGGTGCCTGTTGCCAGGACGTAATCGTCTGGCTGATCTTGTTGGAGCATGAGCCACATGCCTTTGACGAAATCCCGAGCATGTCCCCAATCCCTTTTAGCATCGAGGTTACCTAGGTATAGACACGACTGCAGATCATGGGAGATACGAGCTGCTGCTCGTGTAATCTTCCGCGTCACGAATGTCTCACCGCGCACGGGGCTTTCGTGATTAAAGAGGATGCCGTTACAGGCGTACATATCGTAGGCCTCCCTGTAGTTCTTTACTATCCAATAAGCGTACAGTTTCGCAACGCCATAAGGTGAACGTGGGTAGAAGGGGGTGGTTTCGGTTTGGGGTGTCTCAGTGACTTTACCGAACAATTCTGATGTACTTGCCTGATAGAATCGGCAAGTCTTTTCAAGGCCTATAATTCGAATCGCCTCGAGAAGGCGAAGTGTGCCTAGAGCGTCAGCGTTAGCAGTGTATTCCGCTGTTTCGAAACTGACCTGTACGTGGCTTTGGGCTGCAAGATTATAAATCTCATCCGGCTTTACTTCTTGTACAATGCGAATCAAATTCGTCGCATCAGTCATATCTCCATAGTGAAGTTTCAAGCGCACATCTTTGTCGTGTGGATCTTGATACAGGTGGTCGATACGACTTGTGTTGAAAGACGAAGCTCGACGTTTAATACCGTGCACCTCATATCCCTTCTGCAGTAAAAGTTCTGCTAGATACGATCCATCCTGACCAGTAATACCTGTTATGAGCGCTCGTTTTGCCATTTGATTTTCTACTTCTATACGTCGTCTATTCGTCTTCTAATCTAGTGCAAGTTAAGCCGTCAGTTCTTGGGATTTTACTTGACTAAAGTAAGACTCCCCTAATGCCATTAACTCATCGTGTGTTCCCTGCTCAACAATAGTCCCTTCTACAAGAACGGCGATACGATCAGCTTTCTTAATGGTACTAAGTCTATGGGCGATAACTAGAGTGCTTCTGTCTTTCATTAATTCTTCGAGTGCTTTTTGGACCTCCTGCTCACTCACGGAATCTAACGCGCTTGTCGCTTCGTCTAGTATGAGAATATCGGGATCTCTCAGAATCGCTCTCGCAATAGCAATGCGCTGACGTTGACCTCCCGAAAGCTGTATTCCACGCTCACCCACCATGGTGCTCATACCTTCTGGGAAGGATTCAATAAAATCTAATGCATATGCCCTTCTAGCCGCGTCTCGAATCTCCTCCAGAGTCGCATCAATTTTACCGTAAGCGATATTCGTCCTGATATCTTCACCGAACAGAATAACCTCTTGCGGTACATATGCTATTCGTTTTCTATAGGCTCTCAAGTCGAGACCCTTCACACTCTCTCCCCCCACAGTTAGTGAGCCGTTAATAGGGTTTTGGAACCTAAGCATGAGAGAAGCTACAGTTGATTTACCAGCTCCAGAGGGTCCCACCAAAGCTATTTGCTCGCCAGCTCTTATTTCGAGATTAAAATCCCTCAACACTGCCATATCCGCTCTTTGTTCGTAGTGAAAGTTTACGTCCTTAAAAACTATGTCCTTTCTAAGATTCAGCTTAGGTGCTTCATCGACAAGAGATGTAAATTCTCTCTGTTCATCGAGTAAATCCATAAGTGATTCGACAGCCCCTAAACCCTTTTGGATTATGCCAAACTGTTCCGCAAGCCCTCCTATACTACCAGCTACAAGCCCTGTCATCAAAAGGAATGTAAAGAAATGCTCGGAAGCCAAATCTCCAGTCTGCATCAGTGCAGCACCCTGAAAAATGATGAGTGTTATAGCCCCGAAGATGAATAGAATAATAAAACTAGCGAAAGCACCTCTCCCCATCGCTCCCTTCATAGCATAACTCCTAACTTTTCTCACCTTCTCACTATATCTCAACTTCTCGTACCACTCATTTGCGAAAGCCTTGACATTTACAATTCCTGTCAGCACTTCCTGTACTATAACGTTGGAGGCGGCCACCTCGTCTTGGGTTTGTTTCGAAAGACGCTTAATAAACTTTCCGAAAAAGATAGCCACTATTATCACCACAGGCAAAGTGCCTAGCATCACGAGGGTTAGATCCACAGAATAATATGCAAGAGCAGCAATACCCCCCACCACCACTATAAGCTGTCTTATCAACCCTGCTAATGTGGTAGTGAAAGTGTCCTGTATAGCTGTAATATCAGCTGATATTCGGCTATTAAGATCTCCCACACGTCTATCGTGATAGAAATCCATCGGCATACTCATTATTGCTTCGAAAGCATCAACTCGCATTGCGAGCATCATCTTTTCCGTCATATTGGCAAACAGATAAACCTTTGCGAAGCTTATAATAGCCTGAATAATCAAAATCCCACCTATCGCCCAACCTATCGTTTCAAGATTATTCAATCCCCATGCCTCTATATAATCCGCCTCAACACCGGAAGCTCGAGTAAATTCATCCCCTCCTGAACTTCCCAACACCCCCACGCCTCCTAACTGACCCCATAGCCGTGTTACAAGCAGAGTAAGCACTCCAGAGAGACTGATTAATAAAATTCCTAAAGAGAATCCTAGTCTGTGTGGCCTGATATACCTTGCGATTTGAGTAAATCCCTTTAGGTCTGACAGCTTAAAACGTTTTTTATTCATTGCGGGCAAATTTAGCACACAATTTAGTGTTGTGATAGTAGAAAGAATTCACTATCTTTGCCGTCCCTATTCAACGGGGTAATAATAGATTAAGATGAAAAGGACCTTTCAACCATCAGTACGTAAACGTCGCAACAAGCACGGATTCCGTAAACGTATGTCTTCTTCTAACGGCCGTAACGTGATAAACTCACGCCGCCGTAAAGGACGTAAGAAACTTAGTGTTAGTACTGAGCGTCGCCATAAAGGCATAGAACGCTAGATAGCGCGAGTGAGCTCAAGCTCAAGAAATTTGGCTACTAGTTCTTCTAGTAGTTTTTAAAAAGGGAATCTTTCGGGGTTTCCTTTTTTACGTTCAAATCTTGTGTAGACTGCGTTTAAAATATATTTGACTTGTTACGTCCACCTATAAATTAGGACACTTAAGACAAAAGAGGGTTTCCAGATAAAGATGGTGATATATGGGGAACAAAAAAACCTCTGCTAACTCAGAATGACTTTTTAATCAGTAGGTGGAGTAAAAAGTCGGATACAGATTAGCAAAGATCTGTAATAGCTTCATAATGTTTTTTAAAGATACAATTAGGACTCTATCGATATATATCTACTTCGCTTAACCTTCCTGTTCAGAATACCACTTTACAAACTGGTCTATCGACTCTTGAGTAGTCATATTAGGAGTGTAATTAAGCAACCTTCTAGCATCGCTGATGTCTAACGTGAAATTCTTTGCCAGAACATCAATACTGAATCTCGTAATAGGCGGCTCCTTCTTTGTTATCAACTTTGACACAAGCTCCATCAATCCTCCTCCTAAATATGCTAATCTGTATCCGACTTTTTTCTCCACCTTCTTTCTTCCTAGCCCGACCAGCACTGTATTGATAGCCCACCAAAGTTTTAGAGGCTCCCCATTTGTGATATTATAAGCCCTACCTAAAGCCTCTTTATTTGCTTTAATTCCTAGGATAATTGCATACGCTACATTTTCAACCGATGTTAAATCTAGTTTGTTTTCACCGTCACCTACGATTTTCAACTTACCCTCTTCATCTGCTTTAATGAGTCGTGGCATTATCGTAGTGTCTCCTGCTCCGATAATTGCACGAGGCCTAATGGTAACGAATGAAAGCCCCGATGTTTCCAGCAAAATCTCTGCTTCCCTTTTCGTAGCGGCATACTGATTTGCAAATTTTTCAGGAAGCGGTTCACTCTCTTTCACAAGAAACCTATCGTCTCCATTGTGATAAAGTCCAGGCGTAGAAACAAAGACAAACCTCTCTATGCCATGTTTTTCTGAAGCTTCAATCAGATTTTTCTGTGTTAATACATTCGCCGTTCGATACTGCTCTTCAGTTCCCCATGGCGATGACAGAGCTGCCGTATTTACAACAACATCCACATCCTTAACTATGGAGTTTACAAATTCACGACTAGCTAGATCTCCGAGTTTATACTCAACCTTAGTGCTGTCTACCCTCCTAGCTTCTCGCATAGTACGACCTGTTGCAATTACATGAGTCACTTCAGGAAGTTCGACAATTTTCTCAACGGTTTTAGAGCCTAGGAACCCTGTTGCACCAGTAATAAGTACTTTCATCACGTCAGTTAAGTAGTTTTAAGCTTTGAGTTGAATTGCCAGTTACAATGTTAAGGATAAATGACTCACGATTTCAATGTGGGATTACAGTTGGGATTAATTTTAGGCTGCTTGGACGACTGGCTTTGTAGCAGGAAAAATGCTTTCTTAGTCATATTACAACACAAAACGTTTTACTTTTATACTAATGAATAAGTTTACATTAATAACAGGCGCAAGCAAGGGCATAGGTCTTGAGTTTAGTAAAAGATGTGCCTTTTTAGGAAGGAATATTCTGATGGTTTCATTGCCAGGAGAGGGGTTAGAAAAAACTTCATCAAAAATTTCGCAGAGCTATGATGTCAGATGTGATTTTTTCGAATGTGATTTGACAGATTCAGTCAGTGTAGAGAGTTTACATAAAAAGGTTGTTAGTGAAGGATATAAGATAGATTTTCTTATCAATAATGCAGGCTTTGGGGGAACTGCTCCATATGAAACTCATTCTCAAGAATACATTCAATCCTTGCTCGACCTCAATGTTAAAGCGACATCGCTCATGATTAATAAATTTCTTCCATTGCTGAAGAAAAATAAGTCTTCGCACATATTAAATATTGCAAGTATGCTAGCTGGTGTGCCGTCACCATATAAAGCACTTTACGCATCTTCAAAGACGTATATCAAAAATCTCAGCATAGCTCTGTCCTATGAACTTAAAGAAAGTGGGGTAGGAGTTAGCGTTCTTATGACTGGTGCTTCTCCCACTAATGAGTTAGTTAAAGCCCAAATCAAGAATGGTGCTTTAGCCGCACGAATTACAGTAATGTCATCACAGGATATTGCAAGAGTAGCAATTCACAAAACACTGATAGGTCAGCGAATTATTACCACCAGTTTTCGAATCAAACTAATTCAAATTTTGATTTCTATTCTGCCGACTAGTGTTATCGCAAAAATTGCAATCAACCAATTTAATACACATCTCAAAGGTAGTGGACAGTGCGAGTAATCAAAAAGTACATACTAGCCATTGCTGTTTTATATAGCTCACAACTACTTGCTCAAACCGATGCTGGATGTCCTAGCATTAACATAGGAGAAGATATTTATCTTGAATGTGCGAACACTTGTATTGACCTTGTAGCAGATGTGTTAGAAGTTGGAAATACAGCAATATATGAAGTAGAATCGATAGCTTACTCTCCCTTCCCGTTTAATCAAGGCACTCCCATTTTGGTCGGTTTTGATGATGTGTGGAGTGAAGTAATCCCGATACCTTTTGTGTTTTGTTTTTTTGAAAACTCATATAATGAGTTAGTAATAGGTGCTAATGGTGTTATGACATTCGATGTTTCTCTTGCTAGCCCGGCTAACTTTACGGAAGCAAATGCATCGTATTGTGACTGGCAGTTTACTGAAAATATCCCCAACACGAATGATGTGCCATACAGAAATTCAATAAACGGTGCTTATCATGACATAGATCCTTCTATATCAGGTAACATAAGAATAGATGTCGTGGGTGAAGCTCCTTGCAGAATCTTCATTATTAATTATGAAGATGTTCCGCATTATTCTTTTACTTGTAATAGTATCACAACATCACAACAAATCCTACTTTATGAAACCACAAATGTTATTGAAGTGATCATTGAAGACAAACCAACATGTTCGTTTTGGAATAGTGGAAATGCATTAATAGGTATACAGAATGAAGATGGTACTCTGGGGTACACACCGCCTAATCGAAATACTGGCGATTGGTCAGCTTCAACTGAAGCATGGAGATTTGTGCCTTCTGCAAATCAAAGCTATAGCATTGCATGGTTTGATCAAGATGGATTGTCTCTAGGTAGTGGTCCAGACGTTACAGTTTGTCCAAATATAAATTCTTCATACTCATCGACTGTTACATACACGGCTTGTGATGGGTCTGAAGTTTCAGATTCTGATCAGATTACTATTAGTGTGATAAATCAAGTAGAGAACTCGATCGTAGAAATAAATTCTTGCGATTCGTATTTATGGAATGAAATTCTTTACAACTCATCTGGGCTTTATATATCTGAGGCAACCAGTGAAAACGGCTGTGATTCATTAGCTATTCTTGAATTAAATATTTATGCTTCTTCAGCATCTTTTGCTACAGCAGAAAGTTGTGGTCAATATTCTTGGAATGGAAACACATACACTTCTTCAGGATTATATGAGTTAGAACTGACGGATGTTACGGGATGTGACTCAACAGCGACACTAAGCCTTACTATTAACGAATCCACTTCGTCACTTACTTCTATCGGAAGTTGTGAGCCATACTTCTGGAATGATCAGTTATATGAAGCATCTGGGTATTATACATATCTAACTGTAAATAGTAATGGATGTGATTCATTGGAAACATTAGAACTTACAATTAATGCATCGACATCATCATTAACGGCCGTAAGCTCATGTGAACAATATGATTGGAATGGAACAACATACGACTCCTCTGGTTCTTATTTTTTCGAAACTATTAATGAAAATGGATGTGATTCTATTGCAACTCTTGATTTGACGATTTCATCAGTTACGACATCACTAACATCAGAAAGCTCCTGTGATCAATATATTTGGAATGGAAATAATTATACCACTTCTGGAATTTACGAATATCAAACGTTGGATATAAATGGTTGTGATTCTATTGCAACACTTAATTTGACAATTAATCCATCTTCTGCCTCGCTAACTTCAGCTTCTTCTTGTCCTGACTATTTCTGGAATGGGAACAATTATTCAAGCTCTGGCATTTATGAATATCAAACGATAAATTCCAATGGTTGTGATTCTATTACGTCACTAGAATTAACAATAACCCCATCCACATCATCAAACACAAGTATAAGTGCTTGTAATGAATACTCATGGAATGAATCTACATATAGTAGCTCTGGCGTTTACACCTATCAGACAATTAATTCGACGGGATGTGATTCAATAGCCAACTTAAATCTTACAATAAATTCTCCAACATCATCAATTTATTCTATCAACTCCTGTATACCCTATATATGGAATGGAGATACATATAGCTCTTCTGGAGTTTATGAATATCTATCAACTAACGCTAGTGGATGCGACTCCATTGCTAGGTTGGATTTAGTCATTAATGATCAACTTGTGGATGAAACATTTAGTACTGTAAATAGCTGTGAAAAGTTTATATGGAATGATGAAACATATATTACAAGTGGTGACTACATATTTGTTTCAAGCAATCAATATGGATGTGATAGCATTAATTATCTATCTCTAAATATTTATTCAAATTACATCTATGTCCCAACAGCATTTACACCAGACAATGATGGGGTAAATGATGCTTTTAAAGTAAATACTGAAACTTTACAAGTATTTGAACTTAAGATCTACAATAGATGGGGGGAGATGATTTTTCATACAAATAATTTGAACGAATCATGGAATGGTTCGCACAAGAATGGTGACTATTTCTGTCCAGACGGAGTATATACCTGGCAAGTAAGATATCGATGTAAAAGCGAGGTGTATGAAAAGCGAGGGTATGTGGCTTTACTTCGATAGTAATCAAAACATTTATAACCACAACACCTCCTACCCGATTTTTTCTATCCCTTTGCTCTAAGAATACTTTAATTATATGCTTGAGAATATCTTACGTCTATAGAGGATGAGAGAGGCGGGAAGTCGAAACATGTCGAGGAGGATTTGAAGGTCATACATCAAACTCCATTATAAATCATCGAACAAATTTCAACATCTCCCCTACTCAATTTCTGACAATGAAGAATGACACGACGGTCTTCCGTTCTCATTCATCTTGATTTTTAACACCCCTTTTCCCCTATCTGGAGTCAACTGAACTATTTTCGAACCCTTTTGGGAATATTTAGAGAGGTTGGCTAATGTGCTGACGACTTACAGGGAGACCGGACTAACATTAACACATTCTCTGTCGAAGGATGGGGAGCATTACGGATAATCTAGGTGGGCCCTAACGCCACTATCACACCACCTATTTCCTCAACCCACCACCGGCTTTTTTCGCCCCTTACGGTTCCGCATACTTCGGTTTCATCAAAAACCACCGCTAGATCGTTCTTAAAATCTAGCCCAAGTCCGAAGGCCTTAAACATACTTTCCTTCACAGCCCAAACCTTCTCCAACTGTCCACCAACCCGTTCTCGTTCCGACATAGTCCGTGGTGCTACTCTCCGTATTCGCTCGTCACCCATTAACACTATATCAACCCCTATTTTTCTTGTAGTCTCAGATATACAAACAGCTACCAATGTTTCATCCTGAGCACTCGAGCAATGCGAAATCGAAATCGAAAATTTCGAACGCTTCGCGTTTTCAAAAAGTTCCGGCGCTCCGTCTCCTCCGTGTTCAAGATGCCAGTTTTCGTGACTTAGAAGATGTGAAATGGCATAAACAACTCCTATATGCTCTTCCATCCTTTTCTCTGAGAAACCCATCAAATTCCGTTCCGGAAAATACTGCTTTATTGATTCCAGGTACCCTTCCACGTATCTTACCACAGCCATTTCAAATGATGCTGGCGGATTGGGAAATGAAAGTAACTCCATGTAGGCGAAGATATCGTATTTTTGCAGAATGAATGCAACAACTGACACTATGGTACTGCCTTATAAAGTAAAAGATATTAGCCTCGCTGCATGGGGAAGGAAGGAGATTACACTAGCCGAGGCTGAGATGCCCGGACTTATGTCTATCAGAAAAGAATACGGCCCCTCTCAACCACTTAAGGGTGCTAGGATTGCTGGATGTCTGCACATGACTGTCCAGACAGCAGTTCTCATCGAAACTCTAGTCGAGTTGGGTGCTGATGTGACTTGGTCTTCGTGCAACATTTTCTCTACACAGGATCACGCCGCAGCTGCTATTGCTGTAACAGGGGTGCCGGTTTACGCGTGGAAAGGCATGACAGAGGAGGAGTTTGATTGGTGTATAGAACAAACCCTGCGATTCGGTGAAGACAGACAACCGCTAAACCTCATACTTGACGACGGTGGCGACCTCACGAACATGGTTCTGGACCGTTTCCCAGAAATGGTAGATGGCATAAAGGGTATCTCAGAAGAAACCACAACAGGTGTACTCCGTCTTCACGATAGAGAGAAGAACGGCACCCTGACCATGCCCGCGATTAACATCAACGATTCGGTTACTAAATCCAAATTCGATAACAAATACGGATGTCGCGAATCTTTAGTCGACGCAATCCGTCGAGCTACAGACGTTATGATGGCTGGGAAAATTGCTGCTGTTGCCGGTTTCGGTGATGTTGGTAAAGGTTCTGCCGAGTCTTTAAGAAATGCTGGTTGCAGAGTTATTGTAAGTGAAATAGATCCTATCTGCGCACTTCAAGCTGCTATGGAAGGCTTCGAAGTGAAGTCTATGCTCGACGCTTGTGATGAAGCAGATATCATTGTTACAGCTACAGGAAACAAAGACATCATCACAGGCGCTCACTTCGAGGCGATGAAAGACAAAGCTATCGTATGCAATATCGGACACTTTGATAATGAAATAGATGTGGCGTGGCTCAACGACAACCACGGTGCTACTAAGGATGAAATCAAACCCCAAGTTGATAAATACTCAATAGATGGTAAGGAAATCATTTTGCTTGCTGAAGGCAGACTCGTTAATCTTGGATGCGCCACTGGCCACCCAAGCTTCGTAATGTCCAATTCCTTCTCTAACCAAGTCCTTGCTCAATTAGAGCTTTGGGAAGGTTCTGAGAAGTACGAGAACAAGGTCTACACTCTGCCTAAGTACTTAGACGAAAAGGTTGCTAGATTACACCTAGCGAAAGTTGGAGTAGTACTAGAAATCCTTTCTCAAGACCAAGCCGACTACATCGGCGTTCCCGTCGAGGGCCCATACAAGTCAGATCAGTATAGATATTAATGTTTTGTCAACCAGTTGGTTGACTTTTCCTATAACGTTTTAGTTATAAACGTGTAAAATCGGAGGGTTCCAAGATGAACGGTATCTGTGAAGCGGAAGCTGCGCCGGTCCTTGCATGACGGACCCATCTAAAACCAGCCATTGAGAGTCAGAGCATTCGGAGTCGTCGCTTAAGGTGACTCCGTCAGCACCCACTGTAACTTTACAATTCATAGGAATATCGAAAGTGGAATGTCTGTCTAGAACAACGAATTCATCCAGGGTGTACCTGTATATAATTAAGCCTTGAGATCCTCCTGAGAGAAGGAGATGTTCGGAAGGAAAATTTAGGGTATTGTAAGCAGGGAGGTTTAAGTTGATGTCGAAATTGACAGGGACGTATGGGATGTTTTGGTGTGAGGAATCGCATTTGGCTTGGGTGAGCAAAACGAGTAACATCGCAAAGAAGGGGAGGCGGAAATTTTTCATAACGATAAAGGTTTCCTCAAACCGAACGGGTCTTTTGCTGCACCAGCTTTGAAGGCTTTGAGGTAGTTAGGTTCGTATGAACTGAGGTTGACGAAGTTGCCGGCGACGTAGGCTGAGTGGCCGAGAGGGATTGAAGATTCAACGGAGGGATATTCTTCGAGGAAAACTCGGCCTTTTCCTCCCAGGATTTGTTCGCACTTTATGGCACCGTCGCCGATGAAGCAAATGGAGGAATATTGTGAGTAGAGAGAAATGGTGTTTTCGTCCACGATGAGGGGTTCAATTTCTGAGCGCAAGCTTGAGTTTTCCGTGAAGGTGCGGGTGTAAACTTCCATGCGTCGAGCGTCTATCATCGGTACGCATGCGTTAACGTTAGGGTGCTGAGCATAGCCTTGAAGAGCTAGGATGGAGAGGGTGTCGACCGCTACGAGGGGAAGGTTCAGAGCATGGCAGATGCCCTTTGCCGTAGATACGCCTATCCGTAAACCGGTGTAGGAACCAGGCCCGCCAGACACGCATACTCCGTCTAGGGTGTCGCGAGAAATTCCGGTTTCGGTGAATACGGAATCTATGAAAGGGAGTAATTTCTCAGCGTGAGTGTAGCCGGACTCGCGGATGCTGCGAGAAGCTAGGAGGACTCCGTCACGAGAGAGCGCAACACCGCATTGAAGGGTGGTGGTTTCGAGATGGAGTAGGGTGATCACGAAGGCTTGAATTAGTTAAAAAGAGATAGTGAAGGCTGAACCTT
>Ga0209091_10001988_pt1 | contig 17560 bp, 18 predicted proteins | sample ArcticOcean_MG_C_6_FD_187438 | JGI IMG/M metagenome (GOLD analysis project Ga0209091, IMG submission 187438) | Marine microbial communities from western Arctic Ocean - ArcticOcean_MG_CB8_128 (SPAdes) (version 2) | ecosystem: Environmental > Aquatic > Marine > Oceanic | place: Arctic Ocean...
TATCCACCAATAGGTGAAAGAGGAATAGCTCCTTTTTTCGCACAATATTTAGATGGAGTTTCTGCAAGAGATGTTGTTGATAATGCAAATGATGAAACTTTACTTATGCTTCAAATGGAATCAGCTGAAGCATGGGAACAGATTGATGAAATTTTAGCTATTCCTGATTTTGAGGTTATAGTTGCAGGACCAGCAGATCTTTCTGCTTCTTTAGGATTTCCTGGTGATGATGCCACAAACTCTAAAACTGAAAATGTAATGGTAGATTTAGCTCAAAAAGTTAAAGCTAGTGGTAAAGCATTAGCTACAGTTATGATGGATGTTGATCATGCAAAGCAGTGGATTAAAGAGGGCTATAATATGATGTGTATAGGAACACCATTAGAATATGGTACAGTTGAACTTTCTAAAATATTTAATGATATTAGAGACGAATATGGAGTTGATTGGCACTAATTTTTACTTTTCCTCATTAGTTTTCATGGTTTTTTTTCTCTTATTTAGTGATCGCATTATTTTTAATCTTGTTTCATCGGAGAGGTATAACCAATTTGAAATTTCCAGGCTACTCCTATAGCAACTTGTACAAAATTCGTATTTAGAGTTATAGTCACAATTTTTATTACAAGGTGAAGAAATATTTTGCATCTAATTATTTCTTATTTTCTTTTGTTTTATTTGCTGAGTCTGCAGCTATTTCCCCAACACTTTTTTCTTTTGAATCTGTATGTAAAGGATTTTTAAAAATAGCATTTTCTATAGACATATTATCTACTATACTTTCATTTAATTTTATTGTAACTTTTTCTTTTAAATCTCACTTATTATTTTGTGAACTCTGTACTCAGAAACTGGATGGTCTAATGGTCTGGACAACTGCATCCTTGTGAATCAAAATTCTCCTATTTTATTTCAACAATATTCTCTTTTTCTATTTTTTCTTTATCTAATTCCATTCCGAGTCCAATTGATTCTGTTTCTTCAAAATATCCTTCATGTGGTTTCTCAGGAGTCTTAAGAAAATGTTGATGAACTTGATTCCACTTTATCAAATACTCTTGAAATGGAGTATGAATAGGTACTTGGGACAATGAAAAGTGAAGAGTTGCATTAGATGAATGACCGTGTGGTATTGTTATAAGATCATAAGTAGTTGCTAAGTTTGCTATTTTTATAACTTCCGATAAACCACCGGCCCAGTAAATATCTGGTTGATAAATATCAAGGGCATTTTTTTCAATAAATCTTAACATCCCCCACCTTGTATAATCATGTTCGGCTCCAGATAAAGGTATATTGATTTTATCTTTAATCTTTTTATAAGTTTCTACTCTGTCAGGCATTACAGTTTCTTCTAACCAATAAGGCCTATATTCTTCAATTCTTTTTGCTAATTCAACAACATATTTGTAGTCCATTGATTGCCAACAATCAAGCATTATTTCATATTCATCGCCAACTGATTCTCTTATTGTTTTGACCATTTGAACATTTTTGTTTAAGCCTTCTATACCTGCCATAGGACCAAACCTAAAAAACCATTTTTGAGCTGTAAATCCTTTTTCTTTATAGACTTTAGCTCTTTCTGAAACTAAATTCATGTCTGTTACATTAAAACCTAGCATAGATGCATATGCAGGAATTTTTTTTCTGGTAGGGCCTCCCAAAATTTTATATACAGGAGTGTTATAAAATTTACCCTTTAGATCCCAAAGTGCGCAATCTATAGCACTAATTGCCATCATTGTAATGCCTTGTCTACCATGCACATTTAGTCTATGCATTTGATCCCAAATCAATTCAATTGCTAGTGGATCCTTGCCTATAATTATTGGAGACAAGGATTTCTCTACTATATCTGCATGTGATGAATCTATGGGGCCAGCTGTTCCATATAACCCTTCATTAGTATGAATTTCTATGAATATGGAGCTAGTGTTAACTATATCTCCTTTCTGTAAATTATCGTTTTCATGCCCTTGATTTGCATATTCTGGATATATGTCTATAGGCCTCAAAAGTCTATCTTCCCAAAATTTGCCTTTTGACTTAAATCTTCCTTGTAATTTTCGTATACTAATCTTTGTTATTTTCATAATTTTCTAATATATCCTTTCCTTTTATTAATTATTTCCCAATTCCCAATTTTTATTTTTTTTCTATAGTTTTCCATAAACTAATCTTTTTTTTGTCTTTCTAGCCTAGTTTTTTTTTCTAATTCAACATCATGTAAAACCTTGGTCCACATATTGAGGTAATCCTCAAAAAATAGATAAACATTGAAAACTGTTTGAGACGGATTATTATTTATATTGTTTTAAAAGCGCCATTTTTAGCATCTGTAATTTTGTAAGGAGGGTATTTTTTTATTTCTTTCTCATTTAGTTCCAAACCTAACCCGGGTTTATCTGTTATTGCAACAAAGCCATTCTTTTGCCTTGGGAAGCCACTAAAAACTGTAAAGTACTGTTTTGAATAAAATTCAGCATGATATTCCATAATTTCAAAATTAGGAATTGATTTACTTAAATGCATTTCAGCAATTGCACCAACTGGTGAGCAAGTATTATGAGGTGCAATAGTTATATGTTTTGCCTCAGCAATATGAGAGATTTTTTTTAATTCTGTTATACCACCTGCATTGACAATATCTGGTTGTAGAACATCTGCAGCGTTTTTTTCTACAATTTCTGCAAATGGGAATTTAGTATAAAGTCTTTCTCCTGTTGCAATAGATATGTTGGTATTTTTTTTCAACTGTATCAATTCTTCAATTCTTTCTTCTGATACAGGTTCTTCAAAAAATAATGGATTATATTTTTTTATCATATCTGAAATTTTAATAGCGTTCATAAGATTAAACTTTGCGTGACCTTCAATTAATATTTCTACATCTTCTCCAACTGATTTTCTAACAGAAGAAATTCTCTGTTCACTTAATGAAAATTCTTCTTTAGATAAGCGATAAAAGTTTTTTTGTCCAAATGGATCAAATTTTAAAGCTTTATAGCCCATTTTTATAACTTTTTTTGCCTCTTTGAAATTTTCTTCAGGAGTTCCAGGATTTGAGTACCAGCCATTTGCATAAACCATTAATTTTTCTCGTAAAGATCCTCCTAGTAGTCTATATATTGGTTGATTTAAAGCTTTACCTTTAATGTCCCATAAGGCAATATCTATTCCTGAAATTGCTGTTGTAGATATTCTTCCACCCCTTTGCATTGAGTTGTTATACATCGCAAGCCACAATGCTTCTGTATCGAGGGGATTTTTATCAATTAAATATTTATCAAATAAAAATTTAGTTTCATCAATTATCCTATCGTCATCCCCTAAAGCACTTGAATCACCAATCCCAAAAATATTAGGGTCATCTGTTTTAATAATAGGTATTAACCAATTCCTTGATGCATTATGATGATCAGCTGAAAATCTTCTAAATTCTAGAGATTTAATTTTGTACATATAACAGCCCTTTTCTAGTTCAAAATTGTTTATTTATAAATGTATTTTTAATATTTGTTTATCATATATTAGCTCTAAGTATAATAACTTAAGGCAATCAGATCATCGCAATTTTTACATTTCATAAATTTCCCTCTACTAAATAAAAAAGTAGTTATGATCTCTTTGTATCAAACTTTTTAAAAAAGTTAATTACTTGTGACGGATTGATTTTAAATCTAAGTATAGATATTGGTTTTAATATAGGGGTTACCAATCCGTCATTTGAACGGAGAAACAGATGGATTAAGAACTTTCTCTGGGCAATTATGATGTATGGTCATGGTTAATATATATATAACCAACCGTGTAACCGTGCTACATAAGTGGCTACAAAGTTATGACTTAGTATTTTTTTTTGTATCATTTGCTTAGTCTGTAGCTATTTCCCAAACACTATTACAGTAACTTATTCTATTAGGTATAGAATTTTCGATTTTCTGAATAATTTTTTCGGTTAACCTCTCTCTTTTATACTTTAGGGCAAAGCATAAAGGAAATGTTTCTGCCACATCTTCTATCTTGGGATGCTTTTTAGCATAATCAGAAATAAAATTGCCACTATCTGCTAATTGAGCATCAATCCAATCGCTTGATGAACTATGGTATGAATCAAGTGATGTATGGGCTGCTTCATGTAAAAAAATTTCTTCTAAAAACCCATCCTTTTCATATTTTAATCCGCGATCGTGATGAATTAATAAATTATTATTACCTCCTCCAAAACTTTCATCTCCTTTATGAATCCAGACTGTCTCTACGTCTTTTCGAAATAATGTAGGTAATTTGCCAATTACTTCAAGATATTTTAAAGCTACTTCTTCAGCTTTTGAATTATTTTCAAATTCATTGTTAACTTGAACTTCAATTTGAGTACCGTCTGAAAAATAAGCTATAAATAAAAAAGGAGTTATATTTATCCATGAACCATCATTGATTCTTCGATCGAACATTTCTCTAGGCTCTTCAGGAATTTTTTGTAGAGAAGTAAAAAGTGAATTATCTGAAGAATTTATTATATTATTACTAACAAATACAGAACCTTCAAAAGGAATAAAAAAGCTACTTTCTTCTTCATTTCCAACAACATCTGAAACAATTTCTCCTACAGCATCTCCAACTCTATCTACAACACCCCAAAATAATATCGCCATAACAAATAAAATTATGGTTGATGTTATCCAAATAATTTTAGTTTTCATTATTATTGATGATTGGCAAAATAGTATATATCTATAATGGAAGTCTTATAATACTAAGACATGTGGAAGAAAATAAAATTATAATTTCAATAAACAATTAAGCGATTTGGATAGAAATGTTCACTAAAAATATATATGTAAAATTTTTATTATTTCTGACTATTGTCTTATCAATAACTTCTTGCTCTTCTGATACCTCTAATAATGACCAAAATGCTGAATTAGCATCTACCTCAACTCCTTTACCTGCAAGAACATTGCAACAAGATATAAAAGAAGTACCAACAGTAGAACCTCCAGAATATGAACAATTCACACAAAGGATAAAAGAAATAAAAATAACTGAAAGTAAGTCTATTTATGATCTAGAAAATGAATACGATACTTCAAATAGATTGATAGAACTTGGATGGAATAAACCTACTGAAAAAAGCCCCGAATTTGCAATAACTGATGACTTAAATATAGAAGCATTAAATAGCGTTAAAGAAGGAGTTAGGTTAGGAAGAGAATATTTAGGAAATTATGGGCCTTTAAAAGTTTTTATTATAGGTAGTGATATAGATAAAGCTAAAATAGTTGCAAAAGAATTTTGTGAATGGGCATATGAAGATAAAAGTATGATTGAACACTGTATAAATAAAGACCAAGGTATAGGTATTGTTGAAATAGCTATATATAAGGGCAATAATGGTTTTGCTCAGCATTCAAGAGAAATAGAAAACCCAAACCAATCTTTTGTAATGGGGAATCCAGACAAAAGTGCAGTAAAAATATCAATTCATGAGTATGTTCATATATATCAAAACGCTCATCGAGTAGATGGCTGGTGGAATGATAAAGAAGATGATGTAGGACTGCCAAGATGGCTAGAAGAAGGAAGTGCAGAATTATTAGCAAGGTATCTTGTAGGAGATTATGCTGATTATTTACGTGAAAGTCTACAGATTGCAAAAAAATTTAAAAGAGATAATCCAAATATATCAATCAGAAATTTAGAAAATGAAGAAGATTTAAGAATATTGGAGAAAAAAGATTGCTTGGGTGGTCATTGTGTAGGAACACTTCAGTATGAAACAGGAGCGGTTGCAACAGCTTTACTAATAAACCAAACATCTATGGATTATTTCTATAAAGAATACATACCCAAGATTGCATATCTTGGTGGAGAAAAAGCTTTTGAAAATTCATTTAATATAACGATTGATGAATTTCATGAAATATTTGATAGCTTTTTGGATCTGAGTGTTGAAAAAATGATAAGTTTTCTTAATAAAAAATACTGAATATATAGGTTTCACAGGCAAGTAGTGTATTTAAAGGTGTCTTAAATATGTGTTTTAAGTAGCAAAAAGGTTGTATTTGAACTCAAAATGAGAGAATAGACTTATAATATCTTTGTAAGTATCATTCATTATGTTGTATAGACCTTGTCATTGTCCATTTATTGGGCTTTAAATTAGGGAAGTTTTCCTTTACATTATAAGATATAGTGCTGGATTCGTTAACACAGTCATAACAAACAAGCTCACCACCTACATTAAAGAATGGTTTGTAGTCCCTATGGTGGGCCTTACTGCACCTGCTACAGGTTATTGTTGTAGTTATGCACTCAAACCTATGAAAATATTCCCAAGTATCTACCATGCTATGTCCCTTACAGAAGTAGTTTTTATCATTACTGCTATTTCTTCTATCCATTTTGTTATATCAACTGAGTCTGTAGGACTAGCAGTTATATCTTACTGTAACAGAAACAGAAGAAGCTACAACTACAGAAGAAGTTACAGGTAGAGAAGAAGCTTTATAAAATAATCATGTTATATTATTTTATAAATAATGTTTAATAATATGTTCAAAATTTACATAAGTATAATTTCATTTATAGTTTTAATACTTGCAATTTATTCTGCAACTATTATAAGTATCGAATATTTTGATAAAAATAAAAAACAAACTGATAATCAGATGATGGGCATGATGATGCCAATGCCAATGTCAATGCCAATGCCAATGCCAATTAATAACAACTTAGAACCCCATGATCCTGGCGGAGGTATGAGACGATTCAATGACCCCAACCCTCAAATCTTTAAAAATGAACTTGAGTTGGAAAAAAAACAAATGGAAACTCATTCAAAAAGAGAAATTGAAACTATTAAATTACAATTGGATAATATGAAAAATAATAATTACGAATTATTATCAAAACAGTTAGAATTACAGATAAAAAACCTTGAAGATAATCTTGCTATTGATCTAATGAGAATGGATTTAGAAATTCAGAGAATTAATGGAATTAATGTTAAATAATTACTAATTTTCTTTATTTATTTAGAAGGGGAAATTACAGCTACAGGAGAAGCTACAACTACAGAAGAAGTTACAGGTAGAGAAGAAGCTAAATAAAATAAACTAATCTTTTATATCTTTCGACTCAATCTAATTCTCCTTCTTCATATAGCTTCAAAAAGGCTTCTAATTGACTGAAATCTAATTCATTATATTCGTTGATAATATGTTTTTCATCTATATCAATATTCTCTAAAATATTACCTTTATATTCATAGATTACTCCAATCATCAAAACCTTTTTTTCAAAAACATCTGTAAACTCATTAATGACATCTTCTAGCTGATTTGTATATAAATTGGTTGGATTACCATTAGCATCATTAACTACTTTTCTTTCTACATGTTTTTCATGCTTATCTGAGAAAAAAGATTCATGAGCCATACTGGTTATCAGTTGATTTAGAAAATAGCTCATAGTACCTGCTAATTCTAGAATATCTTTTAGGCTTTTATAATCTTTCAAATCTATCTTCTGAATCTTTGAAGATAGTTTTTCTTTATATTCTAAAAAATCACTAACTTCAAATTCATAAGTAATATCATAAGCATCTAATTTCAAATAATTTTCAATTTCAAAATCACCTAGTAAGCTATAGTATCTATCTAAATCAAACAAATTTTTAATCCTCAAGTTCTTGCTATTTTATTTCTCAATATTATAGACACAATAATATATTTTTAAAACTTGTAAAGTTTGTTTAGTGGCATCAATACAACAACAACGATCAGCAATAATTTCGCTTATGCCGACTTCTTTGTGTTCATTATCTAATCTAAGTATAGATATGGTTTTTAATAAGGAGGGGATTAGTCGGTAGTCGGCATAAACTCGACATAATGCCACTTCTAATAGGTGGTATTAATGTGGTAATGGCTATAATAAAAAGTTCTTAAAACTAATCTTTTGAACTAGAAAAAGATCTTAATGTAATAAAAATCTTTAATACTTGGTGTATGGTTTCGGTTAATTAAAAGATACACACTGGGCAATGTTACACCCATCCACTATATAGTCTGATTTTTTTTCCAATTTTCAAAGCTATCAACTAACTCTTTAAGCTCAGCATCGGTTAATTACTTGAAGTAGTAAGTGACGGATTGAATTAATCATAATCAGATTTTTCTTGAAGCTCATCAAAGGATTCTCTGATAGTTGATTTTATCTTTGCCACATCATTAATATAATTTGAAATTGCTTCTAAAACTCTTATTCTCTCTTCTATTTTTGCTTTATCTAATAACTTAGCACTTTTGTCTGCTCTCTCTAGTGCTTCTTTACCTCTGTCTATTTCAAGTTGAATATCTTGATGCGTATCTACATTTAGGGATGATCTATCTTCTACAATTCTTTTTATTTCAGAGTCTTCTACAAAGCTATAAAAATCTAAATTGATTGAGGGTAGAGTGATACTATTTATCCATTCAAAAGAGATAACTTTTACCTTATCTTGAAACGATTTTTTATTAGAAGCTTTCTCAAAATATTTCCATAGATAAAGCTCCTTCTTATTTTCAAATCTGCTCTTTATCATGTGACAAAATTTACATAATACCTGAAGGTTAGATTTACTATTATCTTTTCTGTTTCTATTGATGTGATCTACTTCTAAAAGCTTCACATCAACTTCATCTTTGGATAGATTACAAATCTTGCAGTAATCTTTATCTACTTTCTCTCTATAGTTATTAGTCATAAGATATTTTTATATTAATTACTTCTTCTGTAATTGTAGCTTCTTCTCTACCTTGTTCTTCAAAAGGTTCTTCAACACTATTTATTACAGCCAAAAATGATATCCCCATAACAACTAAAATTATGGTTGATGTTATCCAAATAATTTTAGTTTTCATTAGATTAATTACACTTACCCCAAAGTCCTTTATTATTGTCTCTAGCTTTTTCTTCTATATTTTCTAAAGCTTCTTCAACAGATTGCTCCCCAAATTTTAATATTGGAATTTCTTTTTGCTTATATACTTTTGCATATCCTTCACCAACCAAAAATTCATTTACCATTAAATTCTTATCTTTTCCATCATTTACAATAACGGTTGAAATTCTTCTACCATAAGGATCTTTATAATCTGGAAGTAGATCAATTAGGATAACTTTTTTTCCCTCAACAAGTTCTTTATTTATATTTGAAGCTTCTTTTCCAAAACATTGATTATCTTCTTCCCATTTTCCATTAACCTTTTTCCTAACTTCAGGAGTATTTAAAAAAGCATATCTAACAGACTCTTCTTTTTTGAATGGGCAATCTACATCAATAGTATCTCCATCAGCTACTCTAGTTACCTGACATTTATTTTTTAATAATGTTTCAGAAAACAATTCTGATAAATCTTCATCAGTTATATAGTAAGGTGACTTTGAATTATCTAAGTCTGTTCCAACAACACCTGCTACAGTTTCTCCTATGGCATCTCCAAGTTTATCTACAGCTCCCCAAAACACGAACGCTATAATAACTAAAATTGTGGTTGATGTTATCCAAATAATTTTTTTTGATTTTTTATTTTGATTATTCTTTTCAATTTTATTTTGAATATCGTTTATTATATCCAAACCTTCTTTTTCGAGTTTTTTAGATTTTTTCATGATCTTATTTTTTTGAAATCTTTGTGACTAATTTTATGACTAAATTAAATCCTATTAAATAAAAAAACATCATTACAATATACATAACAATAAAATAACGAGTACCTATAGTTCCAAATATTATTCGACTCATAATAAACAATGGAAAAAACATAATTATATAACTTAGAAATTTATGCCTTTTTACCCATGCTATTGCAGTTTTTTCTCCATCGATTTTTTCTTGATAATTTTCTGGGTTTCTAGTTCTATCAGCAGATTCTTTGGGTTTTTGAAAAATACTTTTTTCTTTTTTACTCATTATTAGTTTCTTATATTTTGGATTTATATTATCTGTCTAGAAATCCTCTGTCTGTCCGTCCTTTATTCTTTTACAAGAAATCAGCTTAATATAAAAAAAAGTGTCTTCTTTGTAGGTACCTTGAAGTGTGATTTCTTTTCTTATTTCTAATTCATTGATATTTTCTATAATATTACCGGATAACTCACAAAAAACCTGTTTGAAGTATATTTCAGAATCTCCAATACCTACACCCATCTTTGGATTATTTAGTATGTCATAGTAGTCCGTCATTGTTATTTTTCCAGTTACTTCTAAAACCTTATTTAAATATTTTGCATTTGCTTGGCTTCTTTTATAAAAATCTATTTCAGGAGTTGATGTCGTACCGAATTCTGATAATAAATCCGTTGCTGATATTTTAAAATCTGTAATTAAATCAGGTATGGGAGTGGGTATGGGAGTAGGAGTTGGAGTTGAAGTTGGTTCAGGAGTTGAAGTTGGTTCAGGAGTTGAAGTTGGTTCAGGAGTTGAAGTTGGAGTAGGTATGGGAGTAGGAGTAGGTTCAGGAGTTGAAGTAGGTGGTACTGTGGCAGTGTGGAGAGGTGTAGATGTTGAAATTGGAGTAGATGTTGGAATTTTACTTAATTCTTTTTCTAATGCTAATTTTACAGAAGCGTCTTCAGTAGCTTGAATATCTATTTCTGCGAATGAATTTTCTGAGTTTTCTGAACAAGAAAATAGTATTAATGGGAATAAACACGAGAAAGTTATAAATTTTACTAAAGAATTCATAAAAAAAGTTTAGCAGATTAGTTAATTACTTGAAGTAGTAAGTTATGACTTAGTATTATTTTTGATTTCCCACAAATAATTACCAGAGGGAGCGATGTTTCTATGATAAATATAGCTATGAGTAAAAACAAACATTAAAATAAATAATATGGTTGTATATTGAATATTCGATGAAGATTCATAAAAAAATATATTTGTTATAGATAAGATAAATATACCAACAGATCCAGCAATTATAGTTGGATGTTTAAATCTAAGCCTAATTATAAAAGCTACAATAAAACCCACAATATACATTGGTAGAACTAAGCTTATAGATATTCCTAAACCTATACCAATGAAAGTTGAAAGACCATCACCACCTCTCAGTTTTGTAAAAGCTGAATTCCAATGTCCAATTATTGTAAATAATGCAGGAATAATTATTAAGTGATCATTTATTCCAATTTTTTTTGAAAAATATATTGAAATAAAACCTTTGGTTGCATCAAGAAAAAAAACAATAACACCTAAAGGTCTATTTACCTCTCTCCATACGTTGGTAGCTCCAGCCTGTCTGGTACCTAAATAAAAAACATTTTTTTTGAAAAGTAGACTTAGTAAATAAGCAAATGGCAATGATCCTAATAGATAAGATAATAATATTACTTGTAAGATTGGACTGATTTGTTCCATGTGTTCTTTCAAAAGATAAAAATAAAAATAGTATTACAGGAAATAAAAATAAACATACATCAATAACTTCATCCATTATAACTGTTTCTAATTGTGTATGGGTTATATTATCTGTCTAGAAACCCACTGTCTGTCCTGTCCTTTGTTTTTTTGTTTATAGGGGGTATGTTAATACCTTCTCCAAATATGGCGCTCTAGATTGTTACAACTCAAATCAATTTGTAGGTCTTTTTGGGTGACAGCTTGTTGTCACCATTGCGACAGTATGCTTGTATCTGTTTGGTCTTATAAGACTTATTCAAGGTTAGTTTAACTGTTATGAAGTAGAGTCCATATTGATTATGAAATTCTTTCATTTTGTTATTAATTTCCTTGAGTTTTATCTCAGCTTCAGTACCAGTTGTATATAAAGTATTAGAAATACTACCATTACTAGAGCTAAAGTATGCCAATGTTTGTGCAGTGGTAGTGGTGTTAACAGATGATTATGTCTCAATTCGTATTTGATTCTGACTCTTATCTACCCTATAAGGTATTATTCCTTGTAGCTTTATAATTGGAGTCCCATCCTCTGATCTATCTAATACATTTACCTCAAAGTCCCTTATTATATTTTTCTATTATGTCTAAACTAGGTTCCATTCCAAGACCTGGCCCATTAGGAATTAAAATTTTTCCATTTTGATCAATATTACTTACTCCACCATAAAGGTCTGCTTTTAAATCAACATATAATCTCTCTATTTCACTTTCTGGTGTTAATGCTCCAATTACTTGAAGAGTAGCAACAAATCCTGGACCAAAGTATGGTGAGTGAGGTACCACTCTACAATTATTCTTTTTTAAGTTAGAAATTTTAATCATTTCAGATATACCTCCAACTTTTGTAACACTTGGTTGTAAAATATCAGCTGCTTTATTAGATATCATTTCTTCAAATTGATATGCGGTACAGGCGTTTTCTCCAGAAGCTATTGTTAAACCCTGGTCCCTCAATTTAGAAAGACCAGAATAATTTTCTGGAGGCCATATTGGCTCTTCTAACCAATATAATTTTGCTTCTTTTAATGTGTTTATAATTTCTTCCATATGCTCTTCAGACCAAACACAATTTACATCAACCATGAGTGCTGTATCTCCAATTGCAGCTCTGCTAGCTTGAATAGGTGCCATGTTATTTTCATGGAGCTTAATAATTTCATAGCCTTCATTTTTGGCTTTTAAAGATACTCTTGATGTAGCTTCTGCATCATCATACAAAAATAAGCTTGCATATGCTGTAAGAGATTCAATTTTTAAACCTCCGAGCAGTTCTGCTATAGATTTATTTTCAGCTTTTCCTAATATATCCCAAAGTGCAATATCTATTCCGGATAGTGCAAACATGGTTATGCCATAACGTCCAAATACATGAAGTTTTAATTGAAGTTCTTTATTAATTAATTCTATATCGTTTCTGCTTTCAATATTTTTTCCAATTAACTGAGGAATAATCATAGAATGCAATGCTGCCTTAGTTGTTTCAATTGAATAGTAACCAAAAGATTCTCCCCAACCAACTATACCTTTATCAGTTTCTATTCTAATCAGAAGAGAATCCAAAGTATTTTTATCGGCATTTTTATCGGCTATAGCAAATGAAGATTCAGGCCCTGGATTTTCAAAAGGCAAACCTATAGTTATTGTATCTATTTTGGTAATTTTCATATTTTTGGTTTCCCCCAAATAATTAGAAGTTTTAGTTTTTCAGTGCCAGTATTTTCAAATCCATGATCAATATTTTGTGGAATTAAAACTGCATCACCAGCGATTACTGAAAATTTTTCATTACCAACCCACATCGTGCCTCTACCTTCCAAAAAATAATAAAATTCTTCCAAAGCTTCGTTATCACTATGATGATGCATACCTTCACTAGATCCAGGGGGCAGTTCCCAGATTTGTGTTTTTATAGGTATTTTTAGATCTTGATCAAATAATGGGCAAACATCAAAAGTCCCTTTTCCTTCATGATGTGATGGAATTTGATGTATATTTTTTGAATCATTTTGTTTGTAGTAGTTCATTTTTCTCCTCTCGATTATGAAACCAAGTTTAATCCTAAAGACTTTCTTGTAAGAAGTATTTGCCTGTATTAGCTTATATAAAAATTAATCCCATATTCCCCGAAAATTTACCCTTGGATACTTTATACCTCTCCTATCAAGATGATATCTATAGGATTCTTCATGCAAAGCTGAGCAAAACTCATAATCATTCTGTAAGGTATTTTTCCTATTGTATAGATAAAAATTGTCTGGCTCTCCAGATAAAACAAATGAATCAAAGTTACTTCTATCATATAGTCCTGACTTTACATCATATTTATTTTTCTCATTTCTTTCTTTTAGGCAATCTATATAAGCATTTGAAGTTTGAGTAGGAGTAACCTCTCTACCAAGAAACCAAATCATAAAAATAACTAATGCCATTAGTACAAATAATACGATAATGTAATCTTTGAGTCTCAGAGACTTGATTATAGCTATAAATTTATTCATACAGATATTATACAAATACTTTTAGCTTAGATTAATTATTTTTTTTAAAATATTTACATTTTAGTTTTTGTAAATCTATATAAGAAAATTGGACTTCACTAGGTAATAAATAAATAAAAAATAATACAATAAAAATTAATTCCATTATCTCTTTGTATCAAACTTTTTAAAAAGTTAATTATTATTAGCTTAGATAGATAAATAAATCAGACATAATTATATTACTAGAAAAAATAACAGGAGCTAATATATGTGTAAAAACTCAGAATGTAAAAGTGAAAGCTGTACTTGTGATCCATGCAGTTGTGATCCATGCAGTTGTTAATTTATCACTAAAAAGAAGATCAATTAGTTGTTGATAACTTGAATTATTTCAATATTCTGTATTCCATGTTTCCTAAGATGTCATGAAACAAATCATAATCGGATCCCTGGAGTTCTAAAAATTTATCAAAATCTGTATAAAATTCTTCAGAAGAAATCCCATAGGTTTCTTTAAAGGTTCCTTCCCATCCATTTGAGTTTGAATTTAATTCAGAATAAAACGATTCAAGTAGCAAGTCTTTTCCGTATACATGAGCTAAATAAGCCATAGCCCAAGCTCCTAAATCATAACTTGCACCATTGCAATTGAATTGATAACTCAAGTCTTGTAATTTACTTCCAGGGCAAGTGTTGGTAAGATTTTGAAGTCCACCCATCATTTTATTTTCCATTTCATCTCTTAATACGAAACGTTCTGATCCATTTATAGTTTTTAATAACCTTGTATCGATAGATTTTTTATACATAATTTGAGCCATATATTCAGCTCCACCCTCAATAAACCAAACAGGACCTAATAAATCATCTCTTTTTTCTCTATCTGAAGATTGAATATAGGAATGCTGTATCCCATGGAAATATTCATGAAATAACCCTTTTTGATCTCCTCCAGCATTAATTGGTTGAAATATATCTGTAAATCCCCAAGGTATTGATGATGTAAAATAATGAATTCCCCAATCTCTATGTCCATTTAGGCCCATACTACCTTGATTTGTTTGATTTTCTAGTCCTTCTTCTCCTAGCAGCCTATAAGAATCAAAACCATGATCTCCTTCAGGACCATGTTTACGTAAACAGTCAACCATTCTCATTTGACCAAGATTTTCTCGTCTTTCACAATTTATATTAGTTAATTTACTAGCGGCTTCTTTTTCAGTTCCTAAAACCCAATATTCAACTGGCTCGTAACTTCCCCATTCAATCATAGCTGCCAATAAAGCTGAAGTTACTGCAGGACATACAGTTTCTTGTAAATCTGAAGCACAAAATACTTCAGGAGAATATCCTTTTTCAACTCCCCATTCAAGTTGTGTAAAAGGAGCGACTATAGCTTCAGAAGAAGTACAATAAACATAATCTTTTCTATCTTCACAATTACTATCAGTATTTGTCATTTTTTCAGATATTGGTAATTGAGTTGCTGTCGGGATAGGCGTAATTGTAGGAATTGGATTAGGTGAAAGAATAATACTTTCAGTTGCAGTTGATTCAGGTGTTGGAATAGGCAATGCTACTCTAGTTGGTAAAGTGGTGACTATATTAGGTAATGGGAGATAATTATCTGAAGATCTATTTGGTAGAGTAATTGAAGCAGGAACAGGTGTTGGAGTTTTTTGACTGACTGAAGATCTGTCTCTATTTGAAGAAGTAGATCTTTTACTAGATTTACTGTTTCTATTTGGTAGAGTAATTGAAGTAGGAACAGGTGTTGGAATAACAGATTGAACCATTTTATTATTTTGTTTGTTTGTTATTTCAGCTGGATTATTTTTACTCTTGATTTCTTCAGATGCACTTGATCCACAACTTATTAAAGCAAAAGATAAAAAGGCTAATATAAAAATCTTATAAATATTCATATAAAAATTATAAAGTATTTGATTCTATAATTCATATCATTTTTAAATATGTATTTTATATTGTGCTATCACTATCCTTTGGACTTGTAATTAATTTAATTACCTAAAAATCTGGTTCCATACTTACATCTAGATAGCCAATAGGTCTTCTATCATCACAATACCAAATCACATTATCTTTTATAGTCATACCATGTATCTGTACAGGATGAGGAACTCTAAAGCTGTCATATACTCTTCCGTCTGATAGTCTAATTCGAGTTACAATACCCATAGCAGTATCGGCAGCCCATATATTACCCTCTTCTTTAGCCCAAGCTATTCCATGAACTCTGTATCCAGGAACTTTTGTACGGCTTACTTCAGTCCACGATTTTGTGTCCATAACATGTATATATTGAGAAGGAGGTGATGCAACATATAAAAATCCATTCTTCCATTCCAATCCATGATCTCCAGTACTCTGATACTTTTCTGCTTCATGTTCCCTGGTAGCATTCATTCCTTGACCTGGTGACTCTAAAATTTCAATAGTTTCTCCTGATGTAGAATTTATTTTATAAATCTTACAATTATAAGTTGAAGCTACCCAAATATTTCCTTCGTCGTCAATTGTAATTCCTGACGATTTATCTGTTTCTGTTTCGAAGCTTTTTAATGTATGACCATCTTTCCAATCTAATAAATAAACAAAATTATTTCCTTGATCAATTACCCACAAACCTTCTTTTGTGGCTTGCAGACCATTAGGCTTTGGACCAGGACAATTAAAAAGTTGAATAGCATCGGCTATTTTTGTCATATTATTACTCCTTATAAAATGTTCCCACTGTTTCTACTTTGAAATTTATATTAACTATTGGTTTTTTTTCATCTTAACAAAATATTATTTTGATATATATTACCTGTCCAGAAATGTTCTGTCTGTCCTGTCCTTTAATTATTTATTTAGATTTATAGCTTTCATAGCTTCTTGATGAGATAGCCCATCGTCTCGAAGCTTTGAATATAGATTTTCGTCTATATTTTCTCTATTTAAAAACCCTCTGATGTCATATTTATCACTTGATTCTAATTTTAATAATCCTTCTTCAATCATTTTTTCTAACGGATAACCATCTACTTTAAGAGGAAAATTTACGACTCTATTAATTCTTGCTGATTCATAAATCCCCATCATTATTTCTACAGTTTCAGCTGCAATATCACCTGATCCTCTATGTTTTTTCCCGCCTTCAATCCAATTAATTAATTCTAATGTTTGCTCTGCATTTGTATTTCCACCAATGGCAACATCTCCCTCTTTTAAATTTATAGGTACATCTTTCCAACCATTTGATTTACTATTGAAAATCTTTACTTCTGTTGCATTAATTTTTAAAAAACCTTCTGATCCATATATTTCAAACTTTCCGCAATGACATTCATTATCCATTAGATCTGATTGTATGAAAAACTGTAAGTCTTTCTCAAAATGAATTAACCCTGTACACGAATCTTCTATTGGAGTATCTCTTTCGTATTTATTTGTATATCTTTCTACAGAACCAACTACCCACATAGGTTTTGGGTTTCCTAATATATACCTTGCTCCATCAATTGAATGTGTTCCCCAATTAAGTAAACCATCCTTAACTCTAAGCTCAGCTCTTAATGGCACACCTATTAATCCATCTTCTACTATTTCTTTAGCCTTCATC
>Ga0209091_10001999_pt1 | contig 17509 bp, 14 predicted proteins | sample ArcticOcean_MG_C_6_FD_187438 | JGI IMG/M metagenome (GOLD analysis project Ga0209091, IMG submission 187438) | Marine microbial communities from western Arctic Ocean - ArcticOcean_MG_CB8_128 (SPAdes) (version 2) | ecosystem: Environmental > Aquatic > Marine > Oceanic | place: Arctic Ocean...
CCTCCGATGGCACACTTGTGAGAGAAGAACTTGCGATTATCGAAGCGCTCATGGGACGATGTATGATGCACCCTGAAATGAGAGTCGATGTTCGAAAATTGCTCGAGAATCCCCCTTCGCTAGACTTGGTCATTTCAAAATTAAATCCGGTGGTGTTGAAGATTGCTTTACGAGATGCAATTCTTGTTGCAGCAGTGGATGGAGAATACGATAAAGAGGAAATAAAAATCATCAAAACATTAGCCAAAGCAGCCGGCGTTCGGAAAAAAGAACTCTCGGCATTATTTGAATGGATAAAAACGGGTTGGGAATGGCATAATGAGAGTTTTCAACATCTTGGGCTCGTCTGAAATGCCGGTTTTTTCGGCTTTTTTAGAACCTCGAATCAAGGGTCACATTCAAACCGGAAAAGCCAGCCCGCTGGTTTGGGTGGGGCAATGCAAAGCGGAGTAAGCGGATGGTATGCTCGACTGGACCGATGTCTAGGAGACCGCACTGAACAAATTCATATTTGGCTTGCTGCGTGGGAGCAATCTCTTCTTGTCCACCAACCTATTGCCGCTCTTCTGCCTGAAGATTGGCCAACACTTCCTGCAAACCTCTTGACTGACCCAGGTCATGTTCTCGATCACCTGTTAGCTCGTCATGATGCAGAGGCTGATGGTCGCTCTCCTCGCGGGGCTCATCCAACTCCTCCACGATTAGCTGATGCTGTGATTGCCTCTGAATTATTAGAAAGCTTGACTCGCCCAAAAACACCAACTCAAACATCTTCTATGCATTTGAATAACCTGCCGCCGGGTTTCCGCCAACACCTCGAAAAACTCAACCTCCCTCAACATGTCCAAGAAACTGAAGTCGATGACGAATCTGAGTTCGAACGGGTTGAACTTGGTCTTCGAACCTTCAGTGGAATACCCCTTCCCGTCGCAGATACTTCTTGCGGTGGTGGAATCTTCCATGCCCGCTTGATTCGTCGTCATGCGGAGAGCCATAGCGACAGTACCATTGAGCGTAAGGTGGCCGATACCAGAGCCCTTCTTTCTTCGTTCCAATTACTCGATAATGATGAATTGGTTGTTTCTTCGACGCGCCAACGCCTCTTGCTTGAATGTATTCGTTTTGATTTGGTAAGTTTGAAATCAAACAAACCAGGATGTCTCCCTCGAAAGGAAGCAGAACAATTACTTGATCAAGCAGTTCGACAAGGTGATACACTACAAGGAGGATGGCCTTGGTCCGAAGCACCTCACCTCATTGTAACCAATCCACCTTGGCTGAGGATTAAAGACAGATTCCGTGGAATGGAAGACGGTAGCAATCTTCGCCGAGAACTCGGCGAACAATTACGAGCTCTTACCGATAATGGCTCTCCACGTTTCTCAACAATGCGTGGCAATGTTAACCTCTACAGACTTTTCATCGAACGAGGTTTGCAAATTTTGCAACAAGGCGGTCGTTTGCGTTTGATTGCCCCGGACAGTATTCTCCGCGAACAATCCTCTCACCCACTCCGTCAATTGCTTGTCGAAGAACACGGTTGGAGTGATATTTGGGCTATTGAAGAAGCAAACCATTTATTCCCTGGCATGACGCAAGGTGTCGCTGTTCTTGGCATTACTGCGAAACAAGAAACTGAGAAACTGGTGATTCATGGTCCAATCAGTCGCGCTGACTTACGCCGTGATCAAAACGGTCTTTCAAATCGGGTTCCCTCCTTTGAAATGGAAAAAGAACGTTGGGTTGGTTGGGCTAAAGATACTTGGGCGATCCCTCGTTTACCGCGCGATCGTATCGACCGTAAACAAACACTCCTTATCCTCGACCGCCTTGCAACCCTTCCTCGAATGGGAGAGCAGCAACATGCCATTGCCACCAACGGGCATACGATTCGTGTCCGTGTCGGCGAAATCGATCAGACCGCACACTCAAAGTCGATTGAAACATGGGTGAAAGGCCGTGGCTCTCGCCCGTTTATCCGCGGAGTACACTTTTCTGAAGATGAAGACGAACAAGTCTTTGTCCGACACCCAGCGTTCCGAACAGACATTCCTTCAAGAGCTAATGAACGGCAACTTGCCATGTGGTGTGGTAGTTCGGAACCGAAATACGGTCCACGTCTTGCATGTCAAGCCATCGTCAATGCGCACCAAGAGCGTCGACTTCGTTGGGCAGTCATTCCATCGGGCTGTGTACTTGGGAACAGCGTCAATCATATCGAACTTCATCCCGATATCCAAGAACGCCTTATTCGAAGCCATGGGACGCTCGAGAAAGCCCTTCACTGGATGTGCGGATTATTGAATGCGAAAGACCTCGATGAATGGGCTCGCGCTTGGTCTGCAAATAACAATGTTAACAATTACGAATTAGAAATGCTCCCGGTTGAAGTAACGTCTGAAATACCGGAATTGATGCTTTCAGTTCGCTAATCCTGCAAACTACGCCTCACTTATTCCATTATTACAATCCCCGGGGACAGTATAAGAGTGCAACATCATTTATTACTGATAAGCCACTGGAACAACCCGTCAGCGATAGTACGTGGTGAGTAATATGGGTATTCATCCGAAGATTGGCATAACAGGTTTACCCCGTAGTGGTAAATCCGCAGTCATGGAAAAAGTTCTTGAAATGCTCAAAGACGAGCGAACACGTGAAATTAAAATGCGTGGCAGTTTAACCGAAGCACCCATCATTGGTGGAATGCGAACTGAGCCTATTTTAGACGGCAGTGAACGATTGGGATACAGTGTATTCAACACCGTCACTGGTGAAAATGCAATCATGGCCCACAAAAACATTGATTCCCGTCTCCGTGTCTTAGGCTATGGCATTGATACAGAAGCCTTGGAACGAATCGCAATACCTGCAATTGAATTTGCTCGAGATGAATGTGAAGTTCTGGTGATCGATGAAATTGGAAAATTCGCAGTTGAAAGTGAAGCATTTGTGAGCACTGTTCGAAGTGCTCTTGAAGTTGACAAACCGACGTTATTGACCCTCCACAAGAAAAGTCGTCACCCTTTGTTGCAAGACATCCGCCGACGTGATGATGGACGAATTCTTGAAGTTACACCTGTGAACCGAGCATTGCTCCCTTACAAGATTCACAAATTGATGAGAGAAACCTACTGAGCCTTGACTTGCCGTTGGGTTCATTGCCTTGTTACTCTACGCATGTCTATGAGCAAACCATCTGATACAGCATCGACGCTTTTGCTCGGTACAGGAATTGGTTGCTTTCTAATCGCTGGATTCGGACTTGTTCAAGGTCGAATGAATCTTGAAGCACTGAGTTTAGGATGGTTATTCCCATTCTTCGGTCTTCTTCTGCTCCTTCTTTCAAAATCTATTCATTCTGGAGGGCCACTCTCGAGCACCTTTCCCGATGAGGATGATGACATGTTAGCCGAGCGCGTACGAAGCGAATTCGAGGTCGCCTTGAAAGATGGAAGTGTTGGTTCTGCTTGGGCGGAGTTGGAAGCAGCCGTACTTGAATCCGAATTGAGTGAAGAATAGACTTAGCATCATACCGAGCCTTATTCTTCCGCCAAGAGTTGTGAAGCACCATTCACTCTTTGCTTGATGTGAATGGTGAGTCCAAGGCTTGCCATGGCGCCGGGCATCCATCCAAACCAAATTGAAGCAAGGAACGGTTTATCCCACGAAAAGGGCAGTATTGCGCACATCACCGTGATGAAAAGAATTGGATACAATACGAATGAAGCAGAAGGCGAGGGGACATCTCTTTCGATGAACCATGGGGCGAGGGAGGACCACGGTAATGCGAGCCAGATCGCAGGAATCAAGAATACGGCGAAGGGCGTAAACATACAAAGAATAATCGGAGAAAATACAAGCGTCATTTTCATCCACCATATTTCTGGGCGCGGGGCAGCATCAAAACCAAGCGCGGGTAAGAATTGCACCAGCATCATTCCTGAAACGGCAATTGTGGCCAACCAAATCCCGTACGCATAGGGTCCAAGACCAGAGCCAAATACACCGATTTTATCAAGATGGAGCGGCGTCAAAATAAGGACAAAAAGAGCCATAACGGCTGCCAAAATCAACATTCCCCAACTCCGACCATCTCCATGATTGAGTTCAGATTCTATCTGGACTGCAGGTTGAATGATTATGGCTAAACATACACTCATGTGGAGGAGGAGAATGAGCAGTAAAACCAAACCCAGCTCAGGAACTTTGAGAAGCCAATCCTCATCGAGGTCAAGCGATGTTGAGAGCCAAACAACGGTGATGAAGGCCAAGAGTAGAACTTTATAACGCGCTCTTCGAGCGAGTGTTTGAAAGTTTCCTCCAGCAAAAAACAAGCTCGAAACTGCAAAAAGTTCCCCTCCAAACATTGTCAACCCAGCGAAGAGAAGAAGTGGAACAAGCGTTTGCCAAGAAGGAATCACCCCTATTGGACTTGCAGGCAAAGGGCTGGTAACGTAATAGGCAGACTCTGGGAAAAGTACAGTTGAAGAGAGCAGGATTATCAATCCTGAAAACATCATCAGACGATTACGAAAACCTTGCCGTAAATCACTCCTTGCGTTTGCTAAACTTGGTAAGCGCTCAGAAAACAATGCAAAGACGAAGAGGACCAGAACGATGATTTCAACACCCCCGCCCCCAGTTAACATCAATTTCAAATCTCGAGTGGCAAAATCTCCTGGGCCGAGGTATTGTGCCACCTCAATATGACTGAGGTCTCGCTGAATCAGAGAGATAAGCCGAAGAATCAACATGAACACCAATTGAACTGGGGGCAACCAACGAATGCCCCAAACAGCCTTCATCCAAAAGGAAGTATTTTTTTGGTTTGCATATTTTTCTACAGCCTCATAGAATACCCATGCAAAGAGACCGAACACGAACAGCGGCAAAAACCACGGCATTGTATCCCCCAACATGTTTGATGCGGGGGGTGCAAAGCCCTTGAGCATGGCGGAAGCAACATAGAGAGGGGCCAAGACCCCCAAACATGTCCCGCGATGAATGGCAAGAGCAGGACTTGCTTGTTGTAGCGCGCGATACACCTTTGGCAAATCTTGCTAAGAACTTAGGCTACGACTTAGATTCTTGGATTCAATCAGCGACTACTTCCTTGCCAGAAACGCTCCGAGTCACGCGCTCTCGTCATGACAAATCTTGGACTGAATCACAACTCCGTGAACTTGGAGGCCACCCGCTCTCATGGGCTGAAGATGGTTTTGCTTGGCAAATGCCCTTCGCTCGCGGTCAAGCACCGGATGAGAGAAGCAAGTACATTCTTAGTTTACTGCATGAATCAGGCCGAATCACTCGCCAAGAAGCAGCCAGTATGCTCCCCGTCGTCATCCTCGACCCTCAACCAGGTGAATTAATATTGGATTTGTGCGCTGCTCCTGGGTCCAAAGCAACTCAAGTCGCTGAAGCAATCGCACCAAACGGGGTTATCGTTGCCAATGAACCAATCTCTGGGCGCGTGAACATGCTTGTTTCAAACCGTGGACGCCTTTCGACGACAAACATGCTCATCAACCAACAAGATGGCCGACATATCGGGCGAATTCCTCCACCTGGCTACGATGGTATCGTGGCTGATGTCCCTTGTACAGGTTCAGCAACAACTCGGAAAAACAGAAATGTATGGTGGAAATGGTCGCCAAAAGAAAGCCGAACTTTATTTCGTTTACAAGTCGAAATTACAGTGAGGGGGGCCAGTCTTTTACGACCAGGGGGTAAATTGGTCTACTCCACATGCAGCATTGATCCGTGTGAAAATGAAGCCGTAGTCGCCCAGTTGCTCCGAAAACTACCTTATTTAGAACTCATTGAAATCGATGAATCAGTTCTTCCGGGCATGAAACTCCGACCCGGGCTTACCGATTGGGATGCACTCGATGAACAAGCAGAACCCCTTCCGAGAGGCGAGGAAGTAGCCCAAACAACATTTCTCCAACCCGCTCACATGAGTCCAGCAGCACGTCTTCACTGGAATGAATTACTGGATGAGGAAATAGAAGAATCCACTGAATTACACATCCAATCAGAACTTGCGAAATGCCGCCGTCTTGTTCATCACGATAATGATACAGGTGGCTTTTTCGTCGCTTTGTTTCGCCATCGTCCTGAAGCAACCCCTGAAGGAATTGCAAGATCTTTCATTCGAAATCGTAAACCTTCCCTTCATTCTGATTGGGTACCTTTGGTTCTCGACCATCCTCAAACCACCCGTCACACGATTTATGCAGCAAATTCTGAAACCGTTGCTGAAGCCAAAGCCAGATATGGCATTGAAGGGACGAATTTATCTTGGTGGACGCGTGGTAAACGATTGAACATCGCTCCAAAAATGGTCGAAGAACGGATTTTCAATCAAAAATGCCCCAATAAGCGAGGCAATCTCTGGCCGGAAGGGACCTTTCACCCGCTCAAACTAATCCATGTTGGGTTGCCTGCTTTCACCAAGAAGCGTGATGCTTGGCGCTCTCGTCAGGAGGCAGTCCCAGCCCTACAATCGCTTATTACCGAGTCGAAACACAGTATTTCCACAGACACCTTAACCCGGCTGTTGAAAGGTTGGGCTCCGATGATTGAAGATTATAACAGTGAATTTGAACCCATTGAAGTCGATGGGCCACTCTTGCTTTCCAGCCAGTTATCAAGCGGTGAGGCCCTGATTTCTGCATGGGCTGGAGCACGTTTGACATTAATGCTGGATGAGAAAGGCAGGGATATTTTACGACTCAAACTTGGCATGCCTTTCCAAGCTGATGATGAGGAAGAGTGAGAGACATGCGAACCCATATATTGCTTCTTTTTATTTTCTTGAGCATTGCCGCAGTACCCTTTGCTTCTCCTGAAGAATCCGGAGATTTGAATCTTGTTGCTTCGGAAAACCTTCCAGAACAAAGCAGTCCAGAAACCGTAATCCACGAATACTTCCTTCCTCGAGATGGGCCTTTTGAGGCCAAGAATAACCCTGACATGGTTCATCTTTCATGGTGGAAATGGAGCGAGGAAACCAATTCCAATTGGCCGGATGATGATGCTCAGTCACGACTCGGCGAATTGGGACTTGAAACTGAAACAGTCGCGCTGTTCAATGAAGAACAAGGTGACAACCTCACGCTCGACGAGGGGCTAACTTTGGGCCGTCAACATTCTCGTGATCAGTTGGTATTGACCTTGGACGGGTCGATTGAAATAGTGAGTAATGAAAAAAATCAATGGTTTCTCCGCTTCCCTGTTGAAATGACGCCACTTGTGAACTTGAGTGATAATACGGTTCTCTATTTTTTCATCACCGAGGATGATGCTACTGACCATCATGGACGTCAAACATCCCATTTGGTTCGTGACATGAAACCAGAACTTGGATTTTCAAACGTTCAAGGCAATACAACGGAAACAGTATGGGAGATTCCACCCGAACATTTGCTTGCAGCAGGTATTGATTTGGAATCGAACCCCTACGGCTGGCACATCACTTTGGCTTTTTTTGGTGAAGTCGAAGGTGATGAAACCAATCGTCTACTTGCTATGTATCATGCCTCTTTACCAACGCAATGGGAAAACAGTTCAATCGGGCATTTTGCCCTCCCAGTATTCATACTCATTTTCGCCAGCGTCCTTGCATCGGGTGCCGTGAGCAGTGCTATGAAAAGGGAAAAGGGAATGCCGAAGTTGAATGCCGAATGGATCGAAGACGAACATCTCGCTGCCCATTTTACATTCCGTTCAGGTAATCAGAAAGTTACGGTAAAGTCCTGCCAAGCAGAACTCCCTTGGGAAATTAAAGGCGGATTCAAAACCAAACGAATAGCACCAAACTCAGAATTAGAATTTTCTCTTCGATTCAAGGAACGATTTGATACGGATTGTCAGATCTCGTTAAGTCTTGAAGTCGAGGAACTGGGTACTTGGACTCAATATCTCCGTCTCTCCACCCCAGTTCATTTTTTAGTGAACACTGGGCAAAATATTGAAATCAATGAACGAGAAGCAGCGAGTGGTGAACGCAATGGATCTCGATGAAACCGACCGTGCGATCTTAGCTGCCATGCTTGAAGATGCCCGGACCAGTCAGCGTGCGTTGGCTCGGAAAATTGGAATTGCTCAAGGAACGGTACTCAATCGTATTCGGCGAATGGAAGAGGCAGGCATCATAAACGGCTACAGCGTCATCTTAGATCCAGCATCAATGGGCTGGACAATGACCATCATGGCAGGACTCCGCATCGTCAAGGGAAGGATGATTGATGTTCAGACAAAAATCGCTGCCGACCCCCGCGTTTTTGCTGTATATGACGTGACAGGTGAATGGGATTCCATGGTTCTCGCCCGAGTCAAGGACCGTGAAGACCTCGATAATCTAACAAAGACCGTCTTTACACTCGATGGAGTTTCACGTTCATTCACTCACGTTGTACTCAATACCGTCAAGGAAGATGGAATGCCAAAACCACCTTCAGATGTTTGATTCATCTGTCTATTTAACAGGGTCTTCTTGTTCGATGAAAGGTAACAATTCTACAGAGAAACTCTTCAATGATTCCACGACTCGGGTTTCTGGTTTCAGCGCTTTTAACAACTGGTTTCTCAAGACAGGGCACACTTTCACATCGAGGCTTTCAAGACGCTGAGTCAACGATTTTTGTAACCTTCCACCGGTTCGGTCCCAATCCATTAATAGACAAATACTCGGTCCACCATCTATGTTTCGAGTTCCATAAGTTTCGTATAAATACGTGATAAAACGGTCTAAATCCCACCCTCGATTGAGCACTTCAAGGGGCCCGACAAAACCAAGCGTTTCCAAAGCAGCGCGGTCTCGTTTCCCTTCAAGAATCACCGGCCAATTTTGTTCACGGTTCTTTCTACGCGCCTCTCCTAACGCCAAACCGGCGACAGCAAATCGTTCTGCAGCGTTCCCGCTACCGAGGGGGGAGCGATGTTTCTGGTCACGCACTTACTCATCCTCCAAGTACGGCTCAAGCAGCCGAATGAGTCCGTCAGAGGATACGTTTTCAATTCGTACTTTCTTACTTCTCGATGTAGCTCCACTGACAATTCGTAACTGATTTTTAGGTATTTGAAGTGAGGTAGAAAGAACATGCAGAACTGCATTGTTCGCTTTTCCTTTTTGTGCCTCCGCACGAACCGCTACGCTCAAACACCCCCGCCATTCATTGAAACCAACGATACCTTGTCTTTTCGCCCCAGGTTGAACTTCGACTTCGAGCATAACGGCTCCGTCCAATGTGGATTGAACACAGGAATAAATCGCCATCGAATCATTCAATGAAAGCCCGTTTATCAACATACTATCTTGTTGTGGGGGAGGTAATGTGGAAATATTTGCGAAATGGGGGGATAATGCACCGTTTTTAAATCAGAAAAAACACTTGGTAAATGGCATGAAAGGGGGAATACAAATATGACGCGCAGCACCTTGTATTCCACAAGGGTTTAAGTCCGATACCATCGGCCCTAATATTGAGGATAAACTATGCCTGCTGAAGACACTGTTTTCAATGTCGTGTATGAGAAATATATGTTCTGGAGTATCCTCGTGGGTCTTTTCACCTTCGGTTGGATGTTTATCGCTATGCTGCGATACCGCGACGGAGTAGAACCAGTTGAGAATATGGAAAAGTACCATATCGAAGTCGGTTCTTTTCCTGTTGACAGCCATAATACAAAACTCGAAGTGGCGTTCTATGTGCTTCCAACAATTCTAGTCGTTTGGCTTACAATGATCGCTTTGGCATCTAACTATTCAGCATGGACCATCCCGAGTGATGAAGAGTCATTCAATGTCGATGTCATCGGCAAACAATGGTTTTGGGAGTTCCACTATCAAGAAGAACTCACTTGGGAGGACGAAAAGAACTTGACTCAAATCGATGTCAATTGGACTGGAAGTGAGCTCATGGTCCATACCCACGGCTCTACTGCTACGAATGTAACTGTAGAAATTGACGGCATAGAATCTGATTATGCTGTTGATTTAGCAGGAGAGATGCTTTTGGTATCAGGCCTTTACATGGATAAAAACCTCCATAGCGTCGTCACTGTATACGACGCTGAAGACCAGTTGCTCCACACCTGGGAACACCTTCCAGTTGGCACAATCCTCTCGACCGCTGGCGGGCAGAACCTGATTATTCCATGTGATGAGGACAGCACCTTGGACCTCTTCTCGCGCCCTCACGATGACTCGAACCCAGCTTATGTTGGCGTCCAACACGCATTCTGGTTGCCAGAATGGGGTGTGAAGGAAGATTTGGTTCCGGGGCTTGAAGCAGGTACAGTCATAACGTTCATGCCCGATGATGCGGGCACTTTCCCGATCCGCTGTGCTGAATATTGCGGTGATTACCACTCGAAGATGGTTGGATTCATCGACATCGTTGCTCGTGATGGCGCGACATGTGCTTTCGACTATGGAATCAAGAAAATATCCTCGTCTCCGGGCGATGAATCCACTGGAGGTGGATACTGATGCAAAAGCGCCTCACTCTTCTTGGTTTGGTATTGCTGATGCTCGTAGCAGCTCCGCAATTTGAGGCTATGCCCACTGGAATCGGCAGTGCTGCTGACGGTGGCTGCAGTTGTCACGCTGGAGCATCACCAGACACCACCGTACTCGTTACTGGATTGCCAGGGTCATTCAATGCAAGTGAAACTTATGCGTTCACGGTCACGGTCCAAAACGATGCGATGGAACTCCACAACGGAGGCGTCATCGAAGAAGATGGTACCGGATGGAATGGGCGTGCAGGCGGATTTAGAATTCTAAGTGACGGAGGCATGGTTTCTACTGTCAATGAATCACTCAGCCATGAGATGGATGGGGGACTCACCCATACAGCGGTTGCAAACACAGTCCGAACTTGGGATTTTGAATGGGTCGCTCCCGCAGATGACTCTAAAGTTGTCGAATTTACTGTTTACGGTAATGCAGTCAACGGTGGAGCTGGCGCTGGTGGAGATTATTGGAATCAAGCGGATATTTCGATTCCGGGATTGAATGCAGATGCTACAGGCCCAACCGCCCGAGCATTGGTTGTTCTTCTCACCGCCATTGGTCTTTCTCTTGGAATGATTTTGCTCGGGGTCTTGTGGGTCTTCTACACCCGTGCTCCTCAAACGTTCACGATTGCTAAGTTTTGGTCATACCTCAAACCATGGTTGACCACAACCGATCACAAAGAGGTTGGAATTCTCTACTTCTTGTATGGATTCACTTTCTTCCTCGTAGGCGGAGTGTTGGCTCTTTTGTTCCGTATCCAGCTCGCTTTACCCGAGAACACATTCTTGACCGAAACCGAATACAACTCCTTTTTCACCCTTCACGGAACAACGATGATTTTCTTGGCCGCTATGCCAATGATTGCAGGTTTCATGAATTATGTATTACCGCTTCAAATCGGTGCAAAAGACCTCGCATTCCCTCGAATCAATGCAATGGGGCTCTGGCTCTTGGTCTTTTCAAGCCCATTAATTTACACTGGTATCTGGTCCGGTGAAGGTGCAGACATTACGTGGGTCATGTACCCTCCATATTCTTCTTTGACAGAAGGAAGCCTTGGTGCAGAAATGGCCCAATACGGCTCAAACCCTGGGACGACCGCCTTTATCTCGGGAATGTTGATGCTTGGAGCATCTTCTACCCTTGGTGGTGTCAATTTCATCACCACGGTATTCACCATGCGTGCCCCAGGCGTTGGATGGATGAAGATGCCATTGTTCTCTTGGTCTGTCTTCGTCAGCGTCTTCATGCTCTACATGTCACTGCCTGCTTTCATTATTGGAGTGGCCTTCCTCTTGTTCGACCATACGATAGGAACGGTGTTCTTTACCTCAGGAGGCGACAGTTTACTGTTCCAGCATCTGTTCTGGTTCTTCGGGCATCCGGAAGTCTACGTGGTGATTGTACCAGCCTTCGGAATCGTTTCTGAAGTTCTGGCGACCAGCGCTCGTCGTTCGATCTTCGGTTACAAATCGATGGTCTTCGCAATGGCTGGTATTGGAATTGTTGGTTTCATCGTTTGGGGGCACCACATGCTCACCTCCGGAATGGATCCATTTTGGCGAGCAGCATTCATGATTACGACGATGGCAGTAGCGATTCCAACCGGTGCGAAAGTCTTCAATTGGTTGGCAACGATATGGGGCGGTAGCCTTGTCATGCGTACTCACACCTTGTGGTCGCTCGGATTCCTCATCACTTTCACGCTTGGTGGAATTTCTGGAATGTTCTTCCCTGTTGCAGGCATGGACATGCACTTCCACGATTCATACTTCGTAGTCGCTCACTTCCATTATGTCTTCATTGGCGGAACTGTCTTTGCACTCTTCTCTGGTATTTACTATTGGTATCCTAAGGCAACGGGTAAGAAACTTGACGAGACACTCGGTTTGTGGCATTTCTTGATTGGATTCTCTGCATACAACGCTACGTTCTGGCCAATGCACGCTCTAGGAATCATGGGCATGCCTCGTCGTACACACAGTTACACTGTAGAAAGTGGCTTTGCAGAATACAACATGGCGGTCAGCATCTTTTCATTCATCTTTGGATTAAGCCAACTTTTGCTTGTTTGGAACATCATCAAGTCAAACAGACATGGCGAGCCTTCCGGTAAAGATCCATGGGGCGGATGGTCGCTTGAATGGGCAACAACATCTCCACCGCCTACCCCCTCTTTCGACGTGATTCCAACTCAGGGTGATATGAACATCAAGTATGGACACCATGAAACTTCAAAGCCTTCCATTAGCGATACATTATGGAAAGCCACACCAAAGGAGGCGGAAGAATGAGCGGACATGGAGCGCACGTTGAGAACGGAATTTGGATGCGCGCAGTCATGATGGGAGGAATATTCCTCACCATCGGAATTTTGCTGTTCTCTGTTCTTGGCGTAGCTATGGCAGATGGTAAACACGAAACTTGGGAACAGTTGGAAGATGATTACCACCATCAAGAAGTAGTACTCGCAGCACAAGACAATATCTCTGAGCACGATCAGAAAGAACTTAAACACCTTCATCATGAAGTCGAACAAGCACATCTCTCGTATTTGTCGTATCGTGTTTCTGGAATTACGATACTCTTGATGTCGATTGCATATGCTTCCTTCATTGGTGTCGGTGGATTCCTTAACGCCAGTAAGCCAAACGCTGATGACGACCACGGTGATGACCATGGTGATGATTACGGGGGCGACCATCACGGCTCCGCTTCACCAATCATCTTTGCTTTCGGTATCATGCTCTTTTTGGCAGGATTCCCTGACTTTGCCATCGCTTGTAAGGCGATGTTGAATTCCAGCGTCACTGCTGACCTCGGCATGTTAACTCTGAGCCTGGTTGGCTTACTGACCATTGTTATCGCCGTTTCCAATTGGTGGTGGGAAGATTTACCGTTCAATGGTGATGGTGAACAAATAGCCACATCATATCCCTTTGAAGGCGAACACATCCGTAAGGCAGGTCTATGGGTTTTCATCATGTCTGAGATCATGGTTTTCGCAACTTTCTTCTCTTCATATCTACGCATGCGAACCGAATGGTGTACCGACTGGGCAATCCGTGATGGAGTTGAAGCCTGTAAGGACGTCCCTGAAGGAACGGTCGTAACAGCATCAGATTTGTTGCGATATGATTTTGCAACATTACTCCCTGGTGCAATCAACACCTTCGCACTGATTATTTCATCCTATACGATTGTCTTGGCATTGAAGACTGCAAGAAATGCAAACTGGGAGGCACCAAGCGGCTTCATGGGCAAACTCATGCCGACTCGAAAGCAAGCAATCCGAAACTATCTGATTGCGACCCTCATGCTCGGTTCGTTGTTTATCGTTCTGAAGCTTGTTGAATGGAGCCATTTGGTTGCTGAGGGCTTCGATATCGGAACAGTTCAAGGTTCCATCTTCTACATCGCTACGGGAGCACACGGACTGCACGTCTTCATCGGCTTGCTTGTTATGTTGTATCTCGTTTTCAAAGCAGACACGGTTGGCTTTGATGAAGACAATGCACAGGGTATCGAATACTTCGGTCTCTACTGGCACTTTGTTGACTTGGCTTGGGTCGTTATCTTCCCAGCATTCTATCTGTATTGAGGTGATTAAATGGGCGAACACGTTGAATTTATGGGCAAAGACATCTACTTTTGGAATTTCATCGTCTTGATGTTTTTCACTTTGTTTGAAGTTGGTGCGGTTTTCTTTGAAAAAGTTCCAGGAACGGAAATTAAAATTACGAAAATGACGGTCTGGATTATTCTGATTGTTGTTGGTATTGTCAAAGGTTTCGGAATTGCAGCATTCTTTATGCACTTGAAAGACGACCCACGAATCTACACTCGAACTGCACTGTTCCCAGTGCTCTTTGTGATTTTGATGCTTTGGGGCATTGGTCTATCAAATCCTGCCGGAGTTACTGAATTACCAAGTTGGTGCACGCCAAACTGGGATTATGCAGAGACGCGCTGATGCATTTGGCATACGTGGCAGAGTATTGATAAACACCATTCGCTGAGGATTAACTATGGACAAGAAAGCGTTTGTAACCATCGTTATGGCAAGCCTCCTTCTCGTTTCCTCAGCGCCTCTCTCATCTGCTTACAAAGGTCATCAAATCTCACGAGCAGAAGTCCTTGATTTCTCACTCACAGATCAGCACAACGAGAACTTTACCTTTTCTCAAAGTCTCTCTGAAATTCACGTAGTCTCGTTTATCTTCACCCGCTGTATAGATGTCTGTCCAGTCATTACTCAATCTCTAAAATTGGTTCAAGATGGTCTTTCAGAATCGGATGCCAAGGAAGTTCAATTCATTTCGATTTCCGTCGACCCGCGTTATGATACTCCGGAACGACTTTCAGAATTCACAGACCTGCACGGAGTTGAATGGCCACATCTTACCGGCGACTCTGAAGTACTTACTGATATTTACAAATCCTTTGGAGTCATCGTCCAAGAAGATGTTATTGAAGCCCATGTTGCTAATTCGGAACCGACTGTGACCTTTGTCGATGCGTCGGGAAATTCCAGTGAAATGATGTTTGAACCTACGGGTTGGACGCTGAATGAAATTATTGCAGAAGAAGCAAATTGGACAATAAATGCAACCTATGGCCAATTCGGACACCAAGTCAAGGCCATTAACGGAATCGAGCAACCCGAGAATTGGTCAGTATGGTATTGGGCCCTCAAAACGTTCAACACTTCGTCTGAAACGTGGGAAGATTCCATGGTTGGAATTGACGGTATCGATGCATTGGAAAATGAGCATCTCGTCTGGGCAGCATCGAATGCCAATACTTCGGTCCTCTCCCCCCCTCCAATGAATGAATCCAATGCTTCGATTCAAATTCTTTATCCTGATAATACAACCGAAAACCATTCACTTCAAACAGATTTCAACGCTTACCATTTCACCAAAGGCGCTTTTGCTGGTGCCGGCATGAACACTTCATTTTCCAACCACCCCACCTACGGGCATTTTGTGGAATCGCTCGACGATGTCAACAGTCCGAGTGACTCGTATTGGTCGTTGTACGCTTGGAACACGAGCAATGCAGGCTGGGAAGTTTCAATGTTCGGTGTTGACGATTTTGTTGACCCAGGCTACATTGCATGGGCTCTGAACACAACCAACCTTTCTGAAATTCCGTTGCCTGAATCCCTACAGCCTAAAGACCAAATGGCTCCAGTAGTCTGTAATGGTAACGGTTGGGAAATGGGTACAGGTGATGGGAAGCATTGCATGTGCGATGAAGGGTATGAGTGGGCGAATGAAGACCGCTTGTCATGCGTCAGTAACGGGAATACCGAGATTGATTTTACAGTAGGGCATACAACAATTACCTACATTATGGATGGAATGAAACCGAAAATCGCTTGGACAGGTGATTCATGGAAAGCCGATGATTTCCGAGCAGACATCGAAGAACTCATTTCGTCTCAGTCTTCTTCTTCAAATTCCGGAGGACCTTTGCCCGGAATGACGTTCTTCGCCGCAGTTTCAGGCTTGAGTTTTGCCGCTGTAATCGTTCATATCCGTTCGAGCGATGAAGAAGATGAAGCGTAAGCCTCATATTGAACTGGCATCCGACTTGCAGATGCGATAACGGGGTTTACCCTCCGACTCTTGCCGAGATCGCATAGCCCGGTATTGCGGTGGACTTGAAATCCACTGTCCCTTGGACTCGGGGGTTCGAATCCCTCTCTCGGCGCCTTTGATTTTTGGACTCATTTGCTTAAGAATGAACGGAAGAGTTCTCAAACTAAAGCACCCCTCGGTCAATCATGCGCCGAGGCCGATTCGCCGTCTTGCTCGTCCTCAGCATGGCTCTCGCTGGATGTTTAGGGCCCTCAACCGCCTCATGGGGGACTGATAGTGGCGAAATAGATGTTCAGTTTTCACAAGAGTCGACGAACATCACAAGTGGATTAGGTTCTGAAAGTTCCAAAATAACGGACCTTAAGGCGGTAGGTTGTGCCCCGGAATGGAGTACACTTGGGGCGAATAATACCGCTCCAATTTCCTTCACCGGATACCTTGCTGTAAGCCAGTTTTATTCATCTCATTCAGAAGGTATGAAATCAATCGACTTAGGTGTTGCAGCAAGTGTTGCAATTGAGCGTATGTCATTCGAGGATGCAAAAAATGTTGTCGACGGAGAAGGGTCGAGAATCGAAGTTAAGAATTGGGATGTTCCACTCAACCCTGAAACAGGTGCAGGCTCTGTCGATCTGGATAAGATTGATAGTGACGCAGAATCAAGTTGGTATATTCTTGGCCTTATTCCGACCTCCGAAAACATTCATGATGGATTGACTGCCTTGGATGAATGGCATCAAGCGATAACCATCAACGGTTACTTGGTTCAAACGAATTCATCGACGAGTACCCCAGGAACTTTCAATACTGTACAACATAATGTTGACAATAATTGCAATCTCAAGATCAGTAATGATAATCACGAAAACGTCTATGTCTTTGTTACAAGTATGGAATTGAATGGGGCATCTGTTAGTTCAAATGGAGATTCCGATGACGAATGGGTGTATGGCGACGTAGCCTTTATTGGTCGTACTGGATATATTCTTTTCTTTTTGGCCTTTGGAATCGGTGGAGGATTTGGAGCATTCATTCTTTCGAAAATGTTTGTATCACAGGGAGCGAAATCTACCATGAAAACACTTCTCGGCAAATCGGGCATGGCCGCTATTAAGCAAGTAAAGAAAGATGTGAAGTCGGCTAAATCCTCAGGGTTAACCTCCCCTACTGAACGTAAAAAAGAAGCACAGAAACATGCCTCTAAAAACAAACCTTCGGAATCAAATAAAACTTCTTCAGAACCAGCACTCGCCGGCTTCGATCTCGACAGTGTACTCTCATCAGGTCCAAGCACGGGCTCAACAACTGAATTTGGTGGCAAGGGCTCGTCGGTCGTTGAAACGATTGAATCACAAGAAATGGAGCGTGACCT
>Ga0209091_10002002_pt1 | contig 17506 bp, 7 predicted proteins | sample ArcticOcean_MG_C_6_FD_187438 | JGI IMG/M metagenome (GOLD analysis project Ga0209091, IMG submission 187438) | Marine microbial communities from western Arctic Ocean - ArcticOcean_MG_CB8_128 (SPAdes) (version 2) | ecosystem: Environmental > Aquatic > Marine > Oceanic | place: Arctic Ocean...
TGCCATTTTTTGCATAGTAACTGTTTTTGGGTCTATTGGATTTCTAAAATTATTAGTAGTACCATCTTCATTATAAAACAAACCAATAGAATACATTGCATATAAATTAGAAACTGCAGTTCCTGCCTTTACAAATTCAATATTTGGGTATTGCTTTTCAAACATATGATTATGAAATGTAGATACTATCATTTTAGATTTATGAACTTTTCCAAATTCTTCTACATACGGAATCCATGCCAATGTATCTCCTAATGCTTTTGACTCCAATGAAACATAGACTCTTTTATTAGTTGAATTATAATCTTCTTCAAAAAACGTTTCTCCTTTTTCTGTAATTAAGATTTTCCAATCACAAAAATATTGAAAATTTGATTTAGCCCAATGATTGGTTTTTAATACGGTTTCAAATTCAACACGGTTTGTTTTATTATCTATAAACTGTACTTTATATTCTGAGTCTACTGAACCTAGAATTTCAACTCTTGGGCCGTTTATGTAAGATACTAAAACTTTGTTTTTGATATCTACAATATTATTTTGATTTCTTTTTATATTATCGTAAATCATTTCCAACTTTTATTTGTGTTATCTAATAAAGATATTCCTTCTGCTTGTTTTGAAAAAGGATAATTCGTTGTATATCTATTTCTTTTATGGTTATAGAATACATGATTATACCATAAATCAGCTACATCCCATTCGCAATCTTTGATTCTATCCATATACCATTGTTTTTCTCTATTTGGTATTAGATATGCATGAGCCCAATCTTGGTTATAATCAGTTTTCCTAAATGTTTCATCAACTTCCCATCTAGTCCAAGATGGATTATCTCCAAGACCAATAAAAGGAACATCATCTCTTTCTGAAATAAAACATGCTTTATATACAACATCTGCAAAATCTTTTAAATTAGAATAAATAAAAGCATCTGCTTCAAAAATTAAAGTATAATCGTAATTTTCGGTATCTATTTCTTTTAATGCATTTATATGTGCTAAATAACAACCATAGTGTCTTCCTGTGATGTTACCTATACCTTGGTCACCTTTGTATATCGGTTTGTGTGAAATGTCATTAGGCCTTCTACAAAACTCTTTTGGAGGTATACCATCATATACATCATTTATCATTGGTTTATAATCAAATCCCAATCTTTGTAATTGTTTTAATGATTTTTGTGAAATCATTTCTCTTACATCATCGGGTCTTGTCATCATATGAATAATCTGAATACGAGGTCTTTTTTTAAACCAAGCAGATTTAAATTCATTCTGTATTCTATTAACGTGTCCATAAAAGTATTCATCAACTGCATTAACAACACCTTTAAATTCCTTTATATAATCATCTCCAGCAATTATTCCACCTGGCTTTACTTTATAAAACCAAGCATTAATATCATTACTAACATCTTGATATGAATGACCTGCATCTAACATTACAAAATCCAATGAGTTATTGATGAATGAGTCTTTAGCATTCAAAGACGTATCTTTAATAACATTTAAAAAATTATTATGTCCTAACAATATAGTTGAATGCATGAACTCAGAATATATATCATTATCAAATACACCCAATTTTGCTTTATGTGACTCCTCGCCTATAGAACCCTTAAATGTATCTACTGCAGTAAAGTTTATATTTTTTTTACTGGATTTAATTTTACTTGCTAAATAGTTTGTTGATTTTCCAAACCAAGCACCAACCTCTACAATATTAGAATTATTGGGTAGTTTATCTATAACATCATCATATAAGACTTGATACGAAAACCAACCAGGTATTTCATTAAATGAAGGATTGAGTTTTTCTAGTAATAATTCCTTTGTGTTATAGATATCATCATCAATGTAAGTTACCAACTCAGTTTCATCATATGTATCTAAAAATGTATACAATCGTCTGAATATAGATGGTAATCCATATGAAAGTGCTTCTTTAATAGAAAGTGGATTTAATTCTAATGTTGAACTAAAGTAAAATAAATCAGATGCTTTATAAAATTTACTAGCATCATCTCGTTCACCCCAAACAATACAATTATCAGGTTTAAACTTCATTAAAGGCTCCCAATAATCTTTAAAATTCATTGCTTGATTTCCAACAAAATGAAATTTAATTTTATACTTTTCTAATAATCTAGCTACTTCAAATATCTCACTTTGGTTTTTACCTATGGAGAATAATCCAACCATCAGAACGTGCTTCCAATCTTTTTCAAATCCTAGCTCTTCTTTAGCTTTATCTTTATCGTATTTGAAATCTTCGATTGGATATTGCCAAACTTTAGTATCCACTCCTAAATGTTCAAATTTCTGTCTACTCCATTCAGATACTAAAATATATCTATCTGGTTGATATTTGATTTCATCTGGATTTGTGAATGAACCATGGGTTGAACATACTATATCAAACTTTCTATTTGAATCAAATAGTTTATCCAATAGGGAGTGTCCAATAAAGTGTTCTGGTATTTCGGTGAAATGGATTATATCTGGCTGAATATCATCTATAATTTTTATAAATGTATTTTCCTTATCCTCATACAAAGTATGAAGAGTTACTAAATCACCAATTTGATTTTTTTGTACTACGAATACACCACCACTATGGTCATTGTATTCTATAACTTGAATATCAAACTCATTACTAAAAGTTTGTATTTGTTTAAGAAGATATTGTGGCATTCCACCTGTTGAAAGATGGGATGCTACATAAAGTAGTTTTTTCTTTACCATAACCTATTTAGATGCTTAGATGCACTTTACAATGTAAAGATACGAAAATAATTTCAATTATCCAAATTATTCTTCAACAGTTATTGTACCTTTATCTAGGTCAATCTGTCCATTCTTGTACTTTTTATCTAATTCTCCCAATTTTTCTTCCAATTCGTATATGTACTTATCATTCATAGCACCATACTTTTCTTGATTATCAGATATCTCTTTTAGTTTTTTATTAATAGTTCTTTCTTGTACTGCAAGTTGACCTAAAAATATTACAATCTTATCAGTTTCATCTCTTAGGAATCTTAATCTATCTAAAATTTCCTTTTCTAAATTTTCTGTCTTTGCCATATTGTCTTTTGTTTATATATATAAGTATATATGAATTAAGTTTAACGAAATTATTCTGACCCACTTATTTGTGCTTCCAATTGTGAAACTTTGGCAGATAGTTCTTGTATTGCCTTAATCATTGGTGAAATGAATTCGGAATACCTTAATCCATAATTTGAACCAGTTATCAATCCAGCAAAATCCATTGAATCTTTTTCAAATGATTCCAATGTAGTTTCTACACTTTGTGCACCCAAACCATAGTGAGTTCTACTACCACTTATAAATGTATATGATATTGGATTTAATTCATTTATAAAATCTAATCCCAAATCAGATGTGATAATATTTTCTTTTTGAGTTTCATCTGAGGTTTGTATGGTACCATTAGTTGCATATACATTATCCCACCGTTTTCCACTCAAACCTAATGACCAATAATTATCTGTTTCCGGACATATATTACCCTCGGTTCTAATAGCTTTCATTGTAGCATCATTTGCACTATCAACTTGACCATTTGCTACAAATATGGCATCGCCATCAGATACTTGTAAAAGCCCGGTTGAACCTTGAGTTGATGTCTTTCTTTGTATTCGTACAAATCTATTAGCACTAGATACTACTTGTAGACCTGCTGGATTTAGTTCTATAAAGTTATTTTCTTTTTCTATGGTTATAGTACTACCCCAAATACTACTTTGATAACCTCCATTAAGATATACATCTGCAGAGTAACTATTGTGGTCAAAGTCACTATTAAATGAACCATATGTTCTAGTTGGTGTAGTGTTGATTGAACCTAGAGAAATAGATTCGTAAGACCCTGCTGATAGTTTTATTTTAAATCGAGCGTAATAATCTCCAGCGGTTTGGATATTAATGTTTGCAGCTGTACTAACCGAACCGAGTGTTTGTGTACCCGTTTCAGATACACTATTGTTATCACTAAACTCCTCCCATGTAAGGCCACCGAATCCCGCGTAATTGTGAGAAATAATATTATTTGAAATATAATTTACAAAAGCAGGAACTGTAAAGGTAATTACTTCAGTATCTCTATTAACTATTTCAATTTTTGTTACAATTCCTTGTTTTATCGAATCACCATCCTTTGTCCAAACTTTTAATATTTTAGTAGGAAACCTACCATGATTATTTAGTTGATATTTATATAAAGAATTTGCGGAAACTTGACCCGTTGCAGTTTCATTTCCAAAGCTAAAGAATTTGTGATTTTCTGAAACTTCTATTTCATGGCCATTTATTGTTACTTTATATAATGTATCTACATTTCTAGTTCTAATACCACTTATTGCTGCAGTGGCGAATATTTCATTTATATAATCCCAACTTAAAATTTCATCACCAACCACACATTCACCGGCCGTCTTAGTACTACCATTTGGTAACATTATTTCAGTTTCTGGTACTACTGATTCAAATATATCATCTTCAGCCATCCAATATGAATGTGATTCTTTACCACCATACGCAGATACACTACCAACTTGAATTGAATTCCTAACAACACCCCCAGTATCTACAAGTTGTAGATAAACAATAGCATTTCGATAACCTCTTTGAGGTCCTTGTTGGGCTCCAATACCACCATGTACTTGGTATTCATATGTTGGAAGATAAGTAGGTTCTGAGATAGTTGATGTTCCGGTTGGAATTCCAGAACTTTTGACAGCCACAGGTGCGGTTGTTATATCAGTTAATCTTATATTTTCTGCCAAAAGTGTAACTGATGCTGCACTATTTTGATTCACAGAATCTTCTGTTATATATAATGGAGTTGTTGTATTTGATGCTCCTAAATTAAAGTCTTTGTTTGGCCATGTGTTAAAATCAGCTGAGCCACCTGACCATGTAAACGTAGATGATAGCCCTGCTGTACTCGTTAGGGATTGTTGAGATGATAATGTTACAATTTTTTTATAATTATTTGTACTAGATTGAGCTCCATTGGTAGCATAAAGAACAACTTCACCACCCATCGAAACAGGATTACCCGAAACTGAATCATGGTTTACACAATAATAATAAAATGTATTTCCTACCAAGTTACCATCACCTGCACCTGTACTATCACTAAAGGATGAACTTGGTGTAATTTTAATGAATGCGCCAGCAGAACCAGGTGCTGCACTACTTGTTCTAATTAAAAATTGGTCTCCTTCAATTGAAGATAACGATGTACTTTTATTAAATATATCGGTATAATCTCTTATAGTTGTTGGTGGTTCTAGTGTAAAATGAAAGGAGTGGCCACTATTACTACTATCACTCAAATCCAAAGAATAACTATGTTCTTGTAAATCAGTTTGAGGATATCCCGTGAATCCAGGTTTACCGATACGGAATACACCTCTTTCAAGATTTAGTGTTGGAGCTTCAAACCCATCTACAAAAAATCTATTTCCAGCACCTTCACTTGCAGCAGCAACGGTAACTACTGGTAATAAAGATGTTTCAGTTGAAGTATATTCAAGAGAACCACTCCAAAGTTGTATCTCACCACTATTTGGATTAAATCTAACCTCCCCATCAGAATCTTGTAGAACTCCCCTATCTAAGGGGTCAAGTGAACTAGATGGTGTAATTACCCATTGGCCAATTTGACCATCTGTTGCATTAACAGTACCTCTTATAAATGCAGCAGATGCAGATACAGTTCCCAAGGTATCAACCGTAAAATTATATGCATTTAAATCTTGTTCAGAAGCAACTTCTAAGTTTCTACCTATTTTTAATTGAGGCCCTCTTATTACTGCTTGACTACCCGTTCCTTCAATAATACTATCCTGAATTTTAACTTGACCATTTGCGTATGTAAAGAAACTTGAATTAGTATCATCAACCATAGAAAGTACTGGTTGAGTATTATCATATCCCAAATAAATACCCCCACTTGTAAAACCTTGTGGGTCTTGGCCAACTGATATAAATGGATTTGCACTTGAATTACCGGCATCAGCATTTAAAGCAATAACTGGGTTTGAACCAGATGCACCAACGTTAATTGTTTGGTCTGCGTACACATCTGTTGCAAATAGTATATCAGTTGCTACTGAACTAAATTGAGCTCCAAATGAAGCCCAATCACCTTGGCCAAGTGTAATTGGATTAACCCAAGTATCTAATCCAGTTTTAGCTACATTATTAACTAAATAATAATTACCATCACTACCCTTTACAACATCAGTTCTTTCAGTAGATTTAAAGTAAAATTTTGCTGAATCATAAACTCCTCTGAATACTACACCTGCTCCAGGTGTACCAGGTGTACCATTTGCACCACCAGACCCAGCAGTTCCATTAGTACCACCAGACCCAGCAGTTCCTGCAGTTCCTGCGGTTCCAGATGTACCAGATAAAGCTTTAGTTAGAGTTTGTGTAGTTGTTGTTGTAAATATTGTACCATTTTCCCTCTTACCAGCAATAGCATAGTTTATTAATACTGCATCGGTAGTCATAGTAGTAGCATCACCGAAAGTTGCCGTTTCTGTACCATTGCCAGTTGGAGATGGTAAAGTTGCTGTACCTGTATTAGTTCTAGTTATTGTGTATTCACCATTACCAGCAGTACCAGTTGTAAAATCCAAAGGATTTCCACCTTCAAAAACTTCAATAGTTGTCCCACTATCAGTAAGAGCACCAGCAGCTAATGTACTATCAGAATTGGCTGGAACTGTATGTGCCTGATTTGAATTAACCACAGTTATTCCATCACTACCTTCTACAAGTTTAACGATTGTCATATCATCCGAAAACCCCCCTGCAGCTGCAGTAAAGGTTACTGCTGTATTTGCCCCAAATGTGGTAGGAGTTATTGTTGCAGTGTCACCAGTACTACCACTAACAATTGATGGACTTGATGTATATGATATAGAACTTCCTATATTTTGTCTACTAGCTGTAAGTGTTATAATTGATGGTGTTATTGAACCATCTTGGGCTACTCTGAATATTTGAGTGTCTGCAGATAATCTAACTGATTTTGATGCCAAATTAGATTCTACCCAATATGTTGTATATGCAGAACCAACACCTGGTTCATCATTACCAACACCCTTAGCATGTGAATTAGGTAAAGGTGTTCCTCCGACTGCAATAGCTTCCCAAGTTATAGTATTATTAGAAACAATATCACCAACTCTAAATTGATTACCAGCTGGTTGAGCTGACCATAATCCTAAGTTTCTTGATTCAACAATCCCTTCAGCAGTTTGTCTGATTGCTCCTTTAATTGTTAAAGTTGAACCATCCCATGCCAATTGATTGTATTTTCCACCAACAGGTGTACCTGTTAATGAAAGTATTCCAGATGTACTATTAGGTCCAAAGCCTAGGTCATAGTTAGAATTACTTACTCCTATAAATGCACCAGGTTGTCCGTATCCTTGAACACCAGTTTGTCCAACTGATATGTAAGGTTCAACAGTTCCACCAGCAATAGCAATTTGTGCATTTGGATTTCCTGCCGGAGGAGTACCAACGTTAATTGTATTTTTTACAAAAGATTCATCGAATATTGCAATCTTAGCTGCAACAAATAATTCTTGTTCACCTAAATATTCCCAACCATTACTATCAATAGTTCCTTCTTCATAAGGAGGTCCTGATGGTAGTTGTGGTTCTATTGTGTAAACATTATCACCATCGATGTATTCCGAACCAGATGGAACTGCTTGTGTTGTTGCCCAATAATGAGTTGTTCCACTAACATCTCTAAGTACAGCATCTCTTCTTTGATTACCTTGGTCAAATATGTAAGCAAGACTTCCAGTCCACTCACCTCTCATTACAATACCAGGGCCCGTTGCTCCTTCGAATACACTTGAGAATGATTGTTGTACAAATTGCTCACCCCTACCATTCTCAAAATCTATTTTGTATATTATAAACCCAGTTGCATTTTGTTGAGGAGAATTCCAATTGGTTAGTACCGATGCAGACGCATATAATTCTCCAGCTGTATCAACTATTTCTTTACCAGTTTCTATTGTACCTTGTGTTAGATATGATGATATTTGATGAATAGATGCAGAAAATTGACCGAATGTACCAATTGGTAGGAATGTCTCTGGGTCTACTGCTTCTTCATCATATACCTCAGCATATTGTAATTCAAATCCACCTTTGTATGCTCGTATAATAGTTCCTGTATTCTGTAAGAATGTTGTACCATCTACTTCAACAATTACAGATGCAGCAGGATTAGAAAGTTGACAAGAAAATGCAGTTGAACCCTCACCAATACCAGAAATTGTTACACTATCGGTATCTACAATTGCACCATCTACCAAGCCATCTCTCAATTCAACTGTAAATGTTTTTGAAGAGCCAGTTTGAGGTAAATCACTAACCGTACCCAATGTATTATCAGTTGATGAAGCTTGTATAGTAGAACCATCACTATTTAAGAATGTAAAGAAAGCAGAACCACTTACGTTTATTGCAGTTGCAGTTAAACCAACATCACCCTCAGGTGCCACCTTTATACCATCCCCATTGTAAACAACCACATCACTATTGGCTACTAAACTTACTTTTCTTGCTGCAACCCCATCACTTACTTTCGAGAAAGTTTGTGTTTTAGAAACTATTCTTGGAATCCCAGCAGTACCTCCAGTTAATGAATAAGGATAAACCTTAAAGTTATATGTAATACTTGCAGATGGTTGATTGTTTGCCAACCCACTATATCCTTTAAAATGCAATACTTCTCCACCAATATCTACAGCGGTATCTAGACTACCAGATACACTTAAATCTCTAAATGAAGATGATAGTTCTGAGAATTGTATGTTAGATGCAGATATAGATGCCGTTACAAATGTACCAGGTACACCAGAATTTAATTCATCATAAAAGAAGAACTCATCATTTTGTTTTATGAATACTTCGGTTGTTGCACTAGAATAATTTGCTACATAACCAATCTCATCTGCGTTTAGAGCAGTTGCAATTGGGTCTAATGTTACTTCAATTGGACCACCACCATCCACTATTTTTGTAAACTTTTGTACTTTACTTGCAGTTATTAAAGATGCAGTAAAGTATGGAAATATATTGAAATCAAATTTTACACTTGCACTTAAAGCAGACATTGTTTCAAATCCAGCTAAACTCATTGTTGTTGTAGAATCACCAACTAAAGTTTCGAAAACTATATTAGTAGGTACAACCGATGTTGTTGTAAATGTACCAGGATTACCACTACCAGTATTTATTAAAAATAAATCACCTTGTGTTATTTGTACATCGGTATCGGCTAAAGCATAATTATATACCTCACCTTTATGATTTGAACCTAATGAAATTGGATTGGGGTCTATATCAATAACAATAGAATCTTGACCTGGTAATCCATCAGGTGTAATAAAGAATGTTTTATTTGCAGTTACAGATGCTGAAGTAATTGGTTCAGTATATGTAAATTCAAAGTTTAATTGTTTTGTTTGGGACGCCGTATAATATGTAACACTAACACCCGGCACACCACTATCTATTGAATTACCAATAGCATCAGTGACAGCTACTGTTATTGTATTATCAAATGCACCAGTATCATAAAATACAAATAACTCAGGCAATTCGGTTAGAGGTTGAATAGATGCAGAAGGCGTTACTATTAAACTAGCACTTAATGGATTTAATGTACTACCCCTTTGTTGAAATGATGATGTTACAATTATCTGAGATGGGTCAAATGAAAATGATTCTCTTGGTTTATATTTTATATTAAATTGGTCTGCCGTTGATGTTATTAGACCTGGATTTAAACCATCTTTTAAATCTGTTAGAATTTGTGATGTTAAAATAGATTCCGTTGTTGGCCCATCCATTAAATAAACAGTCAACTCATTATCTATTGCATCTCTAGTAAACGTAGCATTATAATCAATCTCACCACTACCAGTTGTACCAGCACTTACTCCCTCTATAAAGTTAGGGTTTGTAATTGCTTGTGATAGTGATACATAGGTATCGGTACCATCTAAAGATGATGATAATACATGAAGTTTTGCATCGGAGAATCCCTTTTCTAATCCAGCTCTTAAATCAATTCGATTTATACCATCAACTCTAATTGCTTGGATTTCTAAAGTTTTTGATTCTTTGTTTTTTATTTGAACACCTCTAAATGGTACTATTTCAAAACTAACACCACCTTTACCATCTTCAACTCTACTAATTACAAATGTATCAGAAACACCTTCTATTGCACCAGTATATCTAATAAACTGAACTGATATGTCATCTCTAGAGCCTGTAAAATCTTGTACTCTTAAAAATGGTTGTCTACCACTATCTACATCCCAATCAGTTAAATAACCAGGATAAATACCACCAACATATTGTGATGATGATAATAGATTTCCGAAGAAATCATATGCACCAGATGTATATGTTATAGAACCAGTAACTAATGTAGTATCAACATCTATTGCTATTGTTAAAGGTGGTACTGCGTTAGCTGGATTAGATGCTGAATCAAAAGAGAAATATAAATTGTCTGGGTTTAATTCAATACTCTTTTTAAATAAGTTAGTATTACCACCAGTAAATGTTTTTGTATCTTCTACAAATATAGGAATATAGTTATTATTGATATCGTAAAATTCAAAACGATAATCAAATGTTTCAGTTACTAAGGTTTTGGGTACTTGTTGTATAAATGTAATTTCATCTGGTGAAAATGAAGTTTCTTGTGATGCCTTTAAACTTACATTATTTACATACCAATCACTACCACTTGCCTCAAAGTATAGTTTAGCATTATCAAAATTATTTGCTAATATGTTTTCACTAAAATTTGTTTTTTGAAGTACAAATGTAGATGATGGTATATTTGCTATTTGCTGGGTTACACCTTTACCATTATTAGAACCACTTAAAAATACTTTTACGTAAGCATTAGGGTCAGTTGTTTCCTTTCTTACATTTAAATCTAATGTATACTCAACCCCGCTTTGAATAGAAAAACTTTCAGATGTAAAAAAGTAATTACCAGGAGTTGAATCTAATTTAGCAGAATTGTATAAAAAGTTTTGATTAAATGTAACATCAAAATCATTTGATGAAGTTACCCAATAATCATCGATTACCGTTTGAGAAAATAATCCATATGGTTCTTCCTTTTTAGCAAAGGTTGTTATATCTCTAAGTAATTCATTTGATTCTAATTGTATTTCTTGTACGAATTCAAAATCAGTTAAGTTTGATTGAGACCTTCTAAATACTTTTACTCTTGCAGCATCACCCACAAAAGTTTTCATATTAGTAATACTGATTTTAGCGAAAGAACCAGTTAGTGCAGTTGCTAAATCACTAACACCTTCTATATATGGAAATTCTACTGAGTAATCTTCATTTGTAAATGATGTTACAATATTGTTTTCTACATAAGGTGGTGATACAACTATTTCAGTTTCATTTACAATTTCTTCAATTGTTGGAGAATATGTTATATTATCAAATGTTATTTTTTCGCCCTCAACTGAACCAGTCCATTTATTTCCAGAGTTAACTTTTAATCTATAACTTGTTGGTAATATAAAATCTGATAGATTACTACCAGCAAGTGGAACTAGGGGAATACCATCAACGGAGCCAGTTTGAGTTACGGATGGTGGGTTTCCACTAAAAATAGGTTTTACTATTTCATCAATTACAACTTCTGGTCTACGATAAAATCTAACCTTATCTTCGTTAGAGAGTGTTTTATTTATTTGGAATGTCTTTTCCCATTTAACATTATAACTACCCTTCCATTGGTCTGGAACATCACGAGTGACCCCATCTTCCTGATATTTTTTAAGTTCACCTAAAACAGTAATCTTACCTAATCCAATTGGAGTATCATTATATATGTAAACAGCAATTAATTTAGAAATACCTTCATAGTATTCTGGAATACCATTACCTGGCTCAAAATAAACAGGATTACCCTCCACATCTAAAATTTCAATCTTAATTTCGGTTGATTCTTTTAAATATTGAGACCCCTCTATTAGGAATCCATTCTTACCACCAGTAAATGTATCTTTAAATTCAGTTATTCTAAAATAATCAGAATTTGAATTTTCATCTAATATAAATGTTTGGAATGATGATAGTTTTTGTTCCGGTGCGTATTTTTTAATTCTAGCCATTAATGAATAGTTACTTTATTTCCATTATAAATATTTCAAAAAATTAAATTAGAATATTTATTCTAAAGAAAACTAAAGAATTATAAAGAAATGAATAAAAAATATGCAATGTTACAAATTGATGCGGATATTCATCAGTTATTGAAGTCCTTTTGTAAGGATAAGGGATATAAGATGAATGGTTTAGTGGAAAGTCTGATTAAAGAGAAAGTAACTCCCAATCAAACTCTTCCTACTAATGTATTAAGGTCTAAGTAACAGCCCTTCCTTTCATACCTTCCCAATCTCTATTATTTCTCACTTCGTTGTTTTTTACATCAGTTGCTGCTAACATAAGTGGAATGATATCCATATCTTCTGCTACTACCATTAATGCTTTAACATCTTTTGGAAAACAATGTCCTCCATATCCAAAATCTCCATCTGGACCTGGAACATTCCAATGAGAATCTCCCAATCTCTCATCTTGAGTTGCATATTCAATTACTTTATCGTAATCAACATCCAAGCCTTCACATATCTGATACATTTCATTTGCAAACGATACCTTTGTTGCTAAGAATGAGTTAGTTAAATATTTAACCATTTCAGCATGAGTAGAATCCGTTTTAATGATATGAGCTTTGGGAAATACCTTTGAGAATATTGTTTTAACTTTAGTAGTAGTTGGTCTAGGTCCTCCTAATATAATCCTTTTTTGATTTTCGTAATCATCAACAGCATTTCGTTCAGTAAGAAATTCGGGATTGAATACAATGTTTAAGTTTTTGTATTGTTTATTCCATCGTTCAGTTGTACCAGGAGGTACAGTTGATTTGATTACAATATTTTTCTTTCTATCAATATTATGTGAGTTAAAATTTACCAACTCTAATTCTACAATAGATACATTACATCTACCATCCTTATCCATAGGAGTTGGTAAGCAAATGAATATAGTTTCACATTCTTTGGATATTCTGAATGGTTCTGAGTTACATTTTGATTCATCCAAATCATATGTTAATACATCGTAGTAATTTTTAAACTTTTGATAAACTGCGTTACCAACAAACCCTTGTCCTATTATTCCTATTTTCATTTATTAAAATTTTATATTACTAAATCCATTTACTTTTTTAATTTCCATCAAAGAATCAACTACATCTCTCATTGAATCTATATGTGATATAATCATCACAAAATCAAATTGAGTTTTAAGATATGCAAACAACATATATAATGATGTGAGATTTTCATTATCCAATGTTCCAAATCCTTCATCGATTACTAAAAAGTTTGGTCTTGGTAAGTTACATACGTTGATTAGAGCGATTCTAATGGCTAAACCACTAATGAACTTCTCCATACCACTACACATCTCTAGACTCCATTTCTGGTCATCGTAGACTATGTTAGCGTTAACGTTCTTACCATCCATTTCCAACTGTAATCCGAATTCTACTATCTGACCTAAGATGTTATTAACTTCACCCTCAATCATTGGTAGTGCCTTGGAAATCAATTCATATGATACACCATCTTTGCCCAATGCATTTAGGTAATATTCATACAGTCCAAATTGCTCTTCCAACTCAGATACCTCATTGATTCTATCTTCGATAGTTTTCCTTTGATTATTCAAAGAAGATACTGAACCATTTAATACTAGTATATCTGCTTCACTATTTAATAAGATTTGTTTTGATTTACCTAAATCATTTCTTACATCGACAATCTCATCTCTAAGATTTTTATTCTTTTGTATTTGTTTTTCATTTTCCAAATAATCTTCTATAAGTTGTGTAACTTGAAGAAGTTTGTTATTTAGTTTGATTTCTTGAGTTTCAAATGTTGATAACTTGTTGATAAGTATGTTAATATCTCTACTTACTTTTGTCTCATCACCTTTTAACTTATTAAGTTGTTTCAATAAATCAGAATACTTTTTACGAGTATCAACGGCAAGAAGTAAAATATTCTTTTGCTCTAGCAATTTGGCTGTATCAACTGATATTAAAGTTAAGTCAGATTCTACACTAGCTTTAGAGTCTATAATAGATTCGGAGTTTTCCATGCAAATATCACAATCCTCATTATACTTATGAGATTCCAAATGTTTCATTCTCTCTAATAAAGAATCTTCTCTTATTTTCAACTTATCCAATTCGTTATTTAAATCTTTTAAATCGGATGTATATCTATTAAATAAATCATACTCATCTACAATCTCCTCATCATCAAACGAATCGATTTTTTCTTCTAATTGAATTTGTGTTTCTTCAAACTCTCCTATCTTAGATTGTGTTTTATCTCTTTGAGATATTAATTCGGTTAACGAAGTTTCCGATGTCGATTTTTTATTTTCTAATTCTTCTAAAGAATAATTGTCGGATTTAACTTTTACAATCTTTTCGTTGAGGGAGATTAATTTCTGATTGTGTTTTTCAACTATATCTTTTACTGCATTTAAATTGATTTCCTCTAATTTGTATTCGGCATTTGCTCTCTTTAAATCAATTTGTATATCAGCTAGTTTCTGTGTAAAGTCATCTTGTTTAAACTTTCTAATCAGTGATGCATTGTCTCTATTTTCATTTTGTGCATGTGAGTATAATTTATCAAATACATCTACACCCATAAATTGTGCAAGTATTTCCTTTCTCTCACTTTGTGATTTATCAATGAATAGTGTATTGTTTCCTTGTAAAGATAATGTGGTTAATACAAAATCCTCATATGTACCAAGGTATTGTTGAATGATGGTGTTGGTATCCCTCCTCTGCTCTCCGTTCAGTGAAGTAATACCACCATCATCTTCTCTCCAAAATGATACATCTACTTTTAGATGTGTCCCTTTGTTAATTAACTTTGCAGTTCTTTCAATATAATAATCTACACCATCAACTTGAAAATGTAATTTACAATAAAAGTTAGATTTTCTATTGTTAAGAATATTTTTTGCTGTATTAGTTCTACTTGTTTTGTCAAAAATACAAAAAGACATTGCATCAAATAAAGATGACTTACCAGATGCGTTAGGTGCAAAAATTCCAACTATCCCTTTTGCATTGTCAAATCTTATTTTGTTATCCTCTCCATATGAAAACACATTAGAAAATTGAAACTCTTTTGGCACCCACTGAACATTTGGTGTGACATCGTCATCAACTAACTTTGTGTTCATGTCTCTATTGATTTGCTTTATCTTATCAATAGTATCATCATTAGCAAGATATTGTCTTTCTAAATAATCTTTAATTAATTTATTTTGAAATTCAACATCTCTAACATTTCCAATAGCCAGTCTATCATCAAAGTTACCAGTTTTTTGTTTAGAAAGAGTATCCATCCTAGTAACAGTAAACTCTTGTACTTTATATTTTTTCTTAATATCGGTTAATACCTTTTTAATCCTAGATGGGTCTGTGTTAGAAACTCTAACTCTTAATCTAGGTTTACTTGGCATATTAGTAACAGTTGGAACTATACCATTGTCTACATCTAATGTATAAAACCCATAATCATTTGGAATTTCAAACTCTTCAAAAGTTCTACTATCAACATCCCATAATAAATAACCATGTTTTTCTAATGATTCTCCATGATTTTGTTGAATCATTGAACCTGCATAAGCTATTGTTGGTCTTCCTAATGTTTGTCTTTTATGAATATCACCCAACATCACCATATCAAATCCATCAAACATTTCAGTTGTAAATGAATTAGATGATACAGTATATCCTATATCGGTTGTGGAATCATTTACGGGCCCATGGAATAAACAAATAGTATTCTCACCCTCTACCAGTTCTCCCTTTGGCCAATTCTCTTGCTTATCAAGTATCGAATATACCACAAAAGTAATATTGTGGAAGGGATACACACCAGTATCTCTAAGATAGTGTATTCTATCATTTTCTAAATTTTCTACGATTGGAGTAAGTACATCCAATCTATAATTATTGTTTAAGTTACAATCGTGATTACCAGTAATTAAGAAAGTGTGCTTTCTATTTGCACATTCGGTTAAGAACCAACTGATTTCTCTAACTAACTCAGGACTCATTTCAGTTTTGGCATGAGCAATGTCACCTGCTAAATAGATAATAGAATTTTCTATATTATCTTTATCTACGTTTTGTAAGAATTTTTGGAATACTTCTCTATACTCCTTATGTCTTTTTAAATTACGGATATGTAAATCCGCTAAGTGGTAAATCTTTTCTACCTTCATATATTATTCAATTTAGATAGGATTAAATCATCCCAACCAGTTTCTTTGGTTTCTTTTAATAATTTGTTTACTTTATCGAATCCCATATCACCGGCATCCATCTCTTCAGGTATAATATTTTTTACCTTTATACCATTTTTAATAAAGTAATTTGCATGTGTAGTAGAATCATCTACTGCATCAGAATCTAACAATATGTTAATTTCTTTAACTCCCTTTTGATTAATCTTATCTTTTAAAGTTCTTGGTATAAACTTTCCTAAGATTGGTATTACGTTTCGTTTTACTGAGAATGAATCAAATACACCTTCTACTAATGTGATTGGTTCGTTCCAATCGATTTGATTATCAAATACAATTACATCCCTACTGACAGGTGGATTCTTATACTTCATCTTCTCATCCTCATAAAAAGAACGAGCTACAAAATAGTTTAATTCATTATCTTGATTGTAAGATGGAATAATTACTCTACCACCATACAAACCATCCTCACAATAACCAATATTATATTTCAAAACCTCATCCATAGAAATACTTCTTTGCTTGAGATAATGAATAGCTTGATTATAGCTTGGATTGATTGAGTTTGGTTTGGTATAGAGTGTTTTAAATTCCTTTGGAAGTCTGAGTACTACCTTTTCTACTTCTCTTTCGTTTCGTTTAGGTTTATACTCACCATATATAGAATGAATTTTTGAGATTTCATTTCTATCTAGATTTAGTTTGTAAAGTAGTGCTTGGATACTCCTACCCTTAGAATCACATACCCAGCAGTGCCAGTATTGTGAATCTAAGTTTATTTGTAGTTTTTTCTTATGATGATGACAAAAAGGACAATGATGTGCTTGTTCATTTCCCTTCATTGATGAGCCAACACCTAATGCAGAATCCAATACGTTTATAACAACTAACTTATTTCTTGCGGAGAGCATAAATTATAATTTTAAACAAATATACGAAAAATATTTGGATTTACCAAATTATCCCATAGTTGAATTCTTAACATCATGTAAAAAGTTACCTAGCTTCTTTATGCCATCGATAAATTT
>Ga0209091_10002004_pt1 | contig 17504 bp, 23 predicted proteins | sample ArcticOcean_MG_C_6_FD_187438 | JGI IMG/M metagenome (GOLD analysis project Ga0209091, IMG submission 187438) | Marine microbial communities from western Arctic Ocean - ArcticOcean_MG_CB8_128 (SPAdes) (version 2) | ecosystem: Environmental > Aquatic > Marine > Oceanic | place: Arctic Ocean...
ATTCAATGGATTTGACACAACTCCATTTGATTCTTATATCTATCAACCAGGAGCAGCAGGCTTCAGACCAGCATACGCTGATATTATGGATCCTGACTTTGAATTACCGAAAGATATGAAAATGTCAATCGGAATTGATTGGGAACTTGGAGATGGCTATTTCTTTAGTGCTGACTACTTAAAAACAGAAACAGATAAAGACTTACACTTCAAACAGTTAAGATTAGGAAACCCTGCATTTGCTGGGTCAGTTAATTGTCCAGAAATTGGCAATAGCATTTCTAATATGCCAATCGGTACAGCTGTAGACGGCAGACAGATTTATGCTGACTACTCTTACTGTGGCAAAGCTATGGAGAAATTCTATGACGGTAGAGGCTACGATATGCTTCTTACTAACACAGACAAAGGTCATTCAGATCTAGTTAGTCTTTCTATGGCTAAGAATTGGGACAGCTGGGATATCTATGCTTCATATACGTGGCAGGATGTTCAATCAGTTGGTAACCTTTCTTCTTCAAGAAATATCTCAAACTTTAAATATACGACTAAGTATGCAGACTTCAACGAAGATGTACTACACAGATCTATATACTCAAGAGAGCACACGTTTAACTTTGTAGCAAACTATACGAAGTACTTCTTTAGCGATCACCCAACAATATTCACTTTCGTAGGAGCCGCTATAAGTGGAGAACCTTTCTCTTATACTTTCGGAAACTACAAGGATGGAGCTTTATGGGGATTAGATAAAGAATCTACTCGTGACGCAACAGCAGCTTTTTATGTACCGAACGGAGACGTAGTTGTCCCTTCATACTTCCAAAGCGATCTTGATTCATATATTGCAGCAGCTGGGCTATCTGGCTATGCAGGTGGGTTCGCACCTATCAATGGATTTGAGACAGACTGGAACTACAGACTTGATTTTAAATTAACTCAAGAGTTCCCAGGACTTGGTCTAACCGATAAAGATAAGTTTGTTTTAACACTAGATGTTGAAAACCTACTTAACTTGATTGACAGTGAATATGGAAGACAAACAAAAGCTTCCGCATCTGATCGATCAATAGCAGAGGCCGTACCAGTTTCACTTGGTGATGGCAACTTCACTTATCAGTACAAACCAGCTTACAAAATGAGTTTAGCAAAAATTCATAACGAAAGCACAAACTACTATAGAAGTCTATACCGCATCCAACTAGGATTCAAATACATGTTCTAATGTATTTCTAAGAGGGGGCTTCGGTCCCCTCTTTCTTTCTTCCCACTTTTCCCCTCACCTTACAAAAATACATCTTGACATTTACGTCAGTTTTTGCTATAATTCATTTATGTCAAAGACACAAATATCAACTAGAATCAGCCCAGAAGGACTGGAAATTGCAAATGCTTACCTAGAATTAGGAAGTATTCCCGCTGTCTGCACTCGATTACAAATTGGAGAAGCCAAAGCGTCCGAGTACTTAGCTAAAAGAGAAGTGAAAGCATACGTGGACCAAGTCTACCTCGATACGGGGTACAGGAACCGTTTTAAACTTGCGGAGACTCTTGATATGCTTATCGATAAGAAATTAGACGAAGCAGACGAAAGTGAAGTATACACTAGCAAAGATTTAGCTGATCTTGTAGGCTTGGCACATAAAATAAGAATGGATGAACTCAAAGCTCAAGCTGAACTAGAAAAAGCTAGAAGTATGACAATCAAAACTCAAAACAATGTTCAAATAAATAGTGGCGAAATGCCGTTTGGACAAGGAAATTACGGAGAGCTTATGAAAAAGCTTCTCAACGATAAAAAATGAATATTAGAAGTGAAGAAAGTAAAACGTACATTTTCGTCTTTAGTGAGGATGCCTTATCAAGATGCAATAGGTGTGATTCTTCACGTTTACGATTTTCACATGGAGATGTGTGCAAAGTCACCTGAAGAAAAAGAATTTCATATAAAGCAAGCCAACAGACTAAGAGAGTGGCTTAGGGATGTAAAAGAATACATTGCGGAGAAAGAGAGTGGATAAGGACATTAAGAGTGCATTCGTCGGAGTAACTATACTAAGTATATTAGCAATATTAGGAATAGTATTCGTAAATCCCTTACTAGGGGAAGAACTACAAATAGATAAAGGAATTTATACAGTCAAATACGATACAGTACTAGAGCAACCTTTGGAGGTCAGCTATATGGTTACTAATCGACAAAAGAACGCAGACCGTAAAGGAATGAACTTTAAAAAAGAATCTAACATTCATACTAGTGATGATAAAGACTATGTAAACAATGTTTGGGATAAAGGACACATGGCTCCAGCAGCACACTTCTCAGACTCAGAAGAAAATTTAAGATTAACATTCAGTTATCTTAATTCCGCATTACAACACGAAAAACTCAATAGAGGTGCATGGCGCTTTCTAGAAGCTCATGTCCGAAAACTATCAGAGGGAGCAGATATACATGTAACAAACTTTATAATATTTTCACCTTCTTCAGAACAACTATCTACAGGAGCAACAGTTCCTGATGGATTTATTAAAAAATTACACTTTCCAAGTACGGGGGTACAACAATGCTACTTTTTCACAAATGAAGCACCAGAAGGAAAGTATACAGACTACCAAGTAGACTGCGAATAAAGCCAAGCAATATTGGCTAGAGGGTGTATAGACATACATCAAGGGGAATAACATGGGAACAAAACAAGATAGAGTAGCGCTTTGGTCAATATTTGCAGTTATGGGAATAATCACAGCTATAGCACTATCAGGACCTGCTTCTGCAGATCAGACTGGTGACTGTACCCAAGGTACTCAATATTGTGAATCAGTAAATAATCAAACTACTACAACTACAACTACAACCAACACAAATAATAACACTAACGCGAATACTAATACTAACGCGAACACCAACACGAGTACGAATAATAATACTTCTACTAACGCAAATACTAATACTAACACAAGTACTAATACAAACAATAATACTTCTGCTAATACTAATACTAACGCAAATACTAATACTAACACAAGTACTAATACAAACAATAATACTTCTGCTAATACCAATACAAATAATAACACTAGTAGCAATACTAACGCCAATACAAATACTAATAATAATACTACTAATTATACTGGTTCAAATACTTCAACCAATAATAATACGAATAATAACACAAATAATAACACAAGTACTAATAACAATACTTCGAACAATACGAATACAAATAATTCCACTGTCAATAGTACTGCCAATAATACTAATACTAACAATTCAACTGTAGATCAAACTGTTAATAGTACGTCCACTAACACAAATAATAATACAAGTAATTCTACTTCCGATAATAATAATAAAAATGTCAACGAATCAACAAGTGATAGTAAGGTAACAAGTAATAATAAGAATGAGAATACAAACAACAACAAGAATGAGAATATTAACAAAACGGACCAAAACATTAAACAAGAAATAAAGAGTCCTCCAGCTAGTGCTATCGCACCAAGCATCGGGGCATCTTACTCTCAGGACTTATGTACTACGGGTGTATCAGGAGCTTTCCAAGGACAGATCTTCGGTCTATCTGGTGGTAAGTCTGTTGTAGACGAAAACTGTGAAAGAATCAAACTTTCGAAAACTGTATATGATATGGGAATGAAAGTAGCAGCCGTATCATTAATGTGCCAAGACGTACGAGTATTCCAAGCAATGGAAATGGCAGGAACACCTTGCCCATACGAAGGTACTATCGGAAAAGAAGCATCAGTTAAATGGGAAGAAAACTCTCATGAAAGACCTGACGCTAAAGAACACAACAAGAAAATGAGAGAAAGAGCAGAAGTACGTGAAGCATCTATTGCTCACTTTCTTGAAGAAAATCTAGAACTTGGTAAACTTAAAAAGAAACAATGGATAAAACAATGCAAAAAGACTAAATTTACTGAAGGCAAATATAAAGGAGTCAATAAGTCTGGACAAACTTGTAAAATACTATGGAACAAGTTACTAGAAGCTTAATACTACTACTTTGCATCGCCTTTGTAGGTAATGCCGATGCTACCTCTACATATGATGGTACAGGGAATCATTGGTCAACAGCAGATGGCTCGGAAAACGGCGGTCCAGGTGTTGGCAACATTCCTCTCTTCAACATTTACAACTCAGGTACAAACTGTGCTGGTTCTGACGATGGTAGATGTGCAGAAACTCATTGGGGCTTCGACTTTACTAGGTGGGGCGAAACATTTGATGGTGGTAGACAAAATACTAACGGATGTGTTAACTTAATTAACGCAGGCGGTGGGGCACCTTCAGCACAATGTAATGATTACACACCACAACCACTCCCTTACAGAAACTACACATTATACCCTTTTTGGACAGACCTTATTCGAGGTACTGGAGTTTTACCAAGCGGCGTGAGGGAGACCTCTAAAATGGCCTATCAAAACTTTGGAGACTATGTTGTATATGGTTGGTACTTTATGAGAGAGTACAACAGAAATTCAAGTAATAGTTTTGAGCTTATAATCCGTAATGACAATACCTTTGGTATGTTGTATGGAGAATTAGATGTTCAAAATCATGATGTGTTAATCGGGGAACAAGGTAAAGGTTCAGACGGAGAACACAAAACATTTGCGTACTATGATGATAACACAGGCGGACATACAACCTTTGATAGTTACGATAACGCCAATGGAAACATAGAAGGAGCAACCTCAAATTCTTCCGGGCCTGGTTGGACAACAGGCAAAGTTATATACTCAGCTACTCAAGATAACTCATGTGAAGTTGATCCTTTATCTTCAACAGACTGCGCCGGCTACGATGACGCATATGCAGCGCAACAATTATTTTTAGAGTGTGCTAATAATACATTGTATTCCTCAGAATGTTTAAATTACGCAGAAGCATATACTGACTCAGAGTGTGACAGAGATCCTTTGTTTAGTTCTACATGTCCAGGTTACTATGCAGAAGTACAGCGTATAGAAAACGAGGAACAAGCAATGTGGGACGATATGATGTCCATGCAAGGTGGTAGTGATGGTACTTCAGACGAAGATAGACAAAACCAACAAGGTTATACAGATGGAAATGATCATGGTGGGTACGATCCCAGAGATGACGACTCCCTTGAATACGATAGTTTAAACGGCGAACAACAGATGCTAGTAGATTCAGGTATGAGTATACAAGATGCAGTACTTATAACAATGGGACAAGATGATTTAATTCGTTTAGGTTTAGATCCCTCCATGCAATGGAATGGGACAGATCAAATGGGTACTCATATTGAAGAAGAATATGATGATATAGCTACTCTCATGTTAACAGGTGAACTAGACGAGACATGGGCAGAAGTAGAACACGATCAAAATATAGAACACTTTGGAGAAGGGTATGAAGACTTTACAATGGAAGAATGGTATGATGTAGACGTTCGAGAGTTTGGACAAGAACAAGTAGACGACTGGTATGGAGAAGAGGTACAATTTAGTGAAGAAGGGGAAATGGTTTGGGAAACATATGACTATGCTTTAGATCCTCAAGTAGCAGATGACTTACTGTATAACAGTCACTTAGATAATGAGGACTTAGAGTATCTAATAGCCATGCCAAATGATTCACGAGATTGTCCTACGTGTGGAAGGGAAGAATTCTTTGAAGAAATGGACATACCAGACGAACTACAAGACTTAGAAGATTATGAGCGAGAAGCTCTGGAAGAATTTGAAGATGAAATATTTGAAGAATTTATTGAAGAAGTAGGCGAAGAACGAATTGAAGACTTAATTGATGATGAAGCATTCGAAGAAATTATCAGCGAAGATGAACTGGAAGACTTAATGATGCCTTCAATGGAAGAAGAATTCTTTGAAGAAGAAACAAGACAAGAAGCACCCGCAGAAGAAAGACAAGAACAAATCAGAGAACAACAAGAAGAAATACAAGAAAGAGCAGAACCTAGTAGAGATACTAGAAGTCGCAGAGAGAAAGCGGGCGGTAGTCATTTAGCCTCTGCAGCAAGTATATCTATATCAGCAGCAGTAGCCAAGGCAGACTTTGGTGGAGACAGCACAACAGCCGGAATCGTACAAAACATACTACAAGATAGTGGCTCAAGTTCACAATCAAGTAGTAACAGTGGTGCTCAACAAAGCTTTCAATCTGATGGTAGTACTTCTTCAAATTCAGGACAGTCACTACAAGCAAACAGTTCAGGCGATACTACGTTCCAACAACAAGTAGAACAATCAACTGGTCAATCAAGTATCGAAGTTACAGACTCAGGCTTTCAAGGCCCATCAGTATCAGCTTTTGAAACAGCAGACCAACAAACACAAAGTGGTTCTACAGACTTTATATCAAGTTTTGATGACGGACAAGGACTATCAGGTTCAGACCAGAATTTCGGATCTGGCCTCAATGACGCGATTGCTTCGGGTACAGGAATCTCAGACTTCCTTAGCCAACAGACCCCGGACTATGGTAAGTTTGACCTAGCACCACCTTCGGCGCAGGAACAAAAAGTAGGGAGTGCAGTGGAATCTTTAGCAGAAAGACTAGGATCCGAAGCAGTCGCTACCAATTTAGCAGAACAACTAGATGCCGTACAATCTGGTGAAGATGGACAGTACGGAGACCAAACAGTAACAGTAGCCTACATGGGGTATACTGCAGGATTTGGACAATACACAGGTATGGCACAGATAACAGACGCACCAGGTTATGGTGTTCAATCACAAATGCCTGACACTAAAATAGACGACAATCGCTATGGATTTTATATGATGGCGGGTAACACACAGAGTAAATTACAAGAGATGATTAACTCACAGTATAGAAAGGAGAATTAGAATGGCAGAAATAGAGTATAAAGGTATAAAAATGAATGGATCAAAGCTTATGATAGCACTACCTTTACTTGGTAGTTTAATCGGGGGACTATGGGGAGGTTTTGAACTATACAATCGCCTATTAATAGCCGAACAGAAACTAGCAAAGCTACGCCCAGAAATGATTCAAGCAGAGATGGAAAAACTCGTTGCACTTACAGATGTAATTAAAGACAACCTATCAGCTGAGATAACCGAAGCATCAAGACTAGCTAGAAAAGTAGAAAGTGATTCAGCCATTACACAAAGAGAAGTTCGTAATGATGTTTACGCAATGGAAAAAGAAATGCAAGGTCGATTCAGAGATATGGATAAAGATATAAGAAATACTCGAACTGATCTTGAAAATCGAATGAAAGAGATACTAGAGAATCCATTAAACGATATAGAGTAATTATATTTTGCTTATAATATAATTTTTCGAAAAGTATATATCTACTCATGGTATAAAAAAATTATAATATAAATCCAAACTGACGAGATCAACTGCGATAGAAGAATGACTCATATTGGATTTTTTGAATATCAGAAAAATCACATTCAGCATGGAAAAAAGATTAAAAAGTATCGGTGAATGACAAGTCGGAGCCAGTTAAAATATACACCATCAGAAAATAGTACTTGACTCTTGTCCTTACTTTTGATATAATTACAACAATATGAAGAAAAATCTTCAAGGAAATTTAGGAAATGAATATGGAAGCCTCAGAAGTAGCTACAGAATTAGTAAAACACGAAGCTATATGCGCAGAAAGATGGAAAACCGCGTTCACTAGGTTCGACACTATAGACAGTCAAGTTAATCGGATAGAGACTATCATGATTAGCTGTGCTGCAGCAATAATAATCGGTGGAATGGGTGTACTTGTAACAATAGTCACCATGCACACTGCATAGGAGAAAAAAAAATGATCGAAGGATATCAAACCAAAGATATGAAAGCTGAAAAAGTTAAAACAAAACAACCCGAAGATGGAATAATCTTCAAACAAGGAGATATGTGGTGTTTCCATTGGGGAACAAGCCTTGAGTCTTTTAGCAAAGAAGAATACGCAAAAATTGCACTATCAAATCTATCAAACACATGAATGCAATAGAAGAAGCTTTAAAGAAAGCAGTTGAGCAATCAGACTCAACAAAAGTAGTAGTTGGAGAAGGTGCAGAGCCTTCTCAAGAACTTTCTGCAAGAGTAAAAATACTTATGGCAAGAAAGACTAACCAACAAAGAAAGAAAAGAAGAGTATTACCAAAATCTATTAGATGAAGAAGCAGCTCACACACGAGGAGCGCTATAAAATCTGTAAAGAATGTCCAAACCTAGATAAAAGGTGGAAGATATGTAAAGTTTGTAATTGTTTTATGCCCCTCAAAACTAAGTTAAGATGGGCTGAGTGTCCTGAGGAACCCCCTCGCTGGACATAAGGAGAGAGTATGCCAAGTGGTAAAGGAACTTATGGGAAGACTAAAGGTCGTCCTGCTAAAAAGAAAAAAGGTGGAAAAAAGAAAAAGTCAATGGGAGGCTTAACTGCAGCTCAGAAGAAACTGCCTAAAGCATTCCAAATGGCAATCTTAAAAAGAAAACGTGGCAAGAAGAAGAAGTAAGACTACTCGTAAAAAAAGAAACATTCCTACTAATTCCAAGCTTTACGCTAGAATGAAGGCAAAGACTAAACGAAAGTTTGCAGTCTATCCAAGTGCTTACGCTAATGCATACCTTGTAAAAGAGTATAAAAAAGCAGGTGGGAGGTATCGTCGTGGCTAGTACAGGTTTAAAGAAATGGTTCAAAGAAAAATGGGTCGACATTGGTAGACCCAAGAAGAAGGGTAAATTCCAACCTTGTGGTAGAGGCAAAGCAAAGACTAGCGGCAGAGGATATCCAAAGTGTGTTCCTTTAGCTCGTGCAAGAACTATGAGTAAAGCACAGAAGAAGTCAGCCGTTAGAAGAAAAAGATCAGTTAAGCAAGGAGTAGGAGGCCGACCGACAAATGTACGAACAGTCGTACGGCGCAGAAAACGCCGTTAAAGAAAAAGAACAAGCTTTCATGGACTGGGCATTGACCCAAGTATCCTCTGGCGAAGTTCGTGCACATTATTACAAATTATTAACAGAATATAACAATCTAGGAGAACACGATGTTAGAATGGTTAAAGACTAAATGGAAACAATATATACAAATTGTTTCAGGTCAAGATAAAAATTGGGATGGAAAAGTAGATATCAAAGATAAATTGATCGCTGCTAAAGATAAAACCCAAAGCTAAAATTCCTTAGCTAAGTTCATATAGGACTAGCACATGGACAAACAACAATTATTAGATGAAATTAAGGATACTATTGTTTTATCCCATAGATTTCATCAAGCTATTGAATACCAACTATTGTGGGGTCAACAGCTTAGAGAATTATTAAACTCACCCCACACTGACAAGAAATTGTTACAAATCCATATTAAAAATGGTACTCAATAGGCTACTAATTAGCCAAGTAAAGAGAGGATAGAATCATGGCAAGACAAGGCGGATTTTTAAGTGGACCAAGTAACCACGGCACATCAAAACTAGTAAAACACAAATTAAAAAGAGGTGTTACTAGAGATATGAATGCTGCAGCAGGTACTTTCGTCAACACAAAATCTCCATTCACCACTCCTGGTGGAATGTATGGAGCGGCTCCTAAAGCAATAGGACCGAGATTTGGTAAAACAAAAAATCCAAAACGAGCAAGTTTTGGAACTAAAGGTGCAAAAAGAATTTTACCAAGAAAAAGAAGATAGCATAGAGATCTTTCATAAAGACTTTCATAATTTCATGAAAGCAGGAAGACCGAGTTCCTTCTGGAACTTAGTCTTAGGAACTAAAAATGGCATTAACAACGGCAGAAAAGGCAAGGTTAAAAAAGGCGGGAATAAGAAAACTAAACGCGCCCAAAAGAACTCCTAAGCACCCCAAAAAGAAAGGCGTTGTAGCTGTAAGAATCGCTGGCAAAGTGAAGATTATCCGTTTTGGAGCTCAGAGCATGGGACATAATTATAGTCCTGAAGCTCGTAAGAGTTTTAAAGCAAGACACGGAAGAAATATTCGTAAAGGAAAATCTTCAGCAGCGTATTGGGCAAATAAATTATTCTGGGCAGGCCCAAAAGGTAGTAAGAAAAGACCACCTAAGTCTCAGAAACGACAACTTGGAATAAAAAGAAGGAAAAAATGACAATACCTAGAGTTATTGACAAGAGAGAAATATGGTTAGACGCCTTGTCAGAACACGCAGCAGAAGTTTTACAGAATGCACGTACAAGAGAAGAAAGAGGTCTAACTAGAACTCAACGCGAACGAGATTTACTCGATTTATGCGGAGGTTACTTGTATCTATTGCAACTAGCCAAAGAACATGGTCTATTCGATTCCGAAGACCCTTTTAACTTATTTAACAAAGAGACCCTACATTGATAGAAGTAAGCCGTTCCGATATAGTCTCCGACTATTTAATGGAAATCCCCCCTGAAACAAGATTTATTAAGTTACCTATTGAAGGGTATCTTGATTTATTAAATGTTACTCCCAACTCCTCACAAACTGCAATTATTAACGCAATTAACAATCCTAAATACAGATTTGTTTGCGCAGCAGTATCACGTCGACAAGGTAAAACCTACATAAGCAATATCATAGGACAGCTAACATGTTTAGTACCTGGAGCTAATGTACTACTTATGTCTCCCAATTACGCACTATCCCAAATATCATTTGACTTACAGAGAAATCTCATCAAGCACTTTGATTTAGAGGTAACACGCGACAATGCAAAAGACAAAGTTATAGAACTATCTAATGGTTCTACTATTAGAATGGGTTCAATCAATCAAGTAGACTCAGTTGTTGGTAGATCATACGATCTTATCATATTTGATGAGGCTGCTCTAACAGATGGACGAGATGCCTTCAATGTTGCACTAAGACCAACACTAGATAAAGAAAACTCTAAAGCAATCTTTATTTCGACCCCTCGTGGACGTAATAACTACTTTGCAGAGTTTTATTATAGAGGATTCACTGATGAATTTCCAGAATGGTGTTCAGTTAAGGCAACTTACCACGAAAATCCTCGAGTTTCTGATGCAGATATTGAAGAAGCAAAGAAAACAATGTCTCAAAACGAATTTAATCAAGAATACATGGCTGACTTTAATGTATTTGAAGGTCAAGTATGGTCATTTAACCACGAAGAATGTATAGCAGATCTAAGTCAGTTAGATACTAGTCAGATGGATGTATTCGCAGGACTTGATGTAGGGTATAGAGATCCTACAGCTTTTTGTGTGGTTGCTTACGATTGGGATGCGAAGAAATACTACTTAGTAGATGAATACATGAACGCTGAACGTACTACAGAGCAACATGCTGTAGAGATTAAGAAGTTAATTGACAAATGGGATATAGACTTTATCTATATTGATTCTGCAGCTCAGCAAACTAGATTTGACTTGGCACAGAACTATGATATAAGCAGTATAAATGCTAAAAAATCGGTACTAGATGGCATCGGTCAAGTAGCAGGTATAGTCGATAACGACGACCTGATAGTAGACCAACGATGCAAACAAACACAAATGTCTTTGGACCAATACCAGTGGGATCCAAACCCTAATTTATTGAAAGAAAAGCCAAAACATAATATGTCATCTCACATGGCAGATGCGATGCGTTACGCTCTATATACATTTGAAACATCAGCCACCACATTCTAATGAGACCTTGTAAAAACAGTTCTTGACATTATACCTTACTTTTGGTATAATTCTAATTAAGAGTAGAAATATGAATTTAAAAAGAGATTTAGTTAAATATGTCAGAGACAAAGCTAAATCGCAATATAAAAAGACAAGTAGTTGCCACATTTGTGGAAGCAATACAGACTTAGATTTTCATCATTATTACGGACTCACCGAATTACTAGAAACTTGGATAAAACAAAACAAAATTATAATTAAAAGTGAACAAGACATACTAGATCTTCGTGAATCCTTCATTGATGAGAATAGAGCAGAAGTGTATGAGTATACGACTACTCTGTGTCATACGCATCATTTACGATTGCATTCGATTTATGGTAAACGACCCAAATTGATCACAGCAGAGAAACAAAAACGTTGGGTCGAGAAACAGAGAGAAAAATATGGCATGGTATGATAGATTTATAGGAGCGAGCAACGAAGAGAAGCTTAATCCAGCGCAGTTCGTAATTTCCCGTAATGAGGGAATGTCTATCGACACGCGTGAAGTCGTCACTAACTACAGAAATGCCTACGAACAACTAGAAATAGTCAACAGAGCAGTTAACATGATCGTTGATGATGTTTCAGAAATACCTTTTAGAGTTGACGAAAAAATTACAGGTACTACAGGCGTTAAAAAGAACGTTCGTAAGTCCAAAGTTAATATACTATTAAATATTGAACCGAATCCTTTTCAGGATATTAGTTCGTTTAAAAGAAACTTAATTATTGACCTTCTTATTGATGGTAATATATTTGTTTACTTTGATGGAGCGCATTTGTATCATTTGCCTGCAGACAAAGTAACTATACATAGTGATGAAAAACAATATGTTTCACACTATACTTTTGAAAACTCAGTAGATTATAGCGTGGATGAGATTATTCATGTAAAAGAAAATAGTTTTAACTCTATATATAGAGGAGTTCCTAGACTTAAGCCAGCATATAGAACTATGCAACTACTAGGAAACATGAGAGCTTTTCAAGACAACTTCTTCAAAAATGGAGCAGTACCAGGGTTGGTACTAAAATCGCCTAATACTCTTTCTGAGAAAATCAAAGAGAGAATGCTACAAGCATGGACAATGCGTTACAACCCAACAACAGGAGGCAGAAGACCTCTTATATTAGATGGAGGCTTAGAAGTAAGCACCCTGACAAACATTAATTTTAAAGAGTTAGACTTCCAAACTTCAATAACAGCGAATGAGAAAATCATTTTAGAAGCTATGGGAATACCACCAATCTTATTAGACGGTGGTAATAATGCTAACATAAGACCAAATCATAGATTGTACTATCTTGAGACTATATTACCTATAGTTAAAAAACTTGGATGTGCAATGGAACGATATTTTGGATTCTCACTTTCTGAGGACGTAACAGATATACCTGCTTTACAACCAGAACTGAGAGACCAAGCAGCTTACTATGCAACACTTGTTAATACTGGAATTATAAGTCCAAATGAAGCAAGAGTAGCACTAGGCAAAGAACCTGTAGATGGATTTGATGACCCAAGAGTACCTGCTAATATAGCTGGCTCTGCGGTAAATCCAGAAGAGGGAGGTCGACCAGAAGAGTCACCAACCATAGAGGAAAACTAATTATGACTAAAGATATGATGAGCAAGGCTTATTCCAATTTCTGTAAAGAAAAAGGAGTTGAAAAAATGAACCTTGTCGAATATAAAAGCCATGGTAACGATGTACCTGTAAAAGACTATATGCTTAGAAGAGCATTTGGTTCTTGGCACAGAGTTAACTCGGCAACAGCTAAAAGACATCCAGTAGAGATTGCGGTAACACCAACTCCTACACCTACCGTCGCAAAGAAAGAGACAGCACCTAAAAAGGCTGCCCCTAAAAAAGCGGAGAAGTAGTATGTCAGAAAGAATTTATAATTGGACTAGCACTTTCAAATCACTAGGAGACACCGAAGATGGTGGAGTAGAGATTAAAGGGTCAGCCAGTACAAATGCAGTCGATAGAGCAGGCGATATCATAGAAAGAGATGCTTGGACAAAAGGTGGATTAGAAAACTTTAAGACTAATCCTATCATTTTGTTTAACCATAACTACGATAAGCCTATCGGACGTGCAACAAATTTAAAAGTTACAGACAACGGTTTAGAAATATCTGCAAAGATATCTAAAGCTGCTGGTGATGTAACTCAACTTATTAAAGACGGTGTCCTTGGAGCTTTTTCTGTCGGTTTCAAAGTCAAGGACGCTGATTATATGACTGAAACCGATGGATATAAAATAAAGGACGCGGAGCTTTTCGAAGTCTCTGTAGTTTCATTGCCATGCAACCAAGGGGCAACCTTTGGATTAAGCAAGTCATTTGGATCTATGGAAGATTACAACAAGCACAAGCAAACTTTTTATACGGCTAACTTAAACGATTCAGCAGATGCTGTTGAAATTGAGCAGCCAAGTACGGCGAAAGCCACAATAACGGAGACAAATATGTCAAAAGAAAATAATTCTCCTGAAAGCACCCCAGAGTTCGATCTTAACTCATTTGCTACTGAAGCTGCTGAAAAAGCAGTTGCACAGTATGCAATGAAACAAGCCGAACTTAAAGCTGCTGAACTAAAGCTAGCTGACGAAGCTACTGAAAAAGCTGTTGATGAAGCAGCCGTTCAAAAAGCCTCCGAGGAAGCAAAACAGGAAGAACATAAAACAATAGTCCAGGCTGGACTAACAGGCGCAGAAAGACTTATGTCTGACGTTGAGAAAAGAATTGATGCAAGATCTACTAATTTAGAAGATGTTGTTAAAGGACTCGAAGCTCAATTGGCTGAAAAATCTGAAGAAATCATGAGTATTCGTGATTCTAAAAGAAACTTCTCAGACAGACAATCTACTGGCGACTGGAAAAAAGCTTTTGAAAGCGACATCATTGATGCAAAATTTGCTGGTCTAGCGACTGGTAAAGGATGGAATAATGATTATGCCAAGAATGTAATGGAAAAAGTTAACGTCATGTCAGGCGTTGAAGTTTCTAGTGCTGATCTTGAGCAAGTTGTTTCAAACCAAATCGAAAGAGATATTCAAAATGAATTAGTCTTGGCCCCTCTATTTAGAGAAATCCCAATGACTTCTGCAAACATGATTATCCCTATTCTACCAGATAGTGGCTACGCTGAATTTACAGCTAACCAAGTTGCTTCAGGCTCAGCGCCAAAAGGTAACTTAGACCCACGTGGTGACGCTTATGATCCTGCTAATGGAGCTGGTGTTGACCTAACTGAAAGAGTACTTTCAACCAAAAAACTTATTTCACAATCTTACTTAGGTAATGAAACTGAAGAAGACGCAATCCTACCGATTTTACCTCTTATCAGAGAATCAATGGTTAGATCTCATGCTCGAGCAATCGAAAATGCTATGCTAGCTGGTGATGACGCTGATGGTGCTTTCGGAACTGGTGGTGCTTCTTTTGAAGGACTATTGCATTTAGCTAGAAATGACAGTGATTTTACACAGTCAGCTACAGCTTTTGCTACTGATACTGTTACTGCTGCTGATCTTCTCACTATGAGAAAGAACATGGGCAAATATGGTGTTAATCCAAACGACGTAGTATACATTGTCTCTCAGACAACTTACTACCAGTTACTAGAAGATGCTGAATTCCAAGACGCTAACTTAGTTGGCGATATTGCTACTAAGCTTTCTGGTGAAATTGGACAAGTATTTGGTTCAAGAGTGTTACTATGCGACGAGTTTGCTACCCCAGCGGTATCTAAATTCGCAGCTGTTGCAGTCTATACTCGTAACTATGTAGTACCAAGATTACGCGGTGTAACCGTTGAGTCTGACTACGAAGTTGCTAACCAACGTAGAGTACTTGTTGCTTCACAAAGAATTGGCTTCACCGATCTTATCGATGCTGCTACTTCTAAATGGGCTTACATGTATAAAGGTTCATAAGTTAATAACTAACTTATATAGAATGGTTTTCGGGAGTGTACCTAACACTCCCCCTTTTTAATTATGGCGAATTTAATAACATTACAACAATACAAGGACTTTACGGGCATCACAGGAGTAACTGAAGATGCGAAGATTAATGTTATTGTACCAGCTATAAGTCAAGCAGTTAAAACCTACTGCGGGACATCCTTTGTTGATTACTTCTCAACAGACAAAGTTGAATATTTCGATATTCACGACGAATTTACAAATGCTATTTTAGTAGATGAAAGCCCTCTTGTGAGTGTTTCTCAAGTTCAAGAGAGAGAATCACAAGCAGCAGCTTATAAAACATTAATTGCAGATGACTCAGATTCTAGCGGTAAGTACGAATACTACGTAGACCTAGGAAGAGACACTATATATAGAACAACAAGCACCGGAGACTATAGGTTTCCAAAAGGAAGAGCAGCAATAAAAGTAACTTATAGATCAGGTTACGCTACTATTCCTGAAGATTTAAAACTAGCTTGCTTTGATCTAGTAAAATATTATTTAAAAGACGAAAGAAAAGACAGAATGTCAATAGCTGGGGCCTCCGTACAAAACGCAGTGTCTACTAGCTTAAAAGAAAATGTAGGATTTCCAGACCATATAAAGAGAATACTAGATTTTTACAAAGTGCATAAATAAATGGCAATAGCTAACCTCCAAAGAGAGATAGACCTAATTGTTAAACAATTGGAAAATCCCACAGGATCTGGAGCTGATAACCCTTTAAGAAAGTATATGAACTCTATGTTTGGAAGTTACACTTTTTCAGAAGAAATTGTACTTAAGCAGTTAAAAGCAATAACAAGAAAAATAAAAGACGCTAATGAAAAAGATGGATTTAAAAGAGAAAAACCAGGCGTTGCTAGTTCTAAAAATGTTAGAGGTAGCGCATTCAGTTCTGATGATGAAGCAAATCTTAAAAAGTTTGCCAAAAAATGGGTAGCACTAGCAAAGACAGAAGCAAAGAAAAAGGCAGCTAGTGTAGAAACTGTAGTAACAGACAAAGGCGGAGTAGTCAAAATAGACGCTCAGTTTTTTGATGGCAAAGCTACTGATCAAGGAATTTATAAACACTTTTCGAAAATGCAATCTAATATACTAAAAGCTTTAAGAGCTGATGAAGACAAAATTGTACAGGATATATTAGATACAACGAGAGAGTCTAAATTTAACGATGGGAAACAAGGTCCAGAAGCTTTATTTGATGTAGGACATATACAATCAGTTGCAGAAAATAAATTGAGCGTACTTACTAAAGGAATTTCAGAGTTAGAAGGTGTATCAGATGTTTTTGGAGACGCTACAAAAGGAAAAGAACTTATATTTGATGCGTCACAAAAGTCTGTCGATACTCTACAGATGGAGATTAAACTCAACGATAGTATTGAAATAGGGATCGGAGATAAAGGTTTTACAGGAAGTACAACAGTATCGTATGAACCTGAAGCATGGTCTGTCAACCAGATTGATAAAAATGCACGAGACTCCGCTATTGGGAAACTTATAAAAAGACAAGAAACAGGAATTTTAGCATATATAGACGAACTTTTAGCTAAACAACTTGAAGGATTAACAGTAGGATCAAAAGCATACGAACATAGAAAAGGTTCAGATAGTTTAAATGATATGGTAATTGCTACCCTTATAAATAATCCGCAAATGCGCAAAATGTTTGGAAAGGGAATAGCAAAAAATCTCTCTAAACATAAGAAACTGCCTAAAGGTAGGAATAACAGTGTAGATGCTATTGCAAAAATAAAAATGCCAAAACGCAGAAGACTGAAGGGTGGGGGCATAGCAAAACTACCAAAAGGATCAAGAAAAATAAAAAATGTAGAAAGTGGAGCAGGA
>Ga0209091_10002005_pt1 | contig 17498 bp, 10 predicted proteins | sample ArcticOcean_MG_C_6_FD_187438 | JGI IMG/M metagenome (GOLD analysis project Ga0209091, IMG submission 187438) | Marine microbial communities from western Arctic Ocean - ArcticOcean_MG_CB8_128 (SPAdes) (version 2) | ecosystem: Environmental > Aquatic > Marine > Oceanic | place: Arctic Ocean...
ATAATTCTTTTGGTGTAAGTATCATAATTTGATACTTTCTATTTACATCATCAGTTCCTGTTACTTCAATTTCCATTTCTTCGTGTTTCTTACCACCAAATGTAACACCATGACCAGTCATAAATTTATGTACTGCTTCATTGATTACTTTGCTTTCGCCTAGTAGTTCATCTTTAGTTGCCTTGAAGTTACTTTGCTTCCATTTCTGTTTCAGTTGTCCAAGTTTTGCTCCAATTTCTGGTCCTGGATTCATACCTTTAGAAATTAAGTCAGTGCCTGTTACCGGAAAGTTTGGAACTTCTGCATCAATGTTTACATCTTTGCCTTGTAAAGTTGCCAGTGCTGAAATTAAATCTTTACTAACTCCATCGGCAATCATATCTTCTACTTTCTTTTGGTCAAGAGAATTATTTTTATTCTTAACTAAAAAGTCTAACAGAGCCGATTCGTTGTTACTTAATCTCCAACGTTTTACTATATCTGTTGTGTTACCCATTTGTGCTAATGCTACAATAGAGTTACCGTTGTCTTTAACTTTGCTTAAATCGTTTGTTGATAATCCTATAACTTTACTTACACCTGTTTTAGTCATGTGGTCTAAGACGTTAGCAACATTCTGACCCGAGAGTACTTTACTCATTTCTTGCCAAATACGTTCAGAACTAACTTTTGCTAATCCTGATGTGTTTGAACTGATTGCTTTTAATGTATCGTCATTCCAACTTGGTGTCGATAGTCTGCCTTGAAATCTGAAGTATCTTAGTATTCTTAAATAGTCTTCTTTGATACGTTCATCTGCATCACCCACAAACTTACTGACTTTATCTTGTAAGTCGTCCATGCCATTAAAGTAATCAAATACATTACCTTCCATATCCATGCTCATAGCATTGTATGTTAAGTCTCTGCGTTTAGCATCTTCTTCCCAACTCTTAACAAACTCAACTTCTGCGTGTCTGCCATCAGTTTCTGTGTCTGCTCTTAGTGTTGTGATTTCAAATGGTTCACTATCTAAGATTGCCGTAAGTGTGCCATGTTCTAAACCCGTTGGCTTATGTTTAATACCTGCTTTATCAAGTATAGCAATCATTTCATCTGGTGTTGCGTCAGTTGCCAAGTCAATATCTTTTGGAGTTTTACCCAAAGCAATATCTCTAACAGCACCACCTACGATTCTTAACTCGTAGTTGTTGCTCTTAAAAACTTTATCTAGTTTTTTGATAGACGAAGTTATAACCGACTTTACGTCAAGTAATTCTTCGTGTAATATTACTTCATTAATTCTCATAACTGTATTTATCAGTTTGCATCAGACAATAAAAAACCCCTCACTAAGGAGGGGTTTTAAACTAAACTCTCTAGTTTATATTATGCTAATGATTCGCCAGTGTTACGAATACGTAGTGGGATGTAAATAAATTCAACTGATTTCGCTGGTTGAATTGCAACATCTACCCATAGTTCGTTTCTGTCTATTCTTGCTGGTGTATTGTTTGAACCGTCACACACTACTAAGAAGTCATATAAACCTCTTTGAGTAACAAGATTACCACAGAATCTTTCAACTGCATCTCTCATGTTATCACGTGTAATCTTATCGTTTTGCTCGAATAAGAATGAACGAGATAATTGGTCTAAGTTGTAACGCATGTGGTTAACTAAACGTGCAACATTGATTCTATCCAATGCACTTGAAGTGGCTTGTGTAGTCTTCTGACCGAATACTGCCATTCCTTGTGCTGGGAAGTCTGCGATTGGGTTCATACGTCCTACATATAATGTATCACGTTGACCTTCATTCAATTGTACTTTAACAAACTCATCTTCAGCGTTTACATAACCAACTTGCGTTGCGTTTGAAACTACACCACGTGTAAGACCCGCTGGAGCAAACCATGGGTATGAAACCTGGTCTGAGAATGCGATAGTTCTTAGTGCGATTGCTGATGATGGGATAACAACATTGTTACCTGATAAGTCACTTGATAAACCGTGTGGATAATAAATTGCCGCGTAAGTTTCTGCTGGAACATATGTATCTGCCCATGCTTTCAATGATGTTGAATCTGATTTCAATGTCATTGGACAATCACCTACTACGAATGCGATTTCTTTTTTGTCTTTGTTCAAAGTAATCATTTCGTCCATTAACTCAAAGTATCCTGGAGAAGCGATTAGATTGAAGTATACTGATTCTGAGCGAATTCCAGTATTTGCCGAAATTGCTGACTGCATTGCTTTTACGACCATTGCTCTTTGGGCATCGCCGCCGAACTTGCCTGAACCATCTATATTTGAACCTGAAGCCCATTCCCACTTACCGCCAGTATATTTCTTAACGTTGTAAGTAGAATAATCCATATTAACCATCAAAATACCTTCTGGATGTAAATCTGGATTGGCTTTTGAAGCATGTGCTGTTCTTGCCACTGCTACTCCGTCTGCATCATAAGGTGCATCATGTGAGTAATGACTGTATACTACGCCTGCTGTAGATGATTGGTCTGCATTGTCTAATTTGACCCATGCTGAACCTGACCAACGATATATTGTTGCATATGGAACTGCATCGCCGTCTACCCAGATGTCGCCTACTGCTAGAGCAGATGTGCCATCTTTTTTCTTAGTTGGAGCACCTGAAACTAGTTGACATTCACTTGGTGCAAGACTATCTGTGTCTTCTGACCATGCATACTTCTGCCATTCCATGCTACCGGCGTTATTGACGTTCTGCATAATCTCCATATTGAGACTTGCACTGAACCAAAGTGTACCTTCTGCAAGTGTACCTGTAATTTGTGTTGATTTTGCTTGATAAGATAAATCTTCCCAAACAGATGCTGCCACTACAGATGCTGTTAAACCATATACAGTATGATGTGCCGCTGAAGAAATATTCAACTCTTTACCATCTGTCTTAGTAAAACGAATCTTGTTTGTACCAATCTTTTCAACTTTAACATTTGCTGTGTTAATAGCCGCATTACCCTGTAGAGATGTAACTGCCGCATCTAATGTAGTACTAGCCGCAAAGGTTACTGTCTCTCCTTCGATTATAATAGTACCAGCAAGGTTAGATGTACTTGGGAGTACACCAGTAGTAAGAATTGATGTAGTTGCACCTGTATGGCGTCTTAGGTTAAAGTAACCATAAATATCGCCAGAAACTACTGTTGTATTATATTTTGCATAAACATCGCCCATTGCTGTCAAAGCCACTGATGCTAAATCGTCTGATGCATATGATGGAGCCTGAACTGCTGTAAATAAGCCTGATGTAGTGTTATAAATATTTAAGTCTACATCTAAACCAGAGCCCGATGTTGATAAACGAACATAAGTATCGCCTGCCACTAATGCAGATGTGCCATCTGCTTTTTTAGTTGGTGCAAACATTGAAAATTGAAAATCTGCTGAACCAGTGTCTTGCGTTAGAATCCATGCACTTCCTTTTTTCTCATAATACGCCACGAGTGCAATAGATGTTACAACTGCATAATCGCCTGTTTGACCAAAGTTGTTCGAAGGAGCCGCAAAGCCACCTGAAATTGCTTCTACGTTTCCTGTTCCTGGTGCATCGTCTAAGACGTGAATTGCTTTCGCCGCCCATGCTGTGCCAGACCACTGAAATAATCCGAATTTTGTTTTTGAAGTGTTATGCCAATATGTACCATTAGTGATAACGCCTGCTGGTGCTGTAGTTGATGATTCTAGTTCTTTCAAGTCAACATCTGCACGAATAACGTATGCGTTATTTGAAACACCTAGATATTGGTATGCCGCTAATAGTCCGTATTCGCTTGTTTCTGCGCCTTGAACAACTTTACCGCCAACTGAATAAAAATTTGGTTCGCCGAATGTTTCGACTAATTCTCTCTGTGATGATACTAGATAGGCAATTCCTGCGTTTGCTGGTTTAGTACCAGTCGCTGTTGCACTTCCTGAGGCATCTGCTTTGTTACTTGCCGTAGCAATAACTAATAATGGTAGAGTGCCTTGTGTAGCCGCCGCGTATTGTGATTCATCACTTACGGATACTGCAACTCCTGGTGATACTAATGTAGCCATCGTATTTTCTCCTGTTTGTTGTGTCTGTAATAATATATTTCGTTACTACTATTTAGTCAAAACCACGAAAAAACACTGTTTTTGGGGTTAACTACGTAGACAACCCTGCCGAAACTTTACTATATAACGACCCTATTGTGTCGTCATTGTAAAGTATGTTATCAAACTGGTCGTCTTTACCTATCCATCTCCATTCACTTTGATGAACATCAGAATGATAGTCTTTCATTAACGATGATTCAGGATGTTCGTTGTCTTGTATCGCATATTCCCACCAAGTTGGTAGTTCACCACGTCTGACATTCCAAACTTCGCCATCAAGGTCTTTTATGACTTTAATTTCGTTTGCAAATCGTACGTCAGGAACGATATACTTATTATCAGGATTGTTGATTATTTCTTGCTTGACTAGACTAACCCAAATACCTTGATAGAATCCATTTCGCATACAGTCTGTACCAAATTCTTGTAATACTAGTCTAGGAGTTATTTCTCTGCCTGTTTCATTAGTCCAAAACTCGTCAACACTTTCACGCCAGTTTCTACTTTCAACCGTATCACCTTCAAGCATTGCACGGTCCCAACCGAATACACTTGCCACTCCATCTTTCAGTTTATCTGCAAAACTTAATTTAATGAAATTGTGTTCTTCGACTAGAATATCAGCAACAGTGCCTTTGCCTGAGCCTATTAAACCGGTAATACCTATTATCATTTGGGTTCTTCTCATATGTGATATAGTTATTATACCACAATAATCAACTGGATGTCAACCTTTTTCTGAGTTTATATTTCGAGTTTTTATATCTTCTAGGATAGCATCTTTCATATCATCAGTGTAATCAAGCCAATCGAATATTTCATTCATATGGCGCTTACACCCGATACAGAAGTTTTTCTCGTTGTACTTACATACGCTCACACAAGGGCTTTTAGTATTTCCGTGTAAGGGAGATAATGGACTCTTATAGTTCATACAACTAGGAGATGTCGGTGTATTATAGTTAGCCAATCATTACGCCTAATGGAGCAGAACCATCAATGTAAAGTTTCAACTCTGTTTCTAACCTGTCTATATCTACAGCGGCATCTGCCTTCATGGCATCACCATTTAATGTAACTCCACCTTGAGCGCCTGGAAGTGCAGAGAATTTAGAACGAGCCTCGCCTATCATCTTCTTACAGTATGCTAGTGAGTAATCTCTCATCCATGATTTTAAATATGGATCCATTAAAAGTTGGTCGTCTGAACGTTCTAAGTAAACGTGGAGCAATACTATTTCATTTGCTCTCATCTTTCTTAAAAGTTTTATTTTTTTAGTAAGTGGATTCCAGATAAATTGAATATCAGTTGCCGCAACTCTGTTTAGTGTTTCACGGTACTGAGAGAATAATTCATAAGTTGAAATACCACCAACGTGATTATTCATAAAGAAATATGAATTCGCATATGCTAATTCAAATGGGTCCATATCAACACCAGAAGATATACCGTGTCCAAATGAACGATGATGTATCTTCTTTACTTCCATTATCTCTTTAGGAAGTGTATATTCATCGACATCTTTCTGTAGTTCAACAGTATAAAAATCTTCTTCTACTGCATTCTCAGAACGTTGTCGTATTTTATCTACTGCAATGTCAATTGCAAGGTCATAGTGTTCTGGGTCTAATTCGATATCAATCATACCGTCACCAAGTAACAGTCTAATCTGCTTTATTACATCATTTTTTACTTTATTGCGTTGTTTTGCCATCGTTTGACCTCAAATATCATTAACATGAACTATTGTTAACAGTATTTATCAAAAAACTTTTATAATCAAACTATGGTCATTAAATCTGCCATTCATCTTAATCTCGACACTATTAATAGCATCAAACTCCTTCTTAAATGAACGTTTTGCTATTTTCTTAAACTTTGCTAACTGTTCAATTGGCTTTCGTAACGTCTTTTGGACGCTAGTGGCTGTGTTAAAACCTTGAATAGTTGTACCTTTAACACTAAGTCCAGAGCCATCTCTCTTCATGCCTGATGGGTCTACATTGGTCGCATGATATACTCCCAGTTTTCTCGTCTTAGAGTTGTATACTATGATACTACTTGCACCAATTATATCTGCTGGATTTACACTAATTGACTTTGTTTCTGGATGATGGTCTAAATATTTAAACTTATTGACTTGCTTTTCAGCACTTATTGTCTTCTTCTTACGAGGTTTTCTTGTGACTTTTCCTTTTAGTATGATATTATCACATGCATCCATTATAGTTTTGAACATCTGAAATTGATTCTTTATGACATCTTTGGACATATGTGAATAACCTTCTTTGAGTTGTTCGTGCATATCTTTTTCACGTTCATCCATACCTTTAGTACTTGGAGGATTAACAAGTTCAGAAAAATCCTCAAAATGAGATTTATACAATGACGAAATAATCTTAGCATGATTTGGTTTCGCACCAACAATCAATAACATTCTCTGTGGGTCAAACTTGGTCAACATAGATTTTGAACCATCAAAGTTGTCAACGAATTCATCTATCTCATCTGACATCTCTAACGACTTGTTGAATAGAAGTTGCTGAATAGAAGGTTTATACTTAGTAGAAGTAATTTCTTCTTCTTCTTCTTTTTCTACCTTCATTGTTTTGCCATGAGCAACAATTTCTTCTATTTGTTGTTTAACTACTGATGTTACATCTCTCAATGATGTTGCTGAAATACCATCTAGCGTTTCAAAGTATGCGGCAACGCCTTCATGATTCTCTGGCATTCCCTTTCCTAAGGCTGTAATATATCCCGCAAGAGTACTCTTAGTACGCCAATCTTCTGCTGATTTATATGATGCAATGTCGTCTTTAGAATAACCATTGGCTTTCATATACTTTGCTACCCAAGGAACGAAATCTTTAGATTTATAGTAATAACTATAATAATATGGACATCTTGCACGTTCTCTGTAGTATTTCTCTGCTGTCCAAGTATCTGCTCCTTCCCAAGTTGGCTCTAATCCGGTGATAGCCTCATCGGACATTGGATTCCTATTTTTTGCTCTACTTTTTTTCATTGTTTTTACAGCCACTTTACCCTCATCATTTACTTTTATATATCAACATTTAAGAATACTATACATCACATAGTATGATTTGTCAAGTTTTCCGTCATTTTTTTTTATTTCGTGCAGTTTTTGTGTTGTAATCTAGTTCCTTCATATGGTCTATTATATTCACATCAAGGGCATTCATTAGTAATGCACTTCTAAATTCATTACTGTTATTGGGCATCGTACTATGTAATGTTCTTGAATTATATATCAATGCATCGCCTGGATTAGATACAAATTGAAATCCTTGAGTTGTTAACAATTCATTATAACCTTCTTGGTTCTCTAAGATATCTTTATAGTAATATCTATTTTTATATGAGCCTGGTAAAATACAAGTTGCTCCATTCTCTAAAGTGAATTTATCTAATGGAATAATAATCTGTACACCGAACAATTCATCATTTGTCGTACGAGCATATTCTTCAAATCTATAAGGAGTATCAATGTGTGCCCTAATTTTAGATTGTCCTGGTCTTGTCGTTATCGTGTCAACAATATGCATATCCCATTCTTTACCTTCAAACATGGCATCAATATACTTAGATAGATTATCTACAACGGGCTGCCACATCTCTCTAGGTGGCTGTTTACTCCAACAGATGTTATATTCTCTACCTTTACGATGTTTCCCGTAGTATTCCCCATTTACAGCGTTACCACGATGTATATTGTCTGGGTTCATTGCCCATAGTTTAAACTGTCTTACTGCGAATGGAGAAAGAAGTTCTTTTATTGATGTGTAGTCTTGATTTTGCATTTATGTACCTTCCTAAATGTTTATTTATATTTTTCAAATTATATAACACTATTATATGATAAATACAGTAAGAAGTCAACTTATGGAGAAAAATAGATATGGCAAGACTTAGCCTATGGAACCCTAAAAAGGGTAACGATTATAAATTTATTGATAAAACAGTCAAGGGACACTTTGACCATGGCGGTACATCACTGCTAATTCATAAGTATATCGGTTCACAAGACAAGAGTTCGGCTGACTACGACCCAGCCAAACCGGCAATACAGGATTTACTATTCTTAGAGAATCGTGATAGAAAATATGATGCGGATGTATATGACCTTCGAGGTGTATATACTGTATCTGACCAAGATTTTGAATTATCACAGTTCGGTATGTTCTTGGGCAATGACCAACAAGTGTTCACTCTCCATTTAAACGAGATGGTTAATCAACTAGGTCGTAAAATAATGACTGGTGACGTAATTGAACTTCCTCACATGCGTGAAGATATGATGTTAGAAGGAAACGATGGGGAAGATAGAGATGCTGTTAATCAGTATTGGGTAGTTCAAGAGGCAACGAAAGATGCTGGTGGTTTTGACGCCGGTTGGTGGCCACATATTTGGCGAGTTCGTTGTAAACAATTACAAGACACACAAGAGTATAAAGATATTCTTGGTACTGGCGAAGAAGCATCTGACTTGAAAAACATTTTGTCAACATACAACCAAGAACTACAAATCACTGATGCGGTGGTACAAGAGGCAGCCGATAATGTTCCTGGAAAATATTGGGACTACAGAACAAACAATTTAATGTACGCAACTCCAGGTAATCATCCAGACGATATAGATTACGCAACTGTGGCATATGGAAAAGCATTTCCAGATTCTCCAGCATCTGAGTCCTACTTCTTAAGAACAGATTATACACCATCAAGATTATTTCAATACAGAGATAGCAAATGGTATAGAATTAATGACGATGACGGAGCATGGGAAGTTGGACATGCGTTACATAACCAATTTATTAATAATGCAGGCACAGTAACACTTGACGATGGCACTACACTTGTCGGCAATGTCAATCTGTCAAAAGCAGTAAGACCAAAGGTAGACTAATATGGCACAAAAACATTTCTATGACAATCAGATTCGAAGATATATCTTACAATTTGTAAGAATGTTTAGTGGGTTCACAATAAAAACTGGATCCAAGAAAAAAGATGGCACAACTGATTATTATATCAGAGTACCAGCAAGATACGGAGATGTATCTCGTATGGCAGCAACTATTCTCAAAGGAAACTCTGAGAATGTAGTAAACTCTGCACCATTTATTGCGGCTCATGTTCAAAGTTTACAACCAGACAGACAAAGATTACAAGAACCATTTTTCAATGATGCTGTAAGTATTAATGAAAGAAAATTTGATTCTAATACTAATACATATACTGGTGAAGCAGGACAGAAATATAATGTAAAAAGATTAATGCCTGTTCCTTACTTATTAAACATGCAAGTTGATATTTGGACTTCTAATACAGACCAAAAACTTCAACTACTTGAACAGATACTCGTGTTATTTAATCCATCATTAGAAATTCAACATAACGATAATCCAATTGACTGGACAACAATCACAAACGTTGAGATGACTGACTTACAATGGACAAGCAGAGGAATACCAGCCGGCGTTGAAGACCAAATTGATATATCAACCATGATATTTCAGATTCCAATTTGGATTAATCCACCAGCACAAGTAACAAGACAGAATGTAATTAGAAATATTATCAATAATATCTATACATATAGTGACCTAGATACATTAGATTATGACCCAGATGCATTTGAGTTCTTTGCTGATTTAAATGCACAATCAAGTGTTATTGTCACTCCAGGAAACTATTCATTGAGTGTGTTTCAGAGTGGTGGCGATGTATTATGTAGTCCATATGCAAATGGCAACTATGATGCGAATATACCATGGGCTACCGTTCTTAAAGAATACGGACAATTAGATAGTGGAGTATCAAGACTTCGATTGAAGTATCATGGCGAAGTTGATGACTTGAACGCAGACGTAATTGGTACACTAACCAGCACTGGTGCTGCCGACACATTACAATTTACAATAGACTCTGCTACATTACCTACAAATACGGTAACAGCAGTAGATAGAATTGTCAATGCCTCAACAGCAAAACCAGGATTTCTTGGTATTCCAGCGGTCGCATTAGGACAAAGATATCTAACACTAGACTCAGCAACAGCAAGTAGTGTATGGGGTATTGCAATTGAAGCCAATGATATTTTAGAATACAACGGAACAGCATGGGTGAAGAGTTTTGATGCGAGTGCAAATGTAACACGTGAATACGTAACTAATGCAACAACTTCACAACAATTTAAATTTGATAAAAGTGACAAAATATGGACAGACACATATCAAGGAATATATGATGCTGGATACTGGAGATTGGAACTAATAGTAACACCGTAATGAAAGAATCACGAATTAGAGCGGCTGGTGGTTGTATAGTCGCAAAAAACACACATCGCATACTGCTACAACAGAGAGCAATTGAGGGTTCGTTTCCTAGAAATTGGGGTTTCTTTGGTGGTAAAGTTGAACCAAACGAAAATGTAGCACAAGCATTACTAAGAGAATTACGAGAAGAAATCTCATTAGATATAGAAGAAGATATTATAAAAATATATCCTCTAGACCAATATCACGCAAGAAACGGCGGATTTAGTTACTACTCTTTTGTAATACTTATCGAAGAAGAATTCATTCCAAAAATGAACGAAGAGTCTGGCGGTTATGCTTGGGTAGATACAAATTGTGTACCTAAACCGTTACATCCAGGCACAAGACGAACTCTCTTTAGAAAGAAAAAACTCAAAATAGTCAACGATATTATATCGTCACTTTGACCGCCGGGTCAACCTCCTAAATACTAGTGTAGAGAAGATAGTTGGAGGAGACATAGTGGAACGACACGTAATAAACTTAGAAAAACAACGATTCATCAGGGATTGTAAACAAGTTCTTAAAGGCGAGAGGGTTACTGACAGCCTAAGAAGAACAATTATACATTCCAGTCCGGGACACATAGAATATTTAAAAAGAGATATGGATATGGCCGAAGCACGTCTGGTAGATATCGTAATCGCAAAAGTAAAAGAAGAGTCAAAGAAGGCTTTATCTGCAAGTAGTCAAAGAATTAATATATTGGCTATAAGTGTACTTGAAAACCTCTCGACTGAAAGTCAAGAATTTGCTATAGAAGAAATAATGAAAAGATACAGAGAAAGTATCAATCCAGTAAAGGCATTGTATTATGATTTACAAGAGATTATGTTTCTCTATGATAGCAGACCTAAGAATAAACATCATCAATTTCTAATCGACAGATTTAGAGAAATACAGGCCTTTGAAAAGATAATTATGGCAATTGACCGAGACATTCGTGACTTGGCAGAGTGCAAACAACGTGTTAATAAGTTGAAAAATGAGCATAATTATCCAAATACAAGTGAGCATCTGAAAAGAATTGTTGACTTACACAATGAGATGCTTCAATGGAAGACTCTATTCGAAAAGTTTCCAGATTGGATTAACGAAAATTCGTTACCTGTTGTCGCAAAAGGCACTATCTGTACAACTATCAAAAAATTATTCAAATAATCTTATATAATTGACATGAAAAAAGGGAGCATTTCTGCTCCCTTTTTAAGTTTGTATCTGTATAAGAAACTAGATAATTACTTACCTACTTTAACTTCAACCATACCGTCAACTGCGTCTGAAATTGCAATACCGATATATGCTGTCATACGAGGGTCGCTATCTGCGTCCATCCATTTAGTAGCAACACCTGAATCATCAGATGCAACTAGGATGTCACCTTTAGAAACATCACCCATTACTTTACATGGTACACGACCTTGTAGAGCGATATATGGATGAGTATCGTTTGAGCCTGCATCTTCGTTCATTGCGAATGCTGGTTTCATAGAAACAACACCTGCAATTTTCATTGAACCATAACCGTGTGACGCTGTAACTTCCATATCACCACCAAACATTACAACCGTGCCTTCTTCATATACTGCATCAGCAGAATATCTTTCAGCAAGGTCGGCATATTTAGCCGTTGTTGCTTCACCATGAAAGTCGGTCGCTGTTACGGCCGTAAATGAAGGTGAAGATGAAGTTGTTAGTGCTTGGTTAAGAGATTTAACATGAGCGATTGCTGTAAGTTCAGAGTCCATTACTGCACCTGCTGCCGTTACGTTTGTCGCATCTGTTACGTCTGCTGAGGCTTCAATACCATCTAACTTAGAACCATCTGATGAAACATCTCTGCCGTCAAATGTAGAGTTAGTAGTAATTGCACCTGTCATTGCACCGCCTGCCAATGGCAATTTAGTAGCAATAGAGTTAGTAACAGTTGTGCTAAATGATGCATCATCACCTAAGGCTGCCGCTAGTTCGTTTAACGTATCTAGTGTGCCTGGTGCTGAGTCTGCCAAAGCCGCAATTGCGGAATCTGTGTAAGAATTGGCCGCTGTGGCTCTAACTGCGTCTTTCGACTCTGCTGAAGCGATTGCATCGGTTTCTGCCGTATCTGCATATGTTTGGTATGCAGAAGTAATTGCAGTTTCTCTTCCATCTGTGTAAGCGATTGCCGCTGTGGCTCTAACTGCGTCTTTCGACTCTGCTGACGCAACTGCGTCAGATTCTGCCGTATCTGCGTATGCTTTTGCATCAACAAGTGCTTGGTCAGCCTTTGTTGTTGCATCTGTTGCCGCTGCCGATTCTGCATCTACTTCTGCCTGGTCAGCATATGCTTCCCATGCCGTAGTATTAGTTGCTGTTGAAACTGCCGTACGAGCATCTGCTCTAGCATCTGTATAGTATAAGTTGCTTGAACCTTCTGCTAAGTTATCTGTTGTAGAAGAAGCAAGTCCACTTGACGAAATAACACCAGTGCCTGAGTTGTAAGATAAATCACCTGCAACACTAATTGCCGAACGGGCTCTTGTGTCTGTGTAATATAGATTACCATCTTCTGCAACTTCCGCAGTAGTTTGAGCATCAACATAAGCCTTGATTGATTCACCAGAAGCAAGTGTTGTTGCACTGTGTCCAGACATAGCGTCACTGTCAACCAATACAGTGGCAATACGAGCATCTGCTCTTGCATCTGTAAAATATAGGTTAGTTGAACCTTCAGTCATTTCATCAGTATTGTCTTTAGTTGCGATTTGACTCGTAACATAAGCCTTAACTGATTGCTGTGAAGGAACTTGAGTTGCACTGTCTGAAGCCATATTGTCTTCGTCAACTAAGTGAGCCGCAATACTTGTTACAGTACCTGCAGAACCCGAAGTGTTACCAGTTACGTTACCAGTTACGTTACCTGCTACATCACCAGTAATAGTACCTGAAGCATTTACGTTTGTAAAATGTCCAACTGCTGGAGTATTAGTACCAACAGTACCGTCCATATTACCAGTTAAATTACCAGTTACATTGCCAGTCAATGGACCAACAATTGAGCCAGCGTGGAATGTGTTTGAACCAGTTGACCATCTGTCATCTGTTTCGTTCCATAAGAACTGAACGTTTAATGAATCGCCACGCTCTACTTCAAAACCTGAGTTTTCAGTAGGTGTGCCAGTTGTGTTTGAGTTAAGAACAAACATGTTGTCTTCAAACGTTACGTCTGTTGTGTTAACTGTAGTTGTTGTGCCAGAAACTGTCAAGTTACCGCTAATTGTAGCGTCACCTGAAGTTGTTACACTAGTAAATGAACCGGCGTTTGAACCGCCTGTTACTGCTGAAGCAGACGTTGAATCAACGTATGATTTGTTTGCCGCATCAGTACTAGAAACCGGAGTTGCTAGTTCTTTAATTAATGATGAGTTCATATCGATGTGGTCACCGATTTGTAAATCACCCGAAACTGCACCTAATTCACCAGTAATGTTAATACCATTACTTGAAATTAGTTTTAATGTACCTGTTCCACTTGTAGTAAACTTAAGGTCTTCATCTGCATCTGTTGTAATGCTGATTGTTCCTGAGTCATCTTCAATAACTTTCTTACCGTTAATGTATAATGAACCTGGGCCAATGTAGACATCACGCCACATCATTGATGTTGAGCCTAAGTCGTAAGTTACGTTTGCACTTGGTAATACGTGACCAGTCATCGTTAGATTTCCAGTTACTGCTGCCGCGCCTGACATTGTTGTCAAACCGGTAACTCCAAGTGTGCCACCAACTGTTACGTTACTTGAGAACGCACCTGTTGATGATGATATTGATGCACCTTCTAGTGCTAGGGGCGAACCACCCGCTGTTGAACCGTCGTGTACAACTATCGTTTTCTTAGTTGTATCAACTGTAACTTCACCCAGTAAACCGGTAAATGATGAATGCTCAGTCGTTGTGCCACGTCGGAATTGAATTGCATATGCTGCCATTTAATTTCTCCTGTCTTTTATTTTATAAAATAATTTCTAATGATGAATCTACCATTAGTTGATAAATCCCCTCGACTAAGACAAAGGTTAGCCTAGTAGTATACGAGACCGCTAAGCCGTATTGTCTACTACATGATTTATAATGAGACCCTTTATCTTCTCATTACAATAGTATTTATGTAAATGACGCTGAAAGCAATACTTACAGTTAATAATATTAAGAACTGAGTTAATTATAGAATAACTACTTCAATCAGTTTTTTACCTTCTGTTAAGTCTGTTTCTAATGATTTTGCAAAGACTGAACGACCTGCATCATTCTTGCCAATGCTTTGAGCATATCCCGGCTCATTATCTGCTGTAACAATCAAGTCACCTTTTGATACGGGTCCAATAAAATTACATGGAACTCTTCCTCTTAGTGCAACGTAAGGATGTGTTTGTGAATTACCGGCATCTGCGTTCATCTTAAGGGCTGGATTTGTAGAAATAACTCCTGCTACTGAGACATCTTTTGCTTCTGTCGTTGTTGTTATCTCTGCCTCGCCACCAAAAACTACAACTGTTCCTTTTAAATAAGGAACATCAGTTGCGTATCGTTCTGCAAGGTCGGCATATGTTGCGTGAATTGAATGTCCATATATGTTGGCATACTTTTTAGAAGTGCTTCCTAAATCATACGTGTTATCTGTTGCTGGAATTATATTACCATCAATACTTGTAGTTGTGGTTGTATCTGTGCTACTAATAGTAAAATTAGGATATGTTCCTGTAATTGTTGTTGCACCAGAACCAGTTAATGATACTGTTTGGTCTGGAGCAGTATTATTAAATACAGTTCCATCAAGACCCATATCTGTACCTGCTGTATAAGTTGTATTGTTATCATTAGCCCAAACTAAATCGCCAGAGCCATCAGTCTTCATTACTTGATTTGCTGTTCCGTCTGCCGCTGGGAATTTATAGATTAAATATCCAGAATTATTAAGCAACCAAAGTCTTGCATCTGTTCCTGAGCCGACTGCTAGAGAAAGTTCATTTGCGGTATCTGCGTTACCAGTCATTATAATTGGAACTTCACTCACAGTTATTGCAGACTGATATCCTGTTCCGTCTATTGTGACTGTAGTTAGTCCAGAAACAACAGTGTTATTAGTTGGAGAATCATAAACTGCCCAACCCACAACTTCACCAGTTACACTTCCTGTTGTAATTTGTAAATCACCTAATGCGAAAATATCATTAGTAGATGATGTTACTGAAAAGCCTTCTGAAGTTAATACAAATCCAGGTTCAGAAAATGATTCAGTGCCCCATTCAAACAATGCTGTTTGGGCTGATGCCGCTATTACATCAATGACATCTCCCACACCAACATCGTGTGTCCAGAAAACAACTTTATAACTCGTACCACCTAAACTAGTAACTGTTACGTGTTCTTTGTCAATATAAAAACCGTTAGCATCTTTAAGTTGAATAGTGGCGGCATTAAGTGCTGTTGCACTCGTTACTGTCATTTCTCCATAAGCATATTGCTTGAAGTATATATCAGCATCATCTGAATTAAATGGTGTTTGATTGCCTGGAGTTGTTGGCAATGATACATTCGTTGGTAATGTAAATGTGTATTCACCTGCTGGTGGAGAATAAACAATAATCATATTATTTTGTTCTGCTGAATCTCCTATATCTCTCCAAACAAAATTACTAGTTGGTGCCGCGGCGCCAAAGTAAGTTAATGATATATCGCCTTCAAATCCTAAACTAGTTATTTGACTACTTGTAAGAGTTACGTAACTGCTCACTGCATTTGCAACATCGGAATTATCTGTATTGACTGTTACTGCCGAAGTAGAGGTATTTGTTTCTGATGATGCGCCAACCGTTCCTTGTGCCGTAGTTGTTGTTAATGTTGTTGTTAATGAAACTGTAGGGTCAGTTGTAGTAAGGTCAAATGTATTTAAGTCTAAGTTGCCACCAAGTTGTGGTGTCGTATCTTCTACAACATTACCAATTTTTGTTGCGATACTGTTTGATATTGTTGTGCTAAAGTTAGCATCATCACCAAGTGCCGCGGCTAATTCATTTAATGTATCTAATGTTCCAGGTGCTGAATCTACTATTGCATCAATTTTTAATTGTGCCCTTACATCTGCTCTTGCATCTGTATAATATAAATTTGTTCCTTCACTTAAGTTAGTTGTTGATTTTGTTGCTAGTCTTGTATCGAAATCTGTAGTTGCTCTAGCAGTTGTGTAATATAAATTTCCTCCTTCACTTAAATCTGTTGTTGATTTATTCAAGAAGTCTGTGTTAAATTGTGCTGTATCACGTGCCGCAGTGTAATATAAATTAGTTGAGCCTTCTGCCAAATCATCTGATGTTGAAGAAGCAAGTCCACTTGATGAAATAACACCAGTTGATGAGTTATAAGATAAGTCACCTGAAACACTAATTGCCGCTCTTGAACGAGCATCTGTGTAGTATAAATTTGTACCTTCTGATAAGTCAGTTGTTGATTTTGTTGCAAATCTTGTGTCAAAATCTGAATTTGTGTAACCAGCGTTATTAACCCATGTATAATCTGAACCATTCCAAGAAAGAACATATCCACTTGTTGGGTTACTTTGATTTAAGTGTGAGTCAACACCCGCTAAAGAAAGTCCATCAGTAATTCCATAGCCTGATAGTGTTGTTGCACTATTTGCCATTTTATTCCAACTACCACCATGTGCAAAATACATAGCACCGTCTGAATGACTGTGTGCTATTGCACCATGATTAGTTGATGCATTTGGGAATGCTGCCTGATTTGCATAATAGAAAGGAATAATTTTGGCATCAGTAATTCCATAACCGGCTAATGTAGTTGGCGTTCCTGTAGTCTGTGCCCAACTTAAGTAGTGATTTGGAAGATTTCCACCCAATGTGTTTGCATCTGTTATCGAACTTGATACCGAATTTGTTGCCATCCTTACAACATTCATCACTGCACTGTTACCCAACGGAGATGTTAATGTTAATGTTGTGCCAGAAATTGAATAATTGATTGTTGGATGTTGGATTACTCCATCA
>Ga0209091_10002006_pt1 | contig 17498 bp, 16 predicted proteins | sample ArcticOcean_MG_C_6_FD_187438 | JGI IMG/M metagenome (GOLD analysis project Ga0209091, IMG submission 187438) | Marine microbial communities from western Arctic Ocean - ArcticOcean_MG_CB8_128 (SPAdes) (version 2) | ecosystem: Environmental > Aquatic > Marine > Oceanic | place: Arctic Ocean...
GTTTCGATGATAAAATAGTCGGGTTCGAAAAGAGATATACTTTATTGATCAAACTCACCTCTAGATTGCAATGGGCTGCCAACCTATGCATGAGAGTTTCAACAGATCGAAAATTTCCAGTTAATGTAACCTGGCAATTTCTTGAAAAATCAGCATCTATAGATACTTGTACCCCATATTGATCATTCAAATCTAGTAATATGTCATTGAGGGGTTGGTTTTGATAATTCAGAGTCCAACCTTGTCCCATAAGGGCGCCCTTACATAATAAGGAAAAAAAAATCAAAAACACATATTTATTGGACAAAATAATCAAGATATGCGTCAATAAATGATCTTTTTTATTCGGTACTTTCTAGCTGTTTCTTTTTCAAAAGAAAATCCTAAACTATTACATATGATTTTTAATGTAGTATCTGCAGATTTAGCCCGATCAAAGAAACCGGTATAATAAATATCGCTGTCTATCATTTCCATTTGGATATCAATATCATAATGACGCGCTACATCTGCCATCACCTTTGATATGGGCGTAGTATTATAATTAAATTTGCCAAGTCTCCATGCCATCACATCGGATTTGGACACTTTATGCTCAATCAATATTTTGTTTGATCCCACTTTTTTTAGATAATCTCCTGGGTGTAAAATTGAGGTGTTTTCCAAATGTTTTACTTGAACTTTTCCTGTTGCACAAAAAACTTCATATCCACTTTTTCGAGCAAATATATTAAAAGTTGTTCCCAGCACTTCAGTAGCATAATTTCCTGAGTGAACAGAAAATTTAGAACCTTTTTTCACTTCAAAAAACGCTTCCCCTTGCAGCATAACTTCTCGTTCCATCCACCACCAAATGGGATAATATTTCAACTGTGAATCTGCATTCAAGTGGACTAATGATCCGTCAGGTAAATTGTAGCTGATCAATTGGCCCAATTTCACATTAATATTTTTCTCATAAAAGCGAGCTAATAGGCCCAAACCAAACATAAAAACGATCATGCCCGCTGCACGGAAGAACATTGGATAAATATGAATTCTTTTTGATTCATCAAAAGAAACATCATCCTTTAAATCTAAGGAAGCCCAAACCTCTTCTTTTGCTTTTCCATAATCTATGCTCGATTTAGAAAATAACATTTTCACCTCATCACTTAACCCATTATTATGCAAACTACTTTTCATTTTATTAAGAGTTTTCTTAGATCTTTCAATGCAAAACGCATGCGTTTCTCAACTGCTTTCTCTGAAATCATCAGCCGAGTGGCTATATCACCGTAGGTCATGGCCTCCATTCGACTCATAAGGAAGACAGCCCTACGCTTTTCTGACATCATCTTTAACGCATTTTCATATTTTGTCATAAGTTCATTGAAGTCTAATTGATTTTCGGTTTCATTAGATTCTAAAGGTTGTTTTAAATTAAGCTGATATTTGTATTCCACTTGTTTTTTTCGATACTCCGAGATCCAAAGTTCTTTGACCATTTTATAAAGTAATGCCCTTGTCTTGTCCCCTTCATAGGAAATTTTCTTTTTCCATACTCTTAAAAAAGCCTCTTGAACGATGTCTGTAGCCAACTCAGAATCTCCACAACGATAAGTGATGTAATTACGCAATTCATCAAACCAACGATCAAAGCATTCTTTAAATTTATCTTTCTCCAAGCAAGCTATAATTAAGCGACATGGCTCATCCATGTCGCATTTAATCTAAATATCCTAATTCCTTATCATTGGGAGGATCTCATATGATCCATCCCTGTTGTTCTCTTAACAATCCTTTTTTATCTCTTTAAAGTCTTCTTTAGTATCAATTTCAACCTTGACACCATCGGGATATTCTAAGCTGATAGGAAACACAAATGTGCCTCTTTCTTTCACCTCAGGATTGGCTTCATGCCAAGATTTTACCGCTGCTCGGTCTTCTTCACTTTCCAAGATGATTAAGGTGCTATCAGGCATCATCAAGGTAAATGGATAAACTATCTCAAAGCAATCTCCTCTCTTTCCATCTCGATCTTTGCCATTTTTACATCCTTCAGCAGTAGCTTTAAGTTCCCCCTCATCGCTGATCGTCATTTCAATTCCATCCAAAAGTATATTTATAGGAAATACAAATAAACCCTTCTCTTTAACCTCAGGGTGAGCGTCATGCCAGGCTTTAACCAATGCTCTATCATCGTCGCTATCTAAGGTAACTAGCGTACTGTCAGGCATTATCAAGGTAAAAGGATAAACTACCTCAAAGCAATCTCCTCTCTTTCCATCACGACCTTTGCTATTTTCACATCCCTCTGCAATAGCTCTAAACTCATCCTCATCGTTGATCGTCATTTCACTTTCTTCAACCAAAATATTCAACGGAAAAACGAATAGAGGTCGCTCCTCTTCTTCAGGATTTACCTCATACCAAGCTTTAACTAAATCCCATCCTTCTACATCAGAAATTTCAATCTCCGAAACATCTGGCATTACTAGCGTAAAAGGATAAACAAAATCAAAGCAATCTTCTAAGGCTCCTCTATTGCCCATTCCCTTTTTTCCACCTCTTCCCCTTTTCTTAGCTTTAAAGTCTTCGTCTGCAATCAACATTCTACCATCAATATCAAAATAAGCAACAGATTTATTGGCAACCTGTCTTCCCTTATGCTTTCTCAAGTCAACCTGGTAACCCAACTCTGGGGCTAATTCACTTTTGGAAATATAGTTGCCACTATAAGTAGTATTAATAGCAATTTTAGATTCCTCCGGCAAGGAATTCATTGATATAACTACTTTATTTTCTACATTTTGAATAGCTACGATCAACTCCAAATCACTTGTGAAGTCTTTTGTTATCATGGTGTCTTGACAACTCATACAAAACATAATCATGACGATTAGAGTAATGTGTGGTTTCAAATTTTGAAGTGCGATTTTTATACTTTTTTTCATCTGAGAATAATTAAAATTAAACATTATACTAGGATACCGCTTTGGAGAACCTATACCCTACCTTGATGATTAAATAAAAAATTAAATTCATTACGTACGGCAAAATTATATTATGATTTAGATTCATGTTAATATAAAGAATATCCATTTATTGAACTGTCTTTTAGGATAAAGTCTGATTGTACGAAAGATTAAGAATAAAATATACAATTTAGTTGATTGACATTGTATTTGGTTTTTTTTGGTTTAATGAGTAACTCTCAAATCATGAAATGGCATTTAATTCGATTGATTAGCTATTTACAACATATAAATAGTACGCTAAAGATGCTTCAATGTCCAGCTTTTGAACAATTTAACACCTTTAACTATCTTTGTAAGTGAAACGCATTAATATACTTCTATGTTCAGATCTAAAATAGCTGGTATTGGCCACTTCTTGCCAGAAAATATCGTAACCAATAAATCCCTTGAATCTGTTATGGAGACGACAGACGAATGGATTCAAGAACGTACAGGAATTAAAGAAAGGCGTTGGGTCATTCCCGGAGACGGAAATACCACTTCTTCAATGGGAACTAAAGCTGCCCGTAAAGCGATAAAAAATGCAGATTTAACACCTAATGACATAGATTTCATTGTCTTTGCTACCCTCAGTCCAGATTATTATTTTCCAGGTCCTGGCGTGATGGTTCAAAAGGAATTAGGTATTAAGGAAATCGGCGCCCTAGACGTCCGAAATCAATGCTCAGGATTCATATATGGTCTTTCGGTAGCTGATCAGTTTATAAAGACGGGTATGTACAAGAACATCTTAGTGATTGGGTCCGAACTTCATTCTGGAGGGCTCGAAAAAAGTATCCGAGGTCGTGGCGTGAGTGTTATTTTTGGTGATGGTGCCGGTGCTGTAGTTTTGCAGAAATCAGAAAATTTGGAAACAGGTATTTTATCAACGCACTTGCATGCCGAGGGTTTACATGCCGAAGAACTGGCCTTAATAGGTCCCAGTACGGGTCGATGGGTCCCCGAGATTATCGAAACTAACGATCCCGAAGATACCAGTTATTACCCCCACATGAATGGTAATTTTGTGTTTAAACATGCCATAGTGCGATTTTCAGAAGTAATCATGGAAGCCTTGATGTCCAATGAACTCAAACCTGAAGACATTGGTATCTTGATCCCACATCAAGCCAATCTCAGGATCAGTCAATTTATCCAGAAACAAATGAGCTTAACTGACGATCAGGTTTTTAATAATATCATGCATTACGGAAATACCACAGCTGCATCGATACCCATCGCTTTAAGTGAGGCATGGCAAGAAGGGCTCATCACAGAGGATAAAATAGTGTGTCTTGCTGCGTTTGGCAGTGGATTTACCTGGGCATCTGCTTTGATTCGCTGGTAACTATCCAATTAAAGACTCTTTGAAATATTTAATATTTTTTAATGCAAAAAATGATAGTAATAGATTTGGATATTCCTTAAAATTAGACATCCATTTAGATATATGAGAGGGTTATTATCCATCGCAATATTTTATTTACTTTCCTTTCAGTCCTATTCCCAAAGTAGCGATCTCAAGAAGATCATGCTACAGTTGGACACTATGGCCGATGGACCTGTACGAGGTCATTTCAAAAATAATGTACTGGCCTTTTCTGGAGAAGTAGTCTCTGGAAAAATGTCAGAACAGTGGCTTTTTTGGAATGCGCAAGGTGTGCTTAAATCTAACAGTTTTTATGAAAATGGAAAAAAAGAAGGCTTAGAATACTTATATGATAAAGAAGGTCGTACTTTGAGTAAAAGTAATTTCTCTCTTGGCTTGCTGGATGGCATTTATATTGAATATTACGAGCTTTTTCGTCCGGCACTGGTTGGCTTTTATAAACAGGGGAAAAAAGACAGCGTCTGGACTGAATATTTTCCTTTTGGGGAAATCAGTTACACCCAAAATTTCAAATTAAATTTGCAACATGGCCTACAAACCCATTATTATCCAAATCAAGAAATCAGTAGATTAGAGTATTACACCTATGGTATTAAATCTGATCAATGGACGTATTACCACACCAATGGAGCCATAAGTAAAGTCCTTAAGTATGAAAAGGGACTGCTTGAGGGCGACTATCAAGAGTATTATCCTGACGGAACCAAAAGTGCAAAAGGAACTTATGAATTGGGACTTAAATCGGGGGTTTGGCTCAATTTTTATGAAAATAATCAACTTTATTCTATTGGTGCTTATTTTCGTAATGAGAAATTAGGCATTTGGAAATACTTTACCGAAAAAGGAGCCATTGACTATGAGGGATTCTTTGAGCATGATTTAAAAACAGGTCAATGGATTTATTATTACATAAATGGCAGTCTAGAAAGTATTGGTAGTTATCTAAATGATGAAAAAGATAGATTATGGGGATTTTTTTATCCCAATGACCAGATCAAGCAGGAACAGACCTGGCGACAAGGAAAGCTCTTAGAAGTTTCTGATTATTATTCGATCAAAGGCGAATTATTATTCAAAGGAAATCTTAAAAATGGTAATGGTACCTATTTTGAGTACTATCCGGAAGGAGAAATAAAACTAAAAGCTAATCTCCAAAATGGACGTTTCAGTGAACTATACAAAGGTTATCACATCAACAATACGCTCGCCTTTGAAGGAAAAATGGAACGTGGTTTGAGACAAGGCTTGTGGTCATTTTATCATTACAATGGAAGAATATCTACTACGGGATCCTATCTCAATTCTGAGAAAATAGGTCTTTGGAAAGAATACTCCAAATACGGTCGATTATTGAACAGCCTGAAATATTAGGTTTAAATTTTACTATTCTAAACCCTGAAAATTAACGCAAAAATAGCAGCTCTCTGTATTTAACCAACGGCCAATCTTCATCATCAACCAATAACTCCAACTTATCTACTGAATATCTTATTTGATCAAAGTATTTAGCTTTTACTTGATCACAATAAGCGATGGCTCGCGTTCTAGAATCCTCCATTTTATTGACCTTTTTTCTTTCCTCTACCATTTCATTGGTGAGCTTTTTAATAATGTTGATATGGTTAGATAGATCTTGAATAGTCTCAATGATATCCTCCGCATTGATCTCTAACCCCTTGAGGCCATTGGCATTTTGAATCAGCTTGTTTTGATAAATAATGGCGGTAGGGATGATATGATTCAATGCCAAATCCCCGATGACACGTGCCTCTATCTGAACTTTCATGATGTAATTTTCAAGCATGATCTCATGTCTCGCCTGTATTTCAATCTCGTTGAGTACCCCATGTCGCTTAAATAAACTTTTTGACTTTTCTGTTATTAAAAAATCTAACGCTCTTGGAGTATCTCGTGCATTGGAGAGGCCTCTCTTTTTTGCTTCCTTTTCCCAGTCCAAACTGTAACCATCCCCTTCAAATCTAATTTTTTTAGATAACTTGATATAATCTCTCAAAATTTCAATGGCTGCCAATCTTTTTTCATCTCCCGCATCAATTTTTTTGACCAATTTCCCATGAAAATCTAATAACTGATCGGCAACAATTACATTGAGTACCGTCATAGAATTAGAGACATTGGCATCGCCTCCCACTGCTCTAAATTCGAATTTATTTCCTGTAAAAGCAAAAGGAGACGTCCTGTTTCGATCCGTATTATCTAAAATGATCTCTGGGATTTGGTCAATGCCCAGTTTCATATACAAATTATCGCCTTTTTCTATTTTGATGTTTCCGTTGCGCTCCAGCTCATCAAGTACGCCAGACAATGTGGACCCCAAAAAGACGGAAATAATAGCCGGAGGCGCTTCATTGGCACCCAATCGATAATCATTTCCAGCAGAGGCAATTGCCGCACGCAATAAATCTGCATGATCATGTACTGCTTTGATCGTAGCGATTAAAAAAACTAAAAACATCAAATTTTCACGTGCACTGCTGGTTGGCTGGAACAAGTTCACACCGGTATCGGTCATCAAAGACCAATTATTGTGCTTTCCGCTTCCATTTAATCCTGCAAAGGGCTTCTCGTGGAACAATACCTTCAATCCGTGATGATCTGCTACCCGATCCATCAAGTCTTTAAGGAGTTGATTTTGATCTGTAGCCACATTGACCGGACCGTACATAGGCGCAGCCTCAAATTGGGAGGGCGCCACCTCATTGTGCCTGGTACGGAGAGGAATACCCACTTGATGTGCATGAATTTCCACATCTTTCATAAAATCATAAATTCGTGGAGGTATCGCTCCAAAATAATGATCATCCAATTGTTGACCTCTTGCCGGATTGTGTCCAAAGACAGTTCTTCCTGCCAATAAAAGATCGGGTCGGGCATCATAAAGAGCCTTATCCACCACAAAATATTCTTGCTCCCATCCTAAAGATGCTTGAACATTGTTCACATTTCGATCAAATATCTTGCATACTTGGGTTGCCGCATGATCGACGGCCTCCAAAGCCTTTAATAGAGGCGCCTTATAATCCAATGCTTCCCCTGTATAAGATACGAATATGGTAGGAATACAAAGCGTCGATCCATAGATAAAAATAGGTGATGAGGGATCCCAAGCTGTATAACCTCTGGCCTCAAAGGTGCTCCTAATGCCCCCACTTGGAAAGGAAGAAGCATCGGGTTCTTGTTGTACTAATTCAGAACCTTTCAAGTTTTCAATGCCCTTTTGAGGATCATAAAAAGCGTCATGCTTTTCTGCCGTAGCCCCCGTCAATGGCTGAAACCAATGGGTGAAATGCGTGATCCCTTTATTCATCGACCAAATCCTGACCGCTGCTGCAACCGCCTCTGCGGTCTCCTCATCTATTTTCTTCCGATTCTCAATAGCAAATCTTACTTTATTGAAAACACTGGGAGACAGCGTACCCTTCATCTGATCCATTCCGAAAATCAAGGCTTCAAAATAATCTGAAATTTTGTTTGATGGGGATGATACTTTTATTTTTTTTCGATTTTGTACTTTTTCTAGCGCCTTAAAACGTAATTGAGCCATGGATTTTTTATTGTTTAAGTAAATATATCCATATTTTTGGGTCAGTTAAAAATATATTTTGTTTTTTAGATGACATAAATTTGATCCGTATTGATTTACTAAAGTATTGCTGGTAATGTAAAATATTAATCGCTGATAGTGAGAATATGAAAGAGTTTCTTCATTACATGTGGAAAATTATTAATGATGCTTTTTACCTATTAAAACTATCAAGGCATCAAAATCATTTGTTACTGAATCCATGAGTCTTAAAAGCTAATCATTTGCATTTATTTTATCAACCAGACTTCCATTTAGGCATCCATTCGTTGAATGAGGAAGAGTCCAGACATTGCCTGCAGGTCCTTAGACATCAAACCGGCGATCAAGTACATATCACCAATGGAAAAGGCCTGATTGCCAAGGTGAAAATAATCAGCACACATCGTAAAGAATGCCATTTTGAAATTCTATCAAATGATAGAATCACTCAAAAATCCTTTCATCAGCATCTTGCGATTGCACCCACTAAGCAGACTGAGAGAATGGAGTGGTTTGTAGAAAAAGCTTGCGAACTGGGCGTAGACGAAATCAGTTTCATCCATACAAAAAATACAGAACGCTCTAAATTAAAGTTGGATCGATTAGAAAAAAAAACGATCAGTGCCCTAAAGCAATCTAAAGGAGGGTTTAAGACGATAATACATCCATTGGTAAGTTTCGATACGTTTATGCAACATACCCGAGAAGATCCTCGCTATATCGCGACCGTTCAGCCTGGGCTAACCCATTTAACCACTTATTTGATGCCGCAGTCTCGTCAAATCATTCTCATCGGTCCAGAAGGAGATTTCACATCACATGAATTGGGAAAAGCATTAGAGAAAGGTTACCAACCGATGAGTCTAGGTGAAAAAATACTAAGGACAGAAACGGCAGGTATTATGTCTGCCATTGCCGTAAATCTCATCCATCATTATTAGAGCATAAACCTTCCAAATCAGTAAAAAGAAGTCATTCTGTTTCATACCAAGTATACTGTCTACCCAAATCTAAAACTGCTCCTTTGAATAGCAGCGAATGCGCAGAAACTTCTTCTATCAGCCAAAAATTACCATCGGAAAATAACAAGCTATCAGAAAAAAGCAAAGACTTTACCGAGGCTCTCATCATACCCAATGAGAGGCTATCAGAAAAATCCATAGTAATGCCCATGACGTTGACCGAATCATCAAGCGATTCGAACAATAAATAACCCATGACACCTTCCTCATCGGTATGCCACATTTTCTCTGTCCCCCCATGCAATAAACGTTCTACTTGATAATCATACAAGTCCGTTGGGAATCCATCTTCTTCGCAGCTCAAGATGCTGCCTAATGCCAAAATCAACATCAGTTTATGAAAATATTTCATCTTATTTAAAAAATAATTCCTTTTAAGCATCTCATTTATTGAAAAAATCTAAAGTTTTACACCCTAATCTATCTAGGTTCTTATCATTTATAAGGGATGGTTAAAAACAGTATCGTACCCTATATTCTTGTACCCCTCTGTAAATTGAAACAAATTTAGAAAATTGAATCTATTTTATGGTAGGTAAAAAGAAAGAAGATCGATTGAATTAAAATCTTATGGCAAAGAACATAAAAAGAGAAGTCATTGAATGGGCTGCCCTCTTTCTGATTGGAGGAGGACTTTACTTCACGGGATACCATACAGAAGTCATTGGGACTCTTCAGCGTATTGTCCTGAGTACCGGAATCTTCCAACCTTCAGAAAATGAAGCTAACGTATTGGCTGATTATGACCTAGTACTTGAGGACTTAGAGGGGAATACCCTCGACCTAGCAGATTGGAAAGGCAAACCGATCTTTTTAAACTTTTGGGCTACTTGGTGTCCGCCTTGTATTGCAGAAATGCCCGACATCAATAAGCTCTATCAATCTGTAAACAAAGAAGTTCATTTTGCCATCATATCCGTAGATGAAGATCGCGAAAAAGCTGAGGCCTTTGCAAAGCGAAAAGATTTTGACTTTCCCATTTACTTCCCCAAAAGCCACCTACCGAAAGTTTATGAGTCCACTACCATCCCTACTACTTATATCATCAATACCAAGGGGCACATTGTCATCAGTCAAAGAGGCATGGCTAAATACTCAAGTGATGCCTTCATCACCTACCTCCGGGGGCTTTAAAAGCATTAAAGCATATATCTGACCTGCCAGGTAACGCAGGTTGGATGCCGTTCGCTCCATAGCTAGCGCCGGGGAAAGTAACCTTTTATTGATAGGAAAGACAGCATGAAAAAATGATTTTTTAGCATCATAATCAGCCCCCAACTGACCGCAAAGCCCAATGCAGGCCACCTTTTGATCATGTGCCAATTTTGCGATGATACCTGGTCCTTTGCCATAACTTGTTTGATTATCGATTTCCCCCTCACAAGTCAAAATAAAATCTACATCCAGTATCTTTTCCGGTATTTTGAGCAAATTGATAAAAAATGATGCACCCGGATGAAGGATTACTTGCGTATGGCAAGCAGCCATAGCAGCCGGCACGCCACCACTGGCTCCTCCTCCCACCAACTCAAAAATATTTTGATTTGAGGCAGCCGATAACAAATTACCCCAGTGTTCAATCAAATCTTCAAATACCTCTATTTGATGGGACTGAACTCCTTTTTGAGGACCATAGATGCGGACTGCGCCTTCATTTCCACAAAGTGTATTTTCAACATCTACCAATACTTTAATATTTACTTGATGAAGGTTTATCCTAAGTCTATCAAACTTGAGTGCTGCAACGGTACGAAGATCCGTTAATTGATGCACAGCTACCGCATGGCCTGATTTTCTAGAAAATCAAGTACCCAATGCTTTAAGAATACCAAAGCCCCCATCTAGGGTTGCAGAACCTCCAACCGTTAGGTAAATCGTTTGGGCGCCCTGAGCTAGAGCTTCATTGATGAGCTCGCCGGTACCAAAGGTATGGGCCTTAAGTGGATCTCTTTCGTTTGACTTCAAAAGTCTGATCCCACTTGCTTCTGATAATTCGATGATCGCGGTTCGAGTTTCCACATTGAAACCCCATTGGGCATCAATCGTTCTTCCCAAGGGGTCAAGTACTGCCGAAGTCATGAGATCCGCTCCGAAGGGCTCAATCAATAATTTGAGCGAACCATCCCCCCCATCGGCCATCGGAATCATTTCTACTTGAGCGTTCGGGTCATAAGTGAGAATGCCCTCCTTCATGGCATGGCCAGCGGCTTCGGCACTTAGCGCATTTTTAAATGGATTAGGTAAAATGAGTACTCTCATAAGTTCTAGTGAATTTGTAAACCTGTTGCTATATTAAGTAAAATGAGCATTCGTGCAAATAGTAACCCTCAAAATAATAAAAATACTAATACTGTTTGACAAGCCGCTATACACGAATTATATGATTTCTAATCTCTAAAAGATACTCTCCTAACGAAAATACCTGAATCCTCGGTGATTTCATTCCACGCTATTTCATTAAACTCAATGTGTACAATGTCCGCAGGATCTAAATATGCCGCTTGGTTCGGACAAAGAAAATTCAATAACTGGGTGACCCCAGGGTTATGAGCTACTATTAATATATTTTTTAGGCTAGTTGAAATCTGGCAAAGCTTCTCAACCATCATCTTCCTTGATGCTTGGTAATAGTCTAGATCAAAATTAATGCCTTCCTTTATATTTAGGATTGCGCAAATAAATTGTGTAGTACTTTTAGTTCGAGCAGAACTACTGGCGTAAATACCTTCTAAAGATGGACTATGTTGTAAGAGCCAAGCCCCCATAGATTGACTTTGTCGCAAACCTAGCTCTGAAAGTTTACGGTTAAAGTCGTCATTCGATGGAGCCGTTAAAGCTGATGCGTGACGTGCCAAGAATAAAGTTCTTACCATGAATCAAATTTGAATCTTTCTGCAATATATTGCAAAGAAAAAAAATGAGAACTCAAAAGATGTCATTGAATATTCAAAAAAATATTCATCTTTGAGGCTTAATTCGTAAAAGAATGGGAAAGAACCTTGTAATAGTAGAGTCACCGGCCAAAGCAAAAACTATCGCTGGATATTTAGGGAAAGATTTTGAAGTAAAATCTTCCTATGGCCATATTAGAGACCTTCCAAAAGATGATCTTTCTATAGATGTTGAAAACAATTTCGAGCCCACCTATGCGGTAACCGCTGACAAGAAAGACATCATCAAGGACTTAATGAAGTCCGTGAAAAAATCGGATATGGTTTACTTAGCTTCGGATGATGACCGCGAAGGCGAGGCCATTTCGTGGCACTTAAGTCAAGCTCTTAACCTCAATGATCAAAACACGAGGCGAATTGTTTTTAGAGAAATCACAAAAAATGCCATCAAAAATGCCATCGATAATCCTAGGGCAATCGATCAGAATTTAGTGGATGCCCAGCAAGCCCGAAGGGTACTTGACCGCCTGGTAGGATATGAATTATCTCCCGTTTTATGGAAAAAAATTAAATATGGACTTTCAGCTGGACGGGTACAGTCGGTCTCCGTCCGACTGGTCGTTGAACGGGAGCGTGAAATCGATGATTTTTCAAGTACATCTTCTTTCAAAATCACGACGTTTTTTGATCTCAGTGAGGGTAAAGTTTTAAAAGCAGAACTGCCCAAAAAATTTAAAACGGAAGGAGACGCCCAAAGTTTTCTTGAAAAATGTAAATCAGCTGATTTTTCGATCGAAGATCTGGTCACTAAACCTGCAAAAAAATCCCCCTCACCCCCTTTTACTACCTCTACATTGCAACAAGAGGCTGCACGAAAATTGGGGTTTCCCGTTTCTATGACCATGCAAGTCGCCCAAAAATTATATGAATCCGGTAAAATCTCATATATGAGAACCGATTCATTAAATCTTTCTAATGACGCTACTGAAGGAGCTAAAAATATGATTTTAGACTCTTATGGCAAGGAGTTTAGTGAAATCAGGAAATTCAAAACTAAGAATCAAAGTGCCCAGGAGGCGCACGAAGCGATCAGACCTACGAATTTCACCCAGCAGAATGCTGGAGCAGACTCGGCAGGCAATCGGTTGTATGAACTCATTTGGAAACGTGCCATTGCCTCCCAAATGTCCGATGCACGACTTGAAAAAACCACTGCTACCATTGGCATCTCAACGACAGATGAAAAACTCGTTGCCTCAGGCGAGGTTATTAAATTTGAGGGCTTTTTAAAGGTTTATCTAGAATCGAAAGACGAGGACGAGGACGACGATCAAAAAGACATGCTTCCTCCCTTACATGTAGGTCAGCAACTGATGCTTCAACGACTGGTGGGAAGAGAAGTTTTTGCGCGGGCCCAACCACGTTATACCGAAGCAAGTTTAGTGAAAAAATTAGAAGAAATGGGCATAGGTAGACCTTCAACCTACGCACCTACCATTTCAACTATCATCAAAAGAAATTATATAGAGAAGGAAAATAGGGACGGACATGAAAGATCCTATCGAGAATTGATCTTGTCTAATCAGGAAATTCAAAGTGAAACCAAAGTTGAGATCACGGGTGCTGAAAAAAATAAACTGTTCCCTACCAATACCGCCTTGATCGTAAATGATTTTTTAGTGGAACATTTCCCAACGGTCATTGATGTTAAGTTTACAGCCAATGTCGAACAAGAATTTGATGATATCGCCAATGGGAAAACTAATTGGACTAAAATGATTAAGTCCTTTTACGCACCTTTCCATGCGCGAGTGGAAGAATCTGATCAACTCAAAAGATCTGATGTTAGTAACAGAAACCGCCTGATTGGTGAGGATCCTGTCACGGGTAAGCCCATCAGTGCCCGACTGGGTAAATTCGGTGCTTACGTCCAATTGGGGGATCTCGATGAAGAAGAAAAACCCAAATTTGCCAGCCTCCGAAAAGGACAATTTCTAGATAAAATAACCCTTGAAGATGCCCTTGAGCTCTTCAAATTACCTCGAACCATAGGTGTTTTCGAAGAAGCTGAAATTCAAGTAAATGTCGGCAGGTATGGGCCTTATGTGAAGCATTCCGGCAAATTTATTTCCTTGAAGCCCGAACAGGACCCACTTACCATAGAGCAGGAGGCTGCCATTGTCTTGATCTTAGAAAAGCGGGAAGAAGATGCCAACAAATACATCAAAACATTTGATGAAGATGAAAATGTATTTGTCATTAATGGGAAATTTGGACCTTACATCAAATTTGGAAAAAAGAATGTGAAAATACCCAAAGAAAAGGTGCCAGAATCACTCACTTTTCAAGAATGCAAGGAACTGGCTGATGCGGCACCTGCCAAAAAAGGTAGAGGTCGAAAGCCTACAGCCAAAAAGAAAAAATAGGCAAAATTCCCCCCATTTATCTTTTTGTTGTTGAAAATGATCATTTTAAGGATAAAAAAATGCTTATGAAAGTTTTACGAAATGTAAATTTCCTGTTAATACTAGTATGCAGTCTGAGTTGTACCCCTCCCGATCAACAGCAAACGACGATTGAACGCGTAGATGTCGATACTTTTGAAGCCAAATTGAATACGCTTAATAATGCGTTCCTGATAGATGTCAGAACGCCTGGTGAATATAAAAGTGGACATATTGATGGTGCCACCAATATTGATTTCAATCAAATTGATCAAATGAAAGTCGCCTTTGAAAAACTTGATCATAACCAGCCTATGCTGATTTATTGTGCCGCAGGTGGAAGAAGTAATAAAACTCGTATCTTAATGGCAGAAATGGGCTTTACACAAGTCTATGAATTGTCCAAAGGCATGAGCGGTTGGGATGCTGCTGGTAAACCCGTCTCACTCAAATAAGTAATCATGACAAGTCTTTCTTGACTAAGACTTCACTATAAGTCTCCATCAAGCTGCTCACGAAGGACCTGATTGTGGTGAATAGTGGGTTGACCTATTAAAAATATTTGTCTTTTTTTAATCGGATAAACATTGTTTTTAACTCTTAGATAACAAGGCCTAAATAGAACCTATTTGTACTCTCAAACTTGATTTGATTCTTAGGATGTAGGTAAGTGAGACGTCCTAACGGTGATTTTGAAGCCCTCTATTGGTACTAAAAAAATACTGATCCTCTTTTATTATCAAACGTAATTATTCAACATGACAGGCATCACGAGCATTAAAATATCCTCATTTTTGTTTTTGTTTGAAGGTTCAATCAGCCCTGCTCTATTGGGCGCACTCAGCTTAAATGTAAGCTGATCAGAAGATATATTGCCCAGCATTTCAATTAAAAACTTAGCGTTAAAACCTATTTCAATGTCTTCACCATCATGTTCGCAAACCAAACGTTCATTTGCTTCATTGGAAAAATCTAAATCTTCTGAAGAAATCATCAATTCACTTCCTGTGATTTTCAACCTTACTTGATGCGTTGTTTTGTTAGCATAAATTGCAATTCGTTTTAACGAACTCAATAATTCTGCTTTGCCTATGGTGATGTTATTCTCATTATCGGCCGGAATCACATTTTCATAATCTGGATAGCGTTCATCAATGAGTCGACAAATCATTTTAATCCTATTGAAGTCAAAAAATGCATTGGACGTATTGAATTCCATCGCCACATTGGTAACCTCTGAGGGCAGCGTAGCCTTCAATAAAGTCAAAGCCTTACGGGGAATAATCATACTATGTGACATGTCGCTGACAATATCAACCCGGCGATATCTGATCAAACGATGTGAATCTGTCGCCACAAAAGTTGCATTGGTCTCATCTAGTTTAAGAAAAACACCAGTCATAGAAGGCCTCAGCTCATCATTGCTCGCAGCATAAATGGTATTACTAATGGCCATCCCCAGTACATCAGAAGAAATATTAACAGAGTAACCATCTGATACCGTAGGCACCCGAGGGAAGTCAGTGGCATTTTCTCCTGACAATTTATAACGCCCATTATCCGAACTGATTTCTATACTATAGCTACTTTCTTCTATAGTAAAATTTACAGGTTGCTCTGGTAGATTTCGAAGCGTCTCCAGTAAAATTTTTGCCGGTATCGCAATACTCCCATCTTCTTTTGCCTCAACCTCCAACTCGGTAATCATAGATGTTTGAAGATCTGACGCGGTGATGGTCAAGGTACCTCCTGCAATTTCAAAAAGAAAATTTTCCAAAATTGGAACTACTGGATTGGTAGTAATCACACCATTAATGGCATTGAGCTGCTTGAGTAAATAGGAAGAATTAACTATGAATTTCATTTATATTACTTGTTGTAGTACTAAAATTTTAACTCAAATTTATACACATTTATTGACATCAAAATCATTTTACCCATTTAGAACGCAAAGTCAAGCCTAGATTTAAAATAAGGGAGGATTCTTTTTGATTCAAAAATCATCAATTCATCATCCTGATCCATAATAAGTCGGATGTTTTGGCCGGGCAATTGTGGGAAAATCCGGATTTCTCTCGGCAATTTATATTTAATATCCAAAAGTGAAATAATTACTTCTGGTGGTGTTTGAGCTAGGCTATCATAGGCCGGTGAAAATCCAAAACTAATGCGTTCATTTGCCTGCATGTATTCAAATTGATTCAAATAAGCCACCACGGCACTCGAATCTATTTGAGTTAAGTCATCCACCTCGTAAAACGTCTCCTTAAAACGAATCAGCAAATTTTTATCTGATTTTTCAGGATAAATAACTTCCATCTTTTGAATGGTTCGCCAATTGCCATTAAAGACCAATCGATCCCTCCATTGATCACGCTTAAGCTCATAGATGCTGGCTAGAAAATCCTGATAACCTGGAATATCTACTTGATAAACTTCTTGATTTTCAATGAAGTAAGTTTTGGTTTTATTTGCATTTCCTACCACCGAATAAGACCGCTCGTCCCCATCTACCGTTAGTATTACTGAAGTACCCATTTCCTCATTTCTCCTCAATAGTTGCTCTTTTTCATTACCTGTCAATGCCCGCGAGACTTTAACTCTTTTGGAAACCGTAAAAAGCATTTTTCGTAAATTGGGATCTGACGGGAATTTATTATTTATTTTCCACCCCTCTTGACGAGAAAAATAATGATCCAATATTTTAGAGTGGAATTGAAATTTTTCTATCTGTGTCGTATCTCTGATCATGAATAAATCGGGATCAAAATTAAGACTTACTAAAGCAGGTTTTAAATTAAACAACCATAGGTTTAAAATAATCAGAAGTAGGGATATTCCTAGCAATACGATGTTTCTGACCCTCATATCTTCGAAAATCTTTTACGTCTCAAAATATGAATGGCCATCCCCAGTACAAATAAAACCACCAAGGGTCCCAATGTATTCAGCCAACGCCAATAAGTACCCTCTTGAATAAGTACCGTTTTGTTAAGGGGTCGGATTTTAACTTTTTTATTTCTGGATAGCATCAGTCCATAGTCATCCAACATGTAATCCAACGCATTGTACAAAAAAGCTTCATTGGCGTAGGCCTTTTCTGTGTAGGCATCCTTACCCATGGGCAGGGGGTTTTTGTTATCTAGTGAATAATCATTTCTAACAA
>Ga0209091_10002010_pt1 | contig 17464 bp, 18 predicted proteins | sample ArcticOcean_MG_C_6_FD_187438 | JGI IMG/M metagenome (GOLD analysis project Ga0209091, IMG submission 187438) | Marine microbial communities from western Arctic Ocean - ArcticOcean_MG_CB8_128 (SPAdes) (version 2) | ecosystem: Environmental > Aquatic > Marine > Oceanic | place: Arctic Ocean...
TGGAGGATAATTTATTACCAGTTCCGTTAGGCATCGAAGAGCTTCACAGATTAGCAATGAATATTATTGGAAAGGATCTAGAAAAAGATAATTATGAATTTCTATCCATTAATAGTTCTTTAGAAAAAAATCCACAGTTTGTATGCACAAAAAATAAGCAGCTTTATTTTATTATTGTAAAAGCAATTTTATATCCTGAAAACCCAAAAACTTTTGAGATTAAAAATCTTAACAAAATTTTAGATCACTGTACTAAATTTGATGCTAAATTATTATGTGCAAAAGTTGGATTAGCAAATTCTGATGATTATGAATTACCTTTGTTTAAGAATTCAAGTTATATTGTAAATTATGCGGGTATTGAGGAAATTAATTAGTTCTTTATTCTTTATTTGTTTTTTGTCTAGTTGTACGGATTCGTATAATACTTATTCCTACTCAGGATTTGCATTAGGAACAAAGTTTAATATTATATATAATTCAACGGAACCATTTACGGATTTAGAATTCATAGCAGATTCTATTTTTTTTGATTTAAACAAATCACTTTCAACCTATATTCCTAATTCGGATATTTCTAAAATTAATAATGGAGATAGTTCAGTTCAAGTCGATGATAATTTTATTACTGTATTTAATAAATCAAAATCAATTTGGAAGCATACTAATGGGTATTTCGATCCAACAGCTGGGATTCTTACTAATGCTTACGGCTTAGGACCTAATACCGTTCCTAAATACTATGTAAATAACGATAGTATTATGAATTTTATTGGTTTTGAAAAGGTGTTTCTTGAAAATAGATCAGTCAAAATTAGTAAAGGAATGTATCTTGATTTTAATGCAATCGCTAAAGGCTATTGTGTAGATTTATTATCAAATGTTTTAAAGGAAAATGATATAAAAAATCATTTAATAGAAATTGGAGGAGAAATGTATGCTAGTGGAATAAATAATATTACCAATACTAATTGGAAAGTTGGAATTTCTGATCCATTACAACCTGAAATTAATAAACAAAAGATTTTTTTAAATAATAATGCACTTGCTAGTTCAGGAAATTACAGAAAATTTTTAATTGAACCTGACACAGGTTTTAAAATAGTACATACAATCAATCCTAATAACGGTAGAGCAGATCAAACTAATATTTTAGCAACTTCTGTAATAGCGAAAAACTGTATGACTGCAGACGCCTATGCAACAGCATTTATGGCTATGCCTCTGGATAAATCTATAAATTTAATTAACACTGATGAGTCTTTAGATGGTATGATTATTTATCTTGATGTAAAAAACGAAATCCAAACCTTTTATAGCTTAGGTTTTAAAAACTCAATTTTTAATTAATTTTTTACAAACAGGTATAATTTCATCTTCAATTATTCCAAATTTTTCAATTTCTTTTTTAGTGAAATTTGAAGAGTACTTTATTGGACTAACTTCGAAATCAGCTTTTTTTAGTCTTTCAAAGTAATCTAAACCATATAATCTAACATGGTCATATTGTCCGAATTTTTCAATTCTTTCTTTCTTGTTTGTAATCAAATTGTCTTCTAATGTTTTTTTTGAATTTTGATTTATTGGAACTTGAAGAATTGCTGTACCATTAATATTTAGCACTCTATATATCTCACTTATTGCTTTTTTATCATCTTCAATATGTTCAAGCACATGATTACACAATAAAAAATCAAAGGAATTGTCCTTAAATGGCATATCACATATATCTCCTTTTATTGATGCAAGCGGAGAATTTAAATCATAAGTTGTGTAAGTTATATTTTTCAGTTTTTTAAAAATTTTATGGAAAGATTGTTCAGGGGCTATGTGTAATACTTTGATTTTTTCTTTAAAAAAAATTGTTTCATTTTTTAAAAACAACCATAATAATCTATGTCTTTCAAGAGATAAAGTTCCTGGACTTAATGCGTTTTCTCTTTGTTTTACATATCCGTAAGGAAGGAATTTTCTATAAGATTTACCATTTATGGGATCGCTAAATTTAGTTCCCCTATAATAAATATCTAAAATTGGATTAAAAAAGTTACTCCACCATATTAAATAAGGTCTAGGTATAGTATTTATTAAAAATTTAATTAATTTTTTCAATCTATTTATTTAAAAGGAAATTCTTCATCACTTTTAATTCCTAATGCTTTATGAACATAATCGAAGGTTGATAATAGTTTTGGCTTTCCATTTACTATTGCAATATTATGTTCAAAATGGGCGCTAGGTTTATTATCTCTAGTCAGAATAGTCCAGCCATCGTTTAATTGATTGATTTTAGAGCTTCCAAGATTAATCATAGGCTCAATAGCAACGACCATTCCTTCTTGAAATTTCTTTCCTGATCCTCTTTTACCGTAATTAGGCATCTCAGGTTTTTCGTGCATTTCTTTTCCAAGCCCATGACCAACTAATTCTTTTACAACACCATACCCTCTAGATTCATTATGATTTTGAATAGCATAGCCTACATCACCAACCCTATTTCCGGTTTTAAATTGTTCAATCCCTACATAAAGAGATTCTTTTGTGGTTTGCAACAATTTTTCAACCTCTTGATCTATTTCTCCAACAGCAAAAGTATATGCGTGATCTCCATAATATCCATTTTTTAAGACACCACAATCAATTGATAGTATGTCTCCGTCATTTACAACATCCTTGTTTGGAATTCCATGAACAACTTGAGAATTAGGGCTTATGCAAAGCGTGTTAGGAAAATCATATAAACCTAAAAAACCGGGTTCAGCATTATGATCCCTTATGAAAGTTTCAGCTAATTTGTCAAGAAATAAAGTATTTATCCCGGGCTTGATTTCTTCAGCAAGCATCCCTAAGGTCTTAGAAACTAGTTGAGCACTTTCTTTAATTAACTCTATTTCATCAAGGCTTTTTATTAAACTCATCTTAAAAATCGTATGGATTTTGATAATTGTTTGTGGTTAAAATTTCCAATATATCTTTTTCAATTGTTTCTAACGGAAATTCTACTATTCTATTGATTTCTTTACCATCTTTTTTAAATATAAAAGTCGGAACATTTATTAAGTTTTGATCTAGTTCCAAACTATCAGGTGTGGTTTTTTCCAATGTCATTCCAATTAATTCAATTGAATTTTCATTAATTTTAAGTTTGTCAATTAATTTAAAAAATACAGGTATTTCTTTTCTACTATCAGAACACCATGTACCCATAAAAACAGTTATTTCTATATCTTTAAATAACGGTTTTAGTTTATTTAAAGTTTCTTTATCAAGATTATAATCTGAATAATTTTGATTAAACCATTCTGCGTGTGGATTATTTGAAAGCTCTTTTCTTTCAAAAACCCCTATTATGTCAGTATATTCTTCAGGTTCAGATTTTTTTTTATTTATAGAACTATTACAGCTAAAAATCATTGCTGTAAGTATAAGGAATGTGAATTTTTTCATTCTTTTATAATTAATGATTTACGAGTCATTTTTTTAGGAATTTCAATATTCATGATATCTAAAATAGTAGGTGCGATATCTCCAAGGACTCCATTTTGAATTTTTTTTATGTTATTATCAATTAAGATTAAAGGGACCATATTTGTGGTATGCGCAGTATTGGGTGATCCGTCTTTATTTATCATTATATCGGAGTTTCCATGATCAGCTATTACCAAAATAGAATAATTTTTTGTTTGTGCTTTTTCAATTATACGTTTAGAACAAACATCAACAGTTTCACAAGCTTTAATAGCTGCAGACATAACCCCAGTATGTCCGACCATATCTGGATTTGCAAAATTTAAACAAATAAAATCAACATCTCCTTTTTCAATCACTGGAATAATAGAGTCGGTTATCTCAAAAGCACTCATTTCTGGTTTTAAATCATATGTGGCTACTTTAGGAGATTGACAAAGTATTCTCCTCTCGTTTGTGTAAGCTTCTTCTCTCCCCCCATTAAAAAAAAATGTAACGTGTGGGTACTTTTCAGTTTCTGCAATCCTGATTTGTTTCTTTTTATTTTTTGAAAGAACTTCTCCTAAAGTATCATTCAAATTATCCTTTTCATATATTTTTTTAATTCCTTTGAAATTTTCATTATAGTTGGTCATTGTTATAAACTCTAAATCGAGTTTAGTCATTCCATTTTCTAAGAAATCATTTTGAGATAAGACATCTGTAAGTTGTCTTCCTCTATCTGTTCTAAAGTTAAAGAATATAACATAATCACCATTTTCAATAATCCCTTTTGGATTATTATTATTGTCAATAGCTACTATTGGTTCTATAAATTCGTCACTAATATTATTTTGATAAGAATCGTTTATTGATTTTGTAATATCTGAGGATTTGATTCCATTTCCATTAACCAGAAGATCATAACATTTTTTTGTTCTTTCCCATCTTTTGTCCCTGTCCATAGCATAATATCTTCCAATAACACTTGCTAGAGTAGCTCCGTTAGATTGACTAAATTTTTCAATTCTATCTATAAAGCCCTTTCCTGATTTTGGATCTACATCTCTTCCGTCAGTAAAAGCATGAACAAAAACTTTATCAAGATTCATTTTCCCAGTTAATTTTAAAATAGCTTCTAAATGATTGATATGAGAGTGTACTCCACCATCAGAAACTAGTCCAATTAGATGTAGTTTTTTTTTATTTTTTTGAAGTTCTTTTAAAGGGTTTTTTAAATTTTCTAAATCGTTAAATCTATTTTCATCAATATCTAAATTTATTCTTGCAAAATCTTGATATACAATTCTTCCAGCACCAAGATTCATATGGCCTACCTCGCTATTCCCCATTTGACCTTCAGGAAGTCCAACACCAGCCCCATAAGTTATCAACTTTGAATTGGCATGTTTATCATATAAAGAATCAATGTATGGTGTTTTAGCCTTATTTATAGCTGAAACAGAGGGATCTTTAGCTATTCCCCAACCATCTAGAATCATTAAAAGAACTTTCTTGTTATTTGTCAAAGTGAATTGCTTATTTGTTACTTTACAAATATAATTATAATCTAATGATCGTTTATTTTAAATCAGGATTAATATCCATTATGTTTTCTAAGATATATTTATCAATAAAGTTTTTGTCAAAGTACTCATAACCATTAAGATTCTTGTTTTTAAAAAATTTTTCTAAATCAGAATTAATTAAAGCTTTTAAATATTTTTTAGAACTTGATTTATAACTGTAATGCCATGGTTCAAATTCAAACCCTTTTCTTTTAGGATCATTATTGTAGGTTAAATAAAACCCGTATTTCTCAGAATTATTTGATAACCATTTTTTTAAATCATAAAAAACGCCTCCTTTCAGATATTTTTCTGACATTAAAACATTCTTTTCGTCTGGGTATTTTCCGTCAATAATATCAATATCCGTCCCCCAATGGTGCCTAGATGTTCCAGGAATTGTGGAAAAACGTACAATTTCATTTATTGCATCAATTGGATTGAGAGAATACTGTTTAGTGAATTTGTCATATTTTTTGTTCCAAATAAAACTTTGTCTTCCAAAAGATCTGTGAGCTGAAACAATTTTTAAAATAATCCCATCTTTTTTTGCTGCTTCTTCCATTTTTTTAAAAGCAAAAAATGTTTTTGATTCAAGTTTTAGACTATCTCCAATTAAATCATTGTGATCAATACCTGTAACAAAGTCTATATTCATAATTTTTTGAGAGTAATTCTTAATGCAAATTAAAAAAAATAAGAGAAATAAAAATTTAGTACCATTTATCATTTTAATTTTTTATATAAAAAATAGTGTTTGCCAACTCCTTCAATATTAAAACTTTTTTTGGTTTTTACATAACCCTGTTTTAAATAAAATTCTATTGCTTCTAATCTTGCATTCATCCATATAAAATCAATATTAATATTAATACAAAATGATTCTACTTTTTTAAGTAATAATGAGCCAATTTTGTTTTTTTGATAAATTTTATAAACTGCCATTCCTCTAAGTTGAATATTGCTTAAAGATTTAATTTTATTGGTATTGTTTTTTATTAAAGAGACTCCGCCAATTATTAAATTTTCTTTAAATGCAGCAAAATGTGCTGTACTTTCGTTTTCATCTCCTTCAAATTTACAGAATTTAATCCCTTTATTATTTCTTAAGACTTTATTCCTTAACGAATATAAATCCTCACTTTTAACTTTTTTTATAATCAAACACATTAAAGTTAAAATTAGTAATATATTTAATTGTTATTAATATAAATTAACAATTCATTAATTTTATATTTGTAATAATGCGGGAGTAGCTCAGTTGGTAGAGCGTCAGCCTTCCAAGCTGAATGTCGCCGGTTCGAACCCGGTCTCCCGCTCAATTTTATTTTAATGAGATACGTTTTTATATTATTTTTTATTTCTAATTTCATTTATTCTCAGTCTGAGAATAGAACATGGATAAGAGGAAAAGTATTATATAAAAACAGTAATGTAGTTTCAGCTAATGTTGTCAATAATACGAGTCGAAACGCTACAATAACAAATAACGAAGGAGAGTTTGAGATGCTGGTTAAATTAAATGATAGACTCGTTTTTTCATCTGTACAGTATCAAATACGATCAGTTGTTATAAATAAAGAAATTCTTCAAAAAAGTAGACTAGTTATAGACGTTAACGAAAAAGTTACTGTATTAGATGAAGTTGTTGTTGGTCCAGAGAATACAGAAAAGTTTTTAGACTTGAAGGAAGAAGAGTTTAAAAGAACTTATTACAATTTTGATAAATCATCAAAAATTGAAAACCAAATTCTAAAAGCAGGTACATTTAATAATGGGTTAAATTTTATAAACCTTTATAAAATGATTGCAAAATCAGCGAATAAAAGTAAGGAAATCGACAAAAAATTTAGTAATGTTAATTACAAACCAAGTGATTTGATTAGAGAGGTTTACGATGACGCTTTTTTTGTTAAAAGTCTTGGATTGAAAAAACAAAATATTTCTGAGTTCTTATTGTACTGTGATGATAAATTTCCTTCAAAATTTTTATTCAAAAAAAGCAATGAATTTCAGTTGTTAGATTTTCTAATTAAACAAAGTGATAAATTTAAAAAAATACTTGAAAGGAGTTAGTTTTATATTTTGGTTTTTTTTAGGAATTCTTTCTGTTTTTTCTCAAACTAAACCAAACTTTAAAACTTTAAAAGGTGAAATTGTTAACGATTCCGTCAGTATAAGTGGAATTCACATTATAAATAAGACCAGTGGTTCTAAAACAATAACTGATATTAATGGAGTATTTGAAATTGGGGTTAAAAAACAAGACACGATTATAATATCTTCAGTCCAAATAAAACCACGTGTTATTGTGATGGAAAATGAGATGTTAAATCAAACTTATATAAAAATCTACGTTGATCAATTTATAAATGAATTAAGTAATGTAGTGGTTAGATCTAATAGTTTATCAGGAAATATATTAAACGATATGGCAAACTCTAATGTTAAGGTTCCGATAAACTTTGATGATGTTGGTATCCCCGGATTTAAAGGTATTAGAGAAGAAAAAATTGAAAAAATTGTACCTTTTATAGGCTTGCCAATAATGTCTATAAATATTGAGGCTTTGTATAAAAATCTAAGTGGATATTATAAGCGTTTGAAAAAAAGAAGAATTTGGGATAAACAAAATATAACTACAGTTGATGTAATTGAATTCTATGGTGTTAGTTTTTTTACTAGGTCATACAATTTAACCCAAGATGAAGTTTATGAATTTGTTTTAGGAGCTATAGAAAACAGTTCAATTCAAAATGATTTTAAGTTGTCTAATCATGGTTTAGTTTTAGAATCATTCGATAAATTTTATAAAAGCAGAAATGAATAAATTAAAATTAATTCTAATAGTTTTTTGTTTTGGTTTTTCAACTCATAAATACTATGTGAGTACTTCACTTTTTAATTTTACTGATTCAAATTCTCTTCAAATTACTGTAAGATTATTCAAAGATGATTTTAAAGATGCTTTTAAAAAAAAATATTTAGTAAATGATATAATAACTGACGAGATGCTTATTGATTCTTTGTATCATAATAATATCAATAATTATTTTAATTCATTTCTTATTGTTTTATTGGATGACGTTAAAAATAAATTAAACTTTATAGGTTTAGAAAATAAAAATGACATGTATGTGTTTTATTTAGAAATTGAAAATGTTCCAGATTTTTATAATCTTATTATTGATAATAAACTTTTATTTGATCTTTATTCTGAACAACAGAATATTATTCATGTTAAAAAAAATGGTAATAAAAAGAGTTTTATATCTAGGGTTAATAATTCAATACTTTCTCTAGATATTTAAACATTTTCATTAAATTTAGTCTTTCCAAAAAAATAATAATTATGAATTATAAAAATCTAGTACTACTTATTCTTAGTTTTTTTGTTTCATTTATTGGTTTCTCTCAGGAAACTGATGAAAAAAAACAAGGACACATTAATAACAACAAGTTTCGTCAAATGTATCAAGAGTTTTCTTCTCCTAATATGTTCAGAACTGCAGCAGGAGCACCGGGTCCAGCATATTATCAACAGCAAGCTGATTATAAAATGGATATTGAATTAGATGATGAAAATAAAAGGGTTTATGGTTCTGAAACTATAACCTATACTAATAACTCGCCTGATAATCTGGAATATTTATGGGTACAGTTAGATCAAAATGTAAGAAAAAAGGATTCTCCTTCTTTAGAAAAAGATGGCGATGGAGCTGCTCCTTACTACTTGCCATCTGGTTTTACAAAAAAATTTTTAAATAACCCTTTTGATGGAGGTTTTAATATTGAATATGTTTTAGATATCAATAGAAAACCTCTTAAATTTTTTGTAAACCAAACTATGATGCGGGTTGATTTACCTAGTGTTTTAAAAAGTGGTGAAAGTTATTCTTTTTCAATTAAATGGTGGTATAATATTCAAGATCATGTAAATCAAGATGGAAGGTCTGGTTATGAATCATTTGATAAGGACGGAAATAGAGCTTATATTATTGCTCAATTCTTTCCTAGAATGGCCGTATATAATGAGATAGAGGGATGGCAAAATTATCAATTTTGGGGAGATGGTGAGTTTGCTTTACCATTTGGCAACTATGATGTGAAAATAACTGTTCCTTCTGATCATATATTAGATGCAACTGGAGAACTTCAAAATAGAAAAAATGTATTTTCTAAGGAAATGATTAAACGATATAATAAAGCTAAAAAAACTTATGATAAGCCTGTTATGATTGTAACTCAATCTGAAGCTGAAGAAGCTGAAAAGGGGTTTTCAAAAAAGAAAAAAACATGGCATTTTGTTGCTGAAAATGTTAGAGATTTTGCTTTTGCAACATCCAGAAAGTATATATGGGATATGATGGCTGTTAAGATAGGTAATAGGGATGTTATGGCAGTATCTATGTACCCAAAAGAAGGTAATCCTTTATGGGAAGATTATTCTACTGTAGTAGTAGCTGAAACTTTAAAAACATATTCGGACTATACTTTTGATTATCCGTATCATAAGGCTATTTCTGTCCACGCTGCACAAATAGGTATGGAGTACCCAATGATATGTTTTAATTTTGGAAGACCTAATCTTGACGGATCTTATTCCGACAGAGTTAAATTTGGAATGATTGGTGTTATTATTCATGAAGTTGGACATAATTTTTTCCCAATGATTGTAAATAATGATGAACGTCAATGGGCTTGGATGGATGAAGGAATAAACACTTTTGTTCAATACATTACTGAGCAAAAATTAGGTGAAGATATTCCGGAAATTATATACCCTCTTAAAAAGTTCCCCTCAGACAGAGGTCCTGCTGAAATGATAACAAACTACATGAGTGTTGATCAAAACTTTTTAGCGCCAATCATGAGTAATCCTGAGAATGTTTATAGTTTAGGACCTAATGCATATGGAAAACCTGCAACAGCTCTTAATATTTTAAGAGAAACAATTATGGGTAAAGAACTTTTCGATCATGCTTTTAAAACTTATTCTAAAAGATGGATGTTTAAACATCCTACACCTGAAGATTTTTTCAGAACAATGGAAGATGCATCAGCAGTAGATTTAGATTGGTTTTGGAGAGGGTGGTTTTATACTACCGATTATGTAGATATATCTATTAGTGATGTTAAACAATATTTCGTTTCTCCAAATCCTGGTTCAGAAATGAAAAAAATGATGAAGGAGAGAGGTATTTCAAAAGATCAGTTAAGACCTTTGGTTTTTTTAGAGGAATTTGAAAATGATACAGAAAATTTAAAAGAAGGTAATCCATTAGAAAACTCAAAATTACTGAACAATTACATTAAAGAGAATTTTAGTGAACAAGAAATAAATAGCTTAAATATTCCAAAATATTTTTATGAAATAGTATTTGAAAAACCTGGAGGACTTGTAATGCCAATTATTGTAGATTACGAATATGAAGATGGTACAAAAGAAAGAATTAAATATCCTGCTCAAGTTTGGAGAAAGAATGATAATAAAGTAAGTAAGATGGTTACTTCAAATAAAAAAATTATCAATATAGTTTTAGATCCAGATTTAGAAACTGCTGATATTGATACATCAAATAATTCATGGCCAAAAAAGCAAGACGAGTCTGAGTTTGATAAATTTAAATCAAAAGTAAAAGGTTAATATAAAAAAGGTCAATTTTTTAATTGACCTTTTTTTATCTTTGCATCAAATAAAATTATTTATGATCTTATTTATTAGTGGTCCCGAAATTCTTTTTATTGCAATAATTATTCTGTTAGTCTTCGGAGCTGATAAAATCCCTGAAATAGCCAAAGGATTAGGAAAGGGTATTCGTCAAGTTAAAGATGCAACAGAAGATATTAAGTCAGAAATAAAGAAAAGTGCTGAAAATCAAGGGATTGATACCGATTCAATAAAAAAAGAGATTGATGATGTGAAAGAAAAAATGGATGATTTAGGAGGATCAATTAAAAGAAAATTCTAAATTTTTCTAATTATTGAAATACCATCTCTTATTGGAAGTAAAATAGTTTCTACTCTACAATCATTATTTACTATATCATTAAATTTCCTTAAGATTTTTGTTGTTTCGTCTTGTTGATTCTTATCAATTACTTTTCCACTCCAAAGAACATTGTCAGCCAAAATCACACCATTTTTATTTAATTTATCTATTATGCAATTAAAATAATTTATATAATTTTCTTTATCTGCATCTAGAAAAATAAAATCAAAAGTTTCGTTGATTTTAGGAATTATATCAAGAGCAGTTCCTGTATGTTGAATAAATTTTTCAACATCTCCAGTTTTTGTAAAATATTTTTTTTGAATATCAACTAGTTCTTCATTTTTATCAATAGTGTGAATTACACCTTTTTCGTCTAATCCTTCATAAATACATAATGCAGAATATCCAGTGTAGGTTCCAATTTCTAAAACTTTTTTAGGATTAATTAATTTCGATATTAATGATATTAATCTACCTTGAAATGAACCACTTAGCATTCTAGGATTTAAAACTTTTAAGTGAGTTTCTCTATTAAGTTCCTTAAGCAAAGAAGGTTCTTCTTGAGAATTGATTTCAGAATATTCTAATATTCCTGTTTTTATGAAATTATTCATCTTTGGGTTTAGCATATTCAAATCTTTGTACTAAGCTAGGTAGAGCGTAACCATCTAGTCCATTAACAGTTACCGTTTTTGCAATATCTAAATTTAACCAGCCATCTTTTTGGATAATGTCTTCATTAAAATAAATATCATTAATTTCTGCAACCATTAATAAAGTATTATTTTCCTTAATCTCATATTGATTTAAGTATTTACAGCCTAATTTTATTCTTGATGATTTTACAAATGGCGCTTTGTAATCATCTTTAAATTCTTTTTCTAAATTGGTCACATCAAATTCAGAAATAACTGATGGGTATCTAGCAGAAGTATGGTGAGCTTCCTTTATATCTTCAACGTTTATATGATTGACAGTGAATTCTTTATTATCTATTATGTTTTTATATGTATCTCTTGGAACTGTTGTTGGTCTTACAATGAATGTGAGTAAAGCAGGGTCACTACCTAAATGTGTTATTGAACTGAAAACAGCGACATTATGAATGTTTTCTGTTGAAACCGTTCCAATCAAATTAGCAGATTTATATCCGGTACAGCTATTAATTAAATTTAATCTATAAATGCGATCCATAGCATTTAAATCTTGTTTAGAAATATGTTTCATGTTTTATAAAATCTGCTCAAAAATAAAAAATATAAAATTAGATTTATGTAGTTTTAAGAAATTATAAATAGTAAAACTTTAATTGTGAGAAAAAAATTACCAATAATTTTATTTTTAATTAGTATATCCTGTTATCTATTGTTTTTTTTAATTGGATCGGAAATTGATGAAAATGGATATCTAGATGAACCATTTTTTTTATTACCATTAGGAGCTTTATTTTTTTTCTCTTCAGCTATGGTTTATTCATGGAACAAAATAAAAAAGTCTTAAATAAAAAAAGCTCCAACATGGAGCTTTTTTTTATTTACTAATATTATTTTTAATCTCTTTTTTTATCACTGTCTTCTTTTTTGCTTTTTTTACAGAGTTCCCATAAAGTTCTTAAATCGTCAGGCGATAAAATATCTTTAGTCCAAACTTTCTTGGTATCATCGAGTGTTAAAACCTGAATTGGTAAGTTTAATCTAGGTTTGTTTTCTCTTGTTTTGCCATTTTTTTCAAAATAGGCTTTCATTTGACTATGGATTTCTTTTCTATTATTTCCAGAAATTATAGAGCTATCAGCCATAGTATATGAAATTGGATAAACAAATTTAAAACATGGCCCTCTTTTTTTATTATTATCTTTTCCATCTTGATCTTTTTTATCACCCCAGTCATCTTTATTTCCTTTTGTAGATTCTAACTCTCTACCTTTTGTTGTGAAATACTGATTGTCATTTCTTTCATAATCTAATTCAAAATCAAAAAAGTCCCAACTTTTCATTTCAATTTCAAAACCTAATTCAGGAGCTAGTTCTGCATAACGAATTACTTCATCTGGCATTTTAAAGTTTAGACTTGTAATAGCTGTTTTAGGAATTTCATTCTTTGTCACAGAGATTCTGTTGTCTGATTCAATAATTGCTTGTATTAATTCATCATCAGACATCTCTTGATCCATATTTTCACATGAACTAATTAAAGCTAAAAAAAATAAAGGAAGTATATATTTATATATTTTCATAATTATAATTATAATCTAATTTAGTGAAAAATTTTATTCTAAATTGTAGTTTAGCTTTTTCTTAACAATAACATATATGTTCAAAAAATCACTTTCAATTATTTTTATTTTCTTTTTCTCTTTTGTTTTTTCTCAAGAAAATCAAGTTATTAATGAAGATTTCCCGGTTTTTCCTATATGTAAATTAGTACCAGCTAAAAATCAGATTACATGCTTTAATGATACTATTGAGGAACATATTGAAAAATATTTTATTTTTCCTGATTCTGCCAAAGATCTTGGTCTTCAATCGGTTGTGAATGTATTTTTTGAAATTGATATTAACGGAAAAGTTGATAAGTTGTTTGCTAAATCTTCTATAGTAGGTGTGGAGTTCAAAGACAGTGAGTCACTAAATATTGCAAATGCTGTTTTTGAGCAAGCTGCAATGAAAATATTTGATCAACTTCCTCTAATGAAACCTGGAAAGGTTAATGGAGTTGTTAGTTCTTTTCCTTTTAGGATTCCAGTTACTTATAGAATTGAATCGCAAAACTTTGACCCTAATGATATTTTTACTTTAGACAATGTTGATTGGGCTCCTTTATTCCCAAAAGCTAAAGATGTAACACCTGAAACTTCTATCATATTATTTAAAGAAAACATTGATTTTTATGTGAACAAATATTTGAAGTATCCAAAAACTCACACTAATGCTAGTGAACAGGTTATTGTTTTTTTAGAGCTAATTATTGAAAATGATGGAAATATTTTTGAAATAACTTCCTTTGGTCCTGAAGAATATAGAGTTCAAGCAGAAAAAGCAGTTAAAAGAATACCTTCTTTAGAGCCGGCAATTAAAAACGATTATCCTGTAGCAATTAGCTATTCTTTCCCTGTTTTATTTAATAAAAAATAATATATGACAATAAAAACAATAAATCATTCCGGATGGTTAAAGTCACTACTTTTTATTCTATTATTATTTATTTCTGAAGTTCTAAGTACTGTTATAGTAATTAGTCTTGGCTATGATATATTTAATCAAGGATCTTCATTAAATGAATCAGTAATGCTCATACAAAAAAGCTTTTCATTAGTAATAGTTTTGATTTTGATATGGCTTTTCATGAAATATATTGACAAACAAAAATTCATTGATATTGGATTTCAAACTAAAAACAGATTAAAAGATTTTAATTATGGAATTTTAATTGGATTTATAATTATGTGTAGTGCATACTATATTTTATTATTTATCGGAGAAATTAATTATGTTGGATATTCTTTTAATTTAGAAAATATTTTTATTTCTATCATGTTATTTACTGGAGTATCAATTTTTGAAGAAGTTATTTTTAGAGGATATGTTTTAAAAAACTTATTAGAATCATTTAATCCTTTTGTTGCTTTATTTATTTCTTCAATATTTTTTTCATTAATTCATGGAGCTAATCCGAATGTTACAATTCTTGGATTATCTAATATTTTTTTGGCTGGTTTTTTTCTAGGTGTTTCTTATGTGTTTACAAAAAACTTATGGTTTCCGATAGCTTTACATTTTAGCTGGAATTTTTTTCAATCAATGTTTGGATTTAAAGTAAGTGGGCTCGATTCTTATTCAATTATTGAATTTAAAATTTTAGAGAACAATTATATAAATGGTGGTGAGTTTGGATTTGAAAGCTCAATTTTATCTCTAGTTATTATATCAATTTCAACAATATTTATTTGGAAATATTTTAAGTCAATTGAAAAAACAAGTTAATAACTCATAAACTATTATTTAAAGAAAATTAATTTCATAGCTATAACTGAGGCTATAAATACGATAATTTTAAATAAAATATCAACCCAAAATCTAAACATTTTTTCTTTTCTTTTCATTAACTAAATATAATGATAATAAGAATATATCAGAAAAAAGGGCAGTAACCAAAATTTTTCTAGAAATTATAGTATAGTCGTTAATTTTGTTGATTCTGATAATGAAAATGATTAGTTTAGTGTTGTTACGATATAAAAAAAGACATAAAACTGACGTAAGCACTAATTCTTACTATTTTATATCTTTTTTAAAAGAGTATGGGTCATTAACTCAGTTGGTTCAGAGTGTTACCTTGACAGGGTAGAAGTCACTGGTTCGAATCCAGTATGACCCACTATTATGAATATATTTGTTGTATTTGGATTAAACTCTAAACAGTTAATCAAACCCAGAATAATCTTATTATGAAAAAACATCTAGCACTTGTATTACTATTTTGTTCTTTTTTTTCTTTTTCTCAAAAATTTGACAAAAAAATTACTGACTTAATCTCTAATTATGAAAGTCAGGTTATTGATTTAAGACATTGGTTTCATGAAAACGCAGAACTTAGTAATAGAGAATTTAAAACTTCTGAAAGGATTGCAGAAGAATTAAGAAAAATTGGTCTTAATCCTCAGACAGGTGTTGCAAAAACTGGAGTTGTTGCTTTGTTAGAGGGTGGTAGACCAGGTCCAGTGGTAGCATTAAGAGCTGATATTGATGGATTGCCTGTAAAAGAAAGAGCTGACATAACTTGGGCATCAAAAATGACAGGTGAATATAATGGGGATGTAGTTCCTGTAATGCATGCTTGCGGACATGATACTCACACTGCAATATTGTTGGGCGTAGCTAAAGTTTTATATGATATTAAAGATCAAATTCCAGGATCTGTAAAGTTTATTTTTCAACCTGCTGAAGAAGGAGCGCCTGCAGGAGAGGATGGTGGAGCCGAATTAATGGTTAAAGAAGGTGTTTTAAAAAACCCTGATGTTGATGCAATATTTGGTTTACATATTTGGTCCCAAATTAGTGCTGGACAAGTTTATGTTAGACCTAAGGGTATTATGGCTGCTGTTAATGAGTTTAGAATTGACATTGAAGGAGTTCAAACACATGGATCAACACCATGGACAGGAGTAGATCCAATAGTTACTGCATCTCAAATGATCAATTCAATTCAAACCATTGTTAGCAGAAATATGCCATTAACTGAAGCTGCTGCTGTTGTAACTATTGGAAGTATTCATGGAGGTGTTAGAAGTAATATAATCCCTGAAAGTTTGTATATGTTAGGTACTATTAGAACACTTGACAATAACATGAAGGATGTTTTAATTCAAAGACTAGAAAAAATTGTTAAAAACATAGCTGAAGCGAATAATGCAAAAGCAAAAATTACTTATCAAGTTACCTATCCAATAACTTATAATGATCCAGATTTATATACTCAAATGCTACCATCTTTACAAAGAATAAATGGTGTTGAAAATGTTAATTCAATGAATGCGATTACTGGGGCGGAAGATTTTTCTTTTTTTCAAGAAAAAATTCCAGGAATTTATTTTTTTATTGGAGGTGCTAAAAAAGGTACAGATCCATTAAAAGCGGCTCCTCACCATACTCCAGATTTTTATGTTGATGATTCAGCAATGATAACAGGATTAAGATCAATGACTACATTAGCCTTAGACTACTTGAAAAATAATAAATAAGGGATGTCGATTTTAATATATAATAAAGAAGATCAAGCTTCAGGGAATTTTAATAGTGGCGAGATCTTAGAAAAAAAACCTATTGGATTTCTTCAAGACGGAGGTGAATTAAACCCTTATTCAAATTTGTTTTATTGGGCAGATGCTTGGACACCATCTTCTAGAAGTACTATTGGTTTACATCCACATCAAGGATTTGAGATTTGTAGTTTTGTTATTGAGGGAAGTATAAAACATTTTGATTCTCAACAAAATAAATGGATTGAATTATTAAAAGGTGACGCTCAGATAATTAGATCTGGTAATGGAATATCTCATGCAGAAGAAATTTTAGATAATTCTCGAATGTTTCAAATTTGGTTTGATCCTGATATTTCAAAAACAATTTCCAAACCTGCTTCTTATAGTGATTATAAACTCGAATCTTTTCCATTGTCTAAAAAAGAAAAAAGTTCTGTTTTAACAATAAAAGGTAAAGGTTCTCCTTTTAAAATGGATTCAGAAGGAATTGAAATTTATGAAATCAATTATGATGATGGATTTCATGAAATTAATTTAAATTCTGAATTGGTTTATTCTTTTTTTATTAAAAAAGGAACTTTAATACATGAAAATCAAAACCTAGCTCAAGGAGCTTTTTTAAAAATAGATAAAGAATCTAAACTGAATTTTGAATCTAAAAATGGTTTAGAGATTTTTAAAATAACATCCCC
>Ga0209091_10002011_pt1 | contig 17464 bp, 13 predicted proteins | sample ArcticOcean_MG_C_6_FD_187438 | JGI IMG/M metagenome (GOLD analysis project Ga0209091, IMG submission 187438) | Marine microbial communities from western Arctic Ocean - ArcticOcean_MG_CB8_128 (SPAdes) (version 2) | ecosystem: Environmental > Aquatic > Marine > Oceanic | place: Arctic Ocean...
AAACAATAGAGCGGATTATGAAAAAAATAAGTGTTCCAGTATTTGTTTTTTTTGCTATCGCATCGTTAGCTCTTTCATATATATTTTTTATTGATATAGATACGCCATCATTTTTGTTTATTCATGATGAATTCTTGCCAATAAGTGAATATGAGGTAAACAATCTTTTTGATGTAAGGAGCCAATCTGATTTCGGTACTTCTGAAAGTATACAGTTATTGGTAACATTTTATGACAGGCTTTATTATAAATTTGCCTATATGTTTAGTAGTAGCGTATATGCAATTCAGTATGCCCTGTATTTTATAAAACTGTTTATTTTAATGTCTTTACCCTATATTGGGTTTCATAAAATTTCACGTAATTCTGATTTAAATATCACGCCATTTGCATTGATAGCTGTAAGTATCTTTTATAGTTTTAACCTCTTTACAGTTATTTATTGGCATGGCAATGCTTTTTCTTCAACTATTTTAATTACTTACTCTATAGCCCCTTTAATCGTGTTTTATTGGAAGAGGTTTTTTTTTGGCAATGATGTCCACAGTGATTCCATTTCTTATGATTTAATTTACGGTGTAATTCTGTCGTTATTATTATTTATATCTTCATTTGCATTATATTTTTTTATTCCACTAATTCTTTTCCTTGTTATATTGACGCTTTTTTATATGTTGCTAGATTATAAAAAATATTTTTTTATGGTAATAAAAAAATCCATGGCATTGATATTAATATTTCTACCTTTTTGTAGTATGCATGCAGTTGCATTGTATGATTTTTTCATTGCCAATATTGGGAGGGAGGATGCTAGTGGCGGTGCAACTTTTGGGAATCTTGATGGAGGAATATTGTATATGATGTTCATGTGGTTTGCTTGGCCAATATACGTTATTTGGGAAGATAGAGCTATTTGGAATTTTGCTGATTATTATCATTTTTTTGTCGTAAAAATCTCACCATTTTTTTTGTATGTTTTAATAGCAATAGATTTTATAAAAAATCCCATAAAGAAAGATTATTTGATATATGCATTATTGCTCTTGTTATTTTTATTCATTTCCAAGGGTAATCAACCACCATTTGGAAATATATTTGTGTGGTTAATTGAAAATGTTCCCGGATTTTTAGTGTTTAGATCCCCAGATTCCAAGGCTGGATTTATTATTGTCCTATCATTAGCTTTACTTATCCTTGGATCTAGTTATAGAAAATCTAAATATTTTGCCATGCTCGTTTTGACCGTATCAATAGTTCAGTCATACCCTTTATTATCTGGATTAGCAATAAAGGGGTCATTTTCTGATAGCGATGACAACAGAGTAGTTACAATTAGTGATGAATATAAACAAATTGCTGATTTTATTAATGCACCATATAGAGAATATGGATATATTTTTCCATTTCCTAATCATAATTTTACAAAATTCAGAATGGGAGGTAGAAAACTACACCATGGTCAAGACTTGCTACCAAAAGTTATAAATATGCCATTTGTTTATTTTGGTTCTCATTCAGGCATGCCTGGTTTTAAATATAACTATTATCAAGATATTGTAAACACCATGGAATTTGACAAAATGGAGAGTTTTGGAATTAGGTATTTCATATTCAGGAGAGATTTGGAAAAGGAGTACTTACCAATAAGAGAATACTGGAGTAGGAATTATGATTTAGTTTTTGAAAATTCATTATTTGATGTATTTGAAAATAAAGAAGCACCTAAAATAATAGAGGGAGAGGTTGCCAATGTAAATATTCATGACAATTCATTTAATTATGTAAATAATAATAAAAGCAAAGAGATAATTTTGCATCAGAACTACCACCCTGGTTGGGTAATTTATAAGGTAGATGATAATTGCTATTTTGAAATTGAAGAAGATACATGGTTATATAATTTTTTATGTGATACAGAATATTTATTTAAGGATAAATGGGATAAAGCAAAAAAGAATATTACAATCTCTAACAATTCCTGGCAAATTGATACTAATATTTCTTCGAAAAAACAGACAAATCTTAAGCTATTGTTCTATCCGCAATTGATATTTAACTTATCAATGATAGTATCGTTGTTTTTTATTACTATATATTCTGCGCTATTAATTATAGTAATGATGAGATCAAAAAAAATTAATAAGAATCGGAAAATATAATGTTTATATTTATAAGTAAGATTGATAGAGATTCAAGATTACTTGTACTATTTGTATTATTTTCGATATTGTTTTCAGTGTTATCTGTTAATAAATATGACTCGATTCACTCAACGTATATGGATCTTGGGTATTTAGCGCATGTGATTAATGGTATTAATTTAAGCACATGGAGTCAGATTTATTATGTGCACTTTCAGCCAATAATGCTATTATTTGCATGGATAGATGAAAATAGTATTGTTTATGCGCTATTGATATTTCAGTCTATATTGCTTTCATTTCCAATATATTTATTTGGAAAATATTATGGGAGTATTGCAGCAACTGCATATGTCTTGTATTTCCCTGTTTGGTTTAACGCTTTATTTGATTTTCATTTTGATAGTGCAACTCCATTAATATTATTATATTTTTTTATATCTTTATTGCGAGGACGGTTATTTCTTGCCTGTGTTTTTTCAGTATCTCTTGTTTTTATTAAGGAAGTTTTTTTATTTCAAACAATTGCGTGTGGTTTTTATCTAATATTTTTTAAGCAAAAGAATATAGACTCAAATATTAGAAAAATTACTGGCTTATCAATGATAGTTTTAGGAGCTGTATTATTTATTACTATCTATAAGGTGCTTATTTTACAATTTTTTAATATAGAAAGATTGTTTACTGATGAAAGCTTTTCATGGATGGGTGATAGTTTTGTAGATGTTTTATATAATTTATTTACAATTCCAATTAGTTTATTTTCAGAAATTGTTGGAACGCCAAAAAAAATTATATATTTTGCTCTACTCTTTCTTCCACTTGCGTTTATACCATTGCTTAGTCTACGTCCTATTCTTATTGCTATTCCAATAATATTAATTTCCTTGCTTTCAAAAAATCCTGAACATTACTCATATGGAGCGCACTATACGGCTGGCATTATCACACCATTAATTATCGCGTTTTCAGAGGGTGTTCGCAAGGTTGTTCGTATATTTGATAGAAAAAAAATATTAAATAAAGTGTTTATTCCAATTCTAGTTTTATATATGTTGTTTATCAACTATTATATTTCTCCATCACCAATTAGTAAAATATTTTGGTCTGAAAAGATATGGTCATACAGTTATAAATCATATTTTTTAACAGAAAGGGATGAGATGATAAAAAGTGCAATTAGTAAACATATACCTAAGGATGTTAGTGTAGTTATTTCATTTCAAAATACGATAAATATTAGCTCTATTTTCCTTAGAGAAAACATCCTAGTGTTCCCTGAAGGTGTTTTAACAAAAGCAAAATCTCCAAATTTTGAAAAAAATGGCTGGAGTAGTGTTAAGGCGGATATTGTTGTTATTGATAAAAAGAGACCGTGGTTCATTTATGATAAAGGATGTGATTGGATCTATGGTAAGTGTACTAATGCCAGAATGGCAAACGAGTATTTGGGGTGGGTTGAAAAGGCAAAAAGCATTATGAAAGTGGTATTTGAAAAAGATGGATTTATTATTTTAAAAAGAAACAACAATGGTGAATAGATAATGTTTATTCTTATAAGTTTTTTGTTTTTGTAAGTGGCTTATGTCAAGGAGATATAAAATTGTTACCACATGATTAATAAAATTAATTTCAGTATAAAGCGAGTTCTTTACATATTTTTATCACTACAGTTTATTGTGGTGTTGAATAGTAGTGCATTTGCAGAGGTGGCAGTTGCTCAATCACCTACTGTAATTCTTTCTGGCGTTGTGGATGGAGACAGAGGTTCTATTAAGGTAATGAAAGAGCTCCACAGAGGCGATACTAAACTGAAATATGAAGACTATAGTAATTATAGATTAAGCGCTGATGTATCTTTCAAAACACTAAAACAAAATACACTATTTGGTGAGTTGCAATTTAATATAGATGAGAATTTACGGAGCGATAAAGAATATGCTAGATTCCTCTTTTCTGGACAGGATGACACAGAACAAAATAATGTAATAGTTAAACTGTTACCAGATTTACAAAGCCCTCAAGGCAGTCATCCTGAACTACAGAGCACCACTCTATCTGACTATGAGGAGATGTGGATAGAGTATAGAGATATTATTTATGATAACCCCACTCAGGTTAGTTTTCAATTGTTACTCGATTCAGAGGTTAAGTCAGGTAGCTCTCAAGAGAAATTACTTTACTTAATTGAAAATCATCTTGACCAAAATCTTTCTTATACTAGTAGTTTAGTTGAGGTTGGGGCTGAAGATGTTTCAAAGTCAACTTGGCAACCAAAAGACAAACTCTACCTCTTTAAGCGCATCTTTGACCTAGAGATGGATAACAATTGGCGTTATAAGCAAGTTGGTGGGCGCGTGGTAATTCAAAAAAGATTCAATAAAATACTGCCTTATAATGGGGCTGTTGATTTAGTTCTAGATGCAGGCACTAAATTGGAATTGCTGAATCTAAGACTTAAAACTGAAGACGGTGATGAGATAATTTTAGATTGGATGTCCATACCTAAGCAAATTTTGAAGGATGACGAAGATAGGTTGCGAGTCAGGATATTTTTAAGTGAACTTCAAAGCCTACACAAGCAGCTAGTTTTAGAGGAGATGATAATATTTCTATCCGGAACCGTAGATGAAATACTAGACAATAAGCCGCTGCGTTCAATTCACTGGATGGATATTGAATATGAGAGCGAGAATAAAGATAATGTTTCTGAAGACTCCCAATCAGATCAAGACTTGAAGGTGGAGGGTAGTGTCAAAGAAAATCATGAAGTAATTGTTGTTTTGAGTCAAATTGAAGATATGGGTTATGGAAACAAGAGGATAAAATTGAACCTTGCCAAAGTGTTGAAGCAGGTAAATTGGAATAGCAAAGTGAGTTCATTGAAACTGTCATTTGAGCCCAAACTGAAAAAAAGGTCAGGTGGGTTTGATCTCTCAAATGTACGCTTGGTTTCGCTCTATGAGAACAAAATTCCTAGCATTGCATTTAAGGGAATGGACCTTATAAAACGGTGGGGTGTAGAGTTAGAAGCTATCGCCAATAGCAGTGAGTCAAATGTATGGCCTGTTATATATAAACACTCAAACATTAGTCAAAAGTCAACTAATACAGACCCTCAAGGCCAATGGATTGACTTTGAATGGAAGGTTGGAAAAGAGATTATTGAAGGATCTCATTTTTATATAGGAGGAAGAGAAGAGATTCAAGATAAAGTTTTAGGTATAAAAGCTACGCCGTACTCTTTTTCTGGCGCGAGTTTAGGAAACTGGTTCTTAAAGTTAAACGAGTCAGTGCAATTAGATAATTTTAAAGGAAGCTTTGAGGGAGTTGACTATATTAAAATTCGAGTCTATATCGATCCCTGGTTAGGTAACTCAAAACACACTGAAACAGAAGATACAGATAAGCAAAAAAGCAATATATCGCCCATAACAGAGTTAGCTCTTTTTGCAGTTGAAAATTTATCTCTTAGTGAGATGCTGGACGCCCCATTTCCACTCAAGCAAGAAACCTATCTTGATTTAGAAATTGAAAATAAACCGTCGAATATTATTATCAGTAAGGCTAAAGATGGAATTACGAATTTTTTTAAACTTGATGATGAGCCATCACATGGTGACTTATTCTTTTATACTGTAATTGATAATAAAAACAGGTCCGAAGAGGGATCTTTAGTTGTCAGCTATGAAGTGCCATTGATTTTCCCACTTACAGACGAGTGTTGGTTAGAAATGACTGCTATAGGGAGTAAAAAAGAGATACAAAATAAAATCTGTTTAGATGGTTCTTCTGGTAAAAAAAGCATACCTCTGCCTGGATGGGTGAAACAAATTAATTGGAGGGCTTCTCTGCCATATAAGAATAATATATGGAGTAACTCAAACTTAGATAGAGAAAAACTTTCTCTATCTATTAAGCTACTTACTACTACTACTACTACTACTGCTAAAGATCAGCTTCTTAGTAAAGCTATCTTAGCTCTAGACGGTAATAAATTACTACCTGTGGGTGCTAAATTTCATAAAAATAAAGGTAATTTGTATTTTGATCTCGGTGCTATTACTTACTTTGATGATATAAAGTATCTTGAGCATCCATGGTTGGAGGTGGATAAATTAATTCTTGATCGTGAGGAGCACTTTAGTTTAGATGAATGGCAAGAGTTGAATAAAGAAGAGTTGATCGAAGGTGCAGGTGGATCATTTTGGTTGCAAATACTGAAGTATTTATCAATAATTATTGCTATCTGGTGGTTGATTGCTAGTGGCTTTCTGATTAAATCAGTTCGAGCTTTGGTAGCCTTATTTTTATTATTATGGAATTTGCCGGTTAGAATTTTAAGTCGGTTCAATATTGAAGTTAATTGGAGAGTTTCCTTCTGGTGTTGGGCGATAGTTACACTGTCACTGTATGTTGGAGGTGTCTTGCTATCTAGTATGCAGGCAGAGAATTATTACTTTGTTTTTGGTGGTATGGCGGCAGTGTTGACTTGGCGAGCATTCTTAGAGTATTGTAAGCCTAGTGTTGAGTCGCGTTGGCCAAGCCTAAGCAAAAAAGTGTATAGCGGGTTAGGCACAAAATATTTCTCTGGTTTCATTGTTATTCTCGTTGGAGTCGCACTAATGCTGATGCTGAAATTAGGAACTATTGCCGAACAGTTGGCTGTGATAGGTTATTACCTGTTGGTAGTTGGTGTGGTATTAGAAATACTAGATTTAAGGAAAGACAAGCCTAACATCAATCAAGAAAACAGTGTTGAAAAGTGAGTATAAATACTACCTCTGATTCTTGGAGAAAAAACCTAGGCTACCAGTGGGCTTCAACTCTGTACGGAGCCGTAGTGGGTTTTGTGGTCTCAGTGCTTTTAGCAAGAGAGCTTGGAGTAGAAGGTTTTGGTAACTATAGCTATATCTTGAGCTTAGCATGCATCTTTTTGATTATTCAAGATGGTGGTTACAAAACACTCATCTTTCGTGAGAGTGTAGATGATTCTGCCCAATCATTGCTGTCTTCTGGTGTTGGGCATGTCGTGTCGATTACTGTTTTTGGGGCTCTGATAGTCTTTTTATTGCAGTCTCAACGCTGGTTAGCAATATTAACCGCTGTTTGTTGTATGGGCCTAGTGGTTCTGAGTGGTTTTGTCTCTAGTCTTTTGAAGGGCAAGGGAGACTTCAAGTCTGACGCCTTATGGAGAATGGTAATTCGTAGCTTAACTGCTTGTGCCATTTTATCGGCGTTGTTTTTATATGAAGATGGCTCAGTAACCTCTTTGTTTGTTGGTTGGAGCCTGGCCTTGTTATTGGCTCTAATCTGGCCTATATTGAAGGGCTATTTGAGTTGGCCAAGTTTTAATTTTAAAGGAGAACTATTCAGGGCCAGTATGGTGTTTCTAACCATTGATGTTGCAACCGTATTTTATTTTCGAAGTGACATCGTGTTGCTTGAGTATTTTGGACACATAGAGGGTGATGTGGGCCAGTACTCTGCAGCTTATCGCGTCCTTGAAGGCATAATATTGCTGGCAACCCCTGTGGCTCAAATTGCATTCAGGTCGTTAAGATTAAGAAAGAATCAAAAAGATTTTTTTGGTTTGTTAAATTGGTTAGTTTTGGTTATGCTGATTGTTGCAATCATTATTACTTTAATAGGGGTAATCTTTGGAGGAGACGTAATGTTGGTTGCGTTTGGTGAGCAGTATCAATATGCAGGAGAGCTTTTGCCACTAATGATGTTCGCAATGCTATTTATATTCCCTAACTATATTTTGACTCAAGGAGCAATCGCCGTTAATAAAGAAATAAACTATGCAAAGGTTGTGGTTTTAGTAGCGCTGTTAAATATTGTATTAAACGTATGGCTGATTCCAGATTTTGGGGCAAGGGGTGCTGCGTACGCAACGATTTTTTCAGAGGGAGTGCTGTGTTTAGGCTTAGGATGGATTTTGTGGCGTGAATGGATAGGAGGTGATAGTGCGAATTGGGGTTGATGCGAGGTCACTTTCTGAGCCAATAACTGGGATTGGTCGATATACATTGAGTCTATTAGAATTAATGGTACTGGACAAGTCACACGAATGGGTGCTGTATTCTCATCGCCCTTTAATACACGGAAATTGGAACCATCCAAGTATCTTTGTTCGAGCATGGAATATACCAAAATGGGCTAGAGTATTTCGAATGCTATGGGCCCAAAGCATATTGCCCTATTGGGCGAAGCAAGACAATGTAGATCTTTTTTGGTCGCCAGCACATCGCTTACCTAGGTACCTACCTAAATCAATTCTAAGCGTGGTTACTATCCATGACTTGGTATGGAAACATGCTCCAGAAACTATGAGGCCATTCAGTCGCTTTTTAGACGCTAAATTTATGCCAGAGGCGGTTAAAATTGCTGACAGGGTGATTGCTGTTTCTGAGTCAACTGCTCAGGACTTGTTCAAAGAAGTCTCTGGGGTTATTGAAAAAACTGAGGTTATTTATGAATCAAGCTCAATATTGACTGAATTTTTAGAGGAATTTGATTGTATTGAAGGTGATTACCTTTTGTATGTTGGAACTTTGGAGCCACGAAAGAATTTAAGAAGACTTCTGGAAGCATTTTCACTAGTTTCTGAATCAATTCGTGAAAATTATAAACTTATAATCGTAGGCGGTAAAGGCTGGGGAAATGAAGATGTATATTCTATTATTGAACATTTTAATATTAAAAAAAATGTCAAAGTATTGGGTTACATTTCAGATAAAGAACTGGCTGATATTTATCGAAACGCCTACGTGCTCGTCATGCCATCATTATATGAAGGTTTTGGTCTTCCATTATTAGAGTCAATGAGTTTTGGAATTCCAATAATAACTTCAAACACTTCCTCTATGCCCGAAATTGGTGGCAATGCAGCTATTTATGTAGATCCCAATAGTTCTATTTCAATTAAAGATGGAATAGAAGAGCTTATAATGGACCATAAATTATGGAAAAAGTTATCTAAGAATGCTTTGGAAAGATCAGATTTATTTAGCTGGAACAAGGCATCAAAAGAGACGCTCACCGTTTTTGAGAAAGCATTGTTGAAAAATCCTAATATAAGCTAATTAACATGAGAGTTTTGCATTTATCATCAACATATTCACCTGACTCTTTTGGTGGTATTGAAACTTCAGTACATAACTTGTGTTTAAGTTTAAAGTCTCTAGGTGTAGAAAATAGAGTTATGACTTTAACTCCTAATTTAGATACTACTGAAATTGACATTTCAGGCATAAAAGTATTTCGTGCTAAACAGAGTTTTATGATTGCATCAAATAGGTTTTCTTTTCAAGCTATACCCCTTTTTAAAGAATTAATAGAGTGGGCAGATATTATTCATTATAACTATCCATGGCCATTTTCAGATTTACTTCATTTCTATTGTGGGGTGAATAAAAAAACAGTTGTTACATACCATGCAGATATTGTTAAGCAAAAAAGACTTAAATATCTTTATAAACCCCTTCAAAATGCTTTTCTTAGAGATGTGACTAAAATTGTTTGTACTTCATTAAATTATGCTCAATCCAGTCCTAATCTTAAAAGGTATAAAGAAAAACTTGAAGTTATTCCAATCGGTATAGGTGAAGAATTTTATCCAGAGCCTTCAGATGTAAATTTTAATGATGTAAAAAAAGTTGTTGGTAATGACTTTGTCCTTTTTGTTGGAGTTTTGAGGCATTATAAGGGTCTAAATTATTTAATTAAGTCAATTAAAAATCTTCCAATTAGGCTTGTAATTATAGGAGATGGACCACTTGAGAGAAAATTAAAGAAATTAGCTAATAATTTAGGAGTCTATAATATTCACTTTGCTGGGAGGGTAAGTGAAGAAGATAAAGTGGCACTGTTTAAACTCTCAAGAGCTGTAGTTTTTCCCTCTATAAATCGTGCTGAGGCATTTGGTGTTACTTTAGTTGAGGGTTTAATGTATGGAAAGGTATTAATTTCTACCGAACTTGGTACTGGCACAAGTTATGTTAATTTAAATGGGAAAACTGGTTTTGTAGTTGAGCCAAAAAATTCATTAGCACTAAGAGATGCATTATTAAAACTTTATAATGATCCTTCTTTGACCAAAGAAATGGAGTGTTCTTCAAGACTCAGATATGAAAAATTATTTAATAGTAAAGTTATGGCCCAAAAATATTTTGAATTGTATAAATCACTATAATTTAGCTCAGAGCTTAAGTGCTTATCAACTTGTTAGTTAGTGATCGCTTCTTAATTTTATTAATGGCTTATAATTAAATGTAAGCGGAATTCTAAAATTATCCTGACTTTTTGACAGTATTTTATTGTTATTCTCAATATTTCAAACGCGAAGGATTAATTTAAATCTGTATAGTTATATAACAGGGGCTTAATCATCTAATCTTTTAATATGAAATTTATCAAATGAATAAAAAAAAAGTGGCAATCATTGGAACAGTGGGCCTGCCAGCCAATTATGGTGGGTGGGAGACATTAGTAGACAATCTAACACTTCATCTTCAAGATAGATTTGACATAACAGTTTTTTGTAGCAGTAAGAAATATAATAAAAAATTAAAGGAGTTTAATGGCGCAAAACTTAAGTATATCAATTTAAATGCGAATGGCATCCAAAGTATCCCTTATGACATTATTTCAATTTATCAATCTATAAAGTTTGCTGATACTATCCTAGTTTTAGGTGTATCTGGATGTATTTGTCTTCCATTAGCTCGTTTTTTTGGAGTGTCTAAAATAATTGTGAATATTGATGGTATTGAGTGGAAAAGAGATAAATGGAATAAATTTGCAAAATTATTCTTAAAAATTTCTGAAAGAATTGCGGTTAAATTTGCACATTTTGTAATTACTGACAATGAGGGTATTCAAAATTATGTTTTTGAGAAGTATGCTGTTAAAACTCATCTTATTGCATATGGCGGAGATCATGTTTTAGAGAAAAAAAATACTCAATTTTCTGATAAGTATGATTTTCTAAGTGCAAATTATATTTTTTCAGTTTGTAGAATTGAGCCCGAAAACAATATAGGTATAATTCTTAAGGCTGTCAGTTTATTGAGTTCTTATAAATTAGTAATAGTAGGAAATTGGTCAAATAGTGCTTATGGCTCTGATTTACAGAGAAAGTATCAGAAATTCCAGAATTTGTATTTATTAGACCCAATATATGATCAGGTTATTCTTGGAAATATAAGAACTAATTGCAGCCTATATGTTCATGGGCATAGTGCAGGAGGAACAAACCCCTCTTTAGTTGAGGCGATGTATCTAGGACTTCCAATTGTTGCCTTTGATGTTGAATATAATAGGTTCACAACTAAAAATAAGTCACTCTACTTTAAGAGTTGTGAGCAACTAATTGCAATATTAAAAGAACTTGATAACATAAACCTTCGAAAAATTTCATCAGATATGAAATCAATTGCTCTAAGAGAGTATACATGGCCTAAAATTGCAAAAGAATATGCAAATTTATTATAATAAATGAATAAGAATGGATTATTTGAGTGATAAGGTTGTTGCAGTAACTGGATCCTCTGGATTTATCGGTAAAAGATTAATTAATGCTTTGACTGGCTCGGTAAAACAATTAATTTTAGTTGTGAGAAATGCTGATCAAGAGACTATTCATAAGCAAATTTTGTTTGACTTAATTCATAATAATATTCCTCAAGATTTTTTTTCTGGCGTGGATATTGTTTATCATTTGGCAGGTTGCGCTCATGACACAAGCAGAATTAAAGATAAAGATTATTATTATAAATTAAATGTTGAGGCAACTATAAATCTAGCAAGACTTGCATTAAAAAATAAAGTTAAAAAATTTATTTTTGTTAGTAGTGTTAAGGCTGCAGGAAAAAATTCAACTGATAAATACATGTCAGAATCAGATCGTTCCTCTCCAGAAGATTGGTACGGGGTAACCAAGTATGAAGCTGAGAAGAAGTTATTGAGATTAGCAAAAAATACCAAAATGGATGTTGTAATTATTAGACCAACATTGGTATATGGGCCAGATGTAAAAGGAAATTTGAGGTCAATGCTATCTGCCATTCAAAAAGGTTGGTTCCCTCCATTATCAAAAAAAATTAAAAACTCTCGATCTATGGTTCATGTTGATGATTTAGTTAGAGCCTTAATTTTCCTTGTAAAAGATGATAGAACAAGTGGTGAAATTTTTATAGTTTCAGATGGGATAGATTACTCTACTCGGGATGTGTATGAAATAATGTGTAGTATTTCAAATGTGAAGATTCCTCGTTGGAGTATCCCAAGTAGTTTTTTTAAAATACTTGCTAGAATCAATTCAAATTTAAAGATTAAAGTTGAAAAATTGTTAGATACTGAAAAATACTCTTCTGAGAAATTGAAGTTACTTGGTTTCAAACCAAAAAAAACACTCAAGGACATGAATGAAACGAGTTATTGATCTAATATTTGCCACCATACTCTTCACAATACTTATTATGCCAATGATAATAATTGCAATATCAATTAGACTTACCTCAAAAGGTGAAGCTATTTATTGGTCAAAGCGAGTTGGTTTAAATAATAATATATTTAATATGCCTAAGTTTAGAACAATGAGGATTGATACACCTGTAATTGCAACACACTTATTGTCTAATGAAGATATTAATTATGCTCCTTTTGGGTATTTTTTGAGACGAACTAGTCTAGATGAGCTTCCTCAAATTTTTTCTATTCTAAGGGGTGATATGAGTTTTGTTGGCCCTCGTCCTGCGCTTTTTAATCAAGATGATTTGATTCAATTGAGGACAAAACATAGTATTAATAAGCTGATGCCTGGAATAACTGGCTGGGCTCAAGTTAATGGTAGAGATGAATTAAGTATTTCAGATAAAGTAGATTTTGATCTAGAGTATATGAAAAAGAAATCTTTTCTATTTGATTTAAAAATTCTACTTATGACCTTATTTAAGGTTATTAGAAATGATGGAGTTAAGCACTAAATTAATTATGTATGAATTAATATAATGAATAATGATTTTTTTAAAAAATTTCTAATACTTTCTAGACCATTCAAGCAATTAATACTTATATTAATTGATTCAGTAATCTTAATTGGGTCTATACATCTGGCTTTTTTAATTAGACTTGGTTATATTTTTTGGCCAAATGATCAATTATTCTGGGTTATATTTGGAGTGCCCTTAATAGCAATCCCTATTTTTATTCAATTTGGACTTTATAAAAATATTACAAGGTTTTTTGGCTTTAATGCAATTTGGATTACTGGGAAGGCTGTTGTTTTTTATGCATTAATTTGGTCCTCTATTGTTTTTTTATACCTTACTTCGAATGCATTTTCCTCTGTTCAACCCATACCTCGGTCAGTTATTTTTCTTAATGGGTTAATTTCACTAGTTTTAATTATCGGAGCAAGACTATTGGGTCGATGGTTATTAACTAATTTATTAAATAAAATAAATTCATTTGAGCGAGTAAATGTTATGATTTATGGTGCAGGTATAGCCGGTAGACAGCTATCTACAGCCTTAAGTCAGTCGAAAGAATACAATCCTATCGCTTTTATTGATGATTCTAGTGAGATTTACAATCATTCTATTAATGGTTTAAAGGTTTATTCTCCTGATGATTTACAGAATTTGATTGACAAAAAAGATGTTAAAGAGGTTTTTATTGGCATCCCTTCATTATCTCGCACTCGACGACTTGAAATTATTACTTTTTTAGAGCACTTTGCAGTTATGGTTAGATCTTTGCCTGGGGTTTCAGAATTAGCACAGGGTAAGTATAAAGTTGATGATTTACTAGAAGTTGATTTAAAAGATTTACTGGGAAGAGACTCAGTTAAACCAAAAAAAGAGCTTTTTGAACTGAATATTTTTAATAAAGTTGTTATGGTTTCAGGGGCTGGAGGTTCAATAGGTTCAGAGCTCTGTCGTCAGATCATGCTACTAAAACCTAAAAAATTAATTCTTTTTGAAATCAGTGAGTCTTCACTCTATCAGATTGATCAAGAGTTAAAGGATATAAATGTATTTAATATTGAAATTTGTCCAATTATTGGGTCTATTTCTGATAAGGACAGTGCTTTGAAAATTTGTGAGTATTATGGTGTACAAACTATTTATCATGCTGCTGCTTACAAACATGTTCCGCTTGTAGAATATAATCAATCTCAAGGAGTTTTTAATAATACAATAGGAACTTGGACATTAGCCGAGGTTGCAATTGATTCAAATGTTGAAAATTTTGTTTTAATTTCAACTGATAAAGCAGTAAGGCCTACTAATTATATGGGCGCAAGTAAGCGTGCTGCAGAAATGGTTTTACAGGCATTAGCCACACTACCCCATAATACTTGCTTTACTATGGTCCGTTTTGGCAATGTACTCGATTCAAGTGGCTCTGTCATCCCTTTATTTAGAAAACAAATAAAAGCAGGAGGGCCTGTAACGGTTACGCATATTGATATAGTTCGTTATTTTATGACGATTCCTGAAGCAGTAGAATTGGTAATTCAGGCTGGTACGATGGGTAAGGGTGGAGAGGTTTTTGTTTTAGATATGGGAGAGCCAGTTAGAATTCATGATTTAGCAGAAAAAATGATTAGCCTAAGTGGTTTGAGTGTGCGTGATGAGAATAATCCGGATGGTGACATTGAAATTCAATACACTGGATTGAGGCCTGGTGAGAAATTATACGAAGAGCTTCTAGTTGGAGGTGAATTTTCTCTAACTGAAAACAAACTGATTATGCGAGCCGAAGAGGATATGATGGCCTGGGATAAACTAGAACCAATACTTGCTGAAATTTGTAAAAAAAGAACTTATTTAAACACTGAAGAGCTTTATAAGCTTCTTAAAAAGATAGTTCCAGAATTTGAAACAAAGTAGGGTATGAATCAAAATCTTATAGATCTATTGCTAAATAATTATTGGCCTCTAGGTAGCCTTTAATACTTCCACAATCGAAGCGCTTTCCTTTGAATTTGTAACCAATAACCTTACCCTGTTTCGCTTGAACTTTTAAAGCATCAGTAATTTGTATTTCTCCACTTTTATCAGTCTTTATTTTTTCAAGAATATCAAAAATATCAGGAGTAAGAATATAACGACCAATAATTGCCATATTGCTTGGAGCTTCAGTTTCTTTGGGCTTTTCGACCATATCTGTAATTAGATATGTATCATTCGATTTATCTACTAGATTGCCAGTAATGATTCCATATTTACTAGTTTGATTAATTGGGACTTCTTCTATGGCGACAACTGAGCAATTATATTGGTTATATATTTTAATCATTTGAGACATCACACTATTTTCATCAGAGCAACATAGATCATCTGCCAAAATCACAGCAAAAGGCTCGTCTCCAATTAAAGGCTTACCGGTAAGGATAGCATGACCTAATCCGAGCATTTTTTTCTGACGAACATAAGTAAATGTTGATTTCATGATTATCTCTTTGATTTCACTTAAGTAGCTCTCTTTGGAGGTGCCAATCAATTGTGCATCTAGCTCGTATGAGTTATCAAAATGGTCTTCAATTGCCCTTTTTCCTCTACCTGTAACAATAGCCATATTTGTTATACCGGCAGAGAGTGCTTCTTCAACTCCATATTGTAATAAGGGTTTAGTAATTACAGGAAGCATTTCTTTTGGCACAGCCTTTGTAGCTGGTAAAAAACGAGTTCCATAGCCCGCAGCAGGAAAAAGACATTTTGAAATCATTGAGAACTTATAAATAAAGAATTAATTATTTCTTATGTTATACCAGTAGTTATTGAAGGTTAAAATATTTTTAAAAATCTAAACTTTTTTCTAAAGAAAATACATAATTGAATTCAGTCTACAGTGACTGATTGATTTCGTTTGTTCCTGTTTCTTTGTATTTACTTAATTTGTTTAAATATATTTTCTGAGGCGGAACGAACATTTTTTAAGGGGTTTTCTCTACAATACTTAATTAAGGCATATTTGACACTATCTTGGTTAACAGCATTTCCATCAAAAGTTATATTACTTTCCCAACTAACTCCAGAAATATAACCCTGTGCCCACTTAGTTTGCGCTTGACAATTTAAATTAAATTTAGATTCATCACAAAAATTTAAAAATTGCCCACATGGCAAGTGTCCAATAGCATTAATTTGATCCGCATTGACAATCAAAATTGGAAAATAGATTCTAAATTAACTAAAAGTATGTTCCATCCAAACTCACTCGACAGTAACGGAGTAGTATTGAGGACATTCTATTTAAAACTCTTGATTAATCAACATAGTCGCAACATAACCGAGAAAGAATACAAGAGATTGAACGACACTTTACTCATCTCATACACCGACAAACCTAAACTTTGGTTCTAAACCTTCTTGTTGCATGTCATTCAACAAACCTAAACAAATAACCATCAGGATCCTGAACAATGAACTGCTTTTGGACAACTACTTCATTCGCACATTGATACTCTTTCGTTTCCATTTTAAGGTAAATAGAACTGGGCACTTTTGCTTTGATCCTAGAATATAAATCATCAATTTCTGCAACATCCCACTGAAAATTAACACCTCTCCCAAATGGTTTTTCCATTTTACTAGTCAACCAACGCCTTCCAATACCATTGATGCCTTCAACCATTATATCTAAACCGTCTAAAGTAAAGTATGCAAACTGATCTTCAACTCGTTCATATTTGATTTCAAAACCAAACACCTCAACGTAGAATTTTTTAGTAACCTCAATATCTTCACAATAAAGTTCAGGCACTAATTTAAATTTGGTCATTCTAATCCTCTACGATTGTCGCATAAAAAGTGTTACTGGTGGTAAATCCAAACCATACCAGAGTATATAACCACCAAATAATGCAATAAGTATTGAAATAAATCCCATTTGAATATTCTACTAGGGTTTTTTAATCAGGAAACCAAAATTGGATATTGGTTATTTTTAGTTCAGAATGTTTTAATCTTCTATTTATCCTTCTAGATTTATAGAAATACATTCCAATGAGTTGTCTTGTGTAATCCTTTCCTGTTGGTGTTTTGATTTTATGGGAATTGAGGTAATTTGATATTTCCTTATTACCCATTCCTTCCTCATGTAGTTGATTAATGAGGTTATGGGTATCTTCAAATCGTTTTGATTTTCTAAATCTTGTTAATACTTGAGTAGTGAAATTTACATCAAAGGTTATGATTAAATCATCAGTGTTTTTTATAAGAGGAAAGGGTGGTAGAATGTCCTCAATACTACTCCACCGTGACGGATTTAGCTAAATTTCTTGGCTTGTCGACATCAGTACCTTT
>Ga0209091_10002016_pt1 | contig 17435 bp, 22 predicted proteins | sample ArcticOcean_MG_C_6_FD_187438 | JGI IMG/M metagenome (GOLD analysis project Ga0209091, IMG submission 187438) | Marine microbial communities from western Arctic Ocean - ArcticOcean_MG_CB8_128 (SPAdes) (version 2) | ecosystem: Environmental > Aquatic > Marine > Oceanic | place: Arctic Ocean...
AACACTAAATCTGGTGGTGTACCTTTCCATGTGCAATCATAACAATACCAGTTCCATTCTTTCATATAACTATTTATAAGGTTACGAAGTTTATGTAAAGCATATGCTAAAAAAAAAGGGTGCCGATTAAAGCACCCTTTTAAGATTGTCTCTACTAAAGAAGTAGAAAGTAGCTTACATTATATTTACTACCTTCGTTCTTCTGTAATAAACGTTTTGATCACCAGCTGCAGGTGACGTTAAGTCAATTGCACCTAGACCGTTAGAAGTTGCGAAAGGATTTGCAACCATACCGTACCTGGTTTTGAACCCAATTTTCGGTTGGAAGCTATCTTGACCAACTGCACGTACCATTTGTAATGGAACGTAAGGACAATAGAAAATACCACTGTCGTATGGTGAAGCACCTTTGTAACCTACAACGTAGAATTGTGATGCAGAAACGTTAGCACTGTATGGATCAATGTAAACTCTAAATTTACCATTTAATACACCAGCGAAAGTGTTTCCTGTATCATCAACGTTTAGATTAGTAGCAAGAGCAGGAGCGTAATCTAATACACCACTCATTTGAAGTGCCGAAGCAACATCAGCTGAACAGATAATTATATTACCTTTTCCTCTTCTTGTTTGTTGACCAATTGCATTAGCATCTCTCTCTAATTGAAATAATAGTCCTTTGAATTTCTCAACTGACCATCTACCATTAGAGTCTGTGTCTAAGTCAAATATACCAGCAGTAGTAACATTAACTTGAGCACCAGCTTTTGCAGTAGTGTAGATTGTTCTAACAACTTCTCTATTGATTTCCGCAAGGATTTCAGAAGAAAGAATGTTAGCAAGTTCTGTTTCAGCATCTAAACCATGGATTGCTTTTAAGTCTTGAGCAAGTTCCATAGTGTATTCTGCTTTAAGAGCTCTTGATTTTGCAGTAACCGTAACTTTATCGATTGAGAAAGCCATTTCAGCAAACTCGTCAGTACCATCGCCAAGCGTTTCTGCTTGAGCAGTAGTCATACCATCACCAGTAGTGTAAGCACCAGCAGCAGGACTATCGTTTAAAGTTGCAGGGTTAGTACCAGCTTGTGCAGATGTAGAACCTGAACCGCCAGCAGCATCTCTTGATGAGAAGTCTGAATCAGCTTCGTCAAATAATGCTTCAGCACCAGCTTGTGTACCAAATCTGGATTTCATAGCGAAGATAAGACCAGTTGGTCCAGTCATCGGTTGAACACCACAGATGTCATAAGCAATAAGATTAGGCATTGCTCTTCGAACAAGTGATATTAAAACAGGATCCCAATTGTCAATTGAAGCACTAGTTGCGTTAGCCGGTGCAGCCTCTGACATAAATGATCTGTCTTCTCTAACTGCTTTTTCTTGGTTTTCCAAGATAACAGTTGTTACAGCTCTTTTGTATGCGTCACCGATTTTTGGTAAATCAGGATGCTCCAATACTGGCTGCCATTTGTTTTGTAATGTTTCAGTAAGATACATTTTTATCTCTCCTAGTTATTAATTAATTAAATCTTTACAGATTTAAGGTTTTTAGTAATAGCGGCTGTATATGCAGCCATAGCATCGGTACTGCTCTCAATTGGAGCGTTAGCCGCAACTGCGTCAACCTCATCTGCTTTTGATGTAGCTTCAGCAATTCTTGTTTTAGGGAAGTAAGATTCTTTAATCGTTTCTAACTTTTCCTTAAACTTTTCTGCACTATCGTACTCAACATTTTCGGCCATTGAATTAAATTTCTCTTTTTCTGTATCAGCTAAATCGCTTGACACTTCGTCAATTATTTTAACTTTCTCAGCTTCAGATACTTTTTTGCTTAACACAACATTTTTTTCAAATTGTTCGTTAAGTTTTTCTTCAAGTTTTTTTGCTTGATTTGTTAAGTCATCAAGTACATTGTATTTTTCTTCAGGAACATCAATATAATGTTCTTTGAATAAATCTTTAAGACCAGTAATGAAGTCTTCAGCAATCTCAGTTCTTATTCCTCTTTCAACTGCTAATTCATTTTCTTTCATCCATTCTTCAACAACATAGTTTAGGTATGAATCAACTTTTTCGACCATAGCTTCTTTTACTGTTTCAGTTTCTTTTGAAAGTTTTTCTTCGTACTTCGCCTCAAGGATTTTAGTTTGTTCTTGGATTCTTGTTTTAACAGCAGTTTCAAATATTGTCGCAGCTTTTTCTTTAAATTCTTCAGATAAGTCAGCGTCACTTGAAACTAATGCCTTAACGTCAGCAGTTAAATCTATTTCTAAATTGTCAGTAGTTTCTTCAGTTTTAACTTTAACTTCTTTTTCTACTTCTTCTTCTTTAACAGATGTGCCAGATTTACTATCTTTTGATAATGAACCATCTTTGGCATTTTTTAGTGCTGGATCCGATGTGTTTTGTTTCGCTTTTGAAACGGTAGCACTATCAGTTGGTTTTACAACTGCCGCACCCATATCAACTGCGTCATTTTTAAGGTGAGTAGGTTCAGCAGGAGCAGCATTTGCTACAGCAGCATTTACTTTTTCTTCTACTTTTTCTACATCATTTTTAATGTCAGACATTCGGTCTCTCCTTGATTATTATATTAATAAAAATTTATAAATTTTTAATGTTACTATTATTTATACAATCTACCTTTTTTATACCATTCGCAAATAAGTTATTCCGCGTAGGTTATTTCATTTTAGATAAAAAGTCGTTAAAAATAGAGGCTTTCTTTTCTGCCAAATCGGCACGTTTAGTATTCTCTATTTGTTTTTTGTATTGTTCAACTTCAATACTTTTCAGCATTCCGTTGTCCCATATCCATTCTTTGCCTTCCATTATGCCTTCAACGAAAGCATCTGGAGCGCTAGGATCTGCAACTATATCAGCCGCAGTAGCAAGGTAAAAATCTCTTCCAACTGTACCGTTAGATATTGATCCCATACCTCTTGATGACACACCTAATTGAGCACCTTCGTCAATTAAATTCTTAACGATTTTACCGTAAGGAGTATCCATGATTTTGGCTTCACCTATAAAGTTTCTACCTTCTGGTTTTAAACTTGTAATCATGTGTGAAACTCTTTCTAAGTTAACTGTTGGTCCATCTGGATGTCCTAGTTCACCGAAAGCACGTTTCTTGGTTATGAATTGTTCGTTATATCTTTTAACTTCTTTAGCAAGAGTTTCAACAGGATAAGTACGACCGTTACGGTTCTTAATATCCGCTTGCATAAAAATACCTCGTATCTTGTATTGTTTAACACCAGAAGCATTTGCTTCTGTTAATACTTCGATATCTTCTATTGTTTCTGTTATTAACTTCATGTTATCTCTCCGCCTTGTTTTTATTGTAAACTTTATCTACAATTCCTTGTTTAACTTCTTCTTGTTTAACTTTATACTTTTCAGCAAATGCCATCTTAAATTTTTCTGCAAGTTCACTTTTACTTTTAGTACCTACAATTCTTTCTAATATCTGTCTTGTGTTATCTTTACTCATATTATCTTATCTCAATAATGATAGTATAGTTATCTCCTGCAACAAATCCTTTTGTTGAAAGTAATACATCGCCAGCAGGACTTGTACTTGCTGTTAATGTTGCATTGTTAGGAATACTATTACCTGAAGTATAGTAATCGTGATATCCTCTTCCAGAAAAGAAACCTATTGTTGCGTCAGCAGCACTTGTTCCGCTACCTGCCCATAATAATTCTATACCAGATTTACCATTGGTCGTATTAACTGCCCACCAAATCTTTGCAATACTTTTGGTAGCATCTTCGGTCATAAAAGTTAAAGCACTAGAATCCATTTTTGTTACTAGTGTCTCACCTGATCCATCACTCATATTAGTAAACTTCATCACGGTTTTTGTTCCAGATGTATCTACTATCGTTTGACTTGTTACTACATCAGCCATTAAGCAGTTCTCCTAAATTCAGTTACTAACAAATAACTAATTACATTTGAATCAGTTGTTAATAATACTTGTTTATCATTACCAAATTTTAATTGATCGGGTCTTAAGCCATACTTACCCTTACCAGTTAAAATCAAATCGTTTTCTTCACTAGAGGTACTTAATGTTAATGTGCCAGTACCTTCTATTAAATAATAACATTCTATTAAACTCACTAATGATTTATCATTACCACCTGCAAGTTTTTCAGCACTGCCTGTAATCATCTCTTGGTCTATTTCATTTCCAATACCTTTTGATTTAACAATGTATTTAGAAATAGAATTTACAACTGATGTATTACTAATTGCCATAAAGATTAAGCAGTAAATGTTTCGTCTTTTCTAAATTCTAAAATACAGTATCCAGATGTTCCTCTTGTCTGACCATTGATGTCAGCTGAAGTGACAGTAGTATTTACTGCACTACCTAAAACTTTACCAGCAGTACCGTCATAGTGACCTGTGCCAGCAAGTTGTATTGCAACTACATTATCAGAAGCACCTATAAATTTTACGATTAGATCACCTGTATTTGCAGCAGCTGTACCTTGTGTAAGTGCCCACCATGCTCTTGTTAAATGCAACTTAGCACCGTTAGCAAAACCAGATAGAGCATCTCCGTTTAAAATAAGATTATCAGCAGTATCATTATCAAATATTGCTTTAACGGTTACAAGACCGCCATTAGCACCATCTGAAACTACTGTATCTTTTACTGTTGTTGTTACGAATGACATTTATTTTTCCTTTTTTTATTAGTTTAATATCTCATTGTCAAAATAATCTTCTATTGAAGACACTTTAATATTTCTTTTTTTTGCCACTTGTTTGATAATACCATCAATCTTACTTATGATGTCCCCCTTAGTATTACCTAACATAGCAAATATATCTTTTACGGCCTTTTTTTCAACAGGAGATAATTTCTTAAACTCCGCAGTTTCTTTAGGACCGTCTTCTTTTCGTTCTGTTAGTTTATTTTTAAACTTCTGGAACGACAGGTTGTTCAACATCTTCTCCACCTTGATCTATTTCTACTGGTTCTTGTGTAACAGGTTCAGCAGGTTCTTGTCCTGGTGTAACTACTCCACTAACATTATCTAACTGTGCAGCGTCTTTTGTTGCTTCTAATTCAGTACCAGCATTTAACCAGCCAGTAGCAACTGATTGTCTTTTGTCGTCAAGTGCTTGTCCTATTTTATCAGCTAAAGCATTTTTAAATACGTCTTGAGCTTTAACGTTATCACCACTTGCAAGTGAATTAACCATATTCTTTATATCATCATTTGGCATAATTATTCATCTCCTATATTATTTATATCAGCATTATCAGTATCATCATCATTTCCTGTCATATTTTGTCCTTCAGGAGAAGCAATAACACCTTGTTTTATCTCATTAGCAATTTGATTATCAATTTCAATGATATCTTCATCACTTTGTTTTAATACTTTTTTTCTTATAAAGTCTATCGAGTAGTATTTTCCAATATATGGACTTACTTCTTGTGCTAAACTTAATCGTTCTCTTAGTATTTCTGCTTCTTTTAGTTCAGCAAAATATCCATCTTTTAAATAATCATACTGTATATGATGATGAATTTTTTGCCAATCTTCAATTGCAATAATACCTTTTAATATTAACTGTGATTTCAATACATCACTAAAGACTGCTGTAAATCTTTTTCTCAGTCTTTGAATGAATTTAGTAAACTTCAATTCATCTCTAGTAATCTCAGCAGCCTTACCAAGATTGAAACCTGCTTCTGATTCCATTCTTGAAATTGGTACATTCAATGCCTTGTAAAGTTTCTTTTGAAAGTACTGAACATCTGTGATCTCACCTAAGTTTTGTCCACCAGGTAAAGTAGATACTTCTGTTCCTTTTGCACCCTCTCTACGAGGTAACCAAAAGTCTTCAAGCATAGACATATGTTTTCGGTCATCTCTTATCTCACCTGTTGAGGCATCATAAACAAGTTTATTTCTATATCTTGCCATCACATCTCTTAGATATGCTTCTGCTTTTACTTTTGGTAAATTACCAACATCAACATAGAATACTCGTCTTTCTGGTGCTCTTACTATTCTGTAAATAACAACAGCGTCTTCAATCATTCTTAATTGATTGACAGGTTTAATTGCTTTATGCAAATGACTCATGACCATATTTTTAGTTTGATCAACAACGCCAGATGTAATGTAAGTAATTGAGTCAGAAGAAATCTTTACACCAGCATTTGAATTTGCTGATGACATTCCTTTTTCATTATAAACAAACCATTCTGCGGTTTGTTCTACAACCTCAATACCTTTACCTTGACTGTCTCGTCTTTTAGTTATCTCTCGAACCTTTTTAATTTTTCTAGGATCGATATATCTAATTTCTGTTAATCCTTTTCTAGGACTAGTAGGATCGATCACCTTGTGGAAGTAAATTCTTCCGTCAACATACCATCGTTTAAAGATGTCGTGTCCTTTTTCGTCAAAATTTATAAGGCGTAACACCTCATCAAACTCTGCTCTAATTTTTACTTTTATATTTTCAGAAATAGCAAGTTTATCTAGTGATAGAGAAATTGAGGAATCTCTTTCATTAGAAACGATAACTTCATTAATGATGTCTTCAATCGCTGTATCACATTCAGGATGCTGAGCAACTTCACGATATCTCTTGATTAAATCAAAATCATTCTTAGCAGTAACTTCCATATCCAAGTATTGGCCAAAGTAACCACCAGCAGATATAGTTGTAGTACCGTCATCTGGAGAAGGGATGGTAAAAGCCTGTTTGGCTTGTGCCGGCTTCTCCAGATCATTATCTTTTCTTGTTATTTCGAATCCAAGTAGTTTTACCATATTATAATTTTCCTTTTCGATTTAACTTATTATGTAGTAGTATCTGTTTCAAAGTATTGGAATTGGAACGTAACACCAAATTCTTCTATAGTGTCATTAGTTCCGTAATTCAAAGCAATATTATCTAAGGCAATTGGAAACAATCCTCTATAAGTGTAGGACTTTAGAGTTGATCCGTTTCTATCTAAATGATCAACAAAACCATCAACTTGATAATCAGCAGGATTTGCGATACCTTCGTTGTCAGTCATATTGTTTATACCATTCATCCATCTTTCAAAACCTCTATATAGTTTAAAGTCAGTATCATTTAATACCGTAATTGTCCAAGGTTCGAAAGTTCGATCCCCAGCGATATTAAGTTTTCTTCCTCTAAAATCAACAGCTACATTACCTAGTGTTTGACCAGGTATAGCAGTTGCTTTACATAAGAAAGCAAGGTCAGATGTTTCACCACCAACTGCAGCGTATCCAGGAAAAGGTAAAGTTACCTTAAACTGATTGGCTCTCGCTCCACCACCACGAAGGCGAGATTTAAAGTCATTTATATTTGGCATATTATATTTCTCCTTCTATGATTATGCGCCTGCGACTTCAGAAAAGGCAACGCCTGATCTAGTAGCCACAAAGTTAAGTTGAATAAAATTGATAGAACGTGCAGGTTTGATAAAGATATCAGCCCTAAACTCGTTTCTATCTATAACATCTCCAGTATTATTTGTATCATCACAAACTACTGAAAAGTCTGTTACACCTCTACGACCTTGTACATCTCTTAGAAAAGGTTCCACTAGATTTCTAAATTGTGCTCGAGTGAATTCATCATTAAATTCAAACAATTGAAATTTAGAAGCAGTAGAAATTGCTTTTTCTAATACGATAAACAATCTTCTAACGTTTATTCTGTCGAAAGCACTAGGTTTTAGTTGAGCAGTTTTATCGCCAAACAATACAGTACCTTGTCCAGGAAATGCAATAACAGGATTTACTCTTGATCTGTATAGTTCATCTCTTTGAAGTTGGTTTGGATTGAATGCTAATTTAACAGCACCTCTAATTTGACCTCTATTGAAACCGCCTGGTGAGAACCATGCGTCTGCAATATTGTCAGTTCTAGCACAAAGACCAGCAGTATCTCCGTTCAAAGGAACGAATCTGTAAACGTCATTGTATTTGTCGTACATATATTTGTAACCACTGTCAATTACAGCATAACTTGAAGATGGTAAACCTTCAGCAAATGATTTAACATTTGCAGTTTGTATTATACCACTTGTGATATCAACCACATCTGCTCTCGCAGGTGATATGAAAGCAACACAATCTTTTCTTGTTGTTGCAATATCCATAACAGCAGTAGCCTTTGTATCTCCAGTTGCGTCAGCACCTGTTTGAGAAGGTCCACACATTAGTAATGATATATCAACTGATTCAGCATCAGAAAATAAATCATATGCTAAAGTGATTTCGCCTTGTGTAACAGCGTAATCATCTGTACCATTAGCCAAAGAGTAATTAAATACAGCAAATGCACTTGAACCTACTTGATCAAATGTATTACTAGCTTTTAGTTCTCCAGCGTCTCCAAGTGTTGTTTCGTGATCCATCCAATAAACATATTGTGATTTTTGGTAAAGAACATCAGCATAGTAATTACTATTACCTTGAGAAGTTTTAGCATCTGAAGCTTGTGATACACCTTCAAATGTTTCTAAAATTGTTCCTGCAGTTCCTGTAATTGCACCATCTTCATCTGATACAACAATGTGAAGTTCATCAAGTGAACCACCAGCATTAGATACATCATCTGTAGTAGTTGGAGCATTAGTAAAGTTAAAGTAATATTCCCAATGTCTTTTTATTAAAGCGTTATCAACAACAGCGTGTCTTAGTCCGCCCGATTCTGTTGCGCCAGTAGAAATATTAAATCTAGCAACGGTCAATAAGTGAGTTGATATTGCAGTTATTTTGTAATAGTGTCCAGAAGGTACTGCTGTAAATACAGAAGTATCTCCAAACTCTAATAGGTCACCTACTTGAAACAACGTACCATCATCAACAGTAATTGCCGTGTCGCCAACTGCTGCGGACGCATCATTAACAGCACCTGTGCCAGCTGCACCTGTACTTTGTGGTCCAAAAGCCGTTGAGTTAGAACATTTAGATACTCTTAAAGAATTTCCTAATATTCCTGGTTCTCTTGCGGCATAAGCACCAACTGATCCTGATCCGTCTGAGAAAGAAGTTAAGTAATGTGATGTATTTCTTATTATAACAGCCGTTCCAGATACTGCAGCATTTACCATGCCAGTTTCAGGACGTACTATTTTTAGATTGTTTCCGTATCCTAAAAAGTTTGATGCTGTAAACCATTCTTCAAAGTTAGAAGAATTTGGTTTCCCAAATACTTCAACTAATTCTTGTTCAGATGAAATTGAAGTAATTTCACTAACTGGTCCTTTAGCAGCAGTAATAACAATCGCTCCACTAGTTGTAGAAACAGCGGGAATTACGTTTGTTAAATCCTTTTCAGTAACGAGAACACCTGGTGATACTTGAAAAGCCATATTTAGTTCTCCTTAATTAATTAAGTGTTAAAGTTTGTATTAGTTATAACCCTTTTGTAGATATTTATGTTATCCTATATCTCTACTATTCTCCCCTACGATACGTTACAGGTTGCCATAAGACACCTGCGTCATCAAAATATCCATTATCTTTACCTTCAGGATCGTCTAGTCCGTTATCTATAAACCCAAAAGGTGCCATATCTGCCTCAATTGCGTTTTTTTGATCTGTAAACATTTGACCTCTAACATCTATATTTGTTAGTTCTTTAAAGTATCTTTGATTGGCTAACCAAGAAAAGATAACTAGACACATCACTAAATCATCATGTGAACCTGCTTCAGCCTCAAAAGATTTTCCTTTGGCAATAAACGTTGATAGTTCTGAGATAATATCAAAGTCATTTATGATTAATTTATCAGATTCTATCAAACTTTTCAGATTTGAAGTTCCGATTTTTTTAGTACCTTTAGTCATTCTCACACCAAGTTGATTACCTCTTCCACTGAAGCCTCCACCCAATACTTGACCTGCTCGTCCTCGTTGTGTAACCATCATCATGTTATCATATTCTAGTTCAAATTGCATTGCGTCTGCCACTTGTTGACCTAGATCGTTTATCTCTATTAGAATATATGCTTTGTTATATAACTTACCTATCTTGTCTAATACATTTGGAAAGACAATGGGTTTGATATCATTATTTTTATACTTTGCAACAATCTTATATGGTGCCTTTGTAGAGTCTATGACTATGAAAGCAGAGTAATCGTTCTGTACACCTCTCGCAACGTCAACTGTAATGACATAAGTATGATCTTTAATAGGCATTTCATATACGTCTAGTCCTTGTGGACTTCTTCTAGGGTCTATGACAGCCATTGCTTTTAATTTTTGTGCATTGATTAATGTATCAACACTACCTAAAAATTCACACTCAAACTCAGTCTGAAATTGTGACTCACTTGTGTTTCTTATTGTTTGTTCTTTCCACTTTTCATCTCTACCTGGAACTTCTGACCAGTGTACTTCAATAGGTACAAAGGTACTTTTCTTATTGACAGCATCCATCCACATCTTATAAAACATATTCATTCCGTGAGGTGTAGATACGATCATAACCTTTGATGATTTACCAGATGATATTGTAGGATATACTGAGCTAAAAAATTCTTCAGCGATGTTATTAGGTACGTAAGCAAACTCATCAAGAAATATAATATTAAAAGTACTACCTCGAACAGCACTTGATGAAGTTGAAGCCGCAACGATTCTACTTCCGTTCTCTAGTTCAAGTGATCCTTTGTTCCAATTTAGTACTCCTTGTTGCATCCATTTTGGCAAGTGCTCGTAAGCAAGTTGCAATCGCCCTAATAAATCCCTTGCCGTAGAAGATTTGTTGGCGAGTATTGCAACGTTTACATTATCATTAAACAAAACGTAATGTAAGAGGTAGGAGACAATGATAGTTGACTTTCCACTTTGTCTAGGTAGTTTACAAATTGTAAACCTATTGTCGTGAAAAGTGTCTACCATCTTCCGCTGAAAGTCATACATCTCAAAAGGCACTAGACCTTTATCGATTGTGACAATTTTTAAATATTTTTCTATGAAATATTTAGGATCCTCAAGGCACTTCATCACTTCATCTACCTGTTTAGGAGAGAATCGTGATTTAGTGTGTGCCTTTTTTAAATTAGGGTTACCTAAGTATTGATCTAATGTTGCCATTATTTTTTATCTTTATTTTTCTTTATCATTTTTTGTAGTTCGGTTGTTGATCCTACAAATAAAGCGTTAGTGACATTCTTTGGTACATCACCTTTAATGTCTTTAATTTTTTTAAGTTTATCTTGCAAGTCTAATAGATTTTGAGCTACTTCACTTTGAGTTTTGATTAGTTGACCTGCGACTTCATATGCACGAGGATGCTCTCCTTCTTTTGCTAATGATAGTATTCCTTCTATTGCTTCGTTACCTTTTTCTAATAACTTGTAGAGTTCTCCTCTACCAGTTTCAAAGTCTGTTTCTACATCTGCCTGTGGAATAACAGGTATAGATTTTTCTTTTACAATCTCTAAAGGATTCTTTTCTTCTTTTTTTTCTAGTACTTCTTCAGCAATATTTAGTACTTCATTTAATTTATCATCAATGTTACTCATTTTAAAAACCTTTTGTTATTATGTATCGTTACCTGTTTCCTCTTCATAGTTTTTTGCATCATCAAAAAAATCTAAAGCAGTTGTGTATGTGTATGAATCATCTTTGTCAGCACCAGTTGGATTTGGTGTAACTGTAACTCTTTCACTACGATATGGATTTTTATCTGCTGTAGTTGTATATAAGTCAGCAGATGATTTTCTTATTACAGCACTTGAACCAATTGGTCCATATAAGTATATTTTTGCTGTAAATTTTAACGTGTAAATAATTCTTCTTCTGTCTGTTAACGCACCAGTGTAAGTGTCTTCATAATCAACACTTTCTAATATAAAAGGTATATCTCTTTTTGTATCCATATAATCTCTATCAACAATCATAGTAACTGTATAGTCTGGTTGAAAATATGGAAGTATTTGTTCTATAACTTGTAGACCATCATCTGATGTTGCAGTAAAAACATTTAACTCAAAACTTACATCATAAGGAACAGGAGAGTATTGAGTATATACTTTTTTTTCATCTCCTGAAGCATTTTTAGCTACACTATATCTTTGATTCTTGTTTAATTTACGAGAAGAATCATAACTGTAACCAGTGACATCAAATGACATACGAGGTAGAGTAATCGCTACGCTTGAATCGTCTCCAGTTAAGTTTGAGTTTTGATCTAATCTTACAAGGAATTTTTCTTTAGGTGCATATGATAAAGGTACTCTAATTGTTTGTAAAGGATTCCCGCTAGAATCCAATCGTTTGATATTAATATTATTAAATATCGTACCGAAAGCAATTACAGTATTTCTTATTGTTTTATGGTAAAAGTGTTGTCCAAACATTAATTATCATCAACCTCTCCGAAAGGATTTCTTTCGCTAAAATCTAATATATCATCGGCTGTAGATGATGTGTTTGTACCTGCAGCTGTTTCAAATGCTTTTGATTGATCAATAGGTTGTTGTGTTGTCATTGTAAAGTCTTCGTTGACAAGGTAATTAATTTCACCTATATCACTCTCTAGTGTAATAGCACCACTAGCAGATGTGCCAGTTTCTAAACTAAATTGAAAGTTATTTGTATCAGTTGATAATGAGTCTTCAACAGAATCAATCGAAGCGATACCTGTATCAACTCTTTCGGAACTGTATTCCCATTTAGTGCAAGATAATTTATAAACAGGTAAAGCACTTTGTTGATAGAAAGGTTGTTCATGTTCAACAAACTGTATTTCAAAGAATGCTTTTGTTGTAGGGAAATAAACTAAGTCACCTTCTTGAGGTCTCTCAGCAACTAAATCATTATTGTTAGATACTAAAGTTTCCCATCTCAATTTAGATACAGTAAACTTAATATCATCTCTTAATTCTAAACCAAACTTCTTGATTATCTCTTGTTCACCCATATATCCATCTGTGTTGTCAACATACATTTCTATAATGTACGAGTCATTGAAAGATGAAGCTGGGTCCTCACCAAAGATAGTATCTTTATTTGCTATCTTTCTTGGTAAGTAAAAAACATCTTGACCATATATCTTAAGCTGTTCTATAATTAAATCTTCATATAGTCTTTGCTCAGATGTAGTGCCAGTGCTGAAATAAACATTAGTTGGCATTTAGTTTTTATCCTTGTTGCATATGTGCAGGCTCTTCATAATTTGATCTTATTTCTTCTTCAAGTTTTTGTTGTTCTGCTATTGCTGTTGAGAATAGCTCAGGTCCGTTAAGTGTTACTCCACCTAACATTGCTGTGCCATTAAACTTGGACAAATTTTGTCCCCATTGTCTTTTGATTAAGGCTGTTGTATATCTTTTTAAATAGATATCATCAAACATATCTGTGAAAGTTGCAGGATCTAATCTACGATAAACTTCTATAACTAAAAATTCTCCTGCTGTAATATCATTTGACCAATCTTGATCAATATATAATCTATTTGATAGATGATTAAATCTCATTGGTTTTTCTCCAACTAATACATGGTCAAGAAAGTCCAAGTGTTTCATTGTCATTTCATAATGAACAATACTAGTAGATGAAAAATCATATAGATCATTTAATCTTAATTGATATCTAACATCAAACATATTTAAGTTTGCTCTATCAGATAAAGGAAATACATTAACAACAGAAATAACTGTTGAAGGAACTATAAGAAAATTATTTCCTTGTTTCCATGCAGTAGTCACTGAATTTGATGTTACAGACTCAGATGAATCAGTTGTCATACGAGTTACATCATCTGCGGTTACTTGATATTTTAAATACATTCTTTCAACACCATCTGTATGATATTGACAAAAATATTGTACTGCTTCATCTATTCTATCGTCTACCTGATCATCATCAACGTTTATGTCAATTACAGGTTTACCTAGTGATCTTAGGCAGTATTCTTTTAATGTGTCTTTTGTATTTGGTACGGCCATAATTTTTTCCTTATAATACTATTTAGTTATCCTAATGCGACTGCTTGTGCGATTGCAAATGCTTTAGTAGCCTTAGAGTCTAAGACTGTTTGTATATTATTCCCATCTAGTGTTAAAACACCAGTGATTGATAAATTTCTAAATCCTGATATATCTTTATTAGTATCAACAATTACTACTTTACTAGCACTAATTGTTCCTGCAGTAACACCATCTAAAACTGCAATTTCAGTACCAGCAATTTCAGTATCACCAACAATAAGTGAACCACCTGTTAAATATAATTTACGCCAAGGTCTTGTTGCAGAACCTAAATCAAAAGTTCCTGATGTTGTAGGCAATAAATCAGCAGATATTTTATTTGTATCTAGTCCACCACCAACAGTAGAAAGTTGTACAGAAGTGGCGTTTTTAAAATTTAAAAACTCCTGAGTTAATTTTTCTAAAGTATCAATAGACCTAAGTTTAGATATTTTTTCTTTCTCTAACTCATTAGCAACTCTCATTTCTGAAATCTGCTTAGATACTTTATCTATTATACTATCATCATATACTGGAACTTCTTTAGGAAGTAAATATTCTAATAATCCTGAAGCTGCTTCAATCTCTTGTGTCTTGATCGCACCAGCTTCATCTTTCTTAGGTTCTTTCTTAGGTTCTTTCTTAATCTCAACTTTAGGTTCTACTTTTTTTTCTTCAACAGGTTTTTTCTTTTCTTGTTTTAAAGTAGAAAAAAGTTCTTCTAAAGCACCAATCTTAATTTCTTCTTTCTTAACTTTTTGTTCTAGTTGTTCTTTCTCAACCTGTACAGTAGATAAAAAACTATCTAATCTATGTCCTAATATATCAACTTCTTTTGGTAATACACTTTGAATACCTTTAGTAAATTTTTGTTCTTGTAGTTGTCTAATCTGTTTCTCAATATCTTCGTCAATCTCATTAACTTCATTAACAACTTCAACCTTTTGAATAGTTGGTTGAGACACTAAATCAGGCCATTTACTATCAAGATAATTTTTAGTTGACATAACTTTATCTAGTTACACTTGGTGTAACTGTGGCTCTTCCCTCAATTTGTCTAGTGACGATACCACTTGAATCAGTTTGAGTTAAATCCCAAACATATCTACCTTCAGAAAGACCTGAGGTAACTGTGTCTGTTAATGTTATTGAACAAGTACCATCAGTTGCACTTACAAGAGCAGTAGTAAAACTTGTAGCACTACTTGACAAATGAGTTTTTCTCAACTTACTTGTCATTGTACTTCCTGTTAAATCTACGACTGTTCCTGTAGAATCTTTAACAGTTAAAGTTTCTGTGAAATCAGCGTCCTGGTCAATAGTGATATTTTGTATTGTTGCCATTAATCAATCTCTCTATGTATGTATTTAAATTACTCTTATATTTATAAGAAATTTAAAACGTCTAACTAACAAATCAAGAGAAATTAACTTTGGGTATACCCAACATAGGTCTTTTATCGTACAAATTAGTCTTTGCAAAGGGCCCATTTGCATGATTGTAATGTAAAAATACTTGTCCGCATAACTCTCCTTGAAAAGGTTCTCTCCAGTGTTCTAACTCACAACCAGAATATATAAGCATATCACCTGGTTTAAGATCAATTCTTACACCTTTAGGTGCATTAGGTTTCATTATACCTTGATATTCATTAACAACATTATTAGATCCTGTTGAATCTATGAATATTGGCCATAGATCACCACCTAGGTTAATCGTTGTTGATATCTCACAACTAGGTCTATCTTTGTGTCTGTTTAAGATTGATCCTTTTTCATATACTCTTGCATACGAATAAGTAGGCAATAAATCTAAACCTGTTTTTTCTTTCATAACAGGTAAAGTTTTAACCAGTAAAGTCTCCATAACATGATCAGCATAAATAGAATATACTCCAGGTACTTGTTGATCTTTCCAGGTACCGTGCATACTATTTTCTGCTATGTAATTGTTATCATACATAAATTTTACAGCATCTCGTTTAAGTAAAAAATAATTAAAACAAAAATTAGCTAAATCATAAGAGATAGCATTTCTAATAATTTGATATTTTGTCTGTTCAAAACTCATATAGCTAAAGGTGATCCATTTTTATGTATTTTTTTATATTTTTTAATTTCTGTTTTTAAAGTTAAAACGTCTTCATTAGGTGCAATTTCTATATCATATTCTTTAATACCTAATATACAACCTGCAATAAATCTTCGCTGACCTATACATAATCTATATTTACCATCTTTTTCAGTACATATAAGAGGATTTAATATTCCGTTTTTTTCTATATCTTCTTTTAATTTTTTCCAATTTTCATTTTCAGTCTGCATCATTCTACCTTTTTCTGTTTGAAGAAATTTTTCTCTAAATACAATTTGGTCTTTATGAATTATCATACAAACATACCTTCTTGTAAAAAATTAAAAGATATTGATATTCTATGTTCATCACTTTGGTTGGTTTCTACCATATGATTTAACCAAGCTGGAAACATAATAAGTCTTCCCGCCACGGGTTCAAAATGAACTTCTCTCCATAAATGTTGTGGTTCTTTTTCTTTTGTTTTTCTAGGTCGAACCATGAGAGATACTGATTTAGGGTCTTCTATTTTTAAATGTCCACAGTCTTTAGGTGTCTTAACATAATAAACTCCTGACCATAAAGAATTGGGATGAATATGTGGTCTATTAAAACCACCTTTGTAATTAATGTTAGCCCACATATTTCCTAAATGAGGACTGTTATCTAAACATTCATCTTTATAAATTTCTTCTTGAGCTATATATAATTCTTCTACTAAATGTTTATACTCAGGTTTTTTATGCATATCTGTTTTGGAGTGCCAACCATTAACATTAGTTTTAACTACACCTTTATCTTGTTTACTCCAAGCTATAATTTTTTCTTCTAAGTATTTGTTGTATTCAGGTGTGCCTACATCTTTAATGTAAACAGGTGTAGCAAAACAAAGTTCCCTATTCATCATTTAAAAGGTTCTCCTCCAAACCACATAACTAAAGATTTTCTAAGTCCTTTAGTAACAGGTACAACTCTGTGATTAATAAAACTTGCAAAAAAAATAGCATGTCCTTGTTTAGGGTTTAAAACTTGCCCTTGTTGAGATAATTCTAATCCGCCACCTTCGTAATCACCATCTGGTGATAAAATTAAAGTCATAGATATTTTTCTAACAGGAGGCTCCTTTTTCATAATTAAATCACAATCCATATGCCAATCATAAAATCCACCTTCTGGATATTCTGTATACTGAGCAAGTTCAGTAATCTGCATATTTTCAAAACCAAAATGTCTTCTATTAGTTTTATGCATAAGGTCTTCTAATATAAAATACATAGGTTTAGTTTCTACATTTTCAAAAGGAATCCAACTGATATGAGACAACCTAGTTTTAGTATTATACTCACCACCTTTTGCTCCGCCAACTT
>Ga0209091_10002018_pt1 | contig 17433 bp, 9 predicted proteins | sample ArcticOcean_MG_C_6_FD_187438 | JGI IMG/M metagenome (GOLD analysis project Ga0209091, IMG submission 187438) | Marine microbial communities from western Arctic Ocean - ArcticOcean_MG_CB8_128 (SPAdes) (version 2) | ecosystem: Environmental > Aquatic > Marine > Oceanic | place: Arctic Ocean...
CGGATTGGAGGAGAAATACGGACTTAAGCTGCGAGAGATGGAGACGGAAGTAAGGTTGATGAGCAGGAAGAAAAATCCAGCTCACGTCACTTTGGACGCCCAGATAGGAGTAAACACGCCGGTGATAAAAGGCCAGAGTCGCGTTCGTGGATTACACGTGGATAATGCGCACGAATTATACGCGGGATTGCTGTATTTTCGCGACAAAAACGATCCGGCGAAAGGGGGTAATTTGGAGGTGTTCGAGTGTTTACTTGGCGCCGGTGCGTGCGAAGAGTATAGCGAAGCGGAAAGATTGAAACACAGAAAGAAAATAGGCTGGGACGTACAATTTAAGAACTCAGGGGATTTCAGGTTAGTCGCAGAAGTCCCGTACGAGGAGAACCAATTCGTGATGTTCATTAACTCGAATTCGAGTTACCACGCGGTAAGTCCGAGAAGCGCGAGCGCGTATCCCAGGCGGCTAATAAACATTGCTGCGAATGAGTATTACAAGAAGGAGAATTAATTCGGGATTGCCGGGTCCATCACCGCGTTTTGCTGGTTCGTACAACCCGTTCTGGGGTACTTTCGACCGCCGAAATTTTTAGAAGTTGGAGGCGGTGCGACGACGACAACGAACCTGAAGAGGACAGTCTGGATGTGGATGCATAGATCCGTTGCATTGACGTCGGTGTTGTTTTCCATGTTCGCCGTTAGAACCGGGTTGAACGACCACGACCCGGAGATGACGTTTGGCGAAGAAGCGATTGAAGAGATTTGGAACTGGAATTTTTTCATCACGTACTGCGTGCTTGCGTATGTTTGCATCCCGTTCTCAGTATTATATGACAACTTTGCGCGCAAAGAGTTGAGAAGCTGTTTTAGTTTTAGTAGGTAGTGTACAATGATAGCATGCAAAATGGAAACGCATCATAACAACGGAGCGCAAGCGATGGTAGCATTATCGTCGGCGTCGTCTTCATCATCATCTTCATCATCGTCTTCCTCATCCTCTTCATCCTCCTCGGAACTTCCGGCGAATTTCATCGCGCCTATGAACCCATAGACAATCAACGCGCACCCGCAAAACATTGCAAAAACACCTCCAGTCGTTCGCGTCCACACCTCCTCGTCCGCTCTCACAAACAAAAGCTCGGCAACCGCCGAAAGAGGGATTTGTAACAGCAAACCGATGGAAGCGACCGAGGCTCCGAGCTCGGCGACCCCGACGCACCACAAGTATTCCGCCAACGCGTTATCGATCAGGCCTTTCAAAACAATCATCCCGCCACTTTTGTTCATGGACAATATCGCTTTTCGCATCGTGCATAAAACGATGACGAACGCGAACGTGCCGACGCTCGCGAGAATCTGTCGCGATTTCGAATCCTTGATGGCGGCGAGGAGCTCTTTCTTCGCCTCCATTTTCATCTGCCTTCGTCCCGTAATTTCTTCTGCTGCTACTTCATATACCTCTGCTGCCTCTCTCTCTCTCTCCTCGTCTTCCTCGTCTTCGTCTTCGTCTTCCTCCCCCTCTTCCTCGCGTTCCTCGCGTTCCTCTAACAACACGCCACCTACTCTATTATTCCTAGAAAAATTTTGATTGCTACTCCTACTCCTATTCTCGTCGCGATGACCGTCGCTCACTTTCACCGCGTTCAACGCGATTTCCACCTCCGTGGCGTAACCGGCGTAACACACCGCGCTCGCTAAAATAAGCAACACGCCCCATGCGGTGTCCATGTTCACAAAAGAAGAATAACTGTTGTTGTTATTATTTTCGTTCCGGGTTCTCGGCGAATCCTCGTCGCCGCCTGCAGTCATACCCGAAGCACCACCAAAAGCGGTCTCATCGTCCGCGACTGCCGTCAAAACCACTCCTATTGCGACGAGTCCGAGTGCTTTTAAAAACCCGTTCGAATCTCTCACCGGTTTCTCCAGCCCTCTGTAAATCCCAAACACGTACGTCAACGCCGGCGCGACCGAGGACAACGCCGTGTTCACCGTCACCGACACAAACTGTAAACTCTTGTTGAAATAAAACTGCGCGAGAAAAAACAACGGAGGTACGATGACGTAGCACCTCAACGCTTCGTTTTCGCTTAAAAACGATGATATATATCTCGTACTATTACTTTCCTTCCATTTCCGGAACATCGCGTAATGATACCTTTTTTTCTTCTTCTCTAGATAAAAAAAGCCTCTCATCTCCACCGGCCAATAGACTAAAAACAACGCGTTAAACAGCGCCGTCAGCGTCAACGGATCCCCAACCCTTTCTAAATCTTTCACTATAAACGACGCGCACACCCATATCGCGGAGACTAAAAACACGGCGAGGTACCCTCGCGTTTTTTTTTTCATCATCTTTGTCATCGTTTTCATCATCGTTTTCATCATCGAATTCGTCGTCGTCGTTTGATTCGTCAAAGAAGTCTGATTATTTCGACGACGATGATGACGATGAAAGCTTCGACGATTTCGTAATTCTCCCTCTCCTGCGAGTCCCTTTTCGTCGTCGTCAAAAACGAGTTGGACGGTGGTATTTATCGTGGTTTCTTCTTCCCTCGTCAAAGAAGAGATTGTCACTTTGCCTCGATGTCGAGACATTAGAGAAATAACGCAAAACGAAACACGACAAACAAAACAAACAAAAACAAAAACAAAACAAACAAACAAACAGACAAAAAAAAAAATGAAAAAAATTTGAAAAAAAAAAAACGTCAGTTTCAGAGCGACAAAAGGTACGCATTAGAGTATTATATGTTGCAACAACAACAACAACCGAGAAGAGAAGGAATACGAGCAACGCTACTCTCATCACCATCATCGTCGTCATTATTTATCTCCTCTAGAAGAGGAAGAGGGAGAAGATTTGGTGCGATGATGCGACACAGGAGGTCATCATCCGTTGTTCTTCAAATTCTTTCATCGCCAAAAACGATGATGTCGACGACGGCGACACCGAGACCGTTTGAAATCATTTCTTCTTCGCTTTCTCTTTCTTCGCTTTCTTTCGGGAGACGACGAGAGGAACAACATCATCATCGTCGCGTCCCTCCTCTGTATCATCATCATCATCGAAGAGTGAGAACGTTTGCTGCGTCTTCCTCGTCCTCTGACGATGGAGGAGGAGGAAACAAATCATCATCTTTCAAAGAAGAGGAAGAAGAAGAAGAAGAATTCTCATCGGACTCGAACATCGTCGACTTGGAACTGCACGTGGAAGCGAGACAGTCGTATTTGGCGTACGCGATGTCGGTCATCGTCGGGAGAGCGTTACCGGACGTTCGAGATGGATTAAAACCAGTCCATCGACGCATTTTGTACGCCATGCACGAGTTGAATTTAGATCACAACAAACCGTTTAAAAAGTGCGCTCGAGTCGTCGGGGAAGTTTTGGGGAAGTTTCACCCGCACGGGGATCAGTCGGTGTACGACGCGATGGTGAGAATGGCGCAAGATTTTTCCATGTCCGCGCCGTTGGTGAATGGACACGGGAATTTTGGGAGCATGGACAACGATCCGCCGGCGGCGATGAGGTACACGGAGTGTAAACTCAGACAGTTGTCGCAAGATATGCTGTTGAAAGACGTGGAGATGGATTGCGTGGAGTTTGCGGATACGTTCGATGGGTCGCAACAAGAGCCGATGGTGTTGCCGGCAAAGCTACCGAACGTGTTGATTAATGGGAGCACGGGGATTGCGGTCGGGATGGCGACGAGCATACCGCCGCATAACTTGATGGAAGTGGCGGACGCGTTGGTGGTCTTCGCGCGAGCGGCGCAAAAAGGAGAGCAAGTGAAATTGGAAGAGTTGTTGAGAGTCATGCCAGGGCCGGATTTTCCCACCGGTGGGGTTATATTTGCCGATAATAAGGACGCTAATATTAATAATAATAACGACAACGATAGTGGTAGAAGTACTAGTAATAGGAACGCGCTGAGAAATTTGTACCGCGACGGAAGAGGCGGGGTGACTTTGAGAGGCGTGGCAGAAATTGTACCAAGGACAAAAGTTTCCAGCCGGAAAAGAAGTGGGAAAACGGCAAAGAAAGACGATAAAGCAGCGGCGGAGAAAAGTTTGGACAGAGATATCGTCATCTCGTCGATTCCGTATATGCAAAACAAAGCGACTTTGGTGCAACAAATCGCGGATTTGGTAAATAATCGGCAGATTGAAGGCGTCTCGGACGTGCGCGATGAATCGGACCGAGACGGCGTCCGCGTCGTCGTCGAGATGAAGAGAAGTGGTGACGCAGAAGCCGTGCTGAATTCGTTGTATAAAAGGACAAAATTACAGGTGAAAGTGAACGTGAACGTCACGGCGCTCGTCGGTTTGACGCCAAAAGTTTTGGGGTTGATGGAAGTGATGCAAGAGTTTTTAGATTTTCGCATCGATGTCATACGTAAACGCGCGATGTATTCGTTGGAAAAGGATCGAGCTAGAATGCACATCGTCGAAGCGCTTCTGACGGTTCTCGAAGATACCGACGCGGTGATCAAGATGATCCGAAAATCAAAGGACGGGAAAGAAGCGATGGAAAATTTACGAGAAATGAAGGGACTGACTACGGTTCAATCGGAAGCGGTTTTACAAATGCCTTTGAGGCGTTTGACGAGTTTAGAATCAGGAAAGCTCGTCGAGGAGCGCGATCAGCTTTTGAGTTCTATCAAAGGGAATCAAAACCTACTCGACAACACGTCGGCGGTGATTGACGTCGTTTGCGAGGAAGCGTTGGAGGTGAAAAAGAAACACGGCATCCCGCGAAGAACAACAATTGAAACTGATACGAGTTCATCGATTGAATTTGAGCACGAAATACCAAACAACGATTCGTTGATCATAATGTCCTCGCGAGGGTACATTAAGAGAACGAGACCGGAAACGTTCAAAGCTCAACGAAGAGGGACGCGAGGGAAATCAATGTCAAAATTGAAGGGGTCGGATTCCATCGCGAAAGTAATGCACGCGAAAGATTTAGATCGTGTCTTTTTCTTCACCGATAAAGGGAACGTTTTGACGGTGAGAGCTTTTGACATTCCCGAGGCGTCTACTGCTGCGCAAGGAACGCCGTTTACTAGATTTGTCGACATCGATAAGGGAGAATCGATAACTGCCATTTTAAGCTTAGAACCTTCCGCTTTGATGAAGAAGAAAACGCCAAATGAGCCGCAAGAAGGAGAAGACGAAGACGAAACCTTCCTGGTCATGATTACGCTTAACGGCGTGATCAAGAAAGTCTCCGCGAAGGAATTTGCCAGCATCAAAAGAAATGGGAAGAGAGCGATTGCTTTGGACGAAGGCGACAAGTTGAAACAAGTTTTAGTCGCCAAAAATAGTGATTCCGTTTTAGTTGGCGCCACAGACGGTACGCTGATTCGTTTTGACGTTGACTCGGTGCGAAAGTTAGGCAGAATGTCCAGAGGAGTCCGCGCGATCTCTTTGAAGGAGATCAAGTCGTCCTCAAAAGGGGCCTCGAAAGCTAAAGGGGTAGAGGAGGAGGACGACGACGAAAACGACGACGACGACGACGACGATTTCATAATCCAAGCCGAAGACGATGAAGATGACGAAGGCGATGATAACGAAGAAGAAGAACAAGAAAAAGAGAATGACATTCTAGATTTTGGTAACGACGATGATGAACCTTTAGTGGCGTCTGTGGAACATTTTGAAGGGGGCGCGGCGAAAGTCGCCGGTATGGCGATCATTCAAAAATCAGACATCGATCGCGAAGGACCGTGGGTAGTATTCGTGTCTGAAAAAGGTCGCGGCAAACGAGTGAAAGTTTCCGATTTTAAGACGCAAATCAGAGGTGGCGCGGGGATACGAGGCATCAAGTTTAACAGCGGGGATTCTTTAGCTGCTTTTGCGTTGATTGGGAAAACGGACGACGATTCGATAGAAGAAGCTATCATCGTTGGCTCACAACTCGGCGTCGCGAACAGATTTCAATGCGCGAGCATACCCGAGATGGGAAGATACGCGAAAGGAGGGACGCTCATGAAACTCAAAAAAGAAGACGCGATCAAAAGTTTTGCCGTGATTCCGGCAGCCACCGCGGAATAGAAGACACATATTCGTCGTTACGAACGGATTTAATTTAATAATAATAATAATGATAATAATAATAATATAAACAATAACACTGCGTGATGAAAATGTGTAAAAACGACTACATGCCTTTGGCTTTAGCCAGTCGTAAATTTCTGGCGTTGAAGTGTTGACCGACTCGGTCGTAACCGACTAACGATCTCATGGCGAACAAGATGGTTTTTTCGTTGAACTCCATCTTATTTTTATTGTTCGCGTCGCCGAAGTGCGCCGGCGTGCCGTCTAAAACGATAAAGTCCCGGTTGGTGCCCAGACCTTCGAAGGAGGCGCCGCCGCAATCTTTACCCACGATTAACTCGTACGCGTCTTTAATCGCGTTGAATTCCGCGACGTCGGCGTCTGGATTTCTGTCTGGATGCGCGGTGGCGATTAATTTGCGGTATTTCGCTTTGATCTCTCTCGGCTCTTCGTTCGCGGTGGCGCCAATCTTTGCGTACGCTCGATCCAACGCGCCGTCGTCGCCGCTTCTCGCGGCTAACCCGTCCACGCAATTCTCAAACGACCCCCAATCTTCAATCCCATACTCCAACTCTACGTGTTCGATATCTCTCAACGGCGCTCCGGCGATGTTAAACGCCATCGCGCAAATCTCGGTTTTCCTCCCCGGCAACATCGCCGTCACCGCCGGGACGCCGTCGATTTTCTTCGGCTCGTTCGGGTTGTCGTCCGTTTCCGGCATATCCATCCCGAGTTTCTTAAACGCCATGGTCGCTTCCAATGAAACGCGGTCGGCGACTAAGATCTCCGCCACCGGGAGCCAATCCGTCAGAAGCGGTAGCAGTAAACTCTCTCCTTCAACTCCTTCGCCTCCTCCTCCTCCTTTCTGTCTCACCGATAACACGTATTCTCTCGCCGTGTCTCTCGTCAACGAGAAATCTTTCTGAATCTTCTCGTACCTTCTGCCTTCGCTGGAAACGATCGCGCGTAACTTTTCCGACCGTTGCTTTCTGAGCTTATCCTTTTGTTGCTTGGACATCGATGTTTCCTTTTTTCCTCCTTGTGCTGCTGCATTGTCGTCGCCGTCGTCGCCGCTCAATTTCGCCGCCCGTTTTTTCGCTCGAGACTTGCTCGCCGCGCATAATACGTGCAACTCGCCTCTTCTCCCGCTATTAGTATTATTATTATTGTTATTATTACTCGTCCTCGTCCTCAAAGACGACGTAAACGACGACGCGAAGGATGATGATGATACAAAACTCGCCGCCGCAAACATTTTATTCAATTCTTGCAAGTGGAAAATTGTGACAAAAATTGATAACATTTGACCTTTTTTCGGGGTTTTGATTGATGAAAAAAAAGAGGACTTTTCAGCTCAAACTATGAGTATTATCATGATCACTACTGTAAAATACAGAACATTCAAATCGCTATCGTTATCTCGTAATGATTCCATTATTATTATTCTTTGACGTCGTCCTTCTCGTCGTCGTATTCGTGCGCGTTTCTTCCGTCTCGAACGGCGTTGGCGACTTTGGATCGAGCGGAACCGTCGGCGTATCTCGTTATGTGAAGTAAATATTCCTCCCAGTTTGGTAAAGTGCGCGAGACATCGTCTCGAGCAACCATATCGCGCAACCATCGTATGTATTTGCGCAAACCGGAGGATTTAGACGGGTCGATTTTGAACCTTTCGTCCCGGTGGGTTTCAAACACCGGCAAACGCCACGCCCAAGGGAAGAGCGTTAAATCGACTAAACCCGGCGTTTGGCGACCGTTAAAAAATCGTCCTTTTTCGCGTTTTTCGCCATCTATCATCACATCATCATCATCTACTAAATGCGTCGCAAACTTCTCGATCGCCTTCTCAATCTCTCCAAACGCTTCTAACTGCTCCGTTTCCTCTTGTCTCACCAACACGGAATAGTATTTGCTACAAATAGTCTTGGCGACGAAATCCGCCATCACCCGTTCCTTCGCGCGTTCGGCTGCCGTCGACGCTAATATCGGTTCCGAACCTCCATTCACAATCTCGTCTATGTATTGTATGCACACGATCGATTCCGTGATCACGTTGTTAAACTCATCTTTAATCGTCGGTACCATCCCGAGTGGGTTCGCTTTCAATAAATCCGGCGATTTGTAGTGATACCAATTCTCGTGTTTCGTCGCAATCTCTTCGTTCGTTTTGCTTCGTTTCTCCCACCCTAAGGATTCAATCCACGTGTAGGAGAGGAAACCACGGTGTCGTTCTAACGCTAACGTCGCTCTATGCGCAAATGGGCAGAACCAAGCGGAGTAGTACGTCATTTTTGGTACATTTTTTAAAGCTTCTGCTTCGCTTTCCTTCGCGATATCTATCGCGCTTTGGATGGAATTTCCTATCGAAGCAGACGACATGTAACGAGTCTGTCCGGGCGACAGGCATTTGAAAGCATTCGAAAGCAACCTCGACCTCATGATTATATCCTCCTCTATTACGCGTTCTTCTTTTTGTTGTTCTTTCTCCTCTGCCTCCTCCTCTAAACCCGTTGGTGTTGTGTGCATGTATTCGTGTTGTGACGCGAAAAATCAATTCAATTAATTAATTTTGTATTTCATCTACGCTACTTGTTCATCATCTTCATCTTCTTCTTCTTCTTCTCGTGTGCTTTCGTCGATTTCGAGGACAACAGCGCAGAAGACGTTTTCGTTGCTTTTGTTGTTGTTGTTGTTGTTTCTCGTCCTCGTCGTTTACGTCGTCGATTTCCTCCATTTCCGTTTCTCTGCGTTCCTTTCGTCTTCGCGGCAAAAGCGGGAGAGTCGTCGCTTAAGCGCTTTGTACTCGTTTTGCCATTTTTGTTGTTGGTGATGGTGGTGGTGGTGTTTCTGCTGCTGCTGCTGCTAATGCTGTTCCTCGCTGCTTTTCCCTTCTTATTCTCGCCGCCGCTGCTTTGGTTTTTCTTCTTCTTCTTCAGTGCGACTAACGCGGCTAATTGCGCGCGCCTGTCCGCCATCGGTTTGACTTTCGCGTCTTTCTTCTCCTCCTCGTCGCCGTCTAAAACGGCGTCGCCGAATAAGTCGCCGTTTAATTTCACGTAATCCACTTTCGTTCTTCTCCGAGATCCTTCTATGATGATTGCCGAATCGCTGCTGCTACTGCTACTGCTATTTTCGCTCGACGTTTCGCTCTCATCATCGCTATCGGATGATTGCGGAACTACCGCTGACCCAGAGAGCGATTCGTCGCTGTCGTCTTTACCGTCGTCTTTTTCATTCTTCTCTTTGAAATCTTCGTCCTCGGATTCGTCGCTCGGCCACACGTCTTCTTTGTTCTCACCGTGTAAATAAAACCGTGCGGTCCCGGGTATTATGCCTTTGTCGAACATGTCCTGTTCTTTTTTAAACACGTCCAAGTGCGTGCACGTTTCAATGTCTAACCTTTGATCGTAATCCAAATTCAGATAGTAAATCACGTCGACCCGACAATCGCACAGAGGACACAACCATCCTTCGTCGCCTTTCGGTATATCTTCCGGTTTCAACGGCGGTTTCACGCATTTCATGTGATACGCCAAATCGCAGTACCCGTCGCAAAACAGGACGTCGTTCTCCTCCTCGTTGCACTCGCCCGATCCGCACTCGCAACACACCACGTCGTCGCACTCAATCTCTCCGTCCGAATCTTCTTTGCACTTGTACTTCTCCAGTTTCTTTTCGTCGTAGTTTAACTTCTCAAACAACTGTCTGACTTTCAACTTCCGGAAGAAAATATCTTCCCGTTTCTTCGCTAACTCCGCGATTGGTTTCAACTTCTCCTGATTCGACGAGCGCCATCCGTCGAGCGTATACGTGTCCAAATACGCTTGCGAACGTCGTAATGCGCTTAACTGCACGCAGATTTGCGTTCGCGCTTTTTGTACTCCCTGATGATGTTAGTGATGATGATGATGTTTGTGTGTTGTTTTTTATTAGTATTCTGAGACATGGTGTAAATCGAGAAAAGGAGGATGGTTATGTCTCTCTCTCGAAAATGTCTCTCGTTTTAGAGAGATGTTTCCAGAGACAAAATTCAAATTCACGCGAAAAGTTGTTTTTGACGACGAGGATAATCCTTACCTCTGCTGCTTTTAAAGCTTTCAACGCTTCTTCGTTTTCTGAATCGATTTTGCTCCTCTTTTTCTTCTTTGTCTTCTTTATTATCGTCCGTTCTTCTTCTTCGCGTGGTTGTTGTTGTCCCCTCGTCTGCCTTCTCTTTCGTGTCTTTACCATCGTAGTACTCGTATATCAGTGTTAGCAGTCGTCGTAATAATAATAAAGCGAGAGACAAAAAAAAAGTCTCTCAATTCTCTCTTCCGTTAAACTCTCTCTTTCTCTCAAAAGCCTTCTTCGAGACAATAACAACAAAGAGTCGTTCTTTCTTTCTCTCTCTCTCAAACGCGCAAAGCAAATGCGTCTAAAAGTGGTAAAAATTCCCCTACGTGAAACTCCCCTAATGAAACCCTATAATTTAGGGTTTTTATAAATACTCCCTCAACATACATTTCGCAACTCAAACGACACATAAACACACGCGAAGCTTTAATAATTGTATATACGAAAGGAGGAGGAGGAGCATATAAGGGCGTTTTTTAGTGTAACGCGCTGCTGGTAAAGGCGTTTTTTTTTCTCTCTACTACTTTTGTAGTTGTGTTCTCGCGCGCGCGTGGTTGTGTGTACTACTCTCTACATCATCATCATCATCATCATCTAATCAGAGAGCTGGTTTTGAATACTACTAATGGAAAAGAAGACGACGTGATTACGATTGAGATTTTGGACGACGATTCAGACGACGAAGAAGAATTAGAGAAAGAAGACAACGGGAAGGATGCGAAGATGAGATCGTCGTCGTCGACCGAAGAAGAAGATGAGGACGACGGAGACGACTTTTACGTCGCGCAAAATCATCGACAACAGAAACAACAACAAAATTCAAGTTTTAAAGCGAAAGAAGAAAGAGAAGAAGCGACGATGAAGACGAAGGAAGAAGAAGAAGACATTAAACTGACGACGACGACGACGATGAAGAGCGACGGAAACGCTTTTACCAGTACTACGGATGCGGTCGCGGCAAAGACGAAGATGGTAAAATCATCATCGGAAGAAGAAAAAGAAAAAGGAGATGAGTTTGCTGCTAAAGCGCCTCTGTTGTTGGCAAGTCCGCAACCGAAGAAAGCGCCGGCGAATGTTCCTCCTCCTCTTCCTCCTCCTTCTTTGCCTCTTCCTCGTGCTCCCGTCGTAGCTGCTGCGGCGCAACCGGCGGCTGTTCCTCCTGGTCCTCCTCCTCCTAAACCGACGAGCAAACCGAAAAAGAAGAAGCGAGAGTTGCGAGAGATACCGGAGGACCATCGCGGGAAACCGGTGACGTATGAAATCGACTGCGAGGAGTTGTTCGCGAAATCGTTCGATAGGAGAGAGGTTTTGAGAGAGGTTTTAGAGAGGAAATGGGTGGCGTATTCCTCGTCGTCGTCTGCGAAAAATAACAAGAAGAAAGAAGCGGAAGGAGAACATCTAGAAACAACACTCACGCCAAAAGAAATCGAAGAGTTGAATCTCATCAAAAGGAAGGCGTTGTTGGAAAACGACGAAATTATTGAAAAAGCGGACGTAGAAAACGTGAAGGAGTTGGTGGAAGATTTCGCGTCGTTTTTCATCGCCACGTTTGATGAGAAGAGGAAAAAGTGGGCGAAGAAGTGCTTTCGCGAAAACGCAAAGAGACGAAAAGCGAAAGCGGAGGAAAACGCCAAGAATGGTAAGGGTGTATTAACCGATGGGTTGGAGCGTACGTTTGAGGCACCAGCCAGTAACGCGAATTTCGAAAAAATGATGTTAGACCCGAAAAAGATGTCGATGGGAAAGAAAGCGGACGCATCGGCGGTTTCCGCAGCGGTGAACAGAATGCCGAAGTGCAGAGTGAGAGAATCTGCGTTTGGCGTGACAAAGACGGAACGAGAAATGATGGTTCCAGCGGTACGAATTCGGCCGGTGTCGAACGTGCCGGAATACAGAGCTTACATGTACTCTGTCCACGAAAACATCCGAGGCTCGGAAGAAGAGAAGGGAAGAAAGTTGCTCATCTCTGATCAGGACGGCGAATACCGAGTCGCGAATGAGAACGATTCCGATTATAGCGACGAAGAGGAAGACTTTGAAACCGGGGAAGAACAGTACCCGTGGCATCGACGGGACGATCTTTTGCTTCACTCGTGTGTTAAGTACATCATCGGTGAGAGCTTGAAATTGGACGAGTTTCTCATTCAAGAAGTTTCGGAACCAGCCATGGCGGCGAACGGTAAGGCAGCGGCTGTTGAAGAAAAAGAAGAAGCCAATCCGAGTAAAATCGAAGATACGACGAACATAACTACGACGAACGAAACGACGACGAAAATGGAAGTCGAGGATTTCGCGATAACTGGCGATGAACGAGTAGAAACAGAAGAGAAAGATGAAGAAGTAGAGGTGAAGAAAGACGCGATGGACAAAGAGGAGGACAAAAACGGAAAGGAGAATAATCTGTCCGACAACGACAAAACGAACACTGTCGCGACACAAACGAAGAGGCAATACACCGCAATCGATATCAAAGCTAAGCAAATATTCGAAACGGCGTTGTCTACGCTCGCCTCGTACATCACTGGTGTACCACCGGTCAACTTTATCGCCTTACGCGTCAAGTTACTTCGCGATCAAGAGAGTGGTATTCGCGACATTGCCAAAGACATAGAATCTGCGCATGACAAGAATGCGAAAAACAACAAACCTACCAAAAAGAGGAAATCGGCATCGACTTCTCTGCCGAAATTGAAAACGATCGAAGCGATTGCGAAAGAAGTCATCAGCCGAGAATCGATCGACTTCTTGCCTCGAAGGTTGCATGAGTACAAGAATATGGAAGCCGCGATGGATTCCTTTCGCACGTTGTTTTGTCCAAGATGCCACAGTTATTCGTGTCAAATTCACGGCAACGGCCACTTACCAAGTGTTGGACGAAGGATTCTTACGAATTACAAACCCGAATGGAATAAAGGGAAAATAGGGCACCCAGGAGGCCCGCAACAGAAAAAGAAGAAAGGGTACGTTCCCGTACCGGGTAGAAGAGCTGAACGCCATAGGAGTAAGGAGACCATCGATGCCAACGCCGATGCCAACTCCCCGGCTGACATGGATGTCGACGATACCAATAACGATAGGAAGGAAGATGGTGGACAAATGCACACTGATATCAACAACAATGCTGATAGTAACGAAGAAGGTGGAGATAAAGAAACTCCTCTCAAGTCTGATCCGGAAGCAAATTATTTAGCGCTTGCGAAACCAAAAGATCCGTGCCGGAGTTCTCAGTGTTGGCGTTCGAACGAAGCATTATTCGCACTAATGAAAAAGTTGCAACCGCCATGGCTTCCTCCGTCCGACCGCGTGTTTTGCTCGCCGATTCCCGCAGAGAATAACGATAAGGCGATCGACCCGATGGATATTTCCGAGGCGGTGATGGCAGATTTCCTCTCCAGAGATGAATCCATCACCGACGAGTACTTATTGTCCATCGCTCAAAAGTACAAGCACAGTACAAAGTGGGAAAATTGGGTCGTCGAAGCATTCGACAAATCGTTGGATATTTTCGAAGATTCCTCGAATCCGTGCGCGGTGGCGGGCTTCTTAGAACCGTGCGAAACGAAACCACCGTCGTGTAAAATCGTTTGCGAAGAAATGCTCTCGATGTTTTGTGAAGATATTTTGGAAAAAAGAAAGGAAGACAGAGCAGCTGAAGAGGCGAAAAACGAGGCGACAGATGGTAACACAACAGTGGTTGATGCCACGACAATGACGATGGACGCTAGGAAAAGAAAAGGATCAAGACTGATTAACCGAACGTGGGAAACGCAAGCGGAAATCAAACAACTCGGTAACAATCGACACCGACGAAAAGCCGCCAAGAAGGCACAAAATGTTGGTTATCAGGGCACAGTCGCAAAAAGTACAGTCGCGCGAAGAAAAGAAGCTTCTGAAGGCGACAAAAACGCCTTGTGGTGTGAATACGAGCCGTGTAATTGCGAAGGCGGCGGCGTCTGTACGGACGAGTGTCCGTGCTCGGTGAATTGGAACTTTTGCGAAATCAACTGCGGGTGTGGCGCAGATTGTCGCAACACATTCATCGGATGTAACTGCAAAGGTGATTGCACCAAAGCGACGTGCCCGTGTAAAATGGCTGCCAGGGAGTGCGATCCAGACAAATGCGCCGAGTGCTGGCCGTCGGTTCGAGATTTTTCGAGACGCAAGAGAGAGCTGGAAGGTATCACTCTCGATACGGAAATCTTTTCCAGCGATCCAAAATTGGAAGGTATCACCGAAGTTAACGCGAAACGCAAGCACGAAGACAGGAAAGCGCCGTGTGAAAACATGAAGCTCCAATTGAAAGAGCACGCGCACGTTTTACTGGGCAAATCTCCAATCGCTGGCTGGGGTGCCTTCTTCGGTTGCGATGCAAAAAAAGACGATTTCTTGGGAGAATACGTTGGCGAGATGATCACGCACGGCGAAGCTGAAAGGCGAGGGAGCCAATACGACCAAACCAACTCAAGTTTTTTGTTTAACCTGAACAACAAGTGGGTCTTGGACGCTTATTCGAGAGGAAACAAGTTCAAATTCGCGAATCACTCGAAGAAACCGAACTGTTATCCCCTCGTGATTTACGTGCGCGGGAACCACCGCATCGGCATTTACGCTAAAACAGATTCCAAATTCGGCGACGAAATGTTCTACGATTACGGGTATACGAAAGACATTATCGGAGAAGCTCGCGTTTGGGCGCACGACGACGATCAGCAAGACCAAGGGAATTACCGAAAGTAATAATTCTGAAATCATTATCATCGTTTCATTTCGAACAAAAGGTCAAATCACCTAATTTTACGGCTTTGCTATCAAAACTTTCTTCTAATTGCTATTGCTATTTCGTCCGCCTCCTCTGCCTCTTCCTCCTCGTCCGGGCGAGGATCCTCGTCCTCGTCCTCTGCCACTGCTGACACTGACATCGATCCAGGGTGGCGCGTTCGAATTTCCTCTTCCACCTTCGCTGTCGTAAAAATTTCTTCTCACGACTCGTCGGCGGCGACTTGAGCCAGAAGAATCCTCCTCGTTTCTGAAGTCGCGGTCGTTATTATTATTATTATAGTTAGCATCGTACCCGTTCGAAGCGTTGTTATTGTTACCGTATCGACGCGGAGGTCTGCTGATACTTGGGGCATTTCCATCGATTCCTCTTTGGTTGTAATTTTCGTTTCTCGCGCTCATCGAGTGTTGTTGACGGTTGTAATATCCTCCTCCTCCGACCCTCCTGTTGTTGTTATTATTAGGGGGAAATCGGTTATCTCGAGGGGTGTAGTAATCGTCGGATTCAATCGGCATCCCTTTTTCGTCCGCAATTATGTTCATACCTCCGTCGCCGTGCGTTTGCATGCGTTCTCTGGCGACTTCCATTACTCCGAGAGGAGATATTGGCAGGAAAGTTAACTGCGCCCGGTCTCTTTTTGCGATGGATTCAAACGCGACTTCGACTTCGCGTCTCGACCCTTCGTCTTCCATATCGATTAAATCAATCATGACTAATCCGCCAATGTCGCGCAAACGCAGTGTTTTGGCGACCGTCTTTGCCGCTTCTATATTGACGCGACGCGCTAGCTCCTCGTTATCCACACCTTCCTTTTTCATGACTGATCGACCGGCGTTCACGTCGATGGCGGTCAGCGCTTCCGTGCGTTGAATGACCAAATGCGCGCCGGGAAGTTCCGTTTGGTCGAGCCATATGACTTCTTCGTCAAGAGATTCCACCGCGTTGGCAATACCGAGGTGTTGAAATAATGCATTTCTTGAGCCACCATAGTTATCGTCGTTGTTGTTCGTGCTACTTCCAGCGGCGAATAAAACCACCCTATTGATGATTTCTTTCGAGGCGCCGGCTCTCGTGAGATCGTCCACAATTGCCTCATACGCACTCGTCGTGTCCACGTATAACTTTGATATACGTTCGCCAAACAAATCGCGCACTAAAACTTGCTCACTAGTCGCCGAATTCAACAATCGTCTTGGTTCCAAGTCTGGGTAATCATACGCTTGCTTTGCGGATAAGTTCAAATGTCCATCCGTGCGAAATTTCTTTCGCATAAAGTCGTTTTGGAGGCTGGAGGATTGTTTCACCAGTTTCTCCGCGGTAGTCTTCACTGAATTCCAATCGTCTACGAGACGTTTAATATCTAGCTCTAAAGCGTCTTGCGCGACGCCAGCGGCTTCGGTGCGCATGATCAACGCCGAATCGGACGGGCAAACGCTCAAACCAACCGATTTGACGTATTTGCGCGCAGGACCGATGAGTTTGCGAGAAACGTACACGCCTTCACCATCCGGGCACAACACTACATTTCTACCAGGAAGCGTTGGACGGGCCGAAACGCGCGGGCCTTTGTTGAATTGACCGAGTCGAGTGACTTGGACGACGATTGGTTGTCCCTGTTCCCATTTCGTGGCGCAAGCGCCCCGAATGTCCTCTTTCGAGACGCCGAATTTGTCGCGGATTTTACGAATTTTTTCTCTCTTTCCGGCCTCTGGATCGTCGCCAAAGTCTTCCTCTTCTTCTTCGCCATTAGCATTTGACGTCTTCGTTGTTTTTGGTTTCGCGGCGTTACTCTTCTTGTCATCTTCATCCACGCTCACTTCAAAATCATCGCTATCGTCGACTTCGACTTCTTCCGCGCCGAATAAGATTTCCCTGCCATCCTCCCCATCATCTTCTTCTATCCATTCCTCCGTGATTTCCCCAGTTTCTTCGTCCACTTCGATGTCGTCCATTTGCCCAGCTACACTCGCCATGAATTCGTCCGATTCAAAGTCTAAAGCGTCGTTAGTTGGTGCTTCCAACGCGAGTTCGACGGATTTCATCGCCGCGAGTTCCATTTTGATGACGGACAAATCTAATCGCCACGGCTCCAAGGAAAGCAGAGGTATTTTGTCTCTTTCTTTGCTCTGACCATCTTCATCTTCGTCGTCATAATATGCGTCGTTTAAACCTGAACCACCACGAGTCGTCGAATGACTCTCAGACGCCGGCGAGCGCCCGCCGGCGCCTCGCCAGGACTCGGAAGATCCAGACGCCAAGGTATTCTTTCGCCGTTCTTCAGCAGCCGCTTCTTCAGCAGCCGCGCGCGCGCGATTTAATAAGTTCTTCTCTTTACTCGGCGAAGGCCCACCACTTCCGTCCCATAGATCGCCCCATTCGCCGCTTGTCCACCGTTTCTTTGTCAGGCCAACTTTAGATGTAGTCGATAAATCATCGTCGTCGTCGTCGTCGTCGTCTTCACCCTCCTCCTCGTCGTCGTCGTCCTC
>Ga0209091_10002019_pt1 | contig 17427 bp, 22 predicted proteins | sample ArcticOcean_MG_C_6_FD_187438 | JGI IMG/M metagenome (GOLD analysis project Ga0209091, IMG submission 187438) | Marine microbial communities from western Arctic Ocean - ArcticOcean_MG_CB8_128 (SPAdes) (version 2) | ecosystem: Environmental > Aquatic > Marine > Oceanic | place: Arctic Ocean...
CGTAGTCGCGATAATCTTTTCCTTATAGGTACCATCCGGCTGTATCTCCGCGAGTATCTCTTGCTCTTTCAACTTACATATATCGAAATCAGGTAATTCGATGCCAGAAACAAACGCCTTTACACCTGCTATTTTATCATCTATATTAGATACTATATTACCCCAGCGTTGTTTAAGTAACTGTACAGCCTTTGTATCTGTTGGATCAAGCGCTGCTAATTGTGACGCAAAGTCCGGAAAACTCGGTAATGGTGGTACTTTTGAGAGTACATCCTTCTTAAGAGAGTCAAGCTTGCCCATCAATTTATCTAAACCTGCCTTATTCACAGCACCGTCGAGTTGCCCCTTTAACTTATTGAGTGCATCGTCGATAGCTAATTCTGGTATAGTAATATCGATACATTTACTTATGTCTATATCTATTTTAGGTAAGGCAGGTAAATTGCTTGTTAGACCATTTGTAGTAAGGGAGCTAGTAACTCCCTCGGTTAATTTACTTATTACACCTACACCACCTATAACACCTGCAGCTAGTGCTAATTTACTCGCAGCATCTCCGCCATCGTTCTTTCTTATGTCTATTGGTTTACCTGTGGACTCGTTAACCTTAGGTGCCTCTTGAGACACTCTTACGATTATATCTGGTGGATTCATACCTGTATAGACTAAACCACGCATTGTACGTCTGCCTGTACCATTATATTGGCCTTTGTCGAATATATCTGCGGAAGTTACGGTACCTTCTGGATCTCGGGTTGGTACAACTATCGCTGCACGGTCGATGGACGCTTTTGAGCCAATATGTATAACAGGGTCTTTATTCAGCAAAGTGCCAGTACCTTCGTCGTATACTATTTTAGATACATGCCACTTATACTCTATATCAGTATTAGCTGGATCACGCATGTAAGAGAATGATTGCCGGAAATTAGAAAAGGTGTAAACAGGATAATTAACTTCTATATATAGATTAGCATCAGTACTACTACCATGTGTTTGCTGGCCAGATATCCACAACGAGGTTTCATCGTTTGTTACTGATACTGGTATAGACAAATAGTTTAAATCTCTCGCGGTTTCTGTATATTGTGATAGCGAAATACCATATTGTGGCGGCTGCAGGCCGATCGGTGCATTAATTTCGGAAAGTGAGTGGCCTTTCGGTGGCTGTATAGTTACAACAGATTTGTGAGCGGTCGTAGCTGGTGCATACTGATATCCGTGTGGCCATTGATACGAAACACCAGTTGGCATATTTTCGAGACTATCACCAAACATAAACATACCTTGACCAGGTGCTCGTCGTGACATGTCGGCTGCTGTACTAGCTATAATCTCTTCACCAAGTGTAATTGTAGGATCGGCGTCTACATCATCTTGCTTCGCGCGTACTCTTACAGTATCTAACTGTACATAATTCGCGTTCGTCGCTAACGAGGTGGCTTTTATGAGTGCGGTGACCTGTTCTTTTCGAGACTCTTCGGTGCGTGTAAGGATTACACCTCCGTATGTTACAGTGCGAGGGTATCCGTTACTATCAAAATTCGAAGGTACTGGTATAATTGACTGTATTTGTAGCTGTACAGTTGTCTCACCAAATTTAGTAGGCTCTTCCTCTCGTGCTGGCATTTCATGTACATAACCTAATGCGATATACTCTAAATGTAATGCTTCGGTGCTTGCATTATAAGCCTGACCTGTATTAGGATCATACATCGTGTGTGGTATAAACGCACCTGCAGAACTATATTGAGTAGTAGTAGTCGCGACCGGTGCTACTTGAGCGACGCTGCTGGTAGGTGTACTACTACTAGTTGTAGTATTATTAGAGGTATTACCTGATGAAGAATGATATGACATAATTGTTTACCTACCGAGTCCTGTATTGGGTATTGATGAAAAAGTATTACCTTGAGCAACAGCATCGGCCCCTGTATTTGGTTGAGGGTGGTTATGAGTAATAAGAGAAACATTACCACCACCTGCAAATACATCACCTGAACAGTCAACTAAAGTTGTATTTACGTTAATATTACCACCACAAGAGATTTTAGAGGCCTCTTTTGCTTGTAAATTAAGAGCACCCGCGATTGTTTCACATGAATTTTGAATAACTGTACGATTCGAGTCGCCCTTTACAACAAAGTTTAAATTACCACAAATGGTTTTGTTTTCGTTGTTTCCGATGTTTACAATAGACTTCTGGCCAATGTTGATTGCGCTGTTCTGCGCGATTTCGGTGACAGTCTGTAAGGCTTTTGTACGAATAGTGCCTTTGACTTTAACAGTGTAATCCTTTTCAACTTCGAGGTGATAGTTACCTTTAATAAGTGTTCGACAATCGTTATCTATTGTTAAATTGCAGTTGCCTTTAATATAAATATTGTCGTCTTCAGCGACTACTTTATAGTTTTTACCCTGAATAACTGTAGTAGTTGTACCATCAGCAATGACTTCGCGATAAGTGCCAGACGGTGCATGCACTTCTGATATTCTCTCGAAGTTAGGTGTATCGTCTGATTCATAGGTGTGGCCACCTTCTGTACGAGTTACTTTATTGTTTGGATAAGCAGGCCTTACATTGTCTTTAGGATTTGGGAGGTCGTAAGTCTTTGGCTCAAGATAGTCAGCAGCCAGCTTTGGATCTGGAAAGGTTTTAATATTAGGAGGAGTTGCAGTAGCAATAGTCGTAATATGACTTGAAGCCTTTGCACGATACGCAGTATCAAGTGCGTATTGAGTAGATGATGCTGCCTTTGGTAGATCATTACCATTTTCATAAGGATGTACACCATCAGGATCAGAAAATCCGTCAGACGGAAGTCTCTTCGTAGATTCAGAAGGTAAAGAACCGATGATAAGAGGATCGTTTTCTGTTGCAGGATCAGTAAATATACCAACTACCCATGAGCCTTGAACTAAACCGAGACTTGAACCTATGTTTGATATTGAACCTTCGGTACACGGCATGACTACGCTTGACCATGGAAGGTCTTCGGTGTCAATCATTGTTATATCTTCGGTGTGTTTACCAAAGATACGTACGCGAACTCTATTCTTTTCAGAAGGATCGTTTACATCTTCTATTACGCCTATAAAGAATTTTGATGTTATCATAATTTAGTCTCCTCTTTGAGCGAGTCTGTTTTTACAAGACACTCAGTAGTGTATACATTGTCTTTAAATACGTGTGTGGTGCTAAAAATTAAATAGTTACCTGATAAAAGCTTATCGTATTGTTCAGTTATTGATTTTTTTGTATTTTCCTTATAGGTAGCAGGGTCAGTAGCCTTTGGAAAAAGCAATTTTAAAGATCTACCTGGATTTAATAAAGGATCACCGAATAAAGAAAACTTATGTGTACACACATCGTAAGCAGATAAGTAAGCTTCTGATAAGTGTTTATTTTTTTCAGCAAGTGACGAGACAGTATTAAACCCTTCGAACGATAATTTGTTTACGTATTGATAGTTTATTTTAGCACTCGGTATTTTTTCAAAAGCGTTCGTAGTTTCATTTAAACTATTTGTGGTTTGTTCTTTATCCTGGTTGTCTAATCTTTTTGAAATAGTATTCGCTGCCTTTAAATGCTCTTGCGCGTTAAAAATGTGTTTACGGTATGTTTTAGTACCAATATCGATGTATCTATTTTCCGAAGCGTATTGGCCTAACTTTGCCTGATAGCTAGGAGAAATATTAATCTTAGACGAAAGTTCAGTCATAGATGTACTTCTTTCAAAAAATTCTTCAGGTGTGTTTGAATCTGATTCTATCTGTGATGAGTGATTAATAGATTTATACACTGGATTCTCCTCTAAATCTGTAAGATAGGACAAAGAGGTTAAGTAGACTAGACCATTTAACCTTTGATACATCAGATAAGGCGTATTATTAGAATCAAATGACATCTTTCTAATTCTATTAGCAGCCTTTAAGGGATTGCTAATTGGTATGATACCATCAAATGTCGATAAACAATCGCCATGTATGACTATTCCAGTATTTAAATCGTTTTTGAATATTTTGTCGATTATATTTGTCGAATTACCAGACACTGACCTCGAAATAGTTTTCAATGGAGCGATATAAGCAAACTCTGATACCGCAGTGAGAGTATATACTTGAACCTGGCCATCGTTACCTTTTACGAAATCTTCGTATTTTACTACGAAAAACCTAAGTGAAATAGTCTGCTCAAGATCAAGAGCTTTAGTTTCTATTTCGATATCAATTACCTCATTACCAGTGATATTAAACTCTTCAAAAAAGTTACTTTCATCACGGATGCCTAGCTCTAATACTAGCGTAGGATTAAATAAGCCTTCGTGTATTTTAGTATATCCAACTAGGCCTTTAATATCTTTAGTCAACCCGTTAACATTGGTACATTCGACTTTAATTAATTCAAAACCGGATGTTCTTGTCGAATTACCTTTTGAATCAGCATAACTATTTCTATTCATTTAGTAAATTTCTATATTCTTTAGCAAAGCTTTGAATATACCCTGGCAAGACGTACTTAATTCTTCGCTTTGCGTCATTTTTTTCAATTTGATCTTGCTCAATCGAAATATAATTGGTGGCCGCGATTGGTGAGGAGTATTGAGTGGTTCTTTCGTCTATATTCAATGGATCATAATAATATGCAGGAGCTAATTTTCCATCAAGCCAAGCTTGACTCGCAAGAAGAGTGTAGTCTTCTTCTTTAAAAGTACCATTAGAAGCATCGATTGCAATAGTTGTTCCTGCTCTAAACAGCGAAATAGCTTCTTTCATACTTTGTAACCACAGCGCTCTAAGCCTATCAACTGCAACGTAAGATGTTGTACCTATAGTTTCAGGATTTATGAACTTTACGTGGAAATTAGAATTAGGAATGTTGTCAGTGAAAGCACGCTGCGCCTCTTTCTGAAAACCTTGTAATATAGTATTGCTTACAGCAGCATCACCTACTGCCGTTATTTTTGAATTGTCTATCCAAACCTGTGCATTAGAAGGATCATAATGTATAATTGGTGCTGATGCGTAAACAACGTAAGCTTCACCATTTATGACTGTATTCGTAAATCCAATTCTTAGTTGTAAGTAGTCTTCGTATTTCTCAATCGGCAGTTCTGTAATGGTGTAAATAGGACTATCTGCACCGACATCCAAAAAAGGCATACGAATTACAGACACGTTTTTAAAATCATATTGTAGTTTTGATCTTAATTCGTTTTGTGCCTTAGGCCAAGCTGCTAAGCCATCTTTAAAAATATCATTTGCTAAAAAGAAAGTCCAATAATAATCAGGTGTTCCATACAGCCGCTGTGACAAATTATCAGGGCGTTCTCCATCTAACACATCTATCTGTGAATAAGCTAAAACGTTTTTTGAAAACTTTTCGACCACATCAACATAGCGATAAATGTCAGTGATAGTGTTCTGTATACCGTCATTATTGATGCTATACTGTATTTTGGGAAATTGTTTAAAGAATGCCATAATTAATCATTTTTCATTTTTCGCTTAGCCTCGGCTGCTTCAGCTATCACGCTTTTTAAAACCTTTTGCTGTGTTTGTACTAACTGATCAGCCTGTTGTTCCATGAATCTGGTGTCTGCATTTTCTCTATTACTATTCATTTCAAGATCTTCCATTTCATTACGTGTAAGGACCTTAGTTTCCTGGAATGATAGCGATACAGAAACTTCGTGTGGTGACATATCTGTTCGCCATACGTTATTTTCTGCATTAATGGTGCAAGCAGCAGTAGTTAAATAGCACGCGAATATCTTAGGCATATATTCCAATTCATTCATATTGCCATCTAAAAACTCTACGTGCCATTGGGCAGGATACTGCAATAATAGTTTTCTGCCACCCACTTCACTAGCGTATGTGTTATGCCTAAAGGTATTTTGTATACGATCAATCGCTCTTACTTCAGCAGGGCTTTGGCCAATCATTTTAAAATCAAATTGGAAATTTCTTAAAGTATTTCCACTAAATGTGGTATTTGTTCTAGGGTTGAGTACTTGTTTTGCAGCGAATCCAATTGCGCTCGATACACCTTCCATACCTAGTTTCTTTGCCAATAACATTTTAGCGCCTAAAGATCCACCTGAACCAGCTTGTGTTTTCGCTTCTTTTGCCGCTTTACCGATTTTATCTGTAATAGAACCACCTTGTTGAAAAGCGTTAATCACTTCAGCACCTGCAGCTATATCGCCCATATTGATAGTAGCATATTCTGCAGCGTCTGTAAAGGTCACATTTCCTGGACACGGCAAGCATATCGATTCTATCTTTTTAGTTGTATCGTGCGGCAAGCATACAAATCTTATAACTGGCCTTTGCGATAATTCTAAATCTAATGGGAATTCCAGTGTTGCTGAGTCTTCATTACCTTTACCGACTCCACCTAATCCAGTTGATGCATTTTGTATTGTGTTAGAAATAATTGACATATAAATACCTTTAGTTAAATCTATTTATAATGAAATCATGGCTTATTCCGGCAGATATAAAGTTAAGAATCCTAAAAAATACGAAGGCGATTTTAATAAAATAAAATACCGTTCTTTGTGGGAAAGACAGGCCTTTAAGTGGTGCGATGGTAATCCATCTATTATAGGTTGGAGCTCTGAAGAGGTAGTAGTAGGATATCGCTGTCAAACAGATAATAAAATGCACAGATACTTTGTTGATCTATTCATTAGAATGAAAGACGGAAAGTGTTATCTAATCGAAATAAAACCAAAGGCACAGACTCTTCCGCCTAAACAAAAGAGTCGTAAATCAAAAAAGTATTTAAGAGAAGTCATGACGTATGGTAAGAACCAATCTAAGTGGAAAGCAGCTACAAAGTTTGCGCATAAAAGAGGGATGATATTCCAGGTTTGGACAGAAGAAACTTTAAAGGGTTTGGGTATAAAGTTGCTTACGTAAGTTATAAATAGATAGTATGGCAACAACGTTTATCGATAAAGTAAAAGCTGAAGCATTGAGCGCAGGTCTTAAGCGCGGTAGCGACGAGGCGAAAAAGTGGTTTCAGGAAAAATTAAAGGAAGTAAAAGGTGTAAATCGTTCACAGCTTTTAAAAAATCCTAGTTTTAAGAAAACAGCCAAAGGCAAAATGAGTGAGCAGAGCTTATATGGAAGAATGTTTATGTACTTTTACGATCCTAAGTTGAAAAAGGAATTACCTTATTACGATAGGTTTCCTTTAATATTCTTAGTAGGAGCTGCAGAAGGTGGTTTTTATGGATTGAATTTACACTATCTTCCGCCTAAGCAAAGGGCAATATTTTTTGATAGATTTACGTCTTACACGAATAACAAAAAGTATGATGAAACTACTCGAGTTAAAATGAAATACGAGACTCTTAAACGAGCAAACAAATTATCATTTTACAAACCGTGCTTTAAACACTATTTAACTTCTCAAGTAAGATCGAATATAGTAGAAATACCTGCTAGTGAATGGGATATTGTTTTACATATGCCAACAGAATACTTTACGAAGAAAAAATCAGCTGCGGTATGGGCAGATTCAAAAACACAATTTTAAGGTTAAACATGGGATTACTAAGCGACATAAAAAACACAACAAACCCAACCACTATTGATGGGTTTAAAGCTACAATCGGTAAACGTGGAGGAATAGCCCGTGCTAATAGGTTTAGCGTAACATTCACACCTCCTTCACAAACGTTATTGAATTTAGACTTACAGTCTATGGCAGCTTCTGCGCTAAGTGGAAGTTTTAGTTTAGGCGGATTAGTCAATGATCCGCGGGACATAAGTATATTGTGCGAATCATGCTCGCTACCAGGACGATTAATACAGACTTCAGAGTATGATTCAATGGATAGAACCCCTAAAAAGTTTCCGACTGTAGTCATTGATGAAGATGTAAACTTTAGCTTCTTATTAACCAATGATTATTATATGAAAAAAATGTTTGACCGTTGGCAATCAGCAGTGATTGACGTTGATACGCATTTGGTAAATTATCCGCGGGAGTATAAGAGAGATGTTATAATTCAGCAGTTAGATCAGCAAAACACGCCTGTGTATGGAGTAAAACTTATTAACGCTTTTCCTACAGGTGTTAATAGCGTTGAGTTGAGCAATGAAGCTGTTGACTCTACTACATCATTACAAGTCACATTGGCGTACGATAACTTTGTAGTAGAAGGAGCTATAAGCTCTCTACTTAGCAATATAGGAAATAAACTTAACGTCTTAAGAAGACTAATATAACACAAAACAACTGAAAAACATTATGGCACTACCAGTAATTGAAGCACCAAAATATGCATTAAAGATTCCTTCTTCAGGAGAAATGATTGAATATAGACCTTTCTTAGTAAAAGAAGAAAAAATACTTTTAATCGCTAAAGAAGAAGATAACGATAACGCTATGATCCGCGCTATGAGAGATATCATAGATGCGTGTACATTCAACAAACTTGATATATACAAATTGGCGATGTATGATCTAGAATACATATTCTTAAACCTTAGAGCAAAAAGCGTAGGTGAAACAGCGCAAATACAGCTTGAAGGTGATGATGGAGAATACGTTCCTGTCGAAATCGATCTTACGCAGGTTGAAGTAAAGGGAGAAGTACAACTCAATAGCAAAATTCAAATTACTGCTGATGTAGGAATAACACTTAAAGCGCCTGGCCTAAAAGATATGGAGAGAGCGTCTAATTCTAAAGACGTGATCACGGAATCTATCATTTCTGTTATCGATACTATATACGACGCTACTGATGTATATCCATCCGCTGATTCAAGTTCTAAAGAACTTACAGCATTTGTGGATTCTTTAACACACAGCCAATTAGAAGAAATTAAAGATTGGATGGAAGAAATGCCTAGATTAGAACACACCGTTTCGTATGAAGCTAAGAATGGTAAAAAGGAAGAAAGGACCTTAAGAGGCTTAGGTGATTTTTTCGAATAGCCCTTTCTCATATTAATTTAGAAAATTATTATCAAGTTCAATTTTCTATGGCCCAACACCATAAATATAGTTTAACAGAGCTAGATAATTTAATTCCATGGGAAAGGGAAATATACGTAGGCTTATTAAAGGAACACTTAAAAGAAGAAAAGGAAAGAGAACAAAGGAATACTAAATATGGCTGAAGAAACACCAATAACAAAAAAGGATTTAAGTAGCGTAATTCAAAAGGTTGCGGTTACAAACGAATCTACGAAAGTAGAACTCGCGAATCCTGAGCAAATCGCTAAGCCTATTATTGATCAGCAAAAGGAAAATGATCTTAAAAACCTTGAGAAATCAAGAGAAGAAAGATCTGTTTTTCAAGATATCGCAAAAGGTATTAAAGGTATGGCTGAATCTTTAGATACTGGATTAAGTAATCTTGCTAAGAGTTTCAAAGAAAAAGGTAAAAACATTTTAAAATTTATTGGTATCGCTTTAGGCGCAGCGGCTGGTCTTATATTGGCACCAGTCTTTTTAGCAGTCTCATTCTTCAAACAACTTGCGACCGAAGTTAGATTTTTAAATACACTAACAGGTGGTCGACTTGGAAAAATATTCTCACCAGTTACTAACTTTTTTAGACGAATAAGAATCTTTTTTAGTAGAAAAGGCCCATTTGGTAAAGTATTAAAGGTATTTGATAAAGTAAAAAAAGTAATTAGTGGTGTAGGCAAATCAAGTGGGGTTTTAGGTAAGTTCTTTGGATTCTTAAAAAAAGTAGGAGGTGTCGTTAAAAAGATATTTGGACCTCTCACAAAAGGATTTAAACAAGGCTTTGGTGTAGTCACTAAATTCGCAAAGGTCGCGGGAAGGCTTCTTGGTAAAGTATTTCTACCAATTACGATTCTTATGAGTGTATTTGATTTTGTTAAAGGATTCATGAAAGGATACAAAGAAGAAGGAATCATTGGTGGGATTAAAGAAGGAATCATTGGTGTATTCGAAGGACTCATTGGATCTGTAATGAGAATGCTAGCGTGGATTCCAAGTAAAATCGCAGAACTCCTTGGCCTAGATAATTTATCGGCTTCAATTAAAAGCGGAGTGGACAAAATGCTAGAAGGTATTAAAGACGCTTTTAGAGGTTTTGTAGATATCGTCATAGGAATATTTACTCTTGATGGCGAAAAAATAAAGGGTGGACTTTCAAAGGTTTGGTCTGGAATGACAGATTTTATAACTGGAATGTTTGACCCATTAGTTGGATTAGTTAAAGATCTTTTTTCAATGGACTTTATTGAAGATCTAAGAGACAGATTTAATATAGGCGATATGATGAGAAGAATCTTTGCGAATGTAAAGATTCTAATTGGCGATATGTTTGGCTGGGTGCCGAAATTTGGTGCAGATGCTAAAGCAATGAAAATGGAAGCTCAAAAGGATTTAGTTGGATTGGATATGGCACAGGCTCAAAGAGATCAAGCAAGAGAACAACGACAAGCAGGATCAGTTATGAGTAGTACTTCAACTACTACTACAAATAATTCTCCTATGACTATCGTAGAAAGTCCAACGGATTACAGCAATGCTGCACTTTCTGCAGCCGTGGCCGACTTCTAAAAAAGGAGTGGCCATAAGTAAGTAACAACTATGATATCAAAACTCATTCTTTTTATTCTCGCAGTAACAACTGTTGTGTGTTTCTATCTGCAGTCTCAACAAATACTCGATTTAGAAAATAAAGTTGAGTCACTTGAATCAGATGTAAAAAACATTAACGAAATACTCGACGAGTTTGATGAAGTCTTTATTCTTTTAATTGAAGAAATACGAAAAGAAAAGCGCTATAGCTTAACACGGTTATTATAAAGAAAAAAGGAGTGGCCAATAAGACCACTCCTTCTAGTTAGTTGTTTAGTTTATTTACTGTGAAGCTAATTTTGCAAAATAACTCAAAGTATCTTCACCGTCACCATCATCACCTTCACCGATATTTGGTGTATCGATAATAGGAGACTCAACCGAATTGCCCGTCACCGGTTCTTTAGTAGTATTTAGTTCAACTGTTTGAGAGGTTGTGAGACCTGATGCTACTTCTGCTTCACCAATCACTTCGAACATTTTTTGTTTCAAATCAGCGTATGATTTGTATGATTCAGGACTAGTGAATTCACTTAGCTTATAGAGCTTATTATAAACTTCTTCAAGCTGTGCTTCATCGCCATCGAATAGCGCTACAGCACTATCAAATTCAGACTTATCGTAGTTACGATAGCCTTCAACTTGACGAATCTTAAGCTTAAAGTTTGCACCGGCCCAAAAGTCAAATGGATTGACTGGAGTTTCATCAGCAAACTGAGGTTGCATTACATCCATGATCTTGTCCATGATTTTCTTACCATACTCATAAAGGAATACCTTACCTTCATTTTCAGGATTAGCGGAATCAGAGACAACAAGAATGTTAGAGACGTGGTGCAGACGACGCTTACGCTGACGTGCTGTTTCCTTATCTTCATCACGACCTGTGTTCCACAATTGAGAATTCAATTCAGACACAGGATCTTGTTGACCAATAGAAGTCAAAGACTTTTCGATGTACCAACGACCGGTGGATCCTTTGAATCCATGATCCCAATAACGTACCCAAGGAAGATCTTCACCTTCACCAGCGGGTAGGAAGCGAATAACGGCATAGCCATTACCTGCTTTGTCTACAGTGGGTTTCCACATACGGTCATCACCGTAGGACTTCTTTTCACTATTACCTGCACCGGCTGCGACCAGTTTAGAAATCGCATCATTGCGATTTTGTTTCATATTTGCGAACGACATATTTTGTATTTTATTTATTTTGTTTTAGTATTACAGTGTATTGCACAATGTATAGAGTTTACCATTAACTGACAGAATCTATATTACCATAGTTTGTCTGATGTGTAAAGGTTAAAAGCAACTTTTCTTTCAGCTTAGTTCGTGGTAATGGAGACTGTAGCATGATTAATTTGTATTTAAGTACTAAGTTAATCAGATCTTTATTTATACCTAAGGGATCACTTAGATCCTTCTTCAGGCGGTTAAGAAAGTTGACTAATATATCTACCAGCACAACAGATTCTATGTTAATCTCTTCAGCTCGTAGTGATTCTAACAAAGGATTTCTACTGTTGTTATCAGTGGTTGTGCATAACTGGTCAAACGAATATTCTTGATCAGCCATAAATTTCATATCTTGTGTAAACATATACGATAACTTATCTTGTCGTGCAACGTATTCATCGTATGCAGAATCATTCATTTTGCCAATCCAACCATTAGGATCTTTAATGAGGTTAGCAGTAAACCAATGGATAAGTTTTTCTTGTCTGAATTTACGTGACAGCTTTTCAAAAAAGTATCTATCTCTTCGCCTTTCAAACGTTACCCGCTTCACTGCAGTCTTATAGTTATACTTTACTGCATCGTAGTCAGAAGTAAAGTGTAACTTAAGAGATTGGTAAATTTGGTATGCTTGATAGCCGTCCATTAAAATAGTGTTCCCGTCGTTCGTTTTATAATATTTCTATCCATCGCTTCGACTTCTAGTTTAAGTTTCAATGGCCCTTTGACAAGCTTAGCCATGTCAGCTGGATCAATATGTTTCCTTTCGCATATTTCAATAATAGCTTCAGTGTAAGTCATAGCATCGTGTGATACTAATTTTTCGACTTGTAAACGTAGTTCTTCTTTTGTGATAGAAGGTTTAAACGTTACTTTTTGTTTTGGTATTCTTTCACTCATATTGCTCTTATAAGAATAGTGTCTTGGTTGATCCTACCATTCGCGGATTTACGCTTTGTTTTTAACTCATTAAGCGCTTTCTCAATTTGTTTTTCTGTCCTAGCTGCGATGATTGGAAGGTAATCTTCCGGCTTTCGTAGCGTGAGAGCAAAGGAAGTAGTTTCATCAAAGTCTTTAATTGATGTACCACTTATGGTAAATCCATCACGACCTTGTGCGTTAAACACCGTAAGCCTACGATACTTGGTATTAAAGACAAAGAATTTATTTGCCCCAATGATTCGTGTAGGATCACATGATTGTATCGCATGATCTTTCGATTCTTTTAAGTATTTCAACCTTTGGATTTGCTTAATCGCTGACTTAGGCTTTTTGACACGTGGTTTACGTGCTGAAGCTTTACTTGATTTGTAAAGTACTAATTCATTTAGCATATCATCTAGTGCTTTAATACGATTGCGGAGTGCTGGCTTACCTAGATAAGAATAGCCTTCCACCATTTGATCACACGTCTTTTCAAACGCCTCGTTATATTCGTCACGGTGTTTAGTCAACCATTGTTTGACTTCACCTGTCGCTGAAACTGGAATGTTTTCACCACGCATAACAGAAGCCAATGGGAATTTGACTACCTTTGTATCGTCTGTACACCAAGAATCAAGCATACCTTCAAGTTCGCATAGTATAGATTTCCTTACCTTTTCTTTCATGATTTCATGAACGTTAGGCTTTGCTGGAGCATCGGTATCTACCTTTACCTTTTTATCTTCTACTGAAGATGCCTGATTAAGCATCGATGCGATGTTAGTCTTTACAAGCTTTCTATAGTTGTAATAATCAGGTGAGCCCATGTTAAACATTCGACATAGCTTACCAGTAAGAGACACTTCACCTGCGGTTTTAGGCACCTTCTGAATAAGCTTACACTGCTTTGGATTGTACCCTTGAGTAATCATATAGTCATAAATGATAGGGATGTAGTCATCACGATCAAGGTAGTAGTTATAAAAGTTAAGAGCCTTTGACAGTTTTTTGTCGTATGCTTCTTTAGTATCGACTCCAATCCACGTAGCTTCTTCACCCGTGTACTTTCCATCGATAGCAGCTACCTGTCCATTCTTTTGAAATTTTCTTGTTTTAATTTTCATAGATACTATTATACTACAGATTGAATTATTTGTACACCTTTATTTAAAGATGACTTGAGACTTATTTATGTACTCTAATCCTCGTCCTCCATTTCCAGTTTGAACAATGATATCTTCACCATCCATAATTTTAAATACTGTGCCGCTACCTACCATGTCGCCACAGGAATATAAGATGTCGTCGCCTTCTTTAAGTCTATCGAGTTTAGTTTTAGTCATACGGTGCCTGTTTGAATTGGTGTACATTAGTCTTTGCGAGATATATTACATACCTCCAATAAGTTTACGATTATTAGAGCAGAAACTGATAAGTTGAGAATTAAAGAGGAAGACGTTAGACTTCCTGCGATGTAGTTGATTGGTATAATACCAATGTTGAGTGCTAATACGATATAAGCGAATGTTTTCATAATCTAATTATAATCTAAGTTTGAGTGAATGTAAATGGTTTATTTGAAAAATATATGTTTGCCGATCTTGACTGTCCTTTTCATACTCGAGGCCCAATACGGCTCGGCGATGTAATCAGCATAGTAGTGGTCAGCTCCTTTGGTGTAATTCGTTTGAGTGCCAATGACAGCGTGAGCGATTTGCCAGCGTGGATGTTTCTTTGCTTTAGCGATCGTATCTTCTAGTGCTTTTATGCCATCAGCTTTTCCGTTCCAACAAGAGAATTGTTTTCTTTGTAGACATACCTGAGCAAGTGTCTTGTTGCGCTTTTTAGCACGATTCATTATCACCTCATAGACACCTTCAAGCGCTCCAACGTGATATTCACCACCTGCTTCCATGATGATGGTCGCTACGATGATATCATGAGCATACGGACAAGAGTCGTACACCAAGCGATGAGGTTTGATGACGTCTATTTCGTCTATGATTAAGTCAGGTCTATCGCCATTGATCGTAGCAAATGCGGCTGACGCTGTAAGTAAATATATTAATTGTTTTTTCATAATTAAGCCATTGCTCGTGAATCAAGGTGCTCAAATATCTTATGAGCTTCCTCTTCGCTATCTGCGGTCATTCCGTTTTTGAAAAGGTATTGCACGGTGTACTCTGTGCAATTACCACTATGACGATCAGCCGCATTAGCGTACTCCCATGTGTGAGAGTAAGAAGCTAATCCACGACGTAAGTCTTCTGGGCCGCTTGTGTTAGATTGGACGATCGAACCATCTTCAGCGATGGTAATCTGTATTCGAGTTTGCCAGTCTTCGAATACCTCGTTAAGAGGATCGTATTCCTCGATGTGCATGATGTACTCTTCATCATAATCATTCGAGTGGTTAATCACTTCGGCGAGGTCGTCGTCCGTGAGTTGATCTTTGCTATGGACAACATAGGTGCTTCCACCCTTGTTCTTCCAATGCTGAGGGCATTCCCCTGTGCCGTCCCAATTGTGGGAGCCATAGTTGTCACGATACTGAGTTTGTACGATTTTTGCCATAATTAACCTTTTGTTGAGTGAGTGAGTGTGAATTACATTGAGGAGATTGTTGTGCCCATAAGAGACAATTCCTCGCTGATATCTTTGTCAGTGTAAGGAATAACCCAATCAGTAGCATCTTCAGCTTTTTCCGTTTTGCGTTTCACTACTTTGGTAAGAATTTTACCAGTAAGCTTAGTTTCGATTTCTCGAAGCATTGCAGCTACTACGTAGAAGCCACGCTTTGAGTCCTTTGTCCACTCCCGCATTACTGGGTATGTGTCCTTTTCGATAAGACCTACACCAGCAGCACCTTCAATAAGAACTGCACGGCGTACTGTAGAAGTACCGTATCCTTCAAGGACACCTTTGATGAGATTGAGTTTTTCGATTTTCTTGGGATCTGTTGTTTTAGCCATAATTTTTTAACCTTTATTGATTGTTTGAGTAATTGTTATAATAACTATTATACCATAGAAAAGGCGGTATGTGAACCGTTTTTATCACTTTTTTTCGGTTCACGAGCTAAGTCCCTAGTAACCAACCACTTGCGAGTGCACTTTTTTTCACTTTTTTTTCGAAACAAAGGGGATTTTCAGCCCAAAATCGGCTCCAAGCGTTAAGTTGTTGGTTATCAGGTACTTAGCTTTCGGCTTCGCGGGATTATTTTATAAGTTGTTGATAGCTAGATATATATAAATATAGAGTATGAAAGGTAAGTTTAAAGTGCTAATTGGAAGTGAGGTAAAGAGATATAGTGATTATGATGATATCCCTGCTCAAATAGATGAAGTAATACGTTGTGAATTCGATTATCCAGAGCCTCCTCACACAGATGAGCAACATGAAGAAATACATTCATTTATTCCTAAATTGAATGAGCTATTAGAAAGAAGCAAAAATGGCAATTAATTTATCAACTAATGATTTAGCTAACGTAGTTAGAAACACAAACTTTAGTGAAACCGTAAGTGTTACGGTTGATGGCGTACCGCCTGAAGTCATTTCATCAATCACTGTAACTCCAAGTCAATCAGATAGTGGTGTGACTATTTCTACAACCACTTCGTCAATTGCTTTTTCAGGTAGTTATGAAGAAGCGTTTCTTCAGGATATAATTAAATCATTTCCTGTAGGAAAAAGTTCAATGCTAAAGGATGGCGTTTATGGCGACGATCCTAGTACTACAGATGTAGTCGAAACTAATTTTGAAGTAGAAGCGGAAAAAGAATTGACTACTGCAGAATTTGAACTAAAAAAACAAGAATTTCCAACTATTGTTCAACCTACAACGAGCACTTCTTTTGCAGCCGTGCCTTCTGATCATACCGTGTTTAATGCAGTCCAAGATAATCGACGGACAGTAACTATAACGTATAGCGTTTCAGTTGTCTATAACGCTGGCACACACACGGATACTATAACACACGTAATAGATACTGATATTACAACATTCGCAAACAAGTTGACAGAACTCTATCCGCCAGACGAATAAATAATAATATGCCAGCAGTAACAAGAATAGGAGATGCAGATGTGGCTCATTGTAGTGGAATGGTGAGAGCAGTCGGTAGCGGAAATGTGTTTGCAAACGGAATTCCTGTTTCAAGACAAGGTGATGTAAATACTGTGCACCTTTTGCCTGGTTCTCCTTGTCCAGCGCACGCTGCTCCAATCACTGCAGGATCAAGCACGGTAAAGGTAAACACGAAAGGCTGCGGAAGAGTTGGTGATGGTATATCAGGTTGTACATCAGTAGCTGCAGGTTCATCTAATGTTTTTGCTGGAGGTTAATACCATGAATGGATTAGTTGCATTATTGATATTATCTGGATTTGTAGTAGTGCCTTTGGTCTGCTTTACCTTATATGCCTATTTAGAATATCAGTTGAACCGTAATCCGTACGATTCACCGCTTTCGAAAAAGGATCAAGAATACTACGATAGTCTTCCTTTAAAATAAGTGTGTGATTAGAATTTTAATCTATATCCAACAAAGACTTTATTCTTAAATACATCAGCATCTTTATTTAATAGATGCAAGCCTTGATAGCCAAATTCAGCGTAATGGAATTCGTTATACTTCCAAGCAAATGTGATGCTCGAAACAAAGACTTCTTCTTCAC
>Ga0209091_10002020_pt1 | contig 17425 bp, 10 predicted proteins | sample ArcticOcean_MG_C_6_FD_187438 | JGI IMG/M metagenome (GOLD analysis project Ga0209091, IMG submission 187438) | Marine microbial communities from western Arctic Ocean - ArcticOcean_MG_CB8_128 (SPAdes) (version 2) | ecosystem: Environmental > Aquatic > Marine > Oceanic | place: Arctic Ocean...
CAATTGCATCTATAACAACATAGCCGTTAAAAGACCCCATATTACTATTGTTATCCTTAAAGGCACCAATCTTGCGATTATCATCTAAGTAGTTCAGTATTAGGTAGCTATAATATAAGCACTTACACTTATTATATCCAAAATCTTTAAATACATTTACTAAAAAATTAATTTCAACATCAGAAATATCACTAGAAAAAACAAGATTTAAATTTAAATCATCTCTAATATCTGATAAATTATCACTAATTAGCAGAGCCTTAAATAACTCTTTAATGATTTTCTCTATCGTATAAATGAGCAAAAAACTAATCTTTTTATCTTCTCCATCTAAAAAAGGAAAAGTAGATTCTGTATCCTTTATAAGATCAAAATAATTAGAGAATGAATTCGTAAAATGATTTTGAAATTTTAATTTTGCTGAGGCACCTATATCAAAATTATTACCGTCCGAAAAAACATAAAGCGGAATGTTTTCAGACTTTTGATATATAAAAGGTTTGTAATCATTGTTATTTTGACTATAAAAAACCTGAAGATTAGATCTGCTAATATTTACAACTATCTCGCAACTCATTGACTAACAGTAAGAATTAAATAAAATAAAAAAAAACGTTGATTTAATTACTTGACATTTTCTTTAAAATAACATTTTCAAAAAACTGCATTCCCTCTAAAATAATAATTGGGGCCACGAAATCAAATACTCCATCTTTTTTTTCAGTGCGCAATGCCTCCTTAAACTCAGGAAGCAAACGAATATAATCTGCAATATTTATATTTTTAAAACCATTCATAAAATCTTGCTGAGTAGCTTTTAAATCAAAAAATTGTGTAGCAACTTGAAAATACAAATGAGCAAACTTCATAAATTGAGGGCAAGGCTTGTTAGGATCTTTAGGAATAAAAGCAAAGGAATTACCAATTTCTGACATCAACTCAGTGGTTATGGAGTCATCATAAGACAATTTCCTTTCTTTTCCACCAGAGAAAAGAACAAACCCATCCTCACCTATAACTTCCAGAGGTTTTTGATCTGTTTTAGGTATATATAACTTTGTAGTATCATATGCTAATCCTTTTGCTACCTCATATTTCACATCCGATGAATTATCTCTAGGCATAAAAACAGGTTGACTACCTAAATGTTTTTTAGCCTCTTCCATACCACCAAAACCATTAATAAACATATCCATGTAATACTTCTGATCATAAGAAGGGTTTATAGCCTTTAACCAATCCATTATTCGAGAACCTTTACCCGTAAATTGGATTTGAATTAAAGGACCATGGTAATTTGGTTCGCCCAATTCATGACCCCTGCACCACTGTGCAGTTTTATTATCAGATTTATCTATCTCCATTTTAACCTTTCTGGCAATTTGTCCAGCATAAAAAACTATTAAACCGGTTACATAAGTATTGACTGATACCATTTCCTTGCAATGAACTCCTAAGGCTCTATAAAAATCATCAAATTCAGTATCATCTAACCTATCTACTAATTGTTCAAAATAGTATGGAGCAGTATTTTTATTAAATTTATTATCTCCTCCATTATTAATTCCTTCAACTTTAATGCCTTTTTTATCCAGTTGCTCTACTAAAACTTGTCTAAAATTAGGAGAATACTTTGTGGCTTGTGCAATACGTCTTGCTGCAAAACGGATTGAACTTTGCTTGACCATTGATAAAGCTGCATTCTTATTTTCGTCAATCATTTGACCTAAAACCAGAATATCTGTAGTGCTACCTCCTATATCAAAACAAAGAGTTAAAGTATTATGAGTAGTTGCATTAATTTTTCCTGACTCCGCTAAATAATTTGCAACTGCACAAGATTCTGTCATTGCTTTATTCTCTTCAATTTTTTGAAAATCAAAAGAAATTGCACTATCATCTAATGAAATCTCTTTAGGTTTTTGAGCTTTTGGTTTTTCGTCTCCCCAAACGCCAGATTGCTGATTTGATTTTTGAGGTTCATTAGTAGTTCCCCATCCCGAATCTGCTTCTGGAGCAGTAGTTCTCCAGCTATCATTAGACTTATCATCAATAACAATGTCATCCCGAGAAGGACTAGAATCTCCAGTCCAAGCATGAGCTCCAGCAGCTGCATCAATACCAGAGTAATCCCCTGAACCAATCATTACATCTAAAGGATACTGGTCTCCTAAAGGATTTACATTTGTAAGGTCCTGCCATATATCATTGTATACGTTAATAAGATTATTCCCCATTGCTGAAGGATAAGCCCATTTTAATGTAGAAGGATAAAGATTATTACTAAATAAGTCAGAGTATACTTGAAGCAATAAACTTTTTAGATAAGCCGTTCTATAAGCCGTATTCATTTTCTCTGAAGATTCATCTAAACTCCACTTCATATTATGAATTAATGTAGCCTGACCTATATGTCTAAACTTCAAAAGATAAGAATTTGCAGTACTATCTTCAATTGGAAGGTTTTTTTCAAAACAAGGAAATCCACCTTTTACTTCTTCCTTTGCTAAAGAAATTAAATGTCCATGACCCTTATCATCTTTCATCCTATTCTTATTATGTAAGGTAAGAACTGATTTAATTGCATTACTTTGAATTTCATCAGTTTGGAAGAAGAAAACTTCATCCTCTCCTGCAGCATAAACTTTATTGTCTTTAGCATCCCCTTTAGGAGCAAGAAGTGAAACCCTACGATTCCTAAATGTAAAACCTTCAGCATCTCCAGCACCAACTCTGTAAGCAATAGCACTGTTAGTACTACCAAAATCTACTCCTAAATGAGCTTCTCTTAAACCCTCCAATTCATCTAATTTCCTGATTGGAGATTTTGGGTCATTTCCATATTCAATTACTGCATAACCTACTACATTATTTTCAAGACATAATTGAAAACCCTTAAATGGATTCTTACTTTCATAGATTTCATATTCATAATTGGTTCCACTTACCTTCTTCCTATTAAACTCAATTTTTAATTTTGCTTTATTAACATCTGTCTCATGGCCATTGACAGCTAAAAAATCAGGCATTTCTGAGTCTGATGAACTCATTATCATTTGTTGTTCATCCAGATCTTTATTATCGAAACAAAAAGGAATAGCTTTCCAAGTAGCGCTATTATGTGGCATCTCCGAAAACAAGAAATACTTATTCCATTTTGAACTAATAAAGTTTGGCCATATCAACAAATCTTTACCAGAAACATCATCATTAGTTGTTTTATATTGTTCCTTATATTCACCTATGGTCTTTGTTTGAGAAATTAATTTAATTACCACACTTAAATCTCCAGCTGTATTATAAGTAGCTTTAATTTTAGACTTCACAGAAGAATTGTCATTAAAACCAAGAATAGAACCTAAGTTTTTACCAAAGACCTTAATTCCTTTGGGTGAAAGTGGTAACATAAAATGACGAACTTCATTGGGTTCTCCCTCAACATCCGCTTTTAACAATAATAAAGGCTTGTCCTTTAAAAAATCCTTATCCCCATCATCATCAACACATGCAATTTTAGTAGTATTAGGTAATAAAAGTTCTTCTGGGCTAAAAGTAATTCCACCGTCTTCTTCTCCATCATATATTAGACCATCTAGAGCAGAAATACTTGTTGAATAGTTAGCAAAAATACTGTAAGGTGTTTGGAAATTATTTATCTGTGGAACTTCAAGACTATCATACTCTGGAATATCTCTTTCGTGTCTATAGGCATCCATTTCACTTTTCCAATCTTGTAAATTAGAGAAAACATCTGCATGATATTTAGCATCGATTATTTTTGTTGATTTAAAAAATGCTGTAAAATCATTCATCTTATCTATCATGTGTGACACATAACTATACAACGTTTTCAAACTCTGAGGGTCAAAGTTTTTTGATTTAAGAGGGTCAGTAAATACCCCAACACTTTCATCTTCAGATTTTACATCATTAATATAAACGGCATCTTCTCCAGACATATTATAATTAGTAGACGTAAAAAACAAACTATCTGGTGAAGTTCCTCCAATAACCATATTAGTTCCATCTGATTTTTTATATATGATTACATCTATAAAAGGACTAGGTTTATCGTCATTGGGATTTGACCAAATTTCAGCTCTATCAAACAGCATAGACCCAAAAGAACCTTTAGGCTCATATAACTTTTCTGAGGAAATACTAATCATAGTCTCACCTTCAGAGTATGATAAATTAATACGTTTAGCCTCAATCTTATCTGGATTTAATGCAATAGCTGTCACCAAACCTCTCCATTCACTAATTAAACTTTGATAAAAAGCCAAAAGCCCCGTATTACCGCTTTTATCTGTACAATTTCGAAATGCTAGGTCAAACATGTTTGATCTAGCAAATACAGTAGGCATTCCAGAAATAACAGACCCTAACTTAGAAATATCATCTGATTCAGCATCTCCAAAAGATTGAGTTTGTATGCCTTTAGCAAATGTAGAAGGATTAATGATTTTCTCCCAAGTATATTCTTTTGCAGGAGGCGGTGTATTCGAATTAATTACAAGCGAGGTTAATGACATATCAAAAAATATAGAAGTTGAATTAAATTTGAGTTTTAGGCGATAACTTTATCGCATTGTATAAGTGCGCAATAAACTTTTCAGATGATGTACTTACATTTTGCGACGGTTCAGGGTTAGTCTCTTCATCTTTAAGTAGCTTAATAAAAGGACTAAAAGTATCACTCGATAATATAGAACTTGTTGGCCAATCGTATTCAAATTTTGAAGGAAATAAATTACCAGGTTCTAATTTTCTCAGCTCTTTTATATTACGCGTAAAAGCACCATCATCCATTATTAGATTTCCACTAACAGTACTCTTAATTTGATACAACCAACCAGGTAGAAATTTTTCACTTTCAATAGTATAACCAAAAGATTTAAAATAACCGTTTAACTTTTGAGTGAATTGTGAATCTAATCCAGTATATGATTGTGTCGCCTCTGAGATTCTACCTAAAAGTCCTTTAACACCATCATCTCCATCAGCACCTTTGTTTTTACTTAACACCAAATGCATTAGTGCGATAAACCCACCAAATTTCCTAGCAAAAAACAATCCGTTCTCTTTGCCTATAAAGTCATTAAAAGAAAAATCTAACTGACCATCATTCTCATGAACTGATTTATACAAATAACTAGCTTCCTTTACATCGAGTTCAGAGTCAGAATTAAAGAAATCCCAAGCAGCGCAAGCACATAAAAATTCTGTAATATGACATGGATTTTTTTGAGTCGGACCACCAGTATCAGTTTTAGTATCTTTTTTATCTTTAGAAAAATCAACCACCTTAATTGGCCAGCCTATATGATACATTTTTTTATAAGTCCTTTTTACTGTTGGATCAGATTCATAAAACTGTAATGCAGCCTGACTATTAAGAGTGAAAAAGGAACTGTCAGCTATAACACCATCTTTTTTTTCCTTTTTTTGAGATTCATCAGGTTTTTTGAACTCAAAATATTCTGTTAACAATGTAGCTCCAAATTTAGCCTCAGGATGAAGTTCAAAAGAAGAGTCATATATTTTTAATGCATCATTTAATGCCTTAGGAAGAACTGGGATAGAGGAAGCTCCAGTACCTCCAAAAATAGAGCCTAAAACAAATATTTTTGCATGTGCTCCTGCCTTATGAATATTCAATAAAAATTTACCAAATTTATTTTCCATATCATTAAGATTCTCACCTTTCGAGAGTTTCTTCGCAACTTCTATAAAAGAATGGTACATTAGGTATGAACCCATGTGTGTTTGAGCCCTATACCCATGTTCAAGATTGAATCCCTGAACAGCTTCGCCTAAAAAAAGATCTGCCAATAGCTTGTTGTCAGATAATGTTCCTTCAGATTTAAGATTAGTAAGTTCTTCAAAACTTCTCTTACCTTTTGGACTGTAATTAGAAACAAATTCAGTCTTATTAAGCTTAGCACTAAAGAAAGAATTATTATTTGCATTGCCATCAGAGCCATCTGGATTTCTTTTTATATCGTTATAAGTGTCAATAAGCGTTTCCGTTCTTTGCTTATTTCCATTTGTAAAATCTGTATCTAGAGTAAGAATATCAATCTCTTTAGAATCGAACATTCCCATTGCACACATGTGGGTAAAAGCTTCCAGGCATCTCATGCCTGTCCCCCCTATCCCTATCACAAAATATTTATCTGTACTTGCCATAATCGCTTAGTTATTTTTGTTAGTCTTTTGAAGGAAACCAATTCCCCAACTTACCTCTTTTCATCAATTTTGATAAAACAAAACCTATAACAATATATAAAACCAAAACTATGGCCGTTGATATAGGTACATGAATAGCATACTTATCCATTGCTGGCCCCTTTTTAACCATAGGTATTACCATTAAGAAATGATATAAATAGAAAGAAATCGGGCCTAAAATTGCAAATATCCAAAACCACACTTTTCTTTTACCTGGATCTTTGGGATTGGTTCCTCCTTCGTAAGCAATCATCTTGGAGATGAGAGCCGCTAGCAATAAAAATACTCCTAGAAAAATAAACGCAAAAATATAAGTTGTTGTAATCAACGCAGGAACTTCTTTAAGTCCAACACCCTTAGCAGATGCTACAGCAGATAATAGACTAAAGGCAGTTAATAGTAATAGGGACTTTTTCATTTTCTATTTTAAATTATTGATTAAATGGAGCTAACTTAACATAGTAACTGTAAACCACTCCGTGAGGTTTAACATCTTCTTTCTTCATGATATTTTTTAAAGATCTGTAAAGGGCGTCATCTACTTCTCCATCATCTATTCTTTTCCAAGTTAATGCTTCCTTGTCAAGTGGTGTAGGTTCAACATTCTCAAGGACTATATCAATTCTAAATAAATTCTCTCTACTGGTATTTACAAACGAATTATTCTCATCTAATTTGTCTGATAATTTCAATATGATTTCGTATTCTCCCTCTGTATTTATCTCACTAACCTTTCCGGCACTCTGATCTAAGTCTATAAAATCCATAACACCTTTATCTGATGTTTTAAAATCAGTCATGTTAAACTTAAATATATCTTTTAAAATTGGCAAAAAACGGTCTGCAATACCGTCAACTGTCACCTTTGAGGTGTCATATGGCTCCTCACTATCTACTGTGGGCATACCATTAAACACAAGATAATTGTCGTTATTTAAACTGTCTTTGCCATCAAGCGATTTTTCTAATACAGGCAGATTTTCTAACGCCAATATATTCCTTTTGTAGTTTTTAAAATCGTCATATACATCGTGTATTACTATTTTAAGATCTTTAACTTCATAATTGGGAAGTGTCGAGAAACTAAAATATAACTTTTCAAATATTGGAAAATTTTCAGGCTTACCCGTATTTTCATTTCCTACATCTCTCAAATAATAAACCAAACCATCCGTCCCGCAGTGAAAATCTGCAGGGGTCATATCGATAAATTCCATAGCAGAACTTTCTGAACGATAATATTCCGCAGGATCTCCAAAATACTCTAAATATTTAGAAGCACCCGGTGATTGTGCGTTGGGATACTCTCTGGTGTATAGATTATCCGTATTTGTAGAAAAGGCTAATTTCTTATACTCTAAACCTTCTTCTTTTAAGTCCGAAATGTAACTATCTAATATCTCTGTATGATTATTAGGGATGAAAAACATCACATACATGTGCTTATTAAAAGTCCCCCCCTTGTTTTGTTCTACAAAATCTGTATAAATAACAACCAACTCATGGCCTTTGTTCATCCATTTTTCAAAAGCTTGGCTAGCCCAGGTGCTCTCTGAAACCTTTTCGGTTTCTTTATTGTACAATTCACCATCGGTAACCAACACTCCTACATTGTCACTTTCTACGATAGCATTAATAGCTCTATCAATAGGAGCTCCCATTTTTAAAACGCCATTTTCATCTTCAAAGCCATCTCCAGTGAAATAAGCACTAGGATCATTGCCTTTGTAAGTGATTATTGAATCATCACTTAATTCAAAATAATCATATTGATCTACAGCTGCCACTTTAAAAAGCATTTTATATATTTCTTCATTGTTTTTATCACTTAATGAATACTTTGTTATTCCATCACTGAAATCCACATAAATAGCAGGATTATCCTTAGGCTCGTCCACAGAACTAACCGGGAAATGTTTTTGGTGATATGCTTCTATCCTATCGACTTCAACCTCCTCATCAGAAGAATAATCTGGATAGTCCGTACCACTAGTACCACAACTTGAACAGGTCAAGAGACAAGCAACTATTACAATTGTTATCAATAACAAGGGAACTAAACTTTTCATATTCATGATTCAGATCTAAGTTGATTCGGTGTAAAATTCGTCCGGCAATAATTTTTAACTCGCGCTAAGGTAATAAATACAAGGCATTTAAAAACATCTACTATGTTTACTCAGAAAAATAGTCCGAAAGACTGCGTCATTCAAGTATTTATTGATTGATAAGGCCATCAAAACAAAATTCTGTGGGGGATTTTAAGAAGATGATAGTTAAAGCAAACATGAGAAAGAAACCCTAGAATCCTCAGAAATCATATGTAAAAAAATAAATAACCAATGATTTAACGCACATGCGTTTTCATAGCCAGAAAAACTGGAGTAAGTATTTTAAGACTCTAAACTTAATATTGTTCTTGTATTTGGGCTTTTCTCTTCGTTATTCATCTTGTTAAATTCGAAAACCAACTTGTTAAATTCTACTTTCAGGTTATTAAGTCTGTTTACGATGATATTCTGATCAGCTATTTCATTATTGTAAATGTCAATCAATAAGTTTCTTTCGTCATGTATTGCTATACACTTATTACTAATTGCTTCAGATGCCGGTTCAGAGCAGTTCATTGAAATGGTTATTGTTTCCAGGGAGTCAATTGCAACCATCTTAGTTTCTGATTCACTGACGAGTACATTAAGGTTCAGTTTTGCAGAATCCATTTCTGTATTTGAAACATTCATTTTTTCAAGTAAATTTTTACCCTTAATGTTGTTTTGTAAATACATGTCTCCATGTATTGCCGCAATTTCTTTATAGCATAGTTCTATATCTAAAAACTGCTCGTAATAACCTTCGTCATTTTCTGTTCCATAAATAATTATAGGCTCTTCTATAGATTCTTTTCCATCACTAGAAGTCCCCTTTTTACCAATTGGCCAAGTAGTGGTAGATTCTATAAAAACGTATCCATTTTTATAATATCCGGAGTCAGCTACTTTTAAGCCAACGGCCATATGTTGTTCTCTTTCATAAAGAAACAAGCAGGCGTTGTAACCTTCTAAATTTAACAGCTTACAAAGTAGTATAGATTTTTCATCGCAATCACCTTTGTTAAAAGCAAGTGTTTCATAAGGATAATTAACATCCGCAGCATATTCATCATAAGGAATCGATTGAACAAAGCCAACTATCATTTGAATGATGTCATAATCGGTTCCAATGGTACGAGACCTTAGGGTTTCTAGAACACCCTGAAGAAGGTAAAGGTCCTGATCGTCATTTAGGAAAGCATTATAATGATCCGAAAGGCTTGGTGGAGTTTGTCCTTCATAGTAGGAGAGGTTTCTCACAGCAGTCTTATAACTATCAATTATGTCACTATCAAATGAAATTTCAACATTGTAGCTGTGTTTGTAAATCTCAAACTCAAAAAACGTCTCCAGGTCACCATAATCGCCTTCAAAATCGAGAGACTCCTTTTCTTCAGTCAAATCTATGTTACAAGTAATGTCATAATCTGAAGGGCCGCTGCAGCTAGAATAAATAACAATCGTGAAAGCTAATACAAACATGAGAGCTAAAAAAAAGTTTGTTTTCATGATAATTTGTATCTAAAATCCTAAAATATCAAGTATACTGCCCGCAGGATCTTTCTTCACCCGCATTTTCTTAAACCTATAATTGTAGGAAGAGATTTGTTTCTTTTCTAATTCTGTCAGTTCATTTTCATAATCCATGTACTCAATGACAGAAAAATTGTTGAATTCAACTTCTATGTACTCCCAATCTTCAACAGAATAAGTCTCATAGGATAATTCAGTTTCGTTAATAAACGTCCCAAAGTCATCAATGTAATCTCCTTTGGGGTCGAAAGAACATGAGTTCAGGACAACAATCGTAAAACAAGTAACAATGAACTGCTTGAAAATTTTCATGAGAGGTTGTATTTTAATATGAAAAATAATAAAATCTATAAGATATATAAAAACTAATCCCAGATAAAATGAAAATAATCAATGAAATCCAATTGAATCTTTTTTTGATGCCTTTGTTATAACGTTTATCTCTTACCTGTAATCTAGAAAACGCTTTAATAAAAGCATATATCCCAATGACTAAAAAAACGATCGCAATAATTTGAAGTTTGCCCATTATTAATTATTTATCCTTAGAACTAAAAAGATTTATGGCTAATTTAAATGATAAATCTTAACAACACTGAACGTCTACTATTTTAATGTTAGTTTCAACCAACGAATTCATTGGACATCAAATTGACTCGTCGAAAACCAATACAATTTTATTCAGAATAAATGTGATGTTTTGTGTCTTTAAAAAAACCCAAGCGACACTAACTTAATCTACCCATAAAAAAGCATGTTACTTCAATTTATATACAAAAACCCAAACATCCTTAAATAAAACAAGACTTTTAGTAACCTTATCATTATATTCGTCAAAACTTATTTAAAATCAGATGGGAATCAACTTAGAAAAAAACACATCAATAAATCTCACAAAAGCTGAACCAGGCTTGACAAGTTTACATATTGGACTTGGTTGGGACGCTGAGGACTCAACAGGGAATGCTATTGACTGTGATGTTTCAGTATTTATGCTTAATCAAAACCAGAAAATTCCAGGTGATGGTTTTTTTGTTTTTTACAACAACTTAACTAGCTCTGACGGGTCCACCATACATCAAGGTGACAATAGAGATGGTGAAGGTGATGGCGATGATGAAGAAATCAAAATCAATCTAAGTAAAGTTGATTCCAGCATAATTGAACTCGTATTTGTAGTAACCATTCACGATGCTGGTAAAAATGGACAAGATTTCTCCATGGTAAACAATCCATTTATTAGAATCCTAAATGATTCCAATAACGAAGAACTATGTCGCTATAGTTTAGATTCATCTTTTGCAGGATGCGACAGTGTTGTTATCGGCAATGTATACAGATCTGGAAATGATTGGGAATTCGGCGCACTAGAAAATGCTTATTCTGGTGGCTTAGCAGGTTTATTAGAAGTCTATAATTAAGAAGAAATTAAGAAGAAAAGTTATAAATAATCAATAATTAAGAAAATATGGGATTTGATTTAAACAAAGGAGAAGTAATCGATGCAGGTTCAAGTTTTGATTTGAATAAAGGCAGTGCTGGAACTCAATTAAAAATTGCTGGTGTCGGTCTTGGGTGGAATGCGAATGATGATGAAAACGGTCCTGTTTTTGATTTAGACGTTTCTGCTTTTTGTTTAGGAGAAGACGGTCAAATTCCTGCGATGACTGATTTAGTCTATTTCAATTCGAAACTGACAACTAAGTTTCAACCTGAAGATGAAGAAGAACGACCTTACTCTACAGATGGTGCAGTCTTTGGAGCTATTGATGAATTAGAGGGTTCTGACGATGAAGACGAGGCAGGAGATGCTGAGGACATGAGAATCATCCTAGATGAAGTCGCCGACAATATTAAAGAAATTGTTATCGTTGTGACCATTACAAAATTCCCTCACGATGAAGAAAAAGATAGAAGAACATTAGACTTAGATTTCAGCCAAGTTGAAGGATGCTACTGCAGAGTTTGGGATTTTGATACGGATGAGCCTTTGTGCACATTTGAATTAGACACAGACTTCGGCAAAGAAGATGCTGTCGTTTTCGGTAAATTTTCTAAAGACAGTTCTAATAATTGGAATTTCACAGCGATAGGTGAAGGACATGTTGGTGGTTTACCTAAACTTATCTCTATTTATGCTAGTAAATTTTAATTATGGCAAACAAAAATAAAAACAATCCTGGATTTGATCTAGGCAAAGGAGAGACACCAAAGGCTTCTGATGATGGGAAAGGTTTTAATCTAGGTAAAGGAGAAACACCAGAGGCTTCTGATGATGGGACAGGTTTTAATCTAGGCAAAGGAGAGACACCAAAGGCTTCTGATGATGGGAAAGGTTTTAATCTAGGCAAAGGAGATGCCCCAAAAGCTTCTGATGATGGAACAGGTTTTAATCTAGGCAAAGGAGAAACACCAAAGGCTTCTGATGATGGGAAAGGATTTAATCTAGGCAAAGGAGATGCCCCAAAAGCTTCTGATGATGGGACAGGTTTTAATCTAGGCAAAGGAGAAACACCAAAGGCTTCTGATGATGGGAAAGGTTTTAATCTAGGCAAAGGAGATGCCCCAAAAGCTTCTGATGATGGGACAGGTTTTAATCTAGGCAAAGGAGATGCCCCAAAAACTTCTGATGATGGGAAAGGTTTTAATCTAGGCAAAGGAGATACCCCAAAAGCTTCTGATGATGGGAAAGGATTAGATTTGGGTAAAGTAGAAGCTGATAAGTCTACTGCTGCTTCAGATAAAACTACTACAGCTTCTAAAGTAGATAAAACTACTGCTGCAAAAACTGCTGATAAAACTGCTGCTGCAAAAACTGCTGCAAAAACTGCTGCTGCAAAAACTGCTGATAAAACTACTGCTGCAAAAACTGCTGATAAAACTACTGCTGCAAAAACTGCTGATAAAACTACACCTGCAGATAAATCTGCCGGTTCGGGTAAGTCAAAAAGACTTTTGATTGTTGCAGCAGCTTCAATAGCTTTATTAATTTACCTATTTATGCCGGCCGTTGAGCCAATCCCTCAATCTGGATCTGAGGGACTAACAACATTAGACACTGATGGAGATGGAATGACTGATTCTTTTGAGACCATTAATGGATTAGACCCCAATGATCCAGCAGACGGAACAGCAGATAACGATGGAGATGGATTGTCTAACGCAGATGAGATGAGTTTAGGTACTGATATTTCAAACTCTGATTCTGATGGAGATGGTCAAAAGGATGGAGCTGAGGTTGCTTCAAATTCAGATCCAAAAGATGAAACAAGCAGTTATTTAGATTCTGATGGAGATGGATTAAGTGATGATTACGAAACTTCTAATAGTTTGGATCCATCCAATTCATCAGATGGGTCAGCAGATACTGATGGAGATGGATTATCTAATGTTGCTGAAATGATTGCTGGAACAGATGTCGCAAATTCTGATTCTGATGGAGATGGTCAAAAGGATGGAGCAGAGATTGCTGCAAATTCAGATCCGAAAGATGAAACAAGTACTAATTTAGATTCTGATAATGGTACTGAATCAGCAACTATTGTGGATTCGAATAAATCAACCGGCGATGACACATCAGCTGAAAACGATGATGCTTCTAACGAAATCACACAAGCTGCTGATGATAAAGAAGCAAAGGGTAAAGATGATTCCTCGGAGGAAACAAAATCAACGAGAAGCTCTTTATCATTTAATTCAGGTGATGATATTTATTATTTTACAACTGGTAGTTCATCTATATCTAAAGGTGATAAAAAACTAATTCAGCTTGCAAAAGAACTCAATTCTAGTAAGCTGAAAATCACTTTAATTGGTCATACCGACAATACTGGATCAACATCTTTAAACTTGCGTCTTGCTAATTTAAGAGCAAATAAAATTTCTTCTTTTTTAATTTCACAAGGAGTTTCTAATTCTCAAATTACTATTAATTCTGAAGGGGAGTCTAGTCCTCTTTACCCTAATAATAATGCTGAAAATAGAAGGAAGAATAGAAGAGTCGAAATAGTCTATTAGTTATAATTTAAATATCAAACATGCAAATCCTGCTAGCCTTAGCTTTAATTTTAATAAGTTGTTTAATTATTTGGAAAGCCAGTGACGGCTTTGAAGTCGCCTCAGAATACCTTGGAAGAAATATGTCTGAAGGTGTTAGGGGTGCAACCATAAATGCCATAGGTAGCTCTATGCCCGAATTGTTCACGACTATTTTCTTTTTATTATATTTAACAGATACTGATGGGTTTTCTGGAGGAATTGGCACTACTGCAGGTAGTGCTATTTTTAATGGAATGATCATACCCGCTGTTGTTATTTTTGTTGTACTTCTTTCAGGAATAGCGAAATCAATTAATGTTTCTAAAAAAGTTATTTTAAGAGATGGATTGTTTCTAATTGGCGCTGAATTAATTCTTATATTTTTAATTAGCGGAACCACTTTACAGTGGTGGCATGGGTTTATTCTAATGTTAACATATGGAGTATATATGACTTATATGCTCATGTCTATGAAAAAGGTCGACTCTAATGAAGAAGACGAAGAAGACGATGATGACAATGACGATAATTCTGAAGTAGGTGTCATAAAAGGCTTGTTGACTCTTAATTTAGAAGCTGTATTTATTAGAAACAATAAAATCAGCTCAAGTAATTCTTGGGCATTACTTCTGTTTTCCATGGCCGTTATCGGATCTGCATGCTTGTTGCTCGTATTCTCTTGTGAGATGATTGGGACAGCATTGGGTATTCATATTATGTTTATTTCTGTTGTTTTAGCTTCTGCTGCGACCAGTGTGCCAGATACCATTATTTCAATGAGGGACGCTAAAAAGGGCAATTATAATGATGCTATTGCGAATGCACTAGGGAGTAACATTTTTGACATTTGTTTTGCTTTAGGTTTTCCTTTATTTCTATATTGTATTATCTACGGTCCTATAAACATGGATCCCGAAACACTTGCACACACTAGTCAGTTAAGGATTTTATTGTTGATTTTTACAATCCTTGCTTTTTTCATCTATTTCGTCGGTTCAAAAATGGGGAGATCAAAAGCTTTCATGCTCATTGGGATTTACTTGTTATTCACTTCATATATAGTAGGGACTAGCTTGGAAGCCGAATGGGCCATCACAATTACTGACTATCTCCAAAGCGTTTATGAATTTATAAAGGGAGGGTGAAATTGAAATCAATCGGTCTATTATTAGTTCTAGTATCATTGTATTCCTGCAGTACTGAAGGACATTCTTCTAGAAATAATGACAATCAACCAGATATTGCTCAAAATACTTTTGAGGATACGATAACAAGTGATTTAGAAACTGATTCCATCTCAATTTCTGAGATTGATTATGGGAGAAAAACCATTCGTCTTTCTCATAAAATCAATACCACTTCTAATGAAGTATATCCAATTCTTTCAAAAGATGGTAAAACGCTGTTCTTTTCAGGTATGGATAGAACCGGGTTTTTTGATTTTAAACAAGATTTCATCAAATCCAAGAATTGCGGGGGTGAAGATATCTATGTCTCGAAGTTATTAAGTGATGGTGTTTGGTCTGATGCTAGACCTTTAACCTATTTAAATACAAATGGACATGAGTGTGTCACTCATGCTTTAGATGATGGTTCATTGTTGTTAACTGCTAGCTATAATGAGAATTTTGGGTTTTCAAAGGGCAAACCTGGGATAGAGACCTCCGATTTATTTTTGGCAGAAAAAAAGCAATCTGGAGAATACTCGATTTTTCACTTTGATGAACCCGTAAATAGTATCTGGACAGAAGCCGATGGCTTTATGAAAAAAAATGAGTTTATATTATTTGTGTCAGACCGGCCTGGAAATATTGGAGACTACCAAAAAAAGGGATGGAAATGGAATAACTCTATGTGGGGGAATACAGATGTTTGGGTGAGTCTATACCGTGATTATCAATGGCAAGAACCCATTAATTTAGGTGATATGGTTAACACTTCTGGTGCAGAAAGAACGCCTTGTTTATCTGAAGATGGATTAACATTATATCTGAGCTCAAATGGATATGAATCAAACAATGATTTGGATATCTTCACATTCACTAGAAAGGATGTCGATGACTGGACCAATTGGTCCGGGCCCGTTAAAATCACAGACGCTTGTTCTGAACTTGATGATTGGGGATACAAAGTGAATCTCAATAATGAAGCCTATTTTAGTAGAGCTCTTCCGTTAAATTTCAAATCTAGTCAAATGACTAGAAGTGGAGATGGGGGTATAAGAGAAACAAATTTCAGAACAGGATATGAAGTTCATGGGATTCAAGTTGGTTCATATTTGAAGGACAATCAAACAGATATTTTCCATGTCATTCATGCAGAAAAACCCGTTAGAACCTTTGAGGATGTGGCTTTTGATTTTAATGAATCGGGATTGAAAAAAAGTTCCGAAGGAATTCTATTTGATTTGGTCGATCTTATTAAACAAAACAATCCTCAGTCAATTGTAGTTGTGGGTCACACAGATAATGTTGGGGATGAGCAGTACAATCTAGAGCTATCGTTAAAAAGAGCTCATTCAGTTAAATCATTTTTAATTGAAAATGAAATCACAAACACCATTGAAACCAAAGGATATGGTGAGTCGAAACCTTTATATGAAAATAACAGCATAGAAAACAAAACAGCCAATAGAAGGGTTGAAATCTACTTTAAGGAGTTGACAGAGTCGACACTACCAACAACTTCAACAAAGAAGGATACGATAAAAATATGCTCGTTTAATATTAAGTTTTTAGGCCACTATAAAAACAGGGAAAATCAGATTCTATCAGAGATATTAAAACCGTATGATGTTGTTGTCGTTCAAGAGATGGTATCGCCCCCTGTATCAGGCATCTTTCCTAGTAATAAGCAAAGCTATCAAGCCGATATTGAAAGTAAGGATTTTGTTGATGCCATGCAAAAACAAGGGTTTTCGTATTGGCTTTCAACTGAAGACACAGGCCCGACAAAAAATCATGTAAAAACTACAGCTTCAGAATGGTGGATTACCTTTTATCGTAACAATAAAATCATTCCTGATAGTTCACGCTTTTACGGATTCCTAGACAATACACTTGCAGGCAACACTAAATTTGAAAGAGTGCCCTTTTGCATGCCTTTTAAGTCATTGGATAATCGGAGTACTTTTTCTTTAATATCGCTGCATTTAAAGCCTGGAAATGGCAAACCTGCAAGAAAACGCAGAAGCAATGAAATCAAGACTGTATTCGATTGGGTTGGTTCCCAGCCAGAATTAAATAAAGATTTCATTGTATTAGGAGATTGTAATATTTACAAGAAGGAAGAATTTGAAAAATATGAATCTGAAGGCGTGTTTAGTTTAAATAAGAATTGTAAAAGCACAAATACAAAAAAATACGAAGACGAAGAGAAAGGAAAACCATATGACCATGTATTTTATAATACCTTTTCCGAAAATGAAATTATAAAATCTTCTTTTGATGTAGTAGACATCATGGCAATCATCAAGCAACTAAATACTCATGAGATATTTCCATATGAGCCTTATGATCATGATATATTTA
>Ga0209091_10002027_pt1 | contig 17385 bp, 14 predicted proteins | sample ArcticOcean_MG_C_6_FD_187438 | JGI IMG/M metagenome (GOLD analysis project Ga0209091, IMG submission 187438) | Marine microbial communities from western Arctic Ocean - ArcticOcean_MG_CB8_128 (SPAdes) (version 2) | ecosystem: Environmental > Aquatic > Marine > Oceanic | place: Arctic Ocean...
ATCTTTCTCCAAATTAAAGTGCGTATTCTAATATAATCTGTGTTGTTAAAAAGAAATATCATGTCAACACTCAAAATTCTTATATTTCCTGACCCTAGACTGAGGACTGTAGCAACGGCCGTTGGCATAGTTGATGGTAAAATTACAACGCTGGTTGATAACATGCTTGAAACTATGTACGAAGGCAAGGGAATTGGACTTGCAGCAACTCAAGTTAATGTTCACAAAAGAATAATTGTAATTGACGTTAGTGAAGAAAAAAATAAACCCCTTGTTTTAATAAACCCCTCTCTTGAAGAAATTATAGAACCAAAAAAAATGCCCTATTCAGAGGGCTGCCTCTCGGTACCGGGGTTTTATGAAGAGCTAGAAAGACCCTCTAAAGTTAAAATAAAAGCTACTGGTCTGGACAATAAAAATTTTAGTTTGGAGGCAGAGGGGATCTTATCTGTGGTCATTCAACATGAAATGGATCATCTTGATGGCAAAATTTTTGTAGACTACTTGACCAACCTCAAAAGAGAAATTATAAGAAAAAAACTATCAAAACAAAAAAAATTAGGCGCTACTAGTTAATGAAAATTATATTTGCAGGCACTCCTAAGTTCGCTGCTGAACATCTTTCTATATTGTTACAAGGCAAACATGAGATAGTTGCTGTTCTTACCCAGCCGGACAGAAAATCAGGAAGAGGTAAAAAAATCTCTTTCTCGGCAGTTAAAGAGGTTGCATTAAAAAATAATTTAAAAGTTCTTCAGCCAGTGTCTTTAAAAGGTTCCGAAATACAAGAAAATCTTAGTAATTTAGAACCAGACATTGTTCTTGTTGTTGCTTATGGATTATTAGTACCTAAATCAGTCTTGGACCTTCCTGAATTGGGATGTATTAATATTCATGCGTCTCTTCTTCCCAGATGGCGTGGTGCCTCTCCTATAGAAAGCTGTATTGCTGCCGGAGACTCTGAGTCAGGAATAACAATGATGAAAATGAGCGAAGGCCTGGATGAAGGCCCTATATTAAGGAAGTTTGTATGTGATTTAGATGAAAAAGAAACCCTGGGAACCCTTGAAAATAAGTTTGTTGGAATGAGCTCTGAAAACCTTTTACAGTTTTTAAAAGACTATGAAAACAAGAAAATTAATGAAGTCCTTCAGCCTACAACAGGCTCTACGTATGCAAATAAAATTGATAACTCTTTCAAACGCCTTGATTGGACTACCAAGACAGCGTGCGAGATTGAAAACAAGATAAGGGCATTAAATCCTAAACACGGGGCTTTTACTTATCTGGGTGAAGAAAGAATAAAAATATTTAGCGCTTCTACAAAAAAAGGTAATGGTTCGCTTGAGCCGAGTCTAATTCTTATTAATGATGATGGGTCCTTGGAAGTTGGATGTAAGGATAATAGCCTTCTTGAAATTGAAACATTACAAATGCCTGGAAAAAGAATTATCTCTTCAAAAGAGTTTGTTAGAGGTTATGAATCAACACTCTCTAGGAATTTAAAATTTTCGTAACTAAAGCCAGAGAAGTTGTATTTAAAATTACAAATAGGTCTATAATCAGTAGGAATATAATTTAAGATCTAGAAAGATAAAAGCTGGTGAAAATAGTTATTCTTGGGGCAGGTGCAGTTGGAAGCACTCTTGCGGCATTGTTGTCTGAAGAAAATGACATTGTAATAGTTGACAATAATTCCTCTGCTCTAAACCGCCTCGAAGAAGAAGCAGATCTTAAAACTATTCTCGGCGGTTGTTCATACCCAAATGTTCTTGTTAAATCTGATATAGCAAATGCCGATATGGTTGTCGCCGTTACTGGAAGCGATGAAACCAATATAGTTGCTTGCATGATAGCAAAAGTTCTCAATGGCTCTATCAAAACTATAGCAAGAGTTAGGGAGGCTTCTTATTTAAGAGGAAAAACAAAAGAGGCAATGGATTCTGGTTTAATTCCTGTTGATATCCATGTAAGTCCAGAACAATTAATAACAGATCAAATTCAAGGTTTAATAGACATTCCTGGATCTCTCCAGGTCTTGGAGTTTGGAACAGGGCAACTCAATTTAGTTGCAGTTAAAGCGGTCAAAGGCGGCCCAATGATAGGGCATGAGATTGGTGACTTGAAAGATCATATGCCAAAAGTAGACACTAGGGTGGCTGCTATATTCAGAAAAGGTGAGTCAATTGTTCCAACGGGCTCAACTAGCATTGAAGCAAATGATGAGGTCTTCTTTATCTCTAAAAAAGGAGAAGCCACAAATGTAATCAACGAAATGCGTACTAAAGAGGATCCCTACAAGAACATCATTATTGCAGGCGGAGGGAAAATAGGCAGCAGACTGGCAAAAGCAACGGAAGGAAATCATAACGTAAAAATAATTGAGGCGGACTCAGCGCGAGCAAGGACTATATCTGAAAAACTGTCTTCTACTATAGTTCTTGAAGGCAGTGTGAGCGATAAATCGCTTCTTCATGATGAAAATATTGAAAATACGGATGTTTTTGCTGCCGTAACTAATGACGATGAGGCAAATGTTATGTCTTGTCTTTTAGCAAAAGAAATGGGGGCCCATAAAGTTATTGCACTTATAAACAACCCTGCGTACGTTGATTTGGTACAAGGGAGAGGAATTGATATAGCAATTGCTCCTTCTCAAATTACAATTGGAACATTTTTAGCAGAAATAGAGGGTCAAGACGTTGTAAAGGTCCACTCTCTAAGAAGAGGGGCGGCAGAAGCAATAGAAGCAATTGCTAAAGAATCCCCTTCTGGCAAGGATAGTTGCATTGGAAAAGAGCTTGGAGAAATAAGTCTACCGGAGGGGGTCACTATAGGAGCATTAATACGAGATAATAAAGGGAAGATAGCACATGATCACGTTCATTTAAGGGAGAATGATCATGTTATAGTCTTTTTAACGAATAAGAAGCACCTTAAAGAAGTTAAAAGTATTTTCTCCCCTAAATAAAAATTATGCGGCTTCCTTATACAACAAGAATTCTGGGTGCCCTTCTAATGTTCTTTAGCATAGCTCAAGTTTTACCTGGGTTTGTGGCCTATTTTTTTAATGAAGACAACCTTATTCCCATATTTCTATACTCTGGCTTTTTTACATTTTTTATAGGTTTTTGTCTCTTTTTAGCAGCAAGCAGTCATAAAGCTGATCTTAGAACTAAAGATGGTTTTATTATAACTGTATTTTTCTGGACAGTTTTAGGGTTTTTTGGATCTGTTCCATTCTATTTAGCGAATTTAGACGATATTGGGTACATTGACTCACTGTTTGAATCTATATCTGGCTTAACTACAACTGGAGCTACTGTTTTCGTGGGCCTTGACGAAATGGATAAATCTATATTGTTTTACAGACAATTTCTTCAGTGGCTTGGGGGCATGGGAATTATAGTTTTAGCTGTAGCCGTTCTGCCTTTATTGGGGGTTGGGGGAATGCAGCTTTATAAAGCAGAAACTCCTGGACCTCTAAAAGATGCGAAACTTACGCCCAGAATAACGGAAACTGCGAAAGCTCTTTGGTACGTTTACTTAACAATGACTATTGTTTGCTCTATTTTATATAAATATTTTGGTATGAGTTGGTTTGATGCGGTTTGTCACGCCTTTTCTACCATATCTATAGGAGGGTTCTCCACTCACGATGAAAGCTTTTCTTTCTTTAAAGAGTCCTCTTTACGTTGGACGGCCGTTGTTTTCATGTTAATTGCAGGCATTAATTTTGCCCTCCATTACGTTGCATGGACCAAGAAGAGGCTTCTACACTACTTCTATGATACTGAAGTAAAGTTCTATCTATCCATATTGCTCATCATTTTTTCATTAACCATCATTACCTTAATTAGAAGTGATATAACTTTTAATGAAAATACCAATGTAATAGTAGAAAGCGCCTTTCAGGTAGTTTCAATTGCAACAACTACGGGGTTTTTAACTTCAGAATACTCTGCATGGCCTCTTTTTATACCTTTTTTACTGCTTTCTGGAGGTTTTATAGGGGCCTGTGCCGGCTCAACAGGCGGTGGGATAAAGGTTATAAGAGCTGCCATTCTTTTAAGGCAAGGAACGGGTGAAATCACCAAACTAATTCATCCAAATGCTGTTGTTGCAATAAAATTAGGATCAAAGCCCATCAACCCTAGGGTTGCTGAATCTGTTTGGGGCTTCTTTTCAATATATGTCCTTGTTTTTATTGTACTTTTGATGGTTATGCTCTCTCAAAACAATGACTTTATAACTTCGTTCTCTGCTGTAGGTGCCACTTTAAATAACTTAGGCCCTGGATTGGGCGACGTCTCTGAAAACTACAAGGGCCTTAGCGATCTCTCTAAAATGGGACTTTGTATGGCAATGCTCCTTGGAAGACTAGAGATACTCACATTATTGGTTGTTTTTACCCCTTCCTTTTGGAGAAATTAGTTCTAAAAGCAATAAATGTCATTTTTTATAACTAAACTTATAGTTTTTTTTGTCTTTGTCCTTGGATTAATACCAATCAAAGCTGTTTCAAAGCTTTCTTGGTGGAATTTATTCACTAAAGGGGCTTTAGGCAGAAGTGATTTATACAGAACAACAAAAACTAATCTAAAACTTGCTTTCCCAGAGCTAGGAAGTGAAGAGTTACAATTATTAACAAAAAGAAGTGTAGTAGAAACTTTAAAAACGTTTGGCGAGATAGGGTTTGCTTGGTCTTGGCTTCTAAAGAAAGATTTACAAGAGTATATAGTCGAAAAAGGACTTATAAATGCACAAAAGAGTCTAGATAGAAAAAGGGGTCTAATTTTATTCACCCCTCATTTATCAAATATAGAAGTAATGCTTAACTGCGTAGCTAGAAACTTTCCTTGCATGGTCCTTTACAGCCCATCAAAAAATAAATATTTTGATAAAGTTATGCTTGAGGCACGAAGAAGAATGGGGGCTGAAATGGTAGAACCAAATATAGCGGGTGTTAAATCAATACTGGGTAAATTAAAACAAGGGGGAGTTGTACTAATAGCTGGAGATCAAGTACCAACCTTGGAAGGGGGATTGGTTGCAAATTTTTTCTCTGTGCCTGCCCTAACAATGACTCTAGTTTCCAAGTTGAAATTAAAAACCGGTGCTCCGTGTCACTCTGTCTTTTGCATAAGGAAGCCTGGAAAATTGGGTTTTGAAGTGGCCTATAGTGAGGAAATTGAGGGGATGGATTTGGACATGCAATCAAGTGTAGATCGCATGAACGAAGAGTTAGAAAAATGTATAATGAATGCTCCTGAGCAATATGCCTGGGAATATAAAAGATATAAACACTCAGGACTAAAAGACATATATTAAAAGATTTTAATTGATAGTAAGTATTTACTATACATATATGAAGAGGTAAAAATTTGACTGCTAAAACAATGGAAGAACTGGTTGCTCTGTGTAAACGCAGGGGTTTTATCTTCCAATCAAATGAAATATATGGGGGGCTACAAGGGCTCTATGATTACGGCCCCTTGGGAGTAGAACTAAAGAATAACATCAAGCAATCTTGGTGGAGGTCCATGGTCTATGACAGGGATGACATTGAAGGCCTTGATGCATCGATCTTAACCAATCCAAAAGTGTTAAAACATTCGGGTCATGAAGATACATTTTCGGATCCAATGGTGGATTGTAGATCCTGCAAAGCACGCTGGAGAGAAGACCACATTGAGTCATCCAAATGTCCTTCATGTGGCTCTGAAGATATGACCGAACCTCGACCGTTTAACTTAATGTTTAAAACTAGTCTTGGACCAATTGATGATGGGAGTTCTTTTGCTTATTTACGTCCTGAAACAGCACAGCAAATATTTACTAATTTCAAAAATGTTTTGGACTCAACTTCTAAAAAACTGCCTTTTGGCATAGTGCAAATCGGGAAAGCATTTAGAAATGAAATAACCCCTAGGAACTTTATATTTAGAGTCAGAGAGTTTGAACAAATGGAATTGGAGTTCTTTGTAAAACCCGGAGAAGACGAGCATTGGCACAAAACCTGGTTAGAAAACCGATTAGACTGGTGGGAAAAACAAGGGATAGATAGAGAGAACTTAGAGATTTATGATGTTCCGCAAGAAGAACTGGCACATTACTCCAAATCCACCTTGGACATTATGTATAAATTCCCTCATGGGACCGAAGAACTTGAAGGAATAGCCAATAGAACTGATTTTGATCTCGGTTCTCATAGTAAAAACCAAAGTGAACTAAATATTTCCTCAAATACGCAAGAAAACACAGATTCTAATGCAAAATTAGCCGTTCAAGACATAGAGACTAAAGAATGGGTGGTTCCTTACGTTATCGAGCCTTCTGCGGGCGTAGACAGAGGTTTTTTAGCAATTCTTAATGAGGCTTATTCAAAAGAAGTCCTTGAAGACGGGAAAGAAAGGGTGGTTTTATCTTTCAAACCCCACCTGTCACCTATAAAAGCAGCAATAATTCCTTTAAAACGAAACAATGAAGAATTGGTTGAATTAGCAAAAAATATTAAAAATAGTCTTCAGGCCCTTCAATTGGGCAGGGTTGTTGTAGAAAATTCTGGAAATATTGGTAAAAGTTACAGAAGACACGACGAAATCGGTACTCCGCTCTGCATTACAGTTGATTTTGAGTCGCTGGAAGACGGTACGGTGACAGTAAGAGACAGAGATTCAATGGAACAACAAAGAATGGCTTCTTCTGATTTAGCAGAGTATTTTAAAAACTACTTAATATTCTAAGTGGACAAGGTAGTTGTCTTAGACAGGGACGGTGTCATAAATGTTGATTTGATGACCTACGTAACAAAACCTGAAGAATTTGAAGTAATTGAAGGTAGTTTAGAGGCCATATCTCTTCTAAATAAAAATGGCTATAAAGTAGCAATAGCTACAAATCAGGCTTGCATCGAAAGAAAGATTATTTCTGAAAATGAGCTAAGACAGATCCATGATCACATGAAAGAACTTCTTTCGGAGGTGGGAGGAGAAATATCATTCATAGCTTACTGTCCTCATGCGCCTGAATCAAAGTGTAGATGTAGAAAGCCAGAAGTGGGTCTTTTAAAAAAAATCGAAAAAGAATTTCAAACTTCGCTAAAAGGTAAATTTTTTGTAGGTGATAAAGAATCAGACATACTGGCAGGCAGAACTTATGGTTGCACGCCTCTTTTAATAAAAAGAGGAGGTTATGGTGAAAGGGTGTATGGGACAAAAAATAGCCCTCCCCCTGAACACTGTTTTAATGATTTAAAAGAAGCAACGAGTTATATCTTATCATTTGATAAAACATTTAAATGATCTACCTAAGGTCAGGAATTTTTTATATTGGTTATCTTGGTTCTGGAGTGCTGGCAAGCTTAGTAGCTTGTACAGTTGGACCTTTTTTATCCTTAAACAATAGATTAAAAATCTTTTCTTTGTGGCCAAGATTTGCAAATTGGTTCTTATCTTTGACGTGTGGAATTGAAGTAATCATAGAGGGGAAAGAGAATCTGCCTTCTGAACCTTGCGTCATTGTCTCCAACCATCAAGGTCAATGGGAAACTTTTTCTATGCAATACCTATTCCACCCTCTCTGTACTTTGCTTAAAAGAGAATTACTTTATATTCCTCTTTGGGGCTGGGCAATGGGTCTTTTAAGGCCAATAGCAATAAACAGAGGGCGACCCAGGGAAGCTTTAAAACAAGCCCTTTATGAAGGAAGCGATAGATTGGACAGAGGTCTTTTTGTTTTATTTTTTCCTGAAGGCACCAGAGTGGAAGCCGGTCAAATTAATAAGTATTCAAGAAGTGGTTTTGAGCTTGCCCTTAGGTCTAATGTACCAGTTCTCCCGATAGTCCATAACTCTGGTGATTGTTGGCCTGCTCATAAATTTCTTAAGTATCCAGGCACAATATTTTTAACTATTGGAAAACCGCAAAAAGTTGTAAACGCAAAAGAGTCAGCGAATGAAGTTGAAAGTTGGACAAGAGCTTCTCTTAAAAGAAGCTTAAATATCTAGGTTCGTAACTAACTTAGCATTTTTATCGATAAAATCTTTTCTTGGTTGAACTTCATCGCCCATTAGCGAATTAAATATTTCATCAGCAGCAATGGCATCTTCTATTGAGACCTGACCCAACCTTCTTGTCTCTGGGTCCATTGTTGTGTCCCAAAGTTGCGTAGCGTTCATTTCGCCCAGTCCTTTGTATCTGGAAATAGTAAAAGATTTTCTAGAAGCATTCAGAAGCTCTTCTACCGCATCAGCAAAATTTATAGCCTGGAATTCTTTTCCGCTCAACTCGAAATGACTGTCCTTTGTAATTAAGTCTTCCAGGTCTGAGCCAAAAGAAGTGATGTCTTTGTAAGCTTTAGATTTAATGAAAGCTTTGGTTATTTCCCAATTCTTTGCTGTGCCATGTTTTATTAAATTGATGTTTGGCTCGCATTCCTGGGTCTCTTTATTGACAGGGCATTCCACTTTCCAGGCCGAGCCTTGTTCGGCGGAAATATTTAGATTCTTTTCAAGCTCTTTGGCCCATTTTTTTACTGTCTTCTCGTCGGCTAAATCAGTCACCTGCTCTAGGTATTTAATTCCTTCTAGCACTTCTAGGGGATAGGTATGCGAAAGCCCTCCCATTATTAGCTGGACTTGCTCTTGTTGCATAATTAGCTTTCCTAATGCAGGACCGCTTATAGATTCACCTTTTTTGTTCAAAACAAGTTTGGCGTCATCTAATATTTCTGCAAGCAGCAACTCTCTAAGAGCGATGTCGTCTTTGACATAGCTTTCTTGTTTGCCTTTCTTCATTTTATAAAGAGGGGGTTGAGCTATATAGATATAACCTTTCTCAATTAATTCGGGCATGTGTCTAAAAAATAAAGTAAGAATTAGTGTTCTTATGTGAGAGCCATCCACATCGGCATCCATCATGAGTATTATTCTATGATACCTAAGCTTTTCTTCTTGCCAGTCTTCGCCTTTGATGCCGCAACCTAAGGCAGTAATAATGATAATGATCTCTTCAGATGAAAGAACTTTATCAAGCCTGGCCTTTTCTACGTTTAATATCTTTCCTTTAAGTGGAAGTATGGCCTGGAAATGTCTGTCCCTGCCCTGTTTTGCAGATCCTCCTGCTGACTCACCCTCTACTAAATAAATTTCACTCAGACTAGGGTCTTTCTCCTGACAATCGGATAATTTTCCAGGGAGACCACCACCTTCAAAAACACCTTTTCGCCTTGTAAGCTCTCTAGCTTTTCTTGCAGCTTCCCTGGCCCTTGCAGCATCTATTATTTTTTGTGCAATAAGCTTTGCCTCTGCAGGGTTTTCTAATAAGTATTCTGAGAGCGCCTTATACATTTCTTGCTCTACTACCGGGCGAACTTCCGAAGAGACCAGTTTGTCTTTGGTTTGGGATGAAAACTTAGGGTCTGGAACTTTTACAGAGACAATTGCCACCAAGCCCTCTCTTGCATCTTCTCCTGAGGTTGCTGCCTTGTCTTTAGTATTCATGCCCTCTCTTTCCATGAAATTGTTTAAGGTCCTGGTAAGCGCGGTCCTGAAGCCTACTAAATGAGTTCCGCCATCTCTTTGCTTAATATTATTTGTATAGCACTGAATGTTCTCTTGATAACTATCGTTCCATTGCAGAGCAACCTCTACCGTTATTCCACCTTTGGATTCTTGAACAAAATGGAATATGGAATTAACCGTTGTCCTTTTATTATTTAAAAAAGACACAAATTCAGCCAAACCGCCTTCGTGCATAAATGTAACTTCTTTCCCCGTTCTATCGTCTGAAACAACGATCTTTACGCCCGAGTTTAGAAAAGAAAGCTCTCTCATTCTTGCTTGTAAAATTTCAAAATCAAATAAAATATTTGTGAAGGTGGTGGCTGAAGGCACAAACTTTACTTCAGTTCCTGTTTTGTCTGACTTCCCGACGCTCTTTAATTTGCTCTTTGGGGCCCCGTCAGCATAATGCTGTTCATAAGTTTTTCCGCCTCTATGGATCGTTAACTTTAAGTCTTCAGAGAGTGCATTAACAACCGATATACCTACGCCATGAAGTCCCCCTGAGACTTTATACGAGTTGTCATCAAACTTTCCGCCGGCATGAAGTTTTGTCATTACAACTTCTGCTGCAGACACACCTTCTTCGTGCATTTCTGTGGGGATTCCTCTGCCGTTATCTTTAACTTCAACACAATCATCAGCAAGTATCTTTACAGATATTTCATCACAATGACCTGCCAAAGCCTCGTCTATAGAGTTGTCTACTATTTCATAGACCATATGATGCAAGCCGCTTCCGTCATCCGTATCGCCGATATACATACCGGGCCTTTTCTTAACAGCTTCTAAGCCCTTCAGTACGTTAATACTGGAGGAATCATAATCTGTATTTACAGAATTTTTAGGGTTTTTGGTGGTGATTTTTTTTGATTTAGGAGAAGACTCTTTCTTCTTGGTAGGCATAAGTATATTTTAGCCTATTTTTATAAATTTATCCTTTTAAATTGTTTTAAATTTTCATTCATTTGGTCTAAAAAACTTCCGTCTATTGCCGTCAAAATAACTTGGTTTTTATCTTTAGAAATAATATTGAATAAAATTTTTAAATTGTCTTCATCCACCTCGGACCCTATGTCGTCTATCAGCAGCAAAGATTCTCTTTTAGAGAAGCGATTAATAACATCATATGATGATAAAAATACTAATATAATCAATAGTTTAACCTGTCCTCTGGATAGGTTTGCGGCTGCTTTTTTCTTGTCTACAGAAAATACAAAATCTTGCCTGTGTGGCCCTTGGGTTGTATAGCCTAATGCCATGTCTTTTGGCAGGCTGTCTTGAAAGCACTTTCTCATAGTCTTTGAAGTGTCCCACCCTGATATAAAATGTAAATTTACATTTTTTAGGAATTCAATATTGTTTTCTTCAGTCTCATTAAGAATGTAATCTATAGACACCTCTTTAAGAACTTTAAAAAAATCATACTGCTCCTTGCTTAATTTCATACCAAGCTCCAAAACTTGTTCGGTCCAATTATTTAATTGCTCAATTGGCAGTTTTTTTCTTAAGGACCTGTTTCTTTGTTGAAGTGCCTTGTTGTAGGTATTATTCAAAGTACTGGTCTCAGGTTTCACGTGGAACATCAACCTATTAACAAAATCTCTTCTTAGTTCGGGCTCTCCTTCTACCATCCTTAAGTGTTTGCCTAATACTGCCTGGATTAGAGGTGCTTCAGAGCTTTTTATCCTCTTCCCTCCCAATGATCTTTTAGTGGAAATTCTTCCTTCAGAAGACTTAGAAGTCTCTAGTCTTAAATCTATTTCATTGGACTTACCTAGAGCGGCTATTTTAAAAAAAGAATCTGAATGCTTGATGCAGTCCAGTGTGTTTGAAGATCTAAAGGATTTACCGGAAAAAAGAATTTCTACAGCCTCTAAAATGCTTGTCTTTCCAGAGCCGTTTTTTCCTACTATTAAGGACCTTTCTGGTGAAAGGTCTATTTTTTTTGAGTCAAAGAGTCTAAATTTTTCTAAATATAGACTGTCTATTGGCATTTATAGCCTCATAGGCATAATTACATAAACTTCAGATTCTGAAGACGGCTCTTTGATAATGCAACTGGAATCTTCACCATAAAAAACAAGCTCTACGTCTTTTGTCTCTACAGATCCCAACACATCTAGCAAATAGCCTATATTAAAACCAATTTCCATAGGTACGCCCGTATAATCTACGTCTAAAACCTCTTCTGCAGATTCTTGTTCAGGGTTATTTGCAGTCAATTTAAGACTTCCCTCTGAAAGAGCAAACCTTACCCCTCTGTATTTTTCATTGGAAAGAACAGAGGCCCGTGATAGAGCTAATTGTAATTTTTCTTTTTCTATTTTTAACGAACTCGGATCTCCTGAAGGAAAAACCTTCTTATAATCGGGGTACTTGCCATCTATGAGCTTTGTAGAAAACTGTAAATTACCTGATTTGACGCTAAAATAGGAGGCTCCTACGTTCAGTTCTACCGCCTCTTCAGATTGTGGTAGTAATTTAGAAAGTTCAAGTACAGCCTTTCTTGGCAGAATTTGTTTCAGCTGCAGCCCTTCCTTATTTTCTAACTTTGAACTTGCCAGGGCCAGCCTGTGTCCATCTGTGGCCACGCCTTTTATTTCATTGTTATCAAACTCCAAAAGAAGTCCATTAAGGTAATAGCGAACATCTTGAGAAGCCATAGAAAATGAAGTTTTAATTAAAATTCTTTTTAAAACACTCGCACCTATGAGCGATGAGGTCTGTTCTTCAGAAATCTCAAGTTCTGGGAAGTCATCAGCCGATATAGTAGAAAAATCAGCGTGGAAGCCTTTTGATGCGACTGTTAGTTTGCCACCAGAAAGATTGAAGCTTATTTCTTCATTATCAGGTAGGGATCTGCAAAGTTCTGACATTTTTCTAGCTGAAACTGTGGTTTCACCCTCTTCTTCGGTAGAAACGACTTCTGAGCTTACTTGAATTTGTATCTCTAAATCAGTAGCGGTGACCTCTACAGAGCCTTTATGGGCCTTAATTCTTAAATTTGCAAGTATGGGTATGGTTTGTCTTCTTTCCGCAACAGCAGCCGCATTTTGTAGTGCTTCCACTATTTGTGATTTTTTTGCTATAAATTTCATATCAATTAAATTGTTAAGACTCTCACTAGTTTTGTATAGTCTTCTTCTATATCAAGGTTTAGCCCCCGTAGCTCTCTAATTTTTTTACAAGCATGTATTACGGTGGTGTGATCCCTTCCGCCAAAAGCCTCCCCTATCTCAGGCAAACTGTAGTTTGTTAACTCTTTAGCTAAAAACATAGCCATCTGCCTGGGCCTGGCAACAGATCTGCTCCTTCTTTTAGACAACAAATCACTGAGCTTTATATTGTAGTACTCTGCTGTCGTTTTTTGGATGTTTTCTACGCTGACCTGCCGTGCTTGTATTGCAAGAAGGTCTTTCAGGGAGTCTTTAATAAGCTCTACAGTTATGGGGCGCCCTGTAAAGTTTGAATTAGCAATTACCCTCTTCAAGGCCCCTTCTAACTCCCTTACATTGGACCTTACTTTTTGTGCTATAAAAAAAGCAGATTCTTCGTTAAGCTCTTGATCCATTTGCTTAGATTTGCTAAAAAGAATAGCAACACGCGTTTCTAATTCGGGCGGCTCTATGACGACAGGAAGGCCCCAGCCTAACCTTGATTTTAACCTGTCTTCAAGGCCGTCTATTTCTTTCGGGTACCTGTCACAGGTAAGTATCATTTGACTGCCCCTTTCAAGCAGAGAATTAAAAGTATGAAAGAGCTCTTCTTGTGATTGTTCTTTTTTTGCAAAGAATTGAATATCATCAATTAACAGTGCATCTAAAGATCTGTAGTGTTGTTTAAATTCACTAATTGCACCTAATTGTAATGATTTTACCATATCACTCACGAATTTCTCTGAATGAACATAGGCTATTTTTTTTGTGGGGTCTTCTTTTTTAAGCTGATTTCCAACCGCATGCATTAAATGAGTTTTACCAAGCCCCACTCCCCCATAGATAAAGAGGGGGTTGTAAGAGTTTTTTAAACCGCTGGCTATTTGTCTTGATGCTGCCAGTGCTATTTGATTAGATTTGCCTTCCACGAATGTTCCAAAATTAAAGGAATCTATTAAGTTACTTTTTATGGTTTTATAACCTTTTTCAATGTTTGTTTGTTTATTTTGTTGTGGCGTTTCGTTTATGGAGATAACAGAGTTACTTGCGGTAACTTCGAAAGCAAGGTTCAAGTCTGAATTACTTGTTATAGCAGAAAGCCTCTCTTCTATAGACAGCCCGTAATTCTGCTCTACCCAGTCTGAAATAAACTTATTTGGAGCTAAAACTGTGTAGGAAAGGGGGTTTGAGCCAGAATTCTCTTCTAATAATAGTGGCGCTATCCACGTTGAGTACTCTTCAATAGAAAGATCTTTTTCTAAAGTTTTTTTACATTCGTTCCAAAAATAAAGTTCTGACATTGATTTGATTATATACAGATTTATTTAGTTATCCACAGCATAACAACAATTATTTAATGTGGATAACTTGTGAATATATTGTTTTTTTGTTTTTGCTTGTCAATTTGGTCCAAAAAACCTATTATGCGCACCCGTTTACATATTTCAAAGTAAAAAATGAAAAGAACATACCAGCCAAGTCGAATAAAAAGAGCAAGAACACATGGCTTTAGAGCAAGAAATGCTACGGTGGGCGGCAGAAGGGTTCTTAGCGCTCGAAGAAAGAAAGGAAGACAGTCTCTTACGGTCTAGTATTTCATGGGAGTAAAGCGCTCCATACCATCCTCAGAAGGTTTTGATGAAGCTTTCTCAAATCCCGATATAAAAGTCTCTACAAAGCACTTTCTACTTCTATTAAAAGAAAACGATTTAGGTTATGCCAGAATCGGGGTTGCTGTCAGGAAGAAAGATATTAAACTGGCTGTACAAAGGAATAAAATAAGAAGAAAAATTAAAGGGAGTTTTAACGTAAATACTTCAAAATTAACAGCGTCTGACCATGTGGTTTTGGTTAAAAAAAATATCACTAGCGACAGTGCTGTAATAAAAAAGGAACTTGAAGAACTTTGGCAAAAATTAGAAAAGCTTAGATGAAAAAAATACCCATATTTTTTATATTAATATATCAAAAATTTATAAGTCCTCTTTTGAGACCAAGCTGCAGATTTCACCCTACCTGCTCTGAATACTCCATACAGGCGATTACAAAATACGGCGCTATAAAAGGTATATTTTTATCTTTAAAAAGAATTCTAAGATGCAACCCTTGGGGTGGCAGCGGCCCAGACCCAATACCAGGAGATAATGAAAATGGATGTAATTAAAACAGCTCTCATAGCCTGCATAGCTATAGTTCTATATTACCTGTTGTTGCAATGGCCCACTCAGGCTAACTCCCCAGAAGAAGCAGGAGAAATATCTAGTCAAATGCCAATGGATTCTGGTAGTGAAGCAAGAGAAATACCTAGTCAAATAATGATAGATTCTGGTAGTGAAGACTCACTATCACTTTTTGAGACCCCTGCAACAGTGGCCCTTAAAACGCCAGAAACAAAAACTACTTTAATATCTACGGGCCGATTATTTGTTGTGGAAAACGACACCCTATTAATGGAAATTGATGGCCTGTCTGGAAGGTTTGTTTCTTCAAAGTTAAAGTTTGTCAAAAACTCTAAAAACGGCGAGAGCAACTTAGGAATATTTGGTCCCACTGGAGAAAATTTTTATTTTGCTAATAGTGGATTCTTTAATAAGTCGCAGGGTTATTTGCAGCCTGGGTTTACTAAGATTAACTCTTATTCTGGTGAGGATAATTCTAAAATTTATGAACTTGAAGGGGCAGCTTCTGGTCTTATCTTTAAAAGAAAAATTAAAATGTATCCTGGTAAATACTACCTTGAGGTGGAAGATTTTATAGAGGGCGGCCTGCCTGGGGTTGATGTAGAAGTTACACCCTATGTTGTGATAGAGAGAAGTGAGGAAGAAGTAGAGGAAGGCGGTCTTGCTTACACTTACCTTGGTCCTGTTTTTTCAACTCAAGAAGAAAAATATGAGAAGTACGACTTTGATGATATTGATGATGCAAACTTCAAAATTCAATCACCCGGCGGCTGGGCCTCTCTTATTCAACACTACTTTGTTTCGGCCTGGGTTCCTGACCAAAGCAAGTCATACCTTTACCAGGCAAGAAAAAACCTCTCTACAGGAAGGTATGCTATCGGGTATACAAGCTCTTCTGAGTTTTTGGGTGTAAATAAAGGCCTTGTTTCGTCTAAAAATACCCTTTACGTTGGTCCAAAGCTGCCAGAACAACTTAAAACGGTTCATCCAGACCTGGATTTAGTTGTTGATTACGGTTTTTTATGGTGGCTTGGAAAGCCAATGTATTGGTTGCTTAACCTGGGTTATGACATATTTAAAAACTGGGGTCTTGCCATTATATTTCTTACTGTTCTTCTAAAAATAGTTACCTGGCCTCTGTCAGCGGCTGCTTACAGGTCAATGGGCAAAATGAGAGTGCTTGCGCCAAAGGTAAAGGAAATTCAAGACAGGCATGGTGATGACAAACAAAAATCAGGCCAAGCAATGATGGAGTTTTATAAAAAAGAGGGCGTAAACCCCCTTGGCGGCTGCTTGCCAATGCTTATTCAAATGCCCTTCTTTTTGGCTTTTTATTGGGTTTTAATGGAAACAGTTGAATTAAGGCATTCCCCTTTTATATTCTGGATAGACGACCTGTCCGCAATGGATCCGTTTTTTGTTTTGCCGCTTCTTAATGCAGCGGGTATGTATTATTCACAAAAACTAACCCCCGCCCCCGCTAATGCCGACCCCATGCAGGCTCAAATGATGAAGTTTTTCCCCCTTATCTTTGCCGTAATATTCGCCTTCTTTCCGTCGGGTCTTGTTCTGTACTGGTTGGTCAACATGCTGGTTACTTTGTTTCAGCAGTGGTGGTATTACAGAAAAGAGACCAAAGCCTAGCCAAAATGGACTTTGAAACAATAGTCGCACCAGCCACAGCGCCAGGTAGAAGCGGCGTGGCAGTAATAAGAATATCAGGGCCTCTAGCTTTAGAAATTGGTGGAAGTCTTTGCGGGGAGATCCCTGAACCCATGTTTCTTAAGCCTTGCTCTGTAAAGAATTCCAATAAAAAGACAATTGACAGGGGTTTGGTTGTTTTTTTTAAAGGGCCGGCAAGCTATACAGGTGAGGATGTCATAGAAATTCATTGTCACGGGAACCCTGTGATTATTGATCTTGTGGTCAAAGAGGCTTTGTTGTTGGGGGCCCGGGTTGCAGAGCCTGGAGAGTTTACTAAAAGATCTTTTTTAAACGACAAAATAGACTTGGCGCAAGCGGAGTCGGTTGCAGATTTAATTGCTGCGCAAACTGACAGTGCGGTTTTGGGGGCCAACGCCTCTCTTTCCGGAGAGTTTTCTAATAAAATTAATGTGTGTATTGCTACTCTCGTTAACTTAAGGGTAATTGTAGAGGCCGCTATTGATTTTCCTGACGAAGAAACACCAGACGAGGACTTGTTGTCTTTGATGAAGTCGGCAAATGATCAAATTAGATTCATTTCAGACCTTATAGACAGCTCTAAGCAGGGTGCTTTGATGAGGGAAGGGGTAAAAGTAGTAATACTCGGCGCTCCTAATGTTGGTAAATCCACATTATTAAATTGTTTTGCGAAAGAAAACCTGGCAATTGTTTCAGACACCCCCGGTACGACACGTGATTTGATTTCAGTAAATGTAAACCTTGGCGGAGTGCCTGTAGAGTTTGTAGACACAGCCGGCTTGCATGCAAGTTCGCAAGATTT